>Ga0182014_10007263_pt1 | contig 11669 bp, 5 predicted proteins | sample 612S2DmetaG_FD_120489 | JGI IMG/M metagenome (GOLD analysis project Ga0182014, IMG submission 120489) | Permafrost microbial communities from Stordalen Mire, Sweden - 612S2D metaG | ecosystem: Environmental > Terrestrial > Soil > Wetlands > Permafrost | place: Sweden: Stordalen | collected... | reverse complement strand
AGCCTCGTCTGCGACACTTACGAGGCGATGCGCGACGCCAGCAAAGAAGCCTGGAATTTCATCGCCAATGACGCGGCTCGAATTACCTCAATCGGAACCAGAGACTGGGCATGCGTCAATCTTGGGGCTGCTGGTATTAGCCAGTCGTGTTCTGTATATGTAGTTCTGGGCCCACGCCAGCAACGATAATGGGCCCCCGGCTCAAGAGGCGGGCCGGGGGTTTATGCGTTAGGGCGGCGGAAGATAATCAGTTACGGAAGAGTGGCCTGCGCACCGGTGTTGCGGTGTGCCAAGTTGGTGCTATTGTCCCAACTTGATCTTGCTGCTCCTGCTTTTGCAGGTGCTCCGCCAAAGCAATAGGTTCAGATTTTATCTGGCTGGTTGAGGCATGTCCCACCTGGGGCACTTTTTCATCGGTCATGTCATCTCCTTTATGTCCAGTCGGGAAATCATGAATTGCCAGCGGTAGCGGCCGGCATCTGAGATCAGGCTGTACTTGGATTGGTGATTGTCTCGGTGAACACCATACCGTGTGAGATTGCCGTGCGGCAGACTCGGAAAGTACTTAATTCGCCGATAGCTGCTTGGCGGGGTCCGGCGAATGACCGTTTGTATCATCCCATGACGACGTGTACCCGGTGCGAGGCGCCGTCATCCACCAGAGGGATGAGTATTCTTTCGCCGCCCGGTAGCTTTTCACCATCAAGCCTGACCGCCACCACGCCACGGCAGATACCCGCGGGGTTGACCACCGTGATCTGATAGCGCGCTGAATGGTGCCGGAAGGCGATCTCGAAACCAGACCAATGACGTGGGATGCATGGGTCGACCAATAGATTTGTTCCCTGGACACGAAACCCCAGCTGCCATTCCAATGCCACTCGATACATCCAGCCGGCCGAGCCAGTGTACCAAGTCCAGCCGCCTCGCCCCACATGCGGCGGTTCGGAATAGATGTCCGCGCAGGCCACATAGGGCTCGACCTTGTAGCGGAGCACCCCGGCGGGCGTGTCCGCATGCCGGATGGGGTTGAGCATGGCAAGCAACTCCCCGCCTTTGTCACCATCCCCCTGCATGAGGTACGCCAGCGCTGCCCAGACCGCGGCATGGGTATATTGCCCGCCATTCTCGCGAATGCCGGGCGGGTAGCCTTTGATATAACCGGGATCATGAGATGGATTGTTGAACGGCGGGGTGAACAGCAGCGACAATTTATCGTCCCTGCGCACAAGAAATTTATCCAGCGCCGCCATGGCCCGTACCGTGCGCGCCGGCTCCGCGGCACCGGAAATGACCGCCCAGGACTGCGCGATTGAATCAATGCGGCACTCATGATTAACGGAGGAACCCAGCGGTGACCCATCGTCGAAAAATGCACGCCGATACCAGTCGCCATCCCAGGCCTCACGCTCCAGCGCTTCGCCAAATGCCGCCGCTTGTTGCCGCCATCCGGCCGCCCGCTCCGCGTGGCCGTGCCGTTCAGCCAGACTGGCAAAATCGTTCAACGTCGCACAGAGGAACCAGCCGAGCCATACGCTCTCCCCTTTTCCATTCTCGCCGATCCGGTCCATGCCATCATTCCAGTCGCCCGTGCCCATCAGCGGCAGGCCGTGTACGCCGGTCGAAAGACTTTTATCCAGAGCCAGGCCGCAATGTTCGAACAGGGTGGCTTGTTGGGCAGATATTTTCGGCTGGAAAAAGCGGGCATGCTCGTCATTGCGCAGAACCAGCCCGTCCAGGAACGGCACCATCTCATCCAGCACCGCGGTGTCGCCGGTGACATGAACGTAATGACTGACCACGTAAGCGAGCCAGCCGCGGTCATCGGAGACGCGGGTACGAATACCCCGCCCGGATTCCGGCAGCCACCAATGCTGCACATCACCTTCCACGAATTGCCTGGCGGCGGCGCGCAGCAGGTGTTCACGCGCAATGCCGGGCTGCGCGACGCAGAGCGCCATCACGTCCTGTAACTGGTCACGAAAGCCATAGGCGCCACTTGCCTGGTAGAACGCGGTACGCGCCCATACACGGCAAGCCAGCGTCTGGTAGCCCAGCCAACGATTGAGCAGAATATCCAATGCGCGGTCGGGGGTTTTAACCTGGACCACGTCGAGCATGTCGTCCCATTGCTGCGTCATCACAGCGAACACAGTATCAAGGTTGGCCGCGCGATATTTGGTAACGAGGGATTGTGCCTCTTCCTGGGTTGCACATTGGCCCAGGAAAAAAATGATTTCCGTGGTTCCTCCGGCAACCAGGCTAATCCGTTTCTGCAACGCGGCACAGGGATCGAGCCCCGCCCCAACACGGTTTGACAGGGAGATTCCGGGCATTAAGCCCAGCGGCCGCTCCAGCGTGCCATCGCGGCCCAGAAATTCCGTCCGGTCGCAGGTCCAGGCGGTTTGCTGGCCGGCGAGATCGGCGAAGGCAACGCGCTCGCCAAATTGCTCGTTCCAGGCATTGCGCGCGAAGATTGCGCCAGTTGTAACATCAACTTCGCTTGCGATGAAAGGCGCGTTCGCTGAACGGTTGCCGCCAAGTACCCATTCCACATAGGCTGTAACGGAAAGGTTCCTGGCGCGCCCGGAATGGTTGACGATTCTCAGGCGCGAGATTTTGATCGGATCATCAACCGGGACAAATTGCACAAGCTCCAGTGCAATGCCATGTGAGTCATGGTTGAAGCGGCTGAAACCCTGGCCATGCCGAACCGCGTAGGACGAGTTCTTTTCCCGTATGGGCAGTACCGTTGGCCCCCACACTTCGCCGGTGGCCTCGTCGCCAACATAGAACGCCTCGCCCGGCCGGTTGCAGAGGGCATCATTCGACCAGGGCGTGAGTTGATTTTGTTGACTGTTCATCGACCAAGTGAAGCCGCCGCCATCGGCGGAAACCTGAAAGCCAAAGGCTGGATTGGCGATCACGTTCAACCACGGTGCCGGCGTTAGGTCGTTGCCTCGTAGAATCGTCAGATATTCGCGGCCATCATTCGTGAAGCCGCCAAGTCCGTTAAAGAACTCGATCTCCGGGCGGGGCCATAACTTCTCCGGCTCGCGCGTCAGCGCCAAGTGCCGGAGAGGAGGCGGGCTGGCGGGTTTGAGATCGCGCGCATGATTGATTTGTTGGGCCAAGGAGCCGCGATCACCATCCAGCACCGCGCGGCAACAAGCCTGCAGCAGGGCTTGAACCTCTGGGGAGACGAGATCGGCACGCAGCACGAACACCGATCCGCGTGGACCATCCCCCGCGGGTCCGGGCCTTGACTGACTTATCCGTAACAACGAGTCGATGGAATTTTGCAAATCCTGAACGTAGGACGCCGCGTGGTCGTTGAGAATGACTAAATCAACCGCAAGATGTTTCAGGCGCCAGTATTCATGGGCACGCAGCAGATGGCGGACGAGTTCGAGATGATCCTCCGTGTCGATCCGTACCAGCACGATGGGTAGATCACCTGAAATGCCTTGTGCCCAAAGTGTTGAGGCCTTGCGCAAGCCTTGCTTGATGGTGTCGCCATCAGGCCGCAATGTTGGATCGCTGTACAGAATATGTGTGGCGAGGCGCTGGAAAATATGCGCTTCATCTGAAGTGATATTGAGATGGCGCAGTTGCATCTGCGCCTGCGTCCAGGCGAGCGATTTAGCCCGTTCGAAGGCTGTCGGGTCAAGATGCTTATCGGCCAGCGCCACGACTTCCTCTCGCGAAGCCGCTGCCATTGTCCAGAAGGCAATGCGGGCCGTTTCACCACGCGCAATTCGTACGTGGCGGCGCACACTGAAGATCGGGTCAAGTACCGCACCAGCCGTGTCAGAAAGCGGCCAGCCCTCGGCAATGGCCACGGGCGAGCGCAAGCTCTGCCCCCGCCCTATAAAGCGGACACGGTCAGTTTCAAACTGTGTGGCGCGGAAGCTTTCGCCTTCGAGGACGGCCAAATGCGCCGCCCAGACTTGCGGATCATTGGCCGAACGGCGCCTGCGCGTGGCGAGAATCGCGCCAAGTTCCGGCACAAACTCCGTATGGACGAAGAGCGAGGCAAACGCCCGGTGTGCCTCATCATCGGCCTGCCTTGCGAGGGCAAGTTCAAAATAGGAGGTCACTTCAATATCCCGGGTCCGCGTGCCGTTATTGGTGATTGAAACGCGCCTGACCTCAGCGTCGTCCTCGGGCGACACTATGATCTCGAACGTTGTCGTCAAGGCACCGTCGTTCCGTACGATCGAGCCGCTCTCTTCCGAGAAAGTCACGTCATAGCTGTCGGGTTCCACCGCACTTGGCTGGTAGCTCGCCGACCAGATTTCACCGTTTTGCGTGTCACGCAAAAAGACATAGGCGCCAGCGCCGTCGCTTGTGACATCCTCGCGCCAGCGCGTGATGGCGATATCGTGCCAACGGCTGTAGCCGGAACCCGCCGCGGTGAGCATCACCGAATAGCTGCCGTTTGATAAAAGATGTGTGCGCGGTATGCGTGAATGCGCCGAGGTATAATGGCGCTGGACGGCGGGGGTGAGGCTAACCTTCTGTGTTGCCGTTCTGGTCTCTTCAGGCGGGGCCTTGGCCTCGGCGACATCACGCGGCATGCGCTCTTGCAACAAGAGTTCGGCCGCCCGCATGATCGGCTCGGCATGAAAATGCGTGCGCATCCGGCCATCATGCAATGCATTGGCAATGCCGAGAATGGTCATGGCCTGGTGATGGGCCATGTAGGCGTGGATAATTTCCACCTTTGAGCCTTCCGGCCGGCGGCTACGGGTGTAGTCGAGCGCCTCGTACCATCCGTAGGCACCGCGCGCGCCTATGGCCGCGAGGCGCTTGAAGTTGGCGGCGGCGGCGGCGGGGTCGACCATTGCAGCCAGTCCGGTTGCGTAGGGGGCTATGACAATGCTCTCCCCAAGCCCCCGTTTATAGCCGAGATCCGGTACGCCGAAACTGGAATACTGATAGGTCTGCTCGGCATCCCGTACATTATATTGGGATTCCGACATGCCCCAGGGGACGCCGAGGCTGATTCCATATTTTTCCTGCCGCCATACGACCAACCGGTTGGTCTGTTCCAGCAAACTGCCTGCCGGCGCGCGCATCACCAGTGAGGGCATGAGATACTCGAACATCGAACCGGACCAGGAGGTGAGCCCCGAGCCGCCATCGATCGGTGTTAAGGTGCGGCCCAGACGGAACCAGTGTTTGGCCGGTAAATCCCCCTTGGCGATGGCAATAAAGCTGGCGAGACGGGCCTCGGAGGCAAGCAGGTCGTAGAAATTCTGGTCGAGGCTGCGATCGTCGTGGCGGTAGCCGATGGAGAGCAGCAAGCGGTCGGGATCAAATAGAAAACCGAACTCCATATTGTCGAACATGGCTTTGGCATGATCGGCTATTGAGGTGAGGCGTTGGATCATCAATCGGGCGGCGGCGCCGGAATCTTTCAGCGCCTTTAGGAAGGGCGCGTCAGCTTCCTGAGCGCCCCGGTCAGCAATGCAGTGCGTAATTGTTTCGCAATGCTTTGGCAGTGTCGCCAATGTCGGCAAGACCTTCAGCAACCGTGATGCTTCATCGTCAGCATCAGTTTCGTATACCAGCAGGCCGGCCCATGGCATCAGCAGATTAAAGTCATTTTGGTGCGCGGCCAGGGCGGCGCTAAATGCTTTGGCCCAGGTGATGATGTCCGCATCGCCGCTTTCGTGCGCGCAGATATTTAACGTCGCGGCTATTGGGGTCAGATCCGCCAGACTCTGCGCGATGTTCGCCGGCGTTACGGGGTTATCGGTGAGTGAGGTTGTAATGGTTTCAACGGCAGCATGCAGCCTGGCAAGCGCTTCGTCCGCCTTTGAACCAGCAGAATCCGTTGTCTCGCATAGGAGTTTTAAATGATCGCTCAGCCCCAGCTGCCAGTTCGCGTTGACGGAAGGACTGTTGATTATATCGTGGCAGGCATTGCTCAGGGCGATGAGATGACCGGCAAGATTGCCGCTATCCACGGAGGAGATATATTTCGGCTCCAGCGCGCGCAGGTCGCTCGTATCGTACCAGTTATAAAAATGTCCGCGGAATGTCTCTAAGCTTCCCATCGAGGAGAAGGTTTCTTCAAGGCGCTTCAAAGTGTCGAGCGTACCTATCCAGCCAAAATCGCGCGCGGCGATGACGGAGAGAAGGTATAGTCCGAGGTTGGTGGGCGAAGTCCGGTGCGCGATGACAGGCCAGGGATTTTCCTGAAAATTATCAGGCGGCAGCATGTTATCTTCCGCCGTGATAAATGTTTCAAAGAAGCGCCAGGTGCGCCGTGCCACCAGCCTGAGGGCCAGGGCATCAGGCGGCTTGACGGATAAGTGACCCGCCGAAGGTGGCGGTAGGCTCGCCCAATATGCGATGAAGGGGGATGAAGCCCACAGGGCGAGGAACGGCATCGCGATGAGGCAGCTTTGCTGCCTTGTGGCATAAAGCATGACGCCGACGAAGATGGACCATGCTACGCTGGCGCTGGCCTGCAAGGCGAGGCTGCGGGTATCGAATTGGGAGTCGCTTGTGGCCTGCGCAGAGGTTGTCCATTCCAGCAGATGGCGCCGGCGAATGAACAGGCGGAACAGGGTCCGCGCCACGGCATCGAGCATAACCCAGGCTTGGTGAGCAAGAAAAGTAATAAGAAAGGCGCTTTGCAAAATTCCGAGAGCAAAGTCACCGCGCAATGCCCGCAGATAATTGCGCCATGAAACGCCTGCGTGGCGAGGAATAATCCCGGCAATGGCAGGAAGTAATGGCGGTAGCATGATGGCCAGCAGGATAAAGGCGGTCCAGATTTCGGCGACGGGCAGCGGCTGGAACCAGCCTATCAGCAGGGCGAGAAACGTGGCCGGTGCGGCGAGCGATCGGCGCAGATTGTCGAGCAGTTTCCATCGGCCCATCAAGGGGAGCAGGGTATTGCTTGCGCCGTCCCGGTTTTTGCGGCGGAAGCCAAATATCCAGGGCAACAACTGCCAGTCGCCGCGGACCCAGCGATGCTGGCGTGCGGCTGAAACTGCGTAGCGGGAGGGAAACTCCTCGACGACCTCAATGTCCGAGGCAAGGCCTGCGCGCGCGAAGATGCCTTCCAGAAGGTCGTGACTGAGGACGGTGTTTTCGGGAATTTGTCCGGCGAGGACGGCGGCAAACGTATCAACTTCATAGATACCTTTGCCGCAATACGAGCCTTCATCATACAAATCCTGGTAAACGTCGGAGACGGCAAGCGCGTAGGGGTCGAGGCCGTTAGGTCCTGAAAATACCCGCTGAAACAGCGAGCCTTCGCTGCCGATGGGCAAGGAGGGCGTGACACGGGGTTGGAGGATGGCATGGCCCTGGATAACCAGACCGGCTTTGGAATTGAGCACGGGCCGGTTGAGAGGATGCGCCATCTTGCCGACGAGCCGCCGGGCGGTGCCGATTGGCATTCTTGTATCGGCATCCAGCGTGACGACGTATCGTATGCCTGATGGCAGCACGGGTGCATGGCCATCCGTGGGAAGAAAGCTCGTATCGGTGGCGCCGCGAAGCAGGCGGTTCAGCTCATGCAGTTTGCCGCGCTTACGCTCCCAGCCGAGCCATGTTGCCTCACTGTCATTCCATATCCGGCGGCGATGCAGCAGAAAGAAGCGGGGGCTGCCACCAGTCTGGCCATAACGCGCATTCAACTGTGCGATGCCTTCGGCCGCTTTCTCCAGCAGGGCCTCGTCGCTCGCATGGTATCCTGCTACGGCATCGTTCCAGTCCGAGAGCAGGGCAAAAATAAAGTTGTCGTCCGGATTGGAAAGATGATGGACCTCGAGCCGTTCGACTTGTTGATGAATGGATGATTCGTCACCCAGCATTGCGGGTACGACAATGATTGTGCGCATTTCCGATGGAATGCCATCACGGAATTCCAGTCCGGGTAGAAGCATGCCGCCGACCTGCTGAGTAACCAAGCGGTTGATGATGGCAACCGCAATATCAGATGCCGGGATGATGCCAAGAACCGCAAAAACCAAAAACTCATAGCCGGTGAGCCGTTCATGCCTGACAGCGAGCAAAATGAGAGCAAAGATAATTGCAGTGAGAAGGGCAATCATATTCACATAGCTGATCACGCCAAGCCTGGAATGCATGCGGAACATTCGCGTTCTGAACGGCGGTCGGCAGCCGAGTTCCTTCTCGAAGACGAGGCGACCCTTGGCGATGAGGTAATATCCTGGATCACATTCACGCGGTTCGGTCGCCCGCTTGGCCGATTCTATCACGCGTTGGGCAATCAGGGGTTCATCCAGGCCTGATCCGCGCGCGAGGTCCTCGATTGCCCGCCGATATAGATCGCGTGTCTGGAAATCCATTGCCGCAAAGTTGCTGCCCGCGCGCAGGACAGCGTCCACAGGGCTGACACTTTCAAAAAACTCAGCCCAATTGATCATTGAGACCAAACGCATGCTCGTGATTACGTTGCGAACGGTCACATCGGTTGCGCTTTGGACCTGTAATTCCTCACGGACAATCTGTTCGCTGGTGGTTCCTTCGGCGGCCAGTCTATCGTTTAGCCAACGCAGCGCGGGGGTAACTTTGGGGTCACGGTCTCGCAGGCGCTGAGCAAGCTCAACGGCAAAAGTGGCCGACCAGGGTACTTGTGCAAGGTCTGACAAAATTCCAGAGGCCGGTTCGGGATCGGTTGTCGTCGTGCCCAAGATTCTATCGGCCAGCGCATCGGCCTCTTGGCTCGCGGCAAGGTGTGTGACAATTTCCTCGGATAAACGGCGGAGATTCTCCACCAGCGTAATGCGCAAGGTGATCGCAATCGCCCATAATTCTCCGATGGTCAATGGTTGCACCCGTTGGTAAGCTTCGACAAAGCGGGTCAACTTGTGTACATCGAACGCGCTGTCGGAATGGGCGACGAGAGCCCATGAAATACCGAAGACGCGCGGATAGCCTTGCAGCGGCCCATCCGCGAGTTTGGGCAGAAGGCGGTAAAATCCTGGCGGAAGATCGTCTTTGATCTCGCGAATCTGTTCCTCGACGACGTGAAAATTGTCCAGCAGCCATTCGGCAGCGGGAGGAATTGGCTGCTGTTTCGACGTCGCCTGGACGATCGCGCGATACGCCCCGATGAATACCTTGGTGTTGTCGTGGAGTCGTTTGACCATCGGGCGGCCTCGCCGGGGGCTGGCCATGATACGTTGAGCAGTAGCCAGGCTTTCAGCATGTTGCTCAAGACGTTCGACGCTGAAAAGCTCGGCGCGGATTGGCGCATCGTTCATCTCAAAATCATTGCCGCTGAATGCGCGAAAGTATCGGGTGCTCAAATGATCTAACCTTCTTAGTAGCGGGACTTGAGTGATTTGAACCGTTCCCCGAGATCGGCGGTGATCCAGTTGTCAGCGGGGTAACGCGACACCGGGAGAAGGTTGCATTGTTTTATAGATATATGACGCTTGCCCTCGGCAAGCTGTGCCTGCGTGGAAGCAGCAATTAAATGTGCTGCGGTTTTATTCAGGCCAAACAGTGCCGCTAGAACGCAACTAAATTTCGCTCCAGGGAGCGCGGCCGCATGAGTGCCTGCAACGTCTACCATGGAATATCACCACCCTCCCAGAATTGGCATACCCATAGAGATGTCCGTTGTACGGCTGGAGCCTATATGGAACACCAATGTGGGGCGCCGTGAGACATGAACCAGACTCGGAAACTACCTAGGCGAGCAATGTAACACTCATGGCGGTTCAATCTCTGGGCAGATACGCCCGGAGGGAGTGTGGTGGGGCGGCATTTTCCTGGCGGGACGAAGATGATTTAGCGTCCTGCCAGTCAAATCGCTTGCAACCGTGGCTTTGACTCACATTTGGTGCAGCGTGTGTATCGATGGATGAATGAGCCTGGCTTTCAGTAGATTGAGCTTGGCACGGCCATACATTTGACGTTTCATGAGTTTCAGCTTGGTGATCTGGCCTTCAATCTGTCCATTTGACCAGGGTTCGACGATAGCAGCTACGACGGCTTCGTGGTCGGCATTCAAACCGTTTACAAAGGATGCGAGTGTTGTTGATCTGGCCTGCTCCAGCCAGGCAGGAAGCTCCTCACTCCGTCTTCGCTGAATCATCTTGTGAAAGCGATCGACAAGATCCCGCACTACCGAGAGAGCCGGCACCGTTGCCTCTATTTTGGCAACGAGGATCGCATCTGATCTCGAGAGCTGATCCCGCGCCATTGTCACGAAGCGGGTAATCACACGCGCTGATGGACATTTTCGTGGGATACTGCCTGGCGTAGCGTCGTTCCGTCGCCGACGTGTCGTCCATTCGGCAACAACACGTGAACTGCCCCTGAAGCCACGCACCTGAAGCCGCCGCCAAAGTTCGGCACCGCTCCGACAACCGGCGACTTGACGTGCCCCTGCTAGAGCACCGGTCACCGCATGACCATATCCGCCGCCGTGGTCCCGGGGGATGATCTTGATATCCGGATGGGCCTTGAGCCAGGCTTCAACACTGGTAGCCTCCGGGTCCGGCAGTATATCTATGATCTGCCGGCGCTCGAGGTCACAAATCACCGTGCCGTATCGTTGCCCCCGCTTCCAAGCCCAGTCGTCGATCCCGATGATGGTCGGTGTACTCGAACACTCTCACCGCATGCCTGCGAACGGTCCTAAGCAATGTATCCCGGCTGACCGGCATCAGAAGACGGCGAGCCAGCCCGGCAGCTGGTCGGCCACCCAATGCCAAACCCAGGTGATGCACGACCCTCTCAAAGCGGCCGGTCCGGTGGGCATAAGTCGGCGGCACATCCTCCAGCATCATAATACCCGATGCCTGCACCAAATTTGAGTCAGAGCCGCGGTTGCAAGCGATTTGACACTGGATGTATTCGGCACCGCTAGGTCAGGGATCAATTCGCGTGGCAAAACCCGCCTTCATATTGATCGGCATCATATCCGTCACTCTCGGAAGCTGCTAAATACTCTACGACGCGGCCGAACCCCTCCCGCAGCAAAGGCATCCAACCGATGCTTAAAATTGACATGGACGTATCTTGAACGCTCAAAAACCGCTAGGTGGCCCGGATATCCTGCCACTAGATGCCAAAGTAGATGGCACGACCTCAACGCTGAATAGGCGTCGTGTCACGCGTCGACGCGTTATAAAGATTGCCCGCCTTTCGTTTGGACTTTCCGGATCCACCATCGATTGCGAGATTATTGATGAGTCCCCTTATGGGATGCTTGTAGAAACGAACGTTATAGTTAACGTTCCCGATCAGTTGACCATAAGGCTGGATAGCGGCGCCCTATTTCATGTGATTCGCCGATGGGCCATTGGCACCAAGATCGGTCTTGAGATCGTCGGTCTACAAGTCATCGACAAGCCAACGCGCGCGCGGATGCAGTCCATTCTGTCAGTTCTGAAAACTTACGGCCTTCCAGCCGCACTAGAAATCCTTCGGGCGGAGCAATTTTTTGATAACGCTGAGCTTCGGCAGGCTGCGGAAGACGCAGGAAGTGCTATCGCGAAATTGCAGACTATTTTGGAATGCATCGCCCCAATCGATCCACCACCCTAGTGGATAAAATCCAACATTTGAGTCTAATTTAGGATTCTCATTTTCCTTCACGCGTGCGATTCTGTAGCATGCTCAATGGTATCACAGTTGCCGTAACGGCCAAGGATCGCGCGAAACTT
>Ga0182014_10007262_pt1 | contig 11669 bp, 11 predicted proteins | sample 612S2DmetaG_FD_120489 | JGI IMG/M metagenome (GOLD analysis project Ga0182014, IMG submission 120489) | Permafrost microbial communities from Stordalen Mire, Sweden - 612S2D metaG | ecosystem: Environmental > Terrestrial > Soil > Wetlands > Permafrost | place: Sweden: Stordalen | collected... | reverse complement strand
GCGGACGTGAGGATTGTCGGCGACGTGGAGGGCGTCGTCATAGTTGAGGAACGGCGCGCGCGTGATGGGACTGTAAAGCGCGAGCGTGGCCGCGACCAGCAGCAGGCAGAGGGTGAGTTTTTGTTTGGCGGGATTGCGGAAAAATTGCGAGTCAGCCGGATTTTGATTGGAGGTGGTTTCGGCGGAGGCCATCGGCTCAACGAGCATCAGTTGGCGGTCGAGTGCTCGGCGGATTTGGCGGAATGGCCGGCACGGGCTTTGCCGTGCTCGCGTTGGACGGCGCGCAGGTCGTTGTGCAGAATGTCGAGCGCGCTGCTCGGCATCTCGGTGCCCCACTCCTGCATTTCTTCCTCGTCCCAGTGTCCATTGAGGCGAATGGCGGAGTCGGTGAGATCTTCGGGAAAGGCCTGGCGGTAGTTGCCCTCGCGATTGAGCGCTTCGCCCATCTGCCGGCCCGAGTGCATCTCGTAAACGCACCGCGTCGCCGTGCCATTGTGGTTCATAAACATCAGCAGAACTTCGCCGTCGTCGCCGTAATCGGGGCGATAGAACCAGGCCTGCGGGGAATCGGCCTTAGGACGGGGGCGTCTGCGGGCGTGGCCGGGCTGTTCGGTGGCAGCCTGCTCGGGCTTGGGTTCGTTGGCGGGAACGACGTACAGAACGCGCTGGCAGGAGTCGCAGAAAACGATGTGTTCGCAGTTCAAAACTTCGTTGTGGGTCTGGGGACGCAACTTGACCTGGCAGCCCATGCATTTGTGGTCGCGTACTTCGGCGAGGCCGCTGCCGCGAAACTTCATGACCCGCTCGTAGCGCCGCAGCAGGTCGTCGTCGATGCCCTGTCGCAGGACGTCGCGCTTGGCATTCCACTCGGTGAGTTTCTGTTGATCTTCGGCAGTGACACGCCGGGCGTCCTCTTTTTCCTTGTCGATCTCGGCGGTTTCGGCTTTGAGGCGGCCCTCGGCGATCTTTACGTCTTTTTCGCGCGCCTCGACGTTGACCATGACCTCGAGGATGCGGTCTTCGTTGATGCGAATCTCCTGCTCGGAAAACTGGATCTCGTGGAGGAGCGCTTTGTATTGTTCGTTGGTTTTTACGTCGAGCGACTGGTCGCGATACTTGGAAATTTTGCCTTGCAGATCCTGAATGGCGGTTTCGAACTTTTTGCGGTTGGCCTCGTCGGCTTTGGCGGCGGCGCGGGCTTTTTCGAGATGGGCCTTGGTGCCCGCCAGTTTTTGTTCGATCGAGGCGATGCGCTTCGGCAATTCCGCGATCTCGTCTTGCAGCTTGCGGATCTCCTGATCCGCGACCTGGAGTTCGAGAAGTTTTTCGATGTCAGGAAGCATCGGTAAGAATGGTCACCTATTGATTTTAGCATGTGGAAAATGCCGGGTTGCGGGGAGGTGAGGAAATGATGTAACCGCGGGGAACATGGATGGAGTGACGGCGCGACGTTTGGGGATGATGGGGTTGGGGGCGCGCGCGGCAGTTTGGATGACGAATGGAGTTGGCGGGAGTTTCACTGTGGTGTGAGTCTCGCTGTGGTAGGCTGCGAGGTTCGGCCGCTCGTTGTTAAGTTCTTCTTGTGGAGGTTTCAGTTGAAGCCAGGTCGATTCGGTCTCTCATCGGTCTTTGTTGGTTCCCCCGCATTTTTCCGGAGGATCGCCCCGCTTTTCGGGCTCGCCGCGTTGTTTTTCGTTACGCCGGCGGTCGGTCAGCACGCGGCTCAAAAGGCGGCGGACGTGGTTGCCGAGCGGGTGGGAGACACCGCTTTTATCCGGTTGCGGGCGCCGAGTTTTGCGGCTCTGAGCCCGCGGCAGCAGGCGCTCGCCTACTGGCTGACGCAGGCTTCGATCGCGATTGATCCGATTATTTACGACCAGTTTTCGGCCTGCGGCTTGCGGCAAAAGCGGCTATTGGAAGAGATCGTCGCGCATAGCGGGGGAATCAAGCCGACGACGCGCGCGAAGATCGCGGATTACGCGAAGCTGTTTTGGGCCAATCGCGGCAACCACAACGAAATTACCTCGCAGAAATTTCTGCCTGGGTTCACGTTTCAGGAATTGCGGCTTGCGGCTGCCTCGGCGGAGAGCGATGGAGGATTCAAGACCGCGTATGCCGATCTGCCGCCGCTGAAGACGGCGGCCGAGGTAAAGCTGGAGGTCGATGCGTTGCGGGCGTCGTTTTTCGACGCGGCGTTTGAGCCGATGGAGGTGGCAAAGAGTCCGGGCGGCGGGAAGGACGTGATTCAGGCGAGTTCGAATACGTTTTATCCGGGATTGAGCCTGACGGATTTGAAGGATTTTAAGGACAGGTATGCGCTGAATTCGCGGGTGGTGCGGGGCGCCGACGGCAAGCTGACGGAACTCGTGTATCGCGCGGGCACGCGGGACGCGAAAGTTCCGGCGGGGCTGTATGCGACGTTTTTGAAAAAAGCGAATGAGTGCCTGGAACAGTCGTTGCCGTATGCCGAGCCGCAGCAGGCCGAGGCGATCCGCCACCTGATTCGTTTTTATGAGACGGGCGAGTATAGCGAGTGGCTGGCGTTTGGGATCGCGTGGGTGCAAAACGACGCGACGGTCGACTTCGACAGTGGATTTATCGAAGTGTATCGCGATGCGCGGGGCGCGAAGGGAAGCTCGCAGAGTTTTGTGACGATCACGGATAAGCCGGTGACAGCGGCGATTACGAAACTCGCGGACAACGCGGCGTATTTCGAAGAGAAGGCGCCGTGGCTGGAGAAGTATCGGCGAACGGCGTTTAAGCCGCCGGTGGTGAAAGCGGTGGAGACGCTGATCGAGACGGGCGATTTTAACGTGAGCACGATCGGCGACAATCTGCCGAATGAGGACGAGATTCACGACAAATATGGATCGAAGAATTTTTTGTTTACCGGGAGCAGCCGGGCTTTGAATGCGGCGACGGGTAAGACCGCGTTTGCGGAGTTCGCGCCGGATGACGCCGCAATCGCGCGCAACGAAAAGTTTGGCGGAGAGGCGCAGGATTTGCTGGTGGCGATGCACGAGGTCATCGGGCACGGGTCGGGGAGGCTGAGCGAGCGGCTTAGCGGGGGAGCGCAGCCGTTCTTGAAGGAATATTATTCGACGCTCGAGGAAGGCCGCGCGGATTTGATGGCGCTATGGAACGTGTGGGATCCGAAGCTGAAGGAGCTGGGGCTGATTACGAATCAGGAGGAAGTGGCGAAAGCGATGTACGACAATGCGGCGATGGTCGCGCTCACTCAGTTGCGGCGCATTCCGCGTGGCGACACCATTGAGGAGGACCATGAACGCGACCGGCAGATGATTGCGCACTATATTGCGGCGCAGGTACCGGGATCGATTGAAGAGTTTAAGCGCGACGGCAAGACTTATGTGCGGGTCGCGGATTACGAGAAGATGCGGAAGGGCGTGGGCATGTTGCTGGCGGAGTTGATGCGGATTAAGGCGGAGGGCGATTACGACGCGATCAGGACGCTGGTGGAGAAATACGGCGTGCATTTCGACCCCGCGGTGCGGGACGAGGTGGTGACGCGCTACGCGAAGCTGGACCTGCCGACTTATTTTGCCGGCGTGAATGCTTGGCTGACCGCGCGCGTGGATGCAAAGGGCGAGGTGAAGAAGGTGGAGATCAGCTATCCGGAAGATGTAGTGACGCAGTATTTGCGGTATGGGGCGATGTACGACGCGGGGCTAGGGCGGTAAGGGCTGGGGCGGGCCGCGGGTTGCTGGCGCGCCGCTAGTTTTGACTATTCAGATTTTCGAATCTTCAGATTTATTCATAGACAATTCAGACCTCCTCCATGGACGGAATCGCGGTCTTGATCACAATGCCATCAAGTTGTGGCGAACTGAAGAGGGCTCGCCAGCAGGGTTGAGCCGGCGCTCTTGTGCAGGGAGCTCAAGAAAAAAACTCCTTCATGTCGAAACGTTCGGCCCGTTCTTCACACAATACTGGTAGTCGCGGGGCTGACGGCCTCAGAAAGAGGGGGGATATGTCGTTCGTCACGATATTGATGGTGGGGGGATGGAGCGCAACGATCGGGATGATCGGTTTTTGCGCGCTGAAGGAATCCGGGAAACTGGCCGGGATGCGCAGACGCTTGGTGCTGTGGCTGGATAGCACGGCGTACACAGGCGCCGGCCTACCCGAAGACGGATTGCGGCGGGACGTTGCGCGCGCGCGAGGGTAAGCGGCGGAGCGCTGCTATGGCGGCCTTTGAGAACGACACAACGTTTTGCGGCATTTGCCGCTGCGGAATACGGAGGCGCGAGGCGCCTCTTTCGCGCGGCAAAAAGGGGACCGCGCGACCTTGACCACATGCAGGGTCGCGCGGTGCCGCCTTGGCTGCGAACGAGTGTTTGATGAGCGGGGAGCGCCGCTAATTGGCGGCGTCGGGCGCGCCGGGAGTGGGGGGAAGTTTGAACTCCACGCCGAGCGCGTCGTTTGCTTCCTGGGTCGCAGGAAGGTCGATGTCGGAGAGCAGAATTTTGCGTGCGCGGCCATCGGCGAAATCAAAGAGCGTGTCGCCGACGATGGCGTAGTTGACGATCTTGGAGTGGTGGCCGTCTTTGAAGATGAGCACGGTTGTCGGCTGGACCGAGACGGAAGCGTCGGCAGCGGCGTCGTCCGAGGTGGCGGGTGTCGCGGTGCGAGCGTTCGCCGTTTCTGCGTCTGGGGAGATGTCGTCCGGCGCGCTGCCAGCCGCGGTTGCGTTGCTTGCGAGCGCGGCACCCCTTCCCGCTTTGCGCTTGGCGGTTGCAGACGATCTCACTGCGCGGGGAGGCTGAGCGGGCTCGGGATACTGGGCATCGTCTGCTTCGCCGGAATCAGAATCGGCGTAGGAATCAGAGTCATCCGCGTAGGGCACGGCGTAGGGAATATAGACGGGCTCGGCGATGGCGCCGACCAGGCCGTCGCGGTGGTGGCGATGATGGTGCTCGGAGGAGAGCGGCGTCATCGGGACCATGGGCGAAAATCCGGACGGGAAAAAGAAGCTGGCACAGCAACCGAGCGGGAAAGAGGCGGCGCCGACCCCGTTGGAGCGAAAACCGGGAGCATTATTGATGCTTCCGCCGTTGTTATTTCCCCCCAGGCCCGAGGGCGGAACGCCCTGAAACTGCATGGGAGGCACGCCCTGAAATTGAGCGGCGCTGGGCAGGCACGCGGCAAGGATGAATGAAAGCGTGACAAGCAGCAGGAAAAGAATTCGAGCGGACGGCATGGGCAGTCTCCCTCGCTCGGGTTGGACATCCAGAAGCCAATTCATGTGCCGGGCGCCCGGGCCAGTACCCGGAACAGAGCAATTTCCGGGCCTACTGGTTAGAACTACGCAGATGCGGCGAAGTTGCGCGGAAAATTTCCCGGCGGGCAAGAAAGTTGCAGTCAGGCTGCATTTAGCGGCACATGCGCGGTGAGGCGGCTCAACTCGGCAATGCGGTGCCGGACGTAGCCATCTTCGGTGAGGTGCGCGGCAGCGGTCGCTTTGCGGCTGCCGCCCACCATCTGGTCCATGGGACGGCGCTTAGAAAAATGAGGGTCGAGTTCCCGGCAAAATTCACACGGCCGGGTCGAGCGCGTGTCGCGTTTCAGTTCTGCCAAATCGATGTGTTCCATCAGACTTCCTCCTGAGTGGAGTGAAAAAAACGGAGGCATCGTTTCTGAGATCAGGGGTTCTTGAGATCAGGTCATAAATGGAAAGTGGCCGTTCGGGAAGAGCCTTTTTACTACAGGGCGGGGCAACTGTTCAAGCCCGAAAAATCCACAGGGTGGAATTTTGGGCGGTTTCCATAATCGTATGGGATTCTGGCATCATCAGCCATGGGCAAATTGACCGGTTCTTTTGATGGCGGCGTGCGGGAGATTCTGTGAACCGCGCCGATGCAGGTTCCCGAACCGTTTTTCTGTTCGACGTCGACAATACGCTCGTCGATAACGATCGCATCGAAATCGATTTGAAGCGCCGCCTGAAGAGTAAGGTGGGCGCAGACGCGGGGCGCTATTGGGAGCTGTTCGAGCAATTGCGCTCCGAGCTTGGGTATGCCGATTACCTGGGGGCGCTGCAAAGCTACCGGATCGAGCGGCCCCGCGATCCGCAACTGCTGGAAGTTTCCTACTTCATGGTGAACTATCCGTTTGCGAATCGGCTGTTTCCCGAGTCGCTGGATGCGGTGGAGCACGTTCGTTGCCTCGGCCAGCCGGTCATTCTGAGCGATGGCGATGTAGTGTTTCAGCCGCGCAAGGTGGATCGCTCGGGCTTATACGATGTGTTCGAGGGCCATGTATTGATTTATGTACACAAGGAGAAGGAACTGCCGGATGTGGAAGCGAAGTATCCAGCAGCGCACTACGTGATGATCGACGACAAGGTGCGCATTCTGGCGGCGATCAAGGAGCATTGGGGGGCGCGGGTGACGACGATTTTTCCGCGGCAGGGACATTACGCGCTGGACGCGGCGCAGGTGGCGCAGTATGCGAAGCCCGACATTACGATCGAGCGCATCGGCGAATTGCAGAAATTGTCGCTGGAGGAAATCTTGCGGGCGGCAGGGAAGTAAAGAAATTGGCGCGCGTAAGAGAGCGAACTCCGGCTAGATGTAGGCCTTCCAGAAAAAATACACGGTCATACCCGTGCCAACGACAATCACGAACCAGCGAATCCATGCCTGCGGCAGCTTCAGCGCGTAATGCGCTCCCAAGTATCCGCCCAGCAGCGCGCCGGCGATCATGATGGTGCCTTGCTTCCAGACCACCGCGCCGGCCACGATGAAGGTAATCACCGCGACGCCATTGATGATGCCGCCGAGAACGACTTTGAGGGCGTTCATGGCGTGAATATCGGTCATGCCGATGGCGGCGAGCATGGCAAGATTGACGATGCCAACGCCGCCGCCGAAATAGCCTCCATAAACCGCGACGAACAGTTCGAAGACGCTGGCGAAGACGAGCGCGTTGGAGGAAATGTCGCGCCCCAAGCCTTCTTTGGAGCGGCCCAATCGCCCGCCAAAGACAAAGAGCAGCGTTGCGCCGAGCATGAGCCAGGGTAAGACGCGCAGAAAGGTCTGCGCGGGCGTGTGCAGCAGAAGATACGCGCCGGCGACGCCTCCGATCAGGCTGGTGATGGCGAGGGGAACCATGACGCGGCGAGAGAGGTCGAGGCGCTTGCGATAGGCGCCGGTGCTGGCGGTTACGCCCATCCACAATGCGACGGTATTCGTTGCATTCGCCGCGATGGGAGCGACGCCCGTGAACATGAGGGCGGGGAAGGCGATGAAACTTCCGCCGCCAGCGACGGCGTTGAGCGCGCCGCCGAGCGCGCCCGCGAAAAACAGGAAGATGGCGGTGTGGACGGGCAAATAACAGATGTATCACGGCGAAGCGCCGAGTGGCGAGAGCGGAAAAGTGCCGGGCGCCGAAAAACGCAGGCCGCGTGACATAGGTCACATGCAGCTGTTCACGCGGCGGTTAGCCTGAAATCGAAAGGTTAACGATGGCAACGCAAGCCGAGATCGAAATTGCTCCGGAAGGACAGGGAAGAGGGCGGGAAAAATCTCCGAAAGCCACAACAGGACGGCTGTGCGAGACGGGCGGCGAGGGGCCGCAGTCGGGGGCAAAACTGGCGTCGAAATCAAAGAAGAAACTAGTTCGCCGCACCGACCGCGATTACTCGCAGTTGACGCGGCGCAGTTTTCAGGCGGCATTTCTGCTGCTGAATGGATGGATCGGCGTCATCTTTTATTTATGGGTGAGGCAATTTGAGCCGGGCGGCGCGCCCACCTCCATGCCCCGCCCGGCGGGCGTTGAGGGCTGGCTGCCGATCGCCGGACTGATGAATTTACGTTATTTTCTGCTCTCGCATCATGTGCCGGCGCTGCATCCGGCGGGCATGTTCCTGCTGACCGCATTTCTGGCAATGTCATTTTTATTCCGCAAGGCATTTTGCAGTTGGCTGTGCCCGGTGGGTGCCGTCTCAGAATATTTGTGGCGAGCGGGGCAGAAGATGTTTCGCAGAAATTTTCATCTGCCGCGCTGGTTGGACCTTGGGCTTCGGAGTTTGAAGTATGTGCTGCTCGGATTTTTCGTTTGGGCGGTGACATCGATGGCGGCCGACGAACTGGCCGCGTTTATGAGCAGCCCGTATGGCGTGATTGCCGACGTGAAGATGCTGAATTTCTTCCGGCACATCGGCGAAGCAGGCGCGATCGTGCTGGGCGTGCTGGTGGTGGCGTCGCTGTTCATTCAAAATTTCTGGTGCCGCTATCTTTGCCCATACGGCGCGCTGCTAGGAATCGTCGCGCTCGCCAGCCCGACGCGGATTCGGCGCAACGCGGAGTCATGCATCGATTGCGCGAAGTGCGCCAAGGCGTGTCCATCGGCGTTGCCGGTCGACAAACTGATCACGATCAAGTCGGCAGAGTGCACGGGCTGCCTGGAATGCGTGGCCGTGTGCCCGGCAAAAGACGCTTTGAGGCTGACGCTGCCGGCGATTCCGGCGAGAGCTTTTGGGGACAACGAATCCGCGTCGTATGCTCCGCGGGTGCCTGTCTGGGCGATGGCGGCGGGAATCGCGGTGCTTTTTTTCGGGATCGTGGGATTCGCGAAGACCGCGGGCCATTGGGATTCGCAGGTACCGCGCGCGGTATATGAGCAACTCGTGCCAAACGCGGATGAGGCGCGGCATCCGATGCCGGGGGATGTGCGCTAGCGAGCGCGCCTCCGGAGCGAGCAACGTGTGCGCTTCCCGGAAATCTACTACGCTGCTGTGATTTTTCGCCATAAATGAGCAGCATTGCCGCGCGCAGATTACCGCAGTAACTTCTAAGTCATTCCGCTTTCCGTTACCGTCGAGATGGCGACATTGCGATGTCGCGACAAATCTCCCCGCCTCTCCGCGCACGACTGAAGACTATTTTGAGCGAGCGTTTGTGCAGAATAAAGATAAAGAACAGGACAAATTTGAGGTGAGTCCAGAGCTATTGGGCCGGCCGATTTGCGAACTGGGGCTGAAGCTCGAGGGATCGCCGGTGGAGCGGTTCGTCGAGCAACTCTATAGCGAACTGGTGTCGAAGGGACTCGAAAAGCTTCGTCCCGCTTGCTACCTGACGGACGAGTGGGGATGCCCGACGGGCGAGCCGATCATTGGGATTCCGTTTTACTTGGCAAACGCGGAACTGGCGCAACTGGAAAAGCAGGCGCACGAACTCGAGGATGCGCGGGAAATCATGATGTATCTGCGCCACGAGGCTGGGCACGCGTTCACCTATGCTTACAAGCTGCACACCAAGCCCGACTGGAAGGCGAGGTTCGGATCGTTCCGGCGGCCGTATCGCGACAACTACCGTCCGGCGCCATTTTCGCGGGACTACGTGCGGCATTTGCCGGGGTGGTATGCGCAGAAACATCCGGAGGAAGATTTTGCGGAAACATTTGCGGTGTGGCTGACGCCGCGGTCGAACTGGCGAAAGCGGTACCGCGGATGGCCGGCGATGGAGAAGTTGCGCTATGTGGATCGGGTGGCGCGCAAGCTGGGGAAGACGGAGCCGCTGCGGCGGCGCGGCGTGACCGACATAACCGTGGATGACATGGAGATGACGGTGGCGGAGTTTTATCACCGGAACGGGAGCGAGCAGATCGCGGCCAATGAACTGGCCGAGGATACGGACTTGCGCGATTTGTTTCCAGTGTCGAAACGGCGGAAGACGGCGGTGGCAGCGGGCGAGTTTCTGCATGAGCATCGCAAAGGGTTGATCGATAAAGTGGCCGAGTGGACGGGAGCGCAGCGTCCGCTGATCAAGACGCTGTTTGACAGCATCGAAAGGCGCGCGGGCGAGCTTGACCTGCGGGCGGACGCGAAAAACAGCGCGGAGCATCTGGCGGGCGTGACCGCGTATGCGACGGCGCTGGTGATGACGTATGTGGCGAAGGGAAAGTTTATTCAGCCGTAGAAGTGGCTGCTGGCGATTCGCCGCTGGCTACTAGCTACAGCTCATGGTTGCTGGATTCAAAATTGAGGCCAGGCGCAACTGGACCTGGTTCATTGGAGGTTGGGCTCGGCGGGTGTTCCGAGCTACTTATGATTGGCACGAAAATGAAAATTGCACTGCTGTATGACTTGTGGAATGAAGATCCGGCGGCGGCCGCGTTGAAGGAAGCGGGCGAAGGCGGGCGTCCATCGAATGGAAATGGATGCAAGCGCAAGCCGGCAAAGAAAGTGAAGAAAGAAAAGACGGACCGCGAGGAGATTTTTGACGCGCTCGAAAAGCTGGGGCATGAACCGTACAACATCGAACTGGATGGGCGGCCGCAGTCGCTGCATGCGCTGGCGAAGTGCGATGCGGACTTGATTTTTAATTTGACGGAGTCGTTCGGCGGCGACGATACGCGGGAAATGAATGTGGTGGCGTATCTGGATTTGCTGGGGCTGCGCTATACGGGAGCGGGGCCGCATGCGATTTTTCTGTCGCAGGATAAGGCGATTGCGAAGAAAATTTTTGCGTTTCACGGGATCAAGACGCCATATTTTGCAAGCTCGTATCGCGGGCGCATCGAACACGCGCACGATATTTCCTTTCCGCTGATCGTGAAGCCGTCGTGGGAGGATGGATCGATCGGGATCGATGCCGGGTCGGTGGTGAAGAACGTGAAAGAGTTGATGGAACGGGTCGAGTACATTCAGGATGAGTTCGATTCGCCGGCGCTGATTGAGGAGTACATCGAGGGCCGCGAAGTGTATGCGGGCGTGCTGGGGAGTTATGAGCGGGCGCAGGTTCTGCCGCTGGTGGAACTCGACTTGTCGCGACTGCCGGAGGGGACGCCGAAGATCGCGAGCTATGACGTGAAGTTCGAGAAAAATACCGAGGCGTACAAGCTGACGAAGTCGGCGATTGCCGAGGATCTGGATGAGGAGACGCGGAGGCGGCTGTCAGATACGGCGCTGGCGGCGTATCGCGCGTTGAAGCTGCGCGATTATGGGCGAGTGGACATGCGGCTGGCGCCGAATGGCGAAGTCTACGTGATCGAGGCGAATCCGAATCCGTGGCTGGCGAGCCGGCAGGAATTCGCCATGGCGGCGAAGGCGGCGGGACTCTCGTATACGGAGATGATTGGGACAATTCTGGATCTGGCGATGAGCCGGTATTTGAATGCCAGCCTGGTGAACGCGGCGGCGATGCACTAACTTAGTGTTCCGGCTGGCATTAAGGGGAGGCTTTCATCGCGGTGTACCAAAACTCAGGCTGGTCATGTTCTCGTTCAGAATGATTAGTGACACTCGAATAGAGTGTCGGAATGCAAATACGCAACGGGAAACCACCCGGGTCGAGCCGGCTGGCTCGGACCGGAGTGGAGTTAAGTCGGGAAGGTCGAGTGCGGTTGGCCGGGATGGACTTCTATGGTCGCTGCGGCAACGTAGCCCAGACTTGCCGTCACTTTGGCATCAGCCGCCAGACTTTCTATCGCTGGCAGCGCCGCTATGATCCGTACGATTTAACGACGCTGGAAGGGCGCAGTCATTGTCCCCGGCGACGACGCCAGCCGACTTGGTCTTTGCTCTTATTGATGATCACATAATATAGTGACGTTTTCCCGATTCTATGTTATCGTTCGGGAATGGGAAACCCAGCAGGAGTACGACGAGACTTTACTGCACTGGAGCAGAGGCGTTTGCGAGCGGC
>Ga0182014_10007259_pt1 | contig 11672 bp, 6 predicted proteins | sample 612S2DmetaG_FD_120489 | JGI IMG/M metagenome (GOLD analysis project Ga0182014, IMG submission 120489) | Permafrost microbial communities from Stordalen Mire, Sweden - 612S2D metaG | ecosystem: Environmental > Terrestrial > Soil > Wetlands > Permafrost | place: Sweden: Stordalen | collected... | reverse complement strand
GTAGCTGGGCGCAATCATCCCGTTTGAGGTCAAAGCAGTAATGACGTTGTCAACCACTTCCTTCGGCGAAAGGCCGATCAAGCTGGCGCGTTGCCGATCAATATTCAACTCAAGGCCGGGAAAACGAAGATTCTGCGGAATGAGAACGTCGCTGACATTCTTGAGTCCCTTAACCTTTGCGGCAATCTGGCTCGCAATCGCAAACGACTGGTCCAAGTCATTTCCACTCACCTGAATATCGATCGGCGCCGGCAACCCCTGATTGATCACCGAATCCACCAGCCCACCTGCCTGGAAGTAGGTAGACAGCATGGGCATATCCTCGGAAAGCTTCTGGCGGACCCGTTTCATGTACTCGTAGCTCCCAAGCTTGTTACCCTCCTTCAGGCTTACCTGAACAAACGCTGTGTCCATGGATGAGTTGCTGGTGTAGATTGCAGATAGATCAGGTGTGATCCCGATATTCGAAACGATCATGTCGAGATCTCGCGCAGGGATCGTCTGCCGGATTTCGTTTTCCACTTGTGCAATGTACTGGTTGCTTAACTCAATGCGAGTACCGCTCGGACATTTAATGTTAATAACAAACTGACCAGGGTCTGTGCGTGGAAAATACGATCTTCCGAGGAACGGTAACAGGCCAAAGCTCAATAGCACAACGCCGAGAATGCCGAGAGTCGTTGCGACTGGTCGCAGTATCGAACGGTTTACAGCAAATACATACTTCTCCAGCATTTGCTGGAAGCGGCTGTTGAATCCTCTGACAATTCGCTGAAAGAAAGAAAGTTGTGCCGGCATCTGGTAGGCGATGTGCTTTTCATCGTCAATCTCTTCCTCTTCAGAGGTATCCGCTGTGTGTGGCTTGATGAATCGCGCGCAATAGAGTGGAACGACAGTCATTGCCACTATGTAGGAAGCGAAAAGCGAAAAGACAACTGACAGAGCAAGCGCCGTGAACAAGTACCGGCTTACACCATAAAGAAGTGCAACGGGAAAGAAGACGATAGCCGTGGTGAAAGTTGCGGCTAAGACTGCCATTTGCACTTCTTTACCACCTGCTTCTGCTGCGACTTCAGGCGACTCTCCCATTTCAAGATGCCGAAATACGTTTTCAAGCACTACAACCGAGTTATCGATGAGGCGAGAAAAGGCAAGCGCCAAACCTGCCAGAACCATGGTATTGATCGACCCGCCACCCATGCGAATGCAGATGAAGGCAGCCAGTGCAGACAGCGGAATCGACAGAAGGACCGCGAAGGTCGCGCGTATGCTCCCGAGGAAAAGCAGGATCATCAAAGCCGTCAATACAAGACCTATTCCGCCTTCATTGCCAAGATTCTTCAGAGCGGTCTTTACAAAGACCGATTGGTCAAAGACCACGGCAGTTTTAAGAGAAGATGGAATGTCAACCAGATCCTTGATCGCCTCTTTCATGCCGTTCACGATCGTAATCGTGTTGCTGTCTCCGCCTTGCTTCAGAACAGGGACGTATACCGACCGCTGACCGTCGATGCGAACAATGTTCGTCTGGATGGTTCCGGAGTCCTCCGCTTTGCCCACGTCCCCTACGAGCACTGAAGCATTGCCTACGGACTTCAGTGGAAGATCATTGATCAGTTCGGGAGTCGGAACCTGGCTATTTGCGTAGATGTTGTAGTCTTTTAGTCCGATACGCACATCGCCCGCAGGCAGAATCAGGTTTGAATCGTTCACGGATCTGACCACATCCATCAAACTGAGGTTATGCGCCTCAAGTTTCAGGGGATCCACGTAGACCATGATCTGTCTGTATCGCCCACCAAACGGTTGTGGCACTGAAGCTCCAGGTACGCTGGCGATTTGATTGCGCACCTGAAACTGCGCCAGGTCCTTGAGGTTGGTCTCGTTCAGGCCCTCGCCCTTCAACGTGACCAGGCAGACAGGCTGGCTCGAAGCGTCCATGCCGAGAACCACAGGCGGCAACGTGCCAGGAGGTAGCCTTCGCAAGTCAGCCATGGCCAGATTGGCGATATTGCTCAACGCCGCATTTGCATCTGTTCCTGGCTTGAAGTAAATCTTGATGAGGCTTACGCCAGTCAGCGATCGAGACTCGATGTGGTCGATGTTGCTGCCGAGGGTGAAGAATCTCTCAAACGTGTCTGTAATGTCAGCTTCTATCTGCTGCGGGGGCATTCCAGAATAAAATGTCGCGACTACAACTACTGGCATATCAATTTGTGGAAATAGATCCACGGGCATCGATGCGATGCTGACCACGCCCACGACTACAATGACCAGGCAGGCCATAATGATGAAGAAGGGGTATTTGAGCGAGAAGTTAGGCATTACTTATCGCCTCCTGACTGCTCTTGACTTACGTCTGCCGAGGGAAGATCTTCAAGTCTCGGTCTTACAACTTCACCCGGCTGGTAGTTGGACTGGCCGCCAGTAATGACTTTGTCCCCCTCGTTCAGGCCACTTTTCACCTCAACCAACGTGGTGCCCTGCATACCAAGAGCAACATTCCGTGCCCGGACGCGACCTCCACTGTCAACCATCAGCACTGATGATTGATTGCCATTTCTTATAACCGCCTGCACTGGAATGAGCAGTACATTGTTCCTGCGTTCCAGCTCCAGGGTTGTGTTTGCATACATGCCGGGCGTGAGTGAGAGATCGTTGTTCTCGACATCGATTTCCGTCTCCATGGTCCCGGTCGCCAAGCTGACATCTCGCGTGAAGCGAACCACTTTGCCCACGATGGTACGGTGGATGGCATCGACCGTTACCTTCACTTCAGCGCCTTCATGGATATACGACACGGCGTCTTCTGGTACCGGTAGACGGAGGCGAAGCAGGCTGCTTTGCGAGAGTTTTACAAGAGGAAGAGATTGGGTGTCTGAGGCGGTGCCGGCCTGGATCAACGCGCCGGTATCCGCGTACCGCCAGACAATGATCCCGCTCAGCGGCGCGGTCACGTGCGTGTAATCGTTGAGGTCTTGCACACGCTCTCGATCAGCGTCTGCTACATCCGCTCCCTGCGTTGCCCCCGATAGGGATGCCTTGGCAGCATCAATCTGAGCAGCCGTGGATAGATCTTTTGACTGGGCGTTGTCCAGCTCCTGCTGTGCAATCAGCCCAGGTTGCGCAGTGGAGGCTTGCACCAAGCGAAGATAGTCGGCGTGAACCGCGCTATGCTCGGACTCGGCGCGTGCGACCTCATGCTGCGCACGGGTGATCTCGTCCTTGCTGCGGCCAAACTGCGACACGGTACCTTTCAACTGAGCGTTCAGCTCTGGAACTTCCAGAACCGCAAGAGTCTGACCGGCTTGTACCCTATCGCCGATATCTACATAGATGTGCTTGATGTAGCCAGATACCTTGGCATGTACATCTACAACCTGATAAGGCTGGAACTGCCCAGCAAGTTTCAGGGTATGCGCAATCGCGCCGCGTGTTACCGCGACTACTGTGGCGGAGGGAATCTCTGCGGCAATCGTTGCTGAGTGCCGATCCTTGAAACTGTATGCAATGATGCCAGCCAGAACAGGAAGTGCAATTCCGGCGGCGACGATCAAGGAGGTTCGCTTTCGCATAACTCGAATGCACCTCTAAATGAAGTTGTGATTGCTTGGTTACGACGACAGGACATGTTCTCCGATGGAGAATATGGCTTGCTGCATTCGATCACAAAACTTGATCGAATGCATCAGAATTGGCGATGAGGGAATGACTAGGCGAGAACGGGAGGCGGACGAACGAAGAGGGTGTTAAAGACATCGCGGTGTAGATGCAATAACTTATTAGTCCGCCTCTCGTCTCTTCTTGACGCCGGCGGGTTCAATAGGCTGATGGCCAGAATCAGAATCAAGAAAACACCTGTAGGCGCTGTGTAGACCACACTGGTGGATTTTTTCGTCCGAATTACCAGGGGGTGTTCCACAGCGCTGGATTGCTCATCTCTGGATAGAAGCTTGGCCTTTGGAATCTGATGGGAAGCAGTCTGAGGTGGATCGTAGAGAGAAAGCTTGTATTGCAAGCCCCATGCAAATACGCAAAAGGCCAATCCCAGGAACGCGAGGCTCCCGAAGAGACTGAACTTCCGATATTTGCCCCAACTATGCAAAGTCATCAAACCCAATCGAATTCTGATTGAACTGGCCGCCTGAACACTCGTGGCTCCGGCTCGACCGTCGAACACATCAATTTGACAATACCATACGCCGAAAGGTTGGATGTAGATTCATATCTTTCATAAGAGAAATTATTCTCATGAAATCACAGTCAAAGTGACAGCGTCCGGGAGCCACCTCCGGGAAGAATGTTCAGATTGTCACAAAGGATCTGAGAACTCAGGCAGCCCACTCCCGAGAGGCGGAGCAAACCAAACGGAAATCGCTTGGTAACCTCAATCATGACAATGGCTTCGCGCATTCTTTCGCAAGCGGCGACGGGACCGTCTCTCAGCTGAAACCGAGCCGATTCGTTACAGAACCGCGGGGACTTTATCTGTTCCCGGCAGGCCCAGCAGGCGAAGATACTCTTGCGTGAGGATAGAACGCAATCGATGCGCTACAGCAGAATCGCAAGGAACCTCCAGCGAACGGCAGCGGTCGATGGCGGCGCACAGGTCGCGCAGGAATGCAACGCAAGCAGGGCAGGCGTCGATATGCTGGCGCATTTGGTCGCAGGTGCGGGGTTCCACTTTGCCATCCAGATACTCTGAAAGGTTCAGGAATAACTCCCGGCACTCGGTGGGGCGTTGTCCACGTTTCGTTGCGATGCGCTTGGCCTTCGTCGTGGATGGCTTGCCGCAATCTGACTGAGCGGGCGCTTTCTCGACTATCCTATTCATCTCTTTGCGCACGGAAAGGCGCGCCCGATGCAGGCGAACCCGGACTGTCCCTGGCTGTAGACTGAGAATCTGCGCAACTTGTTCGGTTGTCAGCTCCTCCATGTCGTGGAGCACAAGAACGATGCGCAATTGCACGGGGATGCGCAAAACCGCCTGATGCAACAGATGATGCTGCTCTGCGTGGAGCAGATGGCCCTCGGGGCTTGCGGCGGCATCCTGCAGCAATCGCCCCAACTCCGCTGCGTCAGGCATCAATTCATCCAGCGAGAAGGTCTGGCTGGGAGCATGAGCCGGCTTGCGGCGCATACGCCAGCAGCGGTTTCTGGTCACGGTATAAAGCCAGACGGCTAGAGCCTGCGGGGTCTGAATCCTGGCCAGGTGACCGAGCGAGCGGAAGAGAACCTCTTGCATGGTGTCCTCTGCGTCTTCAGGATGCCCGCAGACCTTCATGCTGAAGGAATAGACCGTGTTTTGGAGCAACCCGATAGCCTCTTCAACAGCTTCAGGTGTGTTGCGGCGTAAGAGATCGATAGCTTGAATCAGTTCGGGTCGCATCGCTGGGGCTCACAGAGATGAGTCCAGTATAGCCTCCAGCAGTGTTGACTCATTCAGCCGTGCCGCAGTTGGCGTCTTTCATCCCCATGGCGCGAAAGATGCTCATGACTGGACACCAGTTTGTGAATGCAGATTGCAACAGGTTGAATCCGACGAATGCGGTCAGCCAGAGCCAGTTGGGCGAAAGGTAGTGAGCGAGGGCAAACGATAGCAGAATTACAAAGCCCGCCATTAGGCGTACACCGCGTTCGACTGTCATAGAGAATCTCCTTGTTCTGTTTTGGTTTGAGGTTCAAGTCCTGTTGGGTGCCCGGAGTGAACCATGAAATAGAGCACGGGAATGGTCGGCCACGAAAGGAATGTCGAGGCGACCGCTCCGGCAATCAGCGACAACGCAAGCCCCTGAAAAATGGGGTCGGTAAGAATCACGCTTGCGCCGACAACAACCGCTGCCGCAGTCAGCAGCATGGGCCGGAAGCGAGTCGCTCCGGCATCAATCACAGCTTCGGCCAACGGCATTCCCTGGCGAATCCTGAGTTCAATGAAGTCGACGAGGATAATCGAGTTGCGCACAATGATTCCAGCCCCGGCAATGAAGCCGATCATCGATGTTGCCGTGAAGAATGCGCCAAGGATGGCATGAGCCGGCATAATGCCCACCAGCGTAAGCGGAATCGGAGCCATGATAATCAGTGGCACGATAAAGGATCGAAACCAGCCAACCACCAGCACATAAATGAGAATCAGTACGGCAGCAAACGCCAGCCCCATATCGCGAAAGACTTCGATGGTGATGTGCCATTCGCCGTCCCACTTCATCGAGTAGTGGTCCGTGGACTTCGGCATCGACGCATTGTAGCGAGCCAGGGTGTATCCGGCCGGAAGAGTGAGATGGTCGAGATCCTTGTTCATTTTCATGATGGCGTAGACCGGGCTTTCCTCCGCTCCGGCTACATCTCCGGTGACATAAACGACGCGGCGCAGATTCTTGTGATAGATGCTGCGCTCGATCGTCTCGTGCTCAACCACTACCAATTCCCGCAGTGAGACCATGCCGCCGTCCGCTCCGGGCAGGCGGATATTCCCGAGGCCCTGCTCAGAAGAACGATCCGCACGATCGACTTCGACCATTGCGGGCACAGGCTCCCGCGCGGTTTGATTGTGAATCAGGCCTACCTCCGTGCCAGAGAGAGTGAGCGCCAAGGCATGAGTTACATCGGAGACCGCAATGCCATGCTGCGCAGCCTTAACCTCATTCACATGCATCACGAGCCTCGGTTGAGGATCTTCGACATACCAGTCTGTGTCAACAACGCCCGGAGTGTGCTGAAAAATCGACTTGATCTGCTGCGCGACTTGAGTCTGACCATCCAAGTCGGGACCGTAGACCTCCGCAACCAAAGTTTGCAACACAGGAGGCCCAGGCGGAACCTCGCTGACCTGAATGCGTGCGCCGTTTTCGTTGCCAATCGCGTCCAAGAGCGGACGAAGCCGCTTGGCGATGGCATGGCTCTGCACGCTGCGCTGCTTTGCCGGCAGCAGGTTCAACTGGATGTCGGCTTGATTAGGCTGGCTGCGCATGTAGTAGTGACGCACCAAACCGTTGAAGTTATATGGGCCGGAGGTTCCTGTGTAAGTCTGGTAGTTCAGTACATCCGGCTGCCGCGCAAGCTCATCGCCAAGCGCTTGTGCAACGCGCGCTGTCTGTTCTAGCGGCGTACCGTCCGGCATATTGATGACCACCTGTAACTCGCTCTTGTTGTCGAATGGCAGCATCTTCACGCGCACCAATCCCAGGGGTACCAGCGCCACTGAGATCAGAAAAAGCACAGCCACTCCGAGAAAGAACAAGAGACGATTGCGCTTGGATTGGATCAGCGGCGTCATGATGCGGCGATAGAGCCTGGTCCGCCAGTTCTCGGTCTCCGGTTCCAGTAGCTTAGTCCCTCGAAGATGCCTGCCAAGCAGCCGGAGCGCAGCCCAGGGAGAAACCACGAAGGCAACCAGCAGCGAAAACAGCATCGCCGCCGAAGCACCCACTGGAATGGGCCTCATATAGGGTCCCATCAGGCCGCGGACAAAGGCCATCGGCAGCACTGCGGCGATGACGGCGAAGGTGGCCAGAATCGTTGGATTGCCCACCTCGGCGACCGCTTCGACCGCGACTTCACTCATCGACCGGCCGTGGTTCTCCGGAAGCCGGAAGTGGCGCACCATGTTCTCGACGACAACGATGGCGTCATCGACGAGAATGCCGATACTAAAAATCAAAGCGAAGAGAGTCACGCGATTGATGGTGTAGCCGAGGAGATAGAACACGGTCATGGTGAGCGCGAGCGTGACCGGAATAGCCAGCAGCACCACTCCTGATTCGCGCCGCCCCAGGAAGAGCGCGACCAGCAAGGTTACCGACAAGGTGGCGAGCAGCAGGTGCTCAAGCAGTTCATCGGACTTGGCCTTGGCGGTCTCACCGTAATTCCGTGTAGTCGTCACCGTCACGTCGTTGGGGATGGTCACGCCATTCATTTCGTGTACGCACTTGAGGACGGCGTTGGCGATATCGGTAGCGTTGGTCCCCTTACGTTTGGCCACAGTGATGGTCACCGCCGGGTATTGGCGCGCTGCCGATGCGCCTGAGATTGCTGTGCCATAGACCACATAGTTCGCCGGCTCCGCGGCGCCGTCAACGATCTTCTGGGCAACGTCACGCAGATACACCGGATGCCCGCGAACCACGCCCACCACCACGGCTTCCAAATCCTCCCGGCTGGTGAAGAGGTTGCCCGCGTCAACCCGAACCTCCTGGTTGCTTTCGGCAAAGCTCCCTGCCTGCACGCTCGCATTTGCAGCTTGCAGATGACCGGCGATAGCCAACGGCGATAGGCCGTAGGCACTCAGCTTGTCGGTGCTGAGCACCACGCGCATAGTGCGGGGAAGGCCGCCGATAATCGTCGTCTCCGATACATCGGAAATCTGCTCGATGTTATGCTGCATCTCGGCGGCAATGGCGCGAAGCTGATATCCGTCGTAGTGCTCACCCCACAGCGTCAATGCCAGAATCGGAACATCGTCGATGGAGCGGGCCTTGATGATCGGCTGCGAGACTCCCGGCGGCATTTGATCGAAGTTCGAGTAGAGCTTGCTGTAAACCTTGATCAACGCGTCTTCCTGGGGCGTACCGACCAGAAATCGGACGATCACCAGACTCTGTCCGGGAGCCGATGTTGAGTAGACATACTCGACGCCAGATATCTGATGCACCAGGTTCTCTATGGGCAACGTCACGCGCTGCTCCACCTCCGCTGGAGAGGCGCCAGCCATCGCGGTGGTGATGTCCAGTATTGGAACCAGAATCTGCGGCTCCTCTTCGCGGGGAATGATTGCGACCGCGAAGATTCCAAGGGCCAGAGACGCGGCAATAAAGAGCGGCGTCAGCTTGGAGTTGAGAAAGGAGTGAGCAAGGCGTCCGGCAATGCCAAGTTCCTGCTTGGATGGATCTGGCTTCATGGCTGGACCTCGATCCGCTTGCCTGCGAGGTCGCGGTCGGAAGGAGCATCGACGAGCTTTTCCCCTGAGGAGATGCCCGACAGAACTTCTATGAGGTTCCCTTGTGTCGCGCCTACCGTGAGGGAACGCAGCTGTGCAATGCCCTGGCCATCGAGAACGTATGCCGATGCGAGCGAACCGCGCATAACAACGGCGGAACGCGGAATGAGTATCGCCTGCCGTGTGCCGTTGGCAAACTCCGCCGTGCCATACATCCCGGTGCGCAATTGACTCGAAGAAGGCAAGTCGATCTTGACCAAAAAGCTGTGGCTTGCCGGGTCGGCGGCAGGAACAATCTCAGCGACCGTGCCCGCAAGGCTCGCGGAATTCCCGCCGTCGATTGCAACTTGCGCTTTCAGACCCTTGTGAACCGCGCCGATCGCCGACTCATCCACTGTAGCGTCGAGTTGCAAGGCTCCGGCTTGGTCCACCTGCAGCAGAGGCACCCCTGGCGAGGCCATCGTTCCCGGATCGGCCATGCGCGCTGTCACTATGCCGGAAAACGGCGCAAGCAGACGCGTATAGCCAAGCAACGTACGCGCGCCACTCTCCTGCGCTCGCGCTGCATCGGTCTGCGCACGCACGGCTTCAAGCCTTGCAGCCGCGGCCTCGGCGCGACGTAAAACCTCATCCATCTCTTGCGGACTCACGCTTTTCTCAGCCTGCAATTGCTTGTAGCGTTCCAGTGTGCTTGCTGCCAGCATGGCATCTGTTTGTGCAGCGATTTGTTCGCTTTGGGCGGCCTTCACCGCGGCCTGCGCCTGATCTGTCGAGGCGCGCAGAGCCGCATCGTCGAGCACGACCAGCGTCTGTCCAGCCCGCACGCTGTCCCCCTCGCGCACCAGGATCTGCTGGATGCGACCCATGACCTGCGCAGAGACTATTGCTGTCCCCCGCGCGTGAATGGTTCCCGTGGAGCGCACATTCAGAGGCACCTGTTGCTGCTGGCTCTCAACGACACGCGCCTGCATGGTTTGTACGACCGCCTGTGAAGCTGATTCGACGCCATGACAGCCGGCCATCATCGCCGAAGAAACGGCGAACAAACTTGCCCGTAACAGAACCTTCATTGCAATTCCTCCGCTGCATCGGGAGTCAGCGTCCCTGTCGCGTATAGCAGTTCGGCATAGGCCATGGCATTGCTGTAGACGGCATGCCAGTAGCTAGATTGGCTCTGCCGCTCGGCATCCTCAGCTCGCAGCAGATCGGTGAGGTTGGCAAGCCCCGCGCTATAACGATTCTTCAGTACGCGGAGACTCTCGGCCGATTGATCCATCGCTGCATGAGCCGTCTCCAGCGAGAGTTCCGCTGTCTGGCGGTGAATATGCGCCTGGTTAACTTCCGTACGCACGTGAAGCTGCGAGGCAGCTAGTTGCGCGTCGATCTTCTGTTTAGCGGCGCTCTCCCGCGCCAGCTGGCCGCGCCTGCCCAGAGGCAGAATGTCGACGCTGATCTGGATGCCAGCCACCCAGTTGTTTCCTCCCGATCCTGCAATGGATGTCCGGTCTTCTTCCCAGTTGCCATAGGCGCTGACGCGGGGACCAAACTCCGACTTTGCCGCTCCCAGGGCGGCCCCTTGCGCCGATTGCGCCTGCCCCAGCGCCGTCAAATCAGGCCGCGTCTTTGCGGCCGTGGCTATCTCCTGTTCCAGCGGAGGCCGGTAGAATGTATGCGTCTCAATCGGCTTCAGTTCGGATGCCTTGAGCTCCGGAGCACCCATCGCCTCGCGCAACTCGGCCCACGCCAGTTCCAGGTCTCCCTGGGCCGCAATCAATTCTTCTTTGCGGACTGCCACATTTACCTGGGCCGACATCCGGTCCGACTCGACCGCCAGGCCGGCCTTGACGTGGTCCTCAATCGATGTCAGCAGCGCCGCGGCAGTGTCCTGCTCATGATGGGCGACGTCGATTTCCCGCTGCGCGTAGAGCACCGACTGGTACGCCCCGACAACGTGGTAGACAATCTGCTGGTCCACCGCCTTGGCGGATGAGGAGGCGCTTTCTTTGAAGAGATCGGCGCGGCGAATCTCCCTCTGCGTCTTGAATGAGTCGAATCCCATCCAGGAGCCGGACAAGCGCGTGGAGAAATTTCCTATGGGCTGTGGAAAGTTCAGCGCGTTCAGTGCAAAGTCCGCTTGTGTGAATTGCCGCCGCCGGAGACGGGTGCCGAAGGCATAAACCGGGTCGTTGCCTCGGGATATGTCTTCAGTAAAGTTGAGTTGCGGCAGTAGTTGAATGCGCGCCATCGTTGCCGCGGCCTTGGTGTCGCTCAAGTCGGCGCGTGCAATTGCGGCTTGAGGGCTCTGCCGCAGAGCCTCGTCGATGGCTTGACGAAGCGTCAGCGGATCTTGCGCCATAGTGGCCAATCCTCCTATACAAAGCAGGAGCGAAAGGCCCAGGGATCGATAAAGGCGAGAACTCATTGGGCGAAATGTCCTTGCGTGGTGCATCCATATGAATAAAGTCCTGGAATGGGGAAATCGTTACAACAAACATGAAATAAAATTCACCTGTAGCTGTGACATCCCCTTTTCTGCTGCTTTCCAGGACAAGACATCTCGTTTGGAAGAACTCGCTTGCTCAGGCACATTCTCAAATTTGACGGGCTGAGCGCCCCGGCCGGTTCTCTTTTCTCCATCCCCCCTCACGGTTCGACTTGTTATGGTTCATTCCGGCTCCCCACTTCCTTGCAATGAACCCACTACTCTCCCGGCGCATCAATCGCATGAATTCCTTTT
>Ga0182014_10007257_pt1 | contig 11672 bp, 10 predicted proteins | sample 612S2DmetaG_FD_120489 | JGI IMG/M metagenome (GOLD analysis project Ga0182014, IMG submission 120489) | Permafrost microbial communities from Stordalen Mire, Sweden - 612S2D metaG | ecosystem: Environmental > Terrestrial > Soil > Wetlands > Permafrost | place: Sweden: Stordalen | collected... | reverse complement strand
GCGGTGGCCGCCATGCCGACTGCGTATTCCTGACCCGCGGCCTGCATGATCGGCACATCGGTGCGTTGCGCCGCCTGGAGCAGCATCTTCAAGAGCGGACCGTGGATCGCATTGCTTTCGCGGGTGCCTTGATCCTGCCAAGCAACCAGGCTGGCTTCGCTCGGTATCGGCGGGGCCTCGAAGTTCGCCAACTCCTGCCGGCTCCTGTCAAAGATGACGACAAACCCGCCCTGAAGCGTCACGCGATGCGAGGCCAGCACATCCTGGAGCGTCTGCATGTCGAGGTCGGGCGCGCCGGAGGCGGCAATCGACGCTGCTTCTCCGCGCGCGTTGCTGGTTACGTATTGCGCCAGTTCCTGGACTACCCGCGTGGAGTCCTCGCGAAGCTCCGTCGTGGGCTGCGAGAACCAGCGGTCGATCGACCGGTTCATCAACAGGAAGCTGAAGAGAAACATGAAGACCGCGGGCGTGAGCGCGATCAGGGTCGCGCCCAGAACCATCCGCGTACGCAGCCTTGCCCCCAGCGCGCTGCTGCTCTGGTCCGCATAAAGCTTGAGGATATTCCTGAGCAGCAGCATCAGCAGGACCATCAACAGCAGGAACACGACCACCGTAAGCCCGGTAAAGACGAGGGTCTCCCCGGCAGTTATGGGGTTCAGGATGCGGATGTTGAATGCCTGGAGGGTACCAAGCAGCGCAATGAACAAAAAAACCCCGCACCCGAGCAGAACCACGGAACGGCGTCGAGGATCGCTGAGCAACTGCATGCCGAGATTATAGTGCCGACAGGGATCGGCAGGCAGAGTGAGCGGACCCCTGTGGCGGCACGCCGGATATTATTTCCAGACCACGAACTTCAGCCAGCCCTCCCAGACATCGGTTGCCGCATGGGAGACGATGTTGACGCGCAGGTTACCGCGCCAGGCGGCCAACATGCCATAGAGCACTCCAAGGACGCTGATCGTGACCACGTTCTTCCAGCCCTGATAGCTATGAAACAAGCCAAATACCAATCCCTGGCCCAGCACGGCCGCTAGAACGCTGCCGCTCAGCGCACGGATTTGACGTTGCAGATAGCCGCGAAATACGATCTCTTCGCAAAAGCCTGCCGTGATTGATGCGCCAATCCAGATCAGGACTTCGAGCAGGCTCTTCGGCAACAGGCTGTCGACGGTTTTTGCGCCGCTCGGCCCCAACAACCTGGAAACGCCGTAGGCTGCCGCCTCCCACAGCGCCCAAAATGGCACCGCGATTCCAAGATCGACCGCGAGACTCCTCCACGAGGTCCAGCGCCCGCCGGAGAGCATTTCAAGCGTGCCGCCGCGGTGATGGACTCCGCCCCAACAGTAATAGAGCAGCGCCCAATCCATGAAGATGGCAACCAGGTAAACAGGAATCGCCTGGCTATGGCTCGCGAGCTGGCCTGCAGGCTGCGCGCCGGAGGGAGCATGTTGCGCAAGGAAGCCCATGGTCACCACTCCAGCTCCAATCAGGAAGAAGCCGGCGAGGTGTTTCCACGATGCAATCAGCTGCGGTGAGTTGTCTACTTTCGCAATGGTTTCACTTTGTTCCATGTCGTTCCTCCGAGCGGGTCAGTGACCGGCTTCGCCGTTTACCGGCAATCTTGTTTAGCTCCGCCAACGATTCCTGCGTCCAGCGCAGGTGGGCGTCAAGCTCGATCTGCCCGAAGCGCGCCGCCATCTTCCAGTACGGCGTGCCGGGATACTGCCGGCCTTTTTCTAACTCCGCGTGAATTCGTTCGAAGTTGCGCAACTGCGCGCCCTCCCGTTCCGCCATGCGCTCCACAAAGCCCACGAGCGTCTCGATGGAAGCCTGCGCGCCGAAGAACAGCTTCAGCAGCAACTCATTGCGCGGAATCTCCGGCTGCGGCTCAATTGCCAGCCACTCGGCCAGCCGCTTCCGCCCTTTTGGAGCGATGGAGTAGATGCGCCGATCGGGCTTGTCCTTCTGCCTCTCCGCCTTGGAGCCGACGAACCCCTCGGCGGCGAGTTTTTTCAGGTTCGGATAGATTTGGCCGTAACTCTCGTTCCAGAAATGGCCGATTGAATCGCGAATGACCTGGCCCAGGTCGTATCCCGACATGGGTTCGATAGTCAGCAGGCCGAGGAGGACTTCCTTGCTTGAGCTGGAGCGCTTCGCCATATGACTATTAGATATAGCTCTATTAGATAGATATGTCAAGCGGAAAATGACCGTCGGCATCCGGAGTCGGTTCGATCCGCTCTGTTGCGGGCGGGAGAGCGATGCTAGATCTGCGAGCAGGCCAGCGGGCTGAGCATCAGGTTTGAGATGTTGGTGACGAGCTGGTCGAAGGCAAAGCGCGGGCTGGTGGAGAGCTTCTTCCAATCCGGATCGTTGCGGAAGGCATCCCACTTGGCTTCGAGCTCGGCGGTATCCGTGAAGGCGAGCATGTAGGTGAGGCTGGGGAGGCGGGAACCCGAGAGCGCATCGCCGAAAAAGACCGGGTGGAAGCCGGACTTCAAGAAGATATCGAATTCGCCGGAGTGGAACATCTCTACCTTGCGGACGTGGTCGCCGTTGCTGGGGCTCTCGTAGGTGCGGAGTTGAAAGATGCGCTTGCCCTTGGTGGCCGACGACGCGGGCGGCGTGACTTTGGGCCAGCCTTCGAAGGCTGCGAGCAGCGAGATTTCGACGCGCTGAAATGCGGGGGCTGTGGCGGTCGCATTCCAGAAGGGTGCGGCGACCTTGAGAAAAGCATCGTCATTGCCGAGGTGCAAATCCAGTGCTGCAAGCGCACCGACCGAGGGGCCGGGAATGAGGACGTAGTAGGCGGGCGTGTCCTGGCCGATGTCGAGCTTGAAAGCGCCTGCAGGCCCTATGCCCATGCGTCCGAGGGCCGGAATCAACGCGTCGCCGAGATAATCCTCGGTCAGCTTCAACTGCGGGCCGCTTACCAGGTTGTAGCGGCGCAATTGGTAGAACTCGCGGGGAGCGGGCGGCTGGGCGGCGGCGTTGCCGGAGAGAGCGGCGGCAGAGGTGGCGATTGAAGCAGCGAGAAATTGGCGGCGTTCCATGGGGTCCTCCAAGACGAAGGATCATTTTACGGTAACGGATATTGTGTTCGGATGATTGGTCGAGGTGAAGATTGGATGCATCGGTCCATCCGGGCAATGTTTGCCTGGTCTTTGCGCGCGAATGGTTCGTCAAACTGGCATAGGAGAATGCCGTGAAGAAAGTTCTTATTGCTCTTTTGCTGATTGGCCCCTCGCTGGGCTGGGCGGAGAAGCCAAAGCCGAATCCAGCGGACTTCACGATTGCAGTTCATGTGCAGTCGTCGCATTTGGTTGAGTTCTGCGGCGATTCGACAAACGGGAACAGCGTTTGTAGCTGGCAGCAGAAACTGAGCGTCCTCATCGACGGCAAGAAGTACGAGCTTCAATCCGGATCCAAGATAGAGTTGCTTCACGTGGGGGACTACAAGGCGAAGATCGCCAAGGATGAGACTCAGCATTCATACGAGTATTTGCGGACATACGAGTTTTTGTTTCCGGATGGGCAGACGCGCGAGTATTCCGTTGTAGGTGAAACTGAGTGAGCTGAGGGATTGACGACAGCGGGCCGGGCAAGGAACGGTAAGGAAAAAGCAATGGCCGCGGCCAGGAAGAACGACTGACCGCGGCCTGTTGTTCACTGGCCGCTTTGTTGAGTCCGCTTATCCAAGTAAGTCAGCGGCCGCCGTCCAAGGCCGTTTCTGGCTCTCTGCAACGCCGCGATAGGTCAACATTCCAGCCCAGGTGTTCAATCCCTCGGCCAGGCCCGCATCCTGCTTGAGCGCCTCGCGCGCGCCCAGGTTGGCGATGCGCAACACGTAGGGGAAGGTCGAGTTGGTGAGCGCGAGCGTGGAGGTATTCGGCACGGCGCCGGGCATGTTGGTGACGCAGTAGTGGACCACGCCGTCGACCACATAGCTGGGATTGGAATGCGAGGTTGGACGCGCGGTCTCGACACATCCGCCCTGGTCGATGGCTACGTCGACGATGACGGCGCCCTTCTTCATCCTGGAGACCATGGTGCGAGTTACGATTTTGGGCGCGGTGGCGCCGGGAATGAGCACGCCCCCGATGACCAGATCCGCTTCCTCTGTGGCATGGGCGACGTTGTAGCTATTCGAGGCCAGCGTGTAGAGGCGGCCGAGGAAGATATCGTCCAGCTCGCGGAGGCGGCTCAGGTTTACATCGACGAGGGTTACCTTGGCGCCGAAGCCGAGGGCGATTTTGGCTGCGTTGGTGCCGACCACGCCGCCGCCGAGAATCGTGACGTGAGCCGGGGGGACTCCGGGAACGCCGCCGAGCAGGATGCCGCGGCCACCGCGTTCTTTTTCGAGGTAGGTCGCGCCGACCTGCACACTCATGCGGCCAGCTACTTCGCTCATGGGGGTCAGCAGCGGCAGGGTGCCCTGGCGGTCGCGCACTGTCTCGTAGGCGATGCCGACGATCTTGGACTCGAGCAGTTTGTCGGTGAGAACAGGCAGCGGAGCGAGGTGGAGATAGGTGAACAGAACCAGCCCTTCGCGGAAGAAGACATACTCGCGCTCGATGGGCTCCTTGACCTTGACCACCATCTCGGATTTGCCCCAGACGTAGCCGGCCTCGCCTACGATTTCGGCGCCGGCGTTCCGATATTCCTCGTCGGGAAAACCGGAGAGCGCGCCTGCCTGGGCCTCGACCAAAACCTTGTGGCCGGTCTCATTCAGGGCCTTTACGCCCGCGGGGGTAATGCCCACACGCGCTTCGTTGTCCTTGATCTCTTTGGGAACGCCGATGATCATGTCTTTCTCCTCTACAGTGCCCGCCCCATGGGTTGGATGCCGGGGGAGAGCACCGTGCAATGGAACGCCCGGCGTCAAATCTTGCAAGTCGGAGGTCTGCAATGACGCCGGGCGAGCATTCGTATGTTGCTGTGAGGAATCGTACGGCGAAAGACGCTTCCAATGTGTGCAAACTTCGTGGTAGAACCTCCTTATGGGAACGAAACGTGACAAGAATCGCGATCTTACGCAACAATCAACCGGCAATGCGACGAAAGCGGGCACGGAAGCCGCGCCGGGCGGACTCGATGAGCTCGATGCCGCAATTCTTCGCCATCTGGAACACAGCGGCCGCGCCACCAACTTCGAGGTCGGGGAGGCGGTTGGGTTGTCCGCGTCGGCGGCTTCGCGGCGAATCCAGGCTCTTGAGGCTTCGGGAGCGATTCGCGGCTATCGTGCGCTGATCGACGACCGGCTGCTCGGCAAACGCAGGACGGTCTACATCCGTGTCACCCTCGAGCGTCAGTCCGCCGATGTTCTCGGCGCCTTCGAGACGGCGATCCGGCGCATCAAGGGGATCGTGGGTTGCCATCTGATGGCCGGCCAGTACGATTACATGCTGGTAGCGCGCGTCGCCGGCATCGACGATTATGGCAGGCTGCATCAGACCGAGCTGTCGCGGCTGCCGGGAGTTACGCGGCTGGAGACGAGCTTTGCGCTGAGGGATGTGCTGGAAGGGCCGGAGGCCGCGCGGTTGTGACTTTCTGTTTCTGCGCTCCTTGGATTCCCTATTCCATCTTCTCTCGCGCATCCTTCCAAATATCCAGTCCGCCGTCCTGGGCGCAACTGTCGATCTGCAATAACTCGGCTTCGGCAAATTCGAGTTTCTTCACGGCGTCGAGTGAGTTATCCAGTTGTTCCACATTGCGCGCGCCGATCAGGGCGGAAGTTACACGCTTGTCGCGCAAGATCCAGGCAATGGCCATCTGCGCAAGGGATTGCCCGCGGCCGGCGGCAATCTCGTTCAGCGCCCGGACGCGCTTCAGGTTTTCCTCGCTGAGAGATTCCTTCGGAAACGATCCTTCGGCGCTGGCGCGCGAGTTTTCCGGGACGCCTTTCAAATACTTGTTGGTCAGCAGGCCTTGGGCGAGGGGAGAAAACGCGATGCAGCCGACGCCGAGTTCGTCCAGGGTGGCCAGCAGGCCCTTCTCGACCCAGCGGTTCATCATGGAGTATGCCGGCTGATGGATGAGCAGCGGCACGCCCATGCTCTTCAAGATGGCTGCGGCTTCGCGAGTGCGCTCCGGACTGTAACTGGAGATGCCCACATAGAGGGCTTTGCCCTGGTGGATGGCGGAGACGAGCGCTCCCATGGTCTCTTCAAGCGGACAATCCAACCAGGGCCGGTGTGCGTAGAAGATGTCGACATAATCGAGGCCCAGGCGCTTCAGGCTGTCATCGAGCGAGGCCAGCATATATTTGCGCGAGCCGCCGATGCCGTAAGGCCCGGGCCACATATCCCAGCCGGCCTTGGACGAGATCACGAGCTCGTTGCGCAGGCCGCCGAAATCCTTGCGCAGAATCTCGCCGAAGTTCTCCTCGGCCGAGCCATAGGGCGGCCCGTAGTTGTTGGCGAGGTCGAAGTGCGTGACGCCGCGATCGAAGGCTCGCCGGATGACCGCGCGCCCGGTCTCGAAGACATCGGTCCCGCCGAAGTTCTGCCACAGACCCAACGATACCGGCGGCAAAACGATCCCCGACCGACCGCAGCGGCGAAACTGCGCCCCGTCGTAACGCTTGGCATCTGGCATATAACCGATTTCCATTTGTCTCCTCTTTCTCGCGGCGCTTTTGGCCGCAATTTCGATGGCAAGGCAACGATGCCCGCAGAAAGTATGTCACAAAGGGGCGGGAAAGTTGAAAGGCCGGAACCGGGGGTGAAGGAGGATTCCCTCGGATGCTAAAGTCAATTGTCTCTTGGGAGAGAACGATGGAAACTCCCCTATCGGAAGCGAGACCGGGGGTCGGGCCGATGGCACGGAGAGCGCACGTTGGAGGCCTACGGGAGGCGTCGGATGCCCAGTTCCGGAAGTGGGAGGATTTCCGCGGCATAACACGTTTTGTGGATTCTCACTGGCATTAATGCATGGTCCACTGTTAATGCAGTCAAGAGACTGCGCTTAAGTTCTACCGGGAAAAGGGGATGACTGATGACGGACTCGGAGAAGGAAGTTCCCTCTAGCGGGAATGCCGAAGGGGATCAACCGCGTCCTGCCGGCGAGAGCCCCGCGGTAAAGCCGGAAGTACCCCACGAAGAGAATGCGGAGACAAGACCGCCAGCTGGCCAGTACGGAATTTTTCCGTCGAAGCGGGATGAACCCGAAAGTAGTTTCCCAGCGGGCCAGTTGAATCCCATCGGTGTGGGCGCGCAAGGGGCTCAAAACAATGCCGCCGCCGCATCGCCGATTTCGCAGGCACGACCGCCTCAGACGACGATCGAGCGGATTAAGAACCTTGCATCGAACCAGACAAATGTCTATGCGGCGATAGGTGTGGTGCTCGGGTTGGTGGTTGGACTTACGGCCGCGGTCATCTTACTGAATCCGACTGCAGGCGGGTCAAACGACATGGGATCTGTTAACGCCGGCGAGTCTGGGTTAAAGGGACATCTCATAGCAAATTGGAAAGGGAAGCTCGAGTACCAATTAACCGTGGAGCCTGGGGACCAAAACCAGCGCACGGCTTTTGCGTTCGAAGTGAACGCATCGCCGCGTCCGCTTTCTATCGCCGTTCAGATGAAGGATCCCTTTGGCGCCGTGCTCTGTGGCGATACCATTCTGTTGATGTTCGATCCCAGGAATGCGCCCTTCGGCGCCGCAACCGCTCCAGGGCCCGAGGCCGGAAAGGCGCGAATAGACATTGCGGCCAGAAACGAGGTAGCGCAAGGGATCAACCTTGCCCGGCAAGAGGGCCTGGAACTCAATCGGGAGCATGGCAAGAACATCTTCCAGAATGTCGTTGGGACGGACGGAAAGATTGCATCCATAAGCGCACAAGGAACCATGCCGTGCACAAGGAAGCAGTTTGGAAACATCGTCTCATGGAGTTTCACAAGCGATTTCACGGTTGTTTCCAAGCCGGCCGGAGATCGGACTCCCCCGCCGGAGCCGGGCGCGCGCGGGGAGTTATCGAGCGCCTCCGAGTCTTCCGGGAAAACCCCGGAGGCTGCCAAGCGGTCTGCCGCCAGAGTGACTAGACGGAAAGCTGCGCCGGCAGTCCCACCTATCTATATCGAAGGCGATGACGCGATCTTGTGGTTTGACGCATCGACGGGAATGATTGAAACCAGCGCCGGCAAAGTCATCCTGATCGACAGGACGGACGCTGTAGCCGCTGCGCTTAACGTGCGAGACCTTCCTATCCCAATTCATTACCGGTGCGAGCAGACGGGAGTCTGCACGTTCGCCGGGGTTTTAGCGGGCGTCGAACATGCGCGGCTGAGTAGATAGATGGGGGAGATGGCTCGATGACCGTTGCCTCGGCCGCGTCATTTTGCAATTTGGTTTTTTGCTGAACCTGTTCCTTACGTGGCTTCGGTGCGATAATGGGCGTTGTTCAAACGCTAAACGGAGACGATCGACGTGGCCTTCAATAGGTACGATGTTTCTGAGCTACTCTCCCGGTGCCACAGGCGATGCTGCATTTGCCATCGGTTTTGCGGAGTCAAGATTGAGACGGACCACATCATCCCGACAGAGAGCGGCGGGGGTGATGAAATTGAGAATGCGATACCTGTATGCTTCGAGTGCCACGCTGAGATTCATAGCTACAACGATAGCCACCCGCGTGGGCGAAAATTCCAGCCCGAAGAGTTGCGTCAGCATAAGTATCAGTGGCTCAGGATATGCTCCGAGCATCCCGAAGTCTTAGTGGGTGCAATTCGAAACGCAGACGTTGGCCCCTTGCAGGCGTTGATTGACGAACTCGAATTCAATTGGACTGTAGCTACCGTGGGAGATTTCCACGCACAGGGTTGTAAATTCCACGATCAACAATTTCTCCGCGCCATTCACGAAGGATCGCTTTCACTTCTTCGTTATGAGATTCAAATGCCGCTCCTTGAAGCATACTGCGCGATGGGATCGGCGAATTCGGCGATTGATAGGATGAATTTCCAACCAGATGCCGCATCTGGCAGAATGCGGCAGACTCTTATCTGTGCGGCAGTCCCGAAAATTACAGCCGCGAAGAACGAACTGCTCACGTTTCTTTCTTGCGAGGGCGGGGCACCCGCTTAATTCGCTCCCAACCACTTACTCCGCGTTGTCGATTTGGGCGCGTTGGAGTTTGTCGGAGTAGTCGACATAGACGGCTTTCCAGGTTGTGAAGAAGTCAATGGCTCCATTGCCTTCGCGGTGGCCGTTGCCGGTGTGCTTGACGCCGCCGAAGGGCAAGTGAACTTCCGCGCCGATGGTGGGGGCGTTGATGTATGTGATGCCTGCCTCAAGATCGCGAATGGCCGCGAAGGCGCGGTTGACGTCCCTTGTGTAGAGGGCCACGGAGAGGCCGTAATCGACGGAATTCGCTATTCCGATAGCTTCGTCGAAGGTTTCAAATTCAATGAGGCTCACTACCGGGCCGAAGACCTCTTCCCGGGCGACGCGCATAGAAGGAGTTACCGAGCCCAGCACTGTGGGCTCAAAGTAGGTTCCGTGCGCGTAGATGCCATAAGTCAGCGCGTGACCGCCAGTTAGTAACTTAGCCCCTTCGCCAATTGCTATCTCGACATACTTTGCGGAGGTTTCAATCTGATTCGGATTGACCTGCGGACCTACTTCGACCGACTCATCGAGTCCGTTGCCAACCTTCAGCTTCCTGGCGCGCTCGACGAGCTTTGCGGTGAATTCTGCGGCAATTCCCTTCTGCAGCAGAATGCGGCTGGTGGCTGTGCAGCGCTGGCCGGTGGTTCCGAAGGCCCCCCAGAGCGCGCCGTCGAGTGCGAGATCGAGGTTGGCGTCGTCCATGACAATCTGCGCGTTCTTGCCGCCCATTTCCAGCGATACCGGCTTGAATGTGGCGGCGGCGCGCTGACCGACGAGCGCACCTACCGCGCTGGATCCGGTAAAGCTGATGGCGCGGACATCGGGGTGCTCGATGAGCGGCGTTCCGACGGCCGAGCCTGAACCGGCGACGATATTGACTACGCCTGGAGGCAGGCCGGCGTCCATGAGTGTCTGCACAAGATTGTACGTGGAAAGCGGCGTATCCGTGGCGGGCTTGACGACGCAGGTATTCCCGGAAACCAGGGCGGGAAACAACTTCCAGCTTGGGATGGCCATGGGAAAGTTCCAGGGAGTTATGAGGCCGACCACGCCTAGCGGCATGCGGATGCTCATTGCAAACTTGTTCTGCAGCTCGCTGGGCGTGGTCTGGCCGAAGAGGCGGCGTCCTTCGCCAGCCACGTAGAAGGCCTCGTCGATTGCCTCCTGCACGTCGCCGCGCGTCTCCGCCAGGACCTTGCCCATCTCGCGGGTCATCTCGCGGGCGAATTGTTCCTTGCGCTGCTGCAAGAGGATGCCGGCGCGGACAAGAATCTCGGCGCGCTTGGGCGCCGGGACGAGACGCCACGTCGCGAAGGCGTTCTTCGCGGCCGCAACCGCAAGAGCCACGTCCTCGGCGTGCGAGGAGGGAAAGGCGCCAACGACGTCGGAATGGTCGGCCGGGTTCAGATTCAGAATGGTTTTGCCGGTGACAGCAGGCAGCCACTGGCCGCCAATCAGATTGTGAAACGTTGGATAAGTCATGAGAGCCTCGAAAGACAGTGGTCAGGGTTCAGGGATCGGGGGTCAGGCCCAACTCTTGAGCACCGGGGGAAATATTACTCCAAAAGGGCGTTCCAGGGTGCGAAGGGAGGGTTTCGCGGGGCCCGGCGAAGAGGTGCGTTTACCCTAATGTTTATCGGGCGACCGTGTCTTTTTGTTGGTTTTAGGGCTACTTAGGCGGGCGAGGGCCGTTGGCCGTACAATAAGCCTTGAGGCAGAGTCAGTTTTCCAATGTCATTAAATGGTTATCCTTCACGGTCTACGCGGTCGCATGGTCTGCGCTCGCTCTTCAGCATGTTTTCCAGCGACCTCGCGATTGACCTGGGTACCGCCAACACCCTGGTCTACGCGGCCGGCAAGGGCATTGTGGTCAACGAACCCTCGATTGTCGCCATTAACAAAAACACCGGCGAAGTGGAGGCCGTGGGCAAGGAAGCGAAGGAGATGCTGGGGCGCACGCCCGGCAACATCGTGGCCATCAAGCCCATGAAGGACGGCGTCATCGCCGACTTCAAAGTCACCGAAAAGATGCTGAACTACTTCATTCAGAAGGCTCACAACCGGAAGATGCTGGTGCATCCGCGCATCGTGATCGGCGTGCCTTCCGAGATCACGCAGGTGGAAAAGCGCGCTGTTGAAGACTCGGCATACCGGGCCAAGGCCAGCGAAGTCTACCTGGTTGAACAGGCGATGGTGGCCGCGATCGGCGCGGGGCTGCCGATTACCGAGCCGGGCGGCAACATGGTTGTGGACATCGGCGGCGGGACTACGGATATCGCGGTGATCTCGCTTTCCGGGATTGTGTACTCGCGTTCCGTGCGCATGGCCGGCAACCAGATGGACGAGGCCATTACCAACTACCTCAAGCGCAAGTACAACCTGCTGATCGGCGAGCGAACGGCCGAGCACATCAAGATCGAGATCGGATCGGCCTTTCCGCTGGACAAGCCGCTATCGATGGAGATCAAGGGGCGCAACCTGATTGAGGGCGTGCCTAAAACCATCTCCATCGACGATAGCGAGATTCGCGAGGCATTGGGCGAGTGCATCGCCGTGATCAT
>Ga0182014_10007254_pt1 | contig 11673 bp, 4 predicted proteins | sample 612S2DmetaG_FD_120489 | JGI IMG/M metagenome (GOLD analysis project Ga0182014, IMG submission 120489) | Permafrost microbial communities from Stordalen Mire, Sweden - 612S2D metaG | ecosystem: Environmental > Terrestrial > Soil > Wetlands > Permafrost | place: Sweden: Stordalen | collected... | reverse complement strand
TTGTAGGTGGGGATGCCGGCGGCGTTGAGCAGTTGGATGCCTTCGGCCACCGTCCGTCCGCCCATCCAGGCGGCCAGCACGGGCTTGTGCGCGTGCTCGGCCGCCTTGCCCACCGCCTGGGCCGTGGCCGTCGAATCGGTCATCGCCTGGGGAGTGAGAATCACCAGCACCGCGTCGACATTCTTGTCTTTCAGCACGACCTCCAGGGCCTTGGCAAAACGGTCGGGCGGGGCATCGCCCAACACGTCGATCGGATTGCCGTGCGACCAGCAGACGGGCAGAAAATCGTTGAGCTGCTGCGTGGTTTCCTCGCTGATGGTGGCCAACTTGCCGTTGCGGGAAATCAGTTGGTCGGTGGTCATGACGCCCGGCCCGCCGGCGTTGGTGATGATCGCCAGCCGGTCGCCCTTGGCGGTCTGCTGCCGGGCCAAGAGCTCGGCACAGTCGAACATGTCTTCAATCTGGAAGATGCGTTCGATGCCGGCCCGCTGAAACGCCGCCTCGTAGACGGCATCCACACCCGCCATGGCGCCGGTATGCGAGGCGGCGGCCTGCGCCGACTGGGCAAAGCGGCCCGCCTTGTAGGCCACGATGGGCTTGGTCCGGGCAAAGGCCCGCGCCGCCGACATGAACTCCCGCGCCTCGCTAATCGACTCGATGTATAAGATGATCGACCGCGTCTCGGTGGCCGAACCGAAGTAGTCGATGAGGTCGCCCATGCACACGTCGAGCATGTTGCCCACGGAAACGAAATACGAAAAACCGATCCCTTCGTCCAGCGCCCAGTCGAGCACCGAGGTACACAACGCACCGGATTGGGAAATGAAGCCGATGTGTCCCTTGTTGGGCGTGGCAGCGGCAAAACTGGCGTTCAGGTTGATCCCCGGCACGATCAGACCCAGGCAGTTGGGACCGAGGATTCGCATGCCGTCGAACTTGCGCTGCTCCTGGCGGACGAGGTCTTCGAGTTTTCTGCCTTCCGCGCCGATCTCGCGAAAGCCGGCCGAAATGATCACCAACCCCCGGGTTCCGGCCTCGCCGCATTGCCGCACGATCGCCGGCACAGAGGCGGCTGGCGTGCAGAGCACGGCCAGGTCGGGAACGTGCGGCAGACTGGAGACATCCTTGTAGGCCTGAATCCCTTGGATGGCTTCCCGCTTGGAGTTGACCGGGTAAACCACCCCGCGAAAGCCGGAGCCGATCAGATTCCGCAACACCGTGTAGCCCACGCTGGACGAGGTATCGCTGGCGCCAATGACGGCAATTCGCTGCGGCTGAAAGATCTTGTCCAGGTTCCGAATGCTCACAAACTTCTCCTGCTGGGCAGCCGTTTCCGAGCGGGCTGGATCAAGAACCAAAAGTGCCATTGAAGTGTAGCTCAGGCCAACCTCACGACGGACCGGCCTAGGCCGCGAAAAGGGGCAGCGGTTCCATCCTCATGTGAGATGGCGCAGACCGGCCAAACTGCATTACCCGTAACGATTGGACGTTACGTGCGGATTACGCCGACCTTGCGGCCGGTACTCAGGCAGTGTAGCAAAACGCAACTGCTAGGAGTAGATCCGCCCGACCGGGCTTTGTCGGAGAAGCCCCGTTGTCATCCTGAACGTAGTGAAGGATCTCTTCGTTTCCCGCGGTTTTTGCGTAGATTCTTCGCTTCGCTCAGAATGACTCGGGGGGGTGGGGAGCTTTTCCGACAAAGCCGAGGTGTGCCGCACAACACCGTTCTGGAAGCGCGGGCTAGTCGCTGGGAGCGACGCGAAACGTTGCCGATCCACCCGCCGGGGGCATGAATGACGGGTAGCAGGGGAGCAAACGAAAAAGGGTTGCCGACAGCCGTGTGCTGTCGGCAACCCTGCCATTCGATCGCTCCCCACTGGGGGCCACGCCGGCGGAACCGGCGTGGCTTGTGCTAGGAGTTGTCGCTGGTGTACCTAGAACTGCAGGATCGCGTCGCAGGAGACGGTGAACTGGCTGTTCTTGGTACTGTCGTCGAACAACTTCGGCCCGTTGCCGCCGTACCAGTCCCAACGGATTTCGGGCCGGATGCGGAGGTTCGCGTTGTAGGTATAGTTCAGGCCGGCAGTGATGGCCTGCACCGTCCCGGCGTCACCCGAGGGCAGGAACAGGGGATTGCCACCGGGCACGCCGCCGAATCGCAGACCACCGAGGCGGGTGCCTTGGTCGTCGACGAAGAAGTCGTACCGCAGACCGGCCTTCCATTTGTCGTTCAAGGTGTAGAAGAAGTACTGGGTGAAGCTCCAGAAGTCGGCCGTATCGCCACCCAGATTGTAGTCTTGCTGCCAGCCGGCGTCCCACTGACTCACCGATTGGAACTTGTCGGTGAAGTTGTAGGTGAAGTAGGTGCTGAAGTAGGTGCGCGGCGTGAAATCGGTGAGCGTGGTGTCGGCGGTTCTGGGTTCGAGTCCGCCGGTCATGATGCCGAAGTTCAGGGAGTACTTCTTGTCCTTCGGCGTCCAGGCAAAGCCGGTCAGCACGGCCAGCGAGTCGGTCAGCCCATCGGTCTGGTCCTGGCCGTTGACGCCGCCCAAATAGAACGTCCACTGGTCATTGGCTTTCCACGTGATCAGGCCGCCGGTGTGCGTGGTCGGCTCGGCATAACGCACGGCATAGTTCATCGAGTAGAAGAAGTTACTCGTGGCCATCAGCGATTCATAGCCGATGATCGTGTAGAAACGGCCCAATTTCATCGAGAAATGGTCGCCGACGCCGATTTCGCCATAGGCTTGGGGCATGGCCAGGCCGTAATCGATGCCGGCGTTCCACTTGGGCGAGCCGTCGGGATTGGTCTCGAAACCGACCGATTCGCCGAAGATATAGTCGCTGCCGTAGAGCAGATCGACCCGGCCGCCGATGTCCCAACCATTCTTCTTGGTGTCCAGCGTCTTCTCGAACACCAGGTAGTTCTGGTTGAATTGGAACAGGTTTCGATCGTTCGGCGCCAGGGTGCCATTGTAGCGCGACGTGGGATTGTCGCCGTTGATCGTGCCGCCCATGTCCAACCAACCGTAAACATTGATGTTGGTGCAGCCGAGTTTGCCGATCACGCGGTGCGGCTCGTCCGGCTTCTTTTCCTCGTCCGCCTTTTCATCGCCCTTGGCGTCCTTGTCCTTGTCCTTGTCGGCGGCTTTCGCCTCACCGGCTTTCTCGGGAGCGGGCGGCGCCGCTTTATCGGCCGCCGGGGTGCTTGTGCCGTCCTGCGACCCGACATAATAGTCGTCGCCGTAGGCCGTTTGCCGTACCGACCAGGGCATGGTCATCTCGGGCGGGCTCTGGGCCATGGCGTTGGCCGCCATCAGAAGCCCAAGCACGGCGCCAACGATGGCCGCTCGTTCAGTCTTCATAGTCTGGTGCTCCAAAACGTAAGGGTTTCGAGGTAGGATGGATGTCGCCGAATCGCCTCGGCGCACGCTGTCGAGCAGATAGGCCGCGCATGGCACCAGTCGCAAGCCGTTTCCGATCGCAACAGTTCTGCTATCGGACCGTGCCGCAACCCTGATTTACACGAAAACGGGCAAATCAGGCACAAGCGGTCAAAACGGCAGATCAGGAAGACAGAGTTTAACGGCCAAGCGGAGTTTGCCGGCCTGGTACGCCGAACTTAGCGGTGGCGCCTGATTTTCACCCTGCCGAACCGCGCTGCGACGGTCCGTCCTATTCCGCCACCAGTCGAGACGGTCGACGGCTTGCCCGCGATCTTGGGGGTGGGCTTCCACCGGCCGGAAGCTGCCGCGGCATGATCGTTGGCTCGCGGTCCGAGACGCGGCGTCTTATCGCACTTGCGCCATAACCGCGTCGGAGAGAAGTGAACGCATCGGCCCGGTCGGCGATTGTCCGTCAATGGCGCTGGCCAGCAGGTCGATACTATCATCCGTGCTCGCGCTATCCGAAAAACGGATCGCGTCGGTGATGGCGCGGGGCACCACGTCGCCATACAGCGCTGCCCCGAGATGCAAGCCGTCTGACGTTGGGGCGGAACTGAGTTGTGGCCGCCCGTCAGACGCCGCCTTCGGTTCGTCGAACATCGCAGCGACGTCCGAGGCCGTTGCGCGGGAGTAGTGCCCATCGACGAATTCGCGGCTTAACACGAGCGATTGGCCAACAACCGCATCGAGCGTCGCATGGACAGAGGATGGGGTTGGGAGCAGGGCCACGTGGGCCGCGGCCACGGCTGCCTGCGCCTGGTTTACCGTTAAACCCCAGTTGCCGGCCAGCGGAACCCAGGACGGCGACGCATTGGGCGGACCGTAAACGAAGACCGAGTTGGCATAGCCGCCGCTGTTGGAGTCCTTCAAGTAGAACGTCGAGGTGGTCGGATTGTATAGCCCTACCGTCGACACGCCGCTGCCGTTCCAATCGCCGACTACCGGAGTCCACGTCGGCGACGTATCGGCGGGACCGTACACGAAGACCGAGTCGGCATAGCCGCCGCTGTTCGAGTCCTTCAGATAGAACGTCGAGGTGGCCGGATCGTACAGCCCCACCGTCGTCACGCCGCTGCCGGTCCAATCGCCGGCGATAGGCACCAGGCCGGCGCCGGGCGCACCGTAGGTAAAGACCGTGTCGGCGCTGCCACTACTGTTGGAGTTCCGCAGATAGAACGTGGAAGTGGCCGGATCGTACAGGCCGATGGTCGTCACGCCGCTGCCGGTCCAATCGCCGACCAGCGGAATCCAGGACGCCGTCGTGCTGGACGGATCATAGGTGAAGACGGCGTTGGCGTAGCCGGTGCTGTTGGAATCCTTCAGGTAAAAGGTCGAAGTGGTGGGATCGTACAGACCGATCGTCTCGACCCCGCTGCCGGTCCAGTTGCCGACCAGCGGCACCAACGACGGCGTGGCGTCGGCGGAACCATAGGCGACGGCGGCGTCGGCATATCCGCCGCTATTGGAGCTTCGCAGGTAGAACACCGAATTGGCCGGGTTATACAAGCCCGGGGTGTCGGCGACCGTGGCAGCCGAGACGGTCCCTATCAGGCTGTTGACCACCAGGTTGGCCACCGGGCTGCCGCGGCCGGTGACCAGGTCGTAGCCCGGCGTGGCCGGATAATTGGGGCCGCCGACGCTGCTTCCGCTGGTAACGTCGTGGAAATTGCCGGCCGACATGGTGTACAGCATGGGCAGGGTCTGCGTCGCGCCGTCCAACGGAGCTTCGCCGGCCAGCGCCCGCCCCTGATCGGCGATGGCAATCAGGGCCGCCCACTGCGGGGCGGCGTCACTGGTTCCGCCCCATTGGTCCCAGGGGGCCGAGGCCGAGTTGTTGTACGAGTCGTAAACCGGAAAGCCGGTGTTTGGGTCGGCGTCATAGGCCACGTCGGGATTCGTGCGGTAGAAGGCGCTCTGCGTGACCACGCCGTTCTGGTAAGCCGGCTGGGATTCATAGCCACTAATCCCGCCCCCGCTGCCGCTCCACCCCGACTCGCTGAGGTAGCGGCCCTGAATGTTCACGGCCAACGTTGTTCCGCCAACGGATAATACGTTCGGCGAGATCGCCGGATAGCCCACCGGCGCCCCGCTGTCGCCGGAGGAGGCCACGAACGTCACTCCGCCGTGACCGCTGGGGGTGGTGAAATAGCTGTCGTACCGGTTCTCGCCGAAGAACTCGCCGCCGCCCCAACTCATCGACACGGCCACCACGCCAGGAGCGTTGCTGGCGTAATTGACGGCCGTCAGCAGGTTGTCGAACGAATTGTTGGTGGCCTCGACCAGCAGAATATTGGCCTTCGGAGCGATGGCGTGGGCCCATTCCACGTCGAGGGCAATCTCCGTGATCCAGCCGCTGTTGGCCGGCGGATACGTGGTGCCGCCGGTCTGGTTCACTTTGGTCAAAACGGGGTCGGGCAGGCCGAATTGCAAATCGAACTGGTGCAGGTCGTTGGCAATGTTGGGGTCATTGTAGGCATCCACAATGGCAATGGTTGTGCCACTGCCGTCGCCGGCGACCGTCCCGTTGTTGAACGTAATGCTGTTGAAGCCGTAGGCCTGGCGGATTTGGGCGGGCGTAGAGCCCGTCGGGCCGGCCGTCGCCAAGGGCGCGGCCCCATTCGCGGCACCGTAAGCGACATAGTCGGGGACCGCGTAGCCTGTTACGGTCAGCGAGAGCAGATGCCGCGATTCGAGCGGCTCGAGACGCAGCCTGCGGCACGGCCTCGCTTGCCAAGTGCTCGCCCGGCGACGGATGGACCTCTTATTCCACATGGGCGTCTCGTTCCTCGTTACGCAAATTATATAGCCGGGCAACAACGAGGGCGACGAATAAGTATCTAGGTATTTTTGGTAGCCAATCCCTAACTAGTGGAAAGCAGTTTCCCTCCTGAGGTGGTTATTATATACCAACCTTCGCAGGGTGCCAGTAGTCCGACACACGAAAATTGCGTGGACTAGCCGGCCGTTGAAAAAGGGGGACCGCCACCTCACGACGATTGTTTTTCGTGGGGGGGCTCACCTGTCAGTTCAGAGCCAGTCCCCATTTTCAACGGGCTGTTAGCCGGCGTGCTTGCACACCGTGCGATTTGCGAACTTGCCCCATTTTCACGGCGTACAAGCACGCCGGCTAAACACAGCCGCGCCGAGGAGTATGCTGTGTCGCAGTACCAGTCGCCCTAAGCTTAGCTTGCCATTCTTTCGCCGCGGCCCGACGACGGTCTCCAGCGGATATTTCCGTCGGCAGCGGCGTCAAACTACGTGACTATGGGCAAAATAGGTGTTCTACAAATGCCATCGAGCTAGCTGGGTGATCGAGTGGTCCACCGCAACATGCGATTGGTGTTCTGCCGTTTCTGTCTTCGACTTGGGCAGTCGGCCACGCTCTGCTCGAACGAGGCGTTGGACAGCAAGGTTTGGTGACAGATCGATTGGATCGCCTCAGGCAACAATCGGATCGCCTCAGGCGACGATCTGATCGCGCAGACCGCCGTAGGCGAACTCCCGAACTTTCTCGCGTTGGTAGAAATCGTGCGGGACACCCAGTTCGATTCGTGTGGCATCGTCCAGAATGCGGACCTGTTCCACGGACAAGGACAACCCCAGACTGCCCAGATTATCCTGCAACTGCGCCAGTTGCCGGGCACCGAGGATCGGGATGATCGGCTGGCTACGGCAGCGCAACCAGGCCAGCGCCACTTGGGCCAACGATCGGCCGGTCTGGCTGGCCACGGTGTTCAGCGCGGCCACTGCCCGCTCCGCCCGTTGTGCGTCGGGCATGAATTGCCGCATGGACTCATTGGCGAATCGCGCGTGGCTCGCTTCCGCACTGCGATACTTGCCGCTGAGAATGCCACCGGCCAACGGCGACCAGGCCGTGACGCCAAGCCCCAGCGCTGCGGTCATGGGGAGCAGTTCACGTTCGGCGGTGCGTTCGACCAGGCTATACTCGATCTGGAGTCCGACAAACGGTGACCATCCCTGGAACGAAGCCATGGTGTTCGCCTGTGCGATCCACCAGGCCGGCGCATTCGATACGCCGACATACAGCAGCTTGCCCTGGCGGACCAGGTCGTCCAGGCCGCGCATCACCTCCTCGACCGGCGTGATCTGGTCCCACACGTGCATCCAGTAGAGGTCGATGTAGTCGGTCTGGAGACGCTTTAAGCTCGCCTCCACGGCCTGAAACATGCTCTTGCGGTGGTTTCCGGCGGCGTTGGGATCGGTTCCCGCCGCGGCGTTCGTGTACTTCGTGGCCAGCACGATGCTCTGGCGGTGGCCGCGTAGAAACTCGCCTAAGAACGTCTCGCTGGTCCCACCGGTGTAAAGGTTGGCGGTGTCGATGAAATTGCCGCCGGCCTCGCGAAAGGCGTCGTAGACCTTCCGCGAGTCGTCCTTACCGGCGCCCCAGCCCCATTCGTCGCCAAACGTCATGGTCCCCAGGGCGACCTCGGAAACCCGCAGACCGCTGTGGCCGAGAAGTCGATATCGCATATCTTGCTCCTTTCCCACCAATTTCCGCGGCGTGCAAGCACGCCGGCTAAACAACGATGTCAGATAACCGACGCCCGGTATTTTATCGCACCTGGACATTCTGGAAAGCGAGCGGCCGCCAGCCCGCGTTTCTTACCAGGGCGAGGGGTCCAGTGGACAGGTTTGCCGGTGGAACTTCGGCCGGGGGTACCGGCATTCCCGGTGCGGCGTAGGGAAGACCGCTTCTTCGGTTACCGCTGGCCGGGGCGGCGGGCATCTGGCAGCGGCCCACCACGCACCGACAGCGTAACCTCTGCCCGCGGCGAAGCCTTCTCGCCGCCGGAACAGGAGAACTTTACGCGATTCTCCCCCGGGCTCACGCGCATGGTGCCCTGAGGCACGACCGGCCCCAATAGCCCCCCGTTGGGATCGAAATGCCGGCAGCGTCCGGACCAGTTCATCTCCAGATACTCGTCCGGCTTGAGCGAAACGGGGAATACCGTGCTCGTTTCCGCCACGGTCAAGGTCGGCGAAACCAGCGGCAAGGGCCGTTCTTCGAGGGCCTCGATCCGGCCAATCCAACAAGCGACTTTCGCGCCCGCCGGCAGCGCGTTGTAGTACAGGTGCACGTGGGTCGCGTGGCTGTACACGGTGGAGCAGGTGTACATCAGATCGGTGAAGGGATACGGCCAGGAATAGTTGAAAAAGCGGCCCTCCTCGGGCGGATCGAGAACCAGCAAGCTCCAGCCGCGGTTCTCCAGCGAGAGGTAATGATCGCGCCGGGCGTCGGTGCCGGCAAGCTGCACGTTGAGGATGCCGCCGGGGGCTTGCGTGCGAATCCACACTCCCAGCCGCCGGTGCCGGGTCAAATCGAGCGGCTTCGGCAGGGCGAGCGTGAGCTGGCACCAGCCGGAAGGCGATTTTCCGTGGTTCTCCGCCTGGTAGCAGAAGGCCGGCCCGCCGTCGGGCGTTTTCTCGCTGGCCGCCGCGACGGATTGCAGCACATCGGCCGACACCGTGCCATCGGGCCGAAACGGCACGCCGGCCGTCGGATCGGCGAGCACCAGGTTTCCCTTGAAGCCGTAGGGCGCCAGCGCGGACCGCGCCCGGATACGCAGCCAGGGCGTCTGCGCGTCGTGCGGGTTCGCATACGTCCATCGGCTCTGATCCGCACGGCTGGCGTCAACCACCCGGGCGGGGCCAAACTTCAGTGGCCGGAGGTCCCAGCCGCCGTCCGCGGCCCGCTCCAGCACGTGCTCGGCCATCGGCTTGGCAAGCTCGGCGCAGGCCGCGGGCGTGAAATAATCCCGCCGCTTCAGTTCGTCGCAATCGCGGATGATTTGCAGCATCTCGGGCATGCGCTTGTTGTCCCAGAGATGGTTGGCATCGACCTCGACCGAAATCGGCGCTTTGCCGCCCAGCGCCTTGAGGCACAGGAGCATGACCTCGTCGGGCGTCACGGCGTCGGTGGTCGCCGAGTGGCAATGCGGCGCGAACCAGCCCACGTCACCGGTCAGCAGATTGTTCGCCCACCCGGCCGGGCTTTGACCTTTGAACCGCAGGGTATAGTCGCGGCGGCCAAAATAGATGGGGTCGAAGCTGGGGCCACCGCGCGTGATGACGTGCCAGGCGAGATGCGTGTAGAGGGCGTTGCCTTCCACGATGACGGGCTTTTTCAGCCGGGCCTGCACGCCCAGCACGAACCGCCCCTGGTTTCGCCAGTACGGCGGCTGCACGGCGATCTCTTCGCCGCCATCGAAATACGACATGTCCGCGCCAACTTCGTTGAACACCCGGGCGAGCCGCCCGCAAATCTCGTCGATCATCGTGCTCTTGACGTCGGGACAGTACACGGTGAAGCCCCAGATGGGAAAGCAGTTCACCAGATGGCCCAGAGGGGTCCCGGCTTTTTGCGGCACGACCCGAGTTCCATATAGCCCGCGCTGGCAGGCGGCAAATCCGCTCGGCAGCCGCTTGGCATAGCGGATGATCTCACCGTCGAGATACAGATCGCCATTTTCCGGCCACGGGTCGGTCGATTCTTGCGTGCGGATCTCCGTGGCCTTCGTCTCCAACGGTCCGGCCAGCGTGGCGTGGCGGTCTTGCAACAGCCGCGGATCGGCCTTGGGCACGAGATACGGATCGTCCTTTCGCCCCCAGCCTACCATGCCTTGCATGACGTGCAGGCCCAGTTGCAGGCCCGCGGCGTGCACCTTGTCGGCCACACGCTTCATTCCTGCCAAACCATCGGGGAATAGATCGGGATTCGGCTCGTAGGTGGGAGTCGAACGTTCCCAAAATATCTCCACGCAGCCGAAACCTCCTTTGGCGAACTCGACGACCTGGTCGACGTTCCGCTGATTCACGCCGCCGACCATGAGGTACGAAGCGAACCGCTGCGGGGCCCGCTTGATCCACACGCCGCCGATGGTCGGATGCGGCAGTCCCTGCTCCATCTCGACGTTTTCGATGACGTCGAGCAAGTTGGCCGCCGCCTCCGGCTTTCCGCCGGGAACGCCGAGGATGGCCGCCTTGGCCCCCACGAAGCCGAACTCGCGATAGGCCTGGGCGGTCGGCACGCCGTGCGAGCCGCAGTCGGTCCGATCGTTGCAGGCCAAGCCGCAGACGGCGAACTGGTCATCCCAAGCCGCATTGATCAAGGCGCCTACGTGCTGCGTCATCTTCACCTGAAGATTGCAGAACTCGAGCCAATCGAAACCGCTGCCGGAAACCTCCGTCACGCGAACCGTGAAGTAGCGGGGACGGATTTCCAGTTTGGCCTTGACCCGGGCGTCGCAACCGGCGAACGAAACGCTCAGCAGATCGCCCGCCAGCTCGACGCGGGACGAATCCCAGTAGCGTTGTGCCTGGCCGACGCGCATCAGCGGCGTAGCCGATCGCAGGCAGTCCTTCTTGTCGGCTAGATTCAGCAGCGCCCGGTTCTTCCCATCCCGACCGATTTCGTAGCGGCAGACTTCGTTCTGCAGCACGATTGCCTCGGGCGTCGCTTGGGGCATCACCTGCGGTGTAGCGAACACCGCCGCCGGCGTCGTCAGCAGGATAGCGATCCACGCCGCAGTTTTCAACGCGATCCGGCGATGATTACGACACATGGCAAGTTCTCCAGGGAGGTGGGATACATCCGACGGCAGGGCAGGACGAGCTAGTGGCCGACCAATTCTAAACTTGTGTAGCGGGGCGGCTTGCCGCCCGTGTTTGCGGTGTCCGAGCGACACGGGCCGCAAGCGGCCCCGCTACACGAAACACACAATCTTAAGCATGCTGGTGTTCCAGCTAACGTTCACGCTGAACCGTTGTTCGTGGGGCGCTACCACACTTTCAAGACCAGCGGGCCGGCGAGCGGATTCTCGAAAGGTCCGGCCGTGGGGTGGGCGTCGTTCCTTTTCTTGTCGAAGTAATCGGCGTCGACCTTCAGGGGCGAGCCGTCGGCGTTCTCGTAGGCAAGTCCCGAAATCTTGGCCTTGCCCAGCAGCTTGGTGGTTACGAGCGTGGTATTCGACTTCTGCACGGCCCGGCCCAAGGTCACATGGAGATACACGCTGCGACCTTCTTCCACGAGCGTCACCTTGGGATCAACCCTGGCCTGTACGACGTGGCCTATTTCCTCGGCGTAGGGTCGCGCGCCGTGGTAATACACGTTGCCGCCGGTTTGCAGCGGGACCTCCCGGGCGTCGTATACGAAAAGCCCGAAGCCATTGGCAGCTTGAAACGTTTTGCGGGCCGGCTTGGCGGGGGC
>Ga0182014_10007252_pt1 | contig 11674 bp, 13 predicted proteins | sample 612S2DmetaG_FD_120489 | JGI IMG/M metagenome (GOLD analysis project Ga0182014, IMG submission 120489) | Permafrost microbial communities from Stordalen Mire, Sweden - 612S2D metaG | ecosystem: Environmental > Terrestrial > Soil > Wetlands > Permafrost | place: Sweden: Stordalen | collected... | reverse complement strand
TGGGCGTCAGCCTCGAGGAACTCGTTTCGCAGGCCAGCGCCGACATCCGCGACGTGTTCCGCAGCGACGTGCTGCCGGGCGGCGCCAATATCGTGTCCGACGCCACGTACGCGGCGGCCCGCGACCGCTACCTGCCCGAGTTGCGGCGCACCTACCAGGACTACTTTTCGCGGTCCGGGGTGGCGGCCATCGTGTTTCCGGCGACGTTGACGCCTCCCCCGTTGATCGGCGATGAGTCCATCGTCAAGATTCGGGGACGAGACGTGCCGTTCGACGTCGCGGTGGCCCGCAACATCGCACCGGGCAGCACCGCCGGCTTGCCGGGGCTGGTATTGCCCGTGGGCTTGTCGGCTGAAGGCCTGCCCGTGGCATTCGAATTCGATGCGGCCGCCGGCGCCGATCGTGCGCTTCTCGCCTTGGGCGTCGCACTCGAGCGCGCATTGGGTCCGATCCCGGCGCCGCCGGAGCACACGTGAAAGTCGGCGCGTCCGCGGCATTCGCCGCCACTCGGCCGACACCACCACCGCGTTGACCCGCATGGGGTATCACGTGGTCCCCTTGGAGGTTTGGGGAACCGGCAATGCCGCCGAGGCCATCGGCATCGCACCGGCGGACGCCGCCGCCGCGAAAGAGCTGGGCTTCCCGCGGCCCGCAACGCTTTACGGCGCGAGCGATGCGCGGGCACCCGCCGGATCGGCGGCGACACCTTGAGCGTTGGGAAACGCGGCCCACAGCTGTTCCGCACTGACTCCGTCGATTTCCAACAGCTTCCGGCGGCCGCCCGCACCCGCCACGATGCGCACGGCGCGCTTGGCAACATTCAGTCGCCCGGCGACGAACGCGATCAACGCCTCGTTGGCCGCATTTTCCACCGCAGGCGCTGAGATTCGGATCTTGACCAGCCCGTCGTGAAGCCCGGCGAGCGCCGTGCTGGACGCGCCCGGCTGAACATACACGGCGAGCCGGATAGGTCCTGTCCTACGCGCGTTCACGGTTTTCAATAGCGCACTCCTTGTTCAGCAATTGTTAAGGTGTCTTCCGCCGTCATGCAGAATGAGCAGCCGCGGGAGATCGATGATGGATGAACTGATATTGATTAGCACCTATCTACCCTGGGTTCGTCACCAAGTGGCACGCTTTCTATGCGGCGCAGGCATGATCCGCGCAACGTTGCCTTCCGAGCGGCTATTGGCTCAAACTCCTGCGGACGCCATGTTACGGCCATATGACCAAACGATCGAGAGAGGAAGACCGTGGATAAAGCCTTCAAATTGGACCAGCTCATCGACGGCGCCGAAGACCTGTTGACCAAGCTGGCCGACGCACACGATCCCGACGTTCAGAGGTTTCGTGACCGTGTCGACGAGGCCATCGGCAACGCGCGGCGTGCCATTGCCCAGACCGATGACGGCGCGGCAGTTCAACTCCGGGACATCGCCCGCACGGTCGATGATTATGTCCGCGACTACCCCTGGCTGGCGCTCGGCACCGGGGTGCTGGTGGCGGGGACCGTGGCTTTCCTCGCCGGCGTGACGATCGGCGCAAAGCGCTAATCTTGCCGGATGACCGTTCACGCGTTTTTCCCGACCTACATCTACACCGCCAACCTGCAAAGAGCCGGCTCCAAGGATCTGAATCGACAAATTCTGCAGGAGACACGCCAGTTACGCGACGATGACGTGGCGGGCCGCAAATGGTCGGCCAAGAATTATCCGGGCGGCTACACATCGTACGGCTCCGTCCATCATCTGCAGCGCATCTCGCCCACGTTCGAGTTCTTGCAACGCAAGCTGCAGCGCCACGTCAAGGCGTTCGCCGAGGCGGTTCAATGGGACCTGACCGGCCGGAAGCTCGAAATGACGGACTGTTGGGTGAATGTCATGGCCCGACAGACCGTCCACGGCCTGCATCTGCATCCGCACTCGACGCTGAGCGGGACGTATTACGTTCAAGTCCCCGCCCGCAGTCCCGGCATCAAGTTCGAGGACCCGCGCCTGGATCGAATGATGGCGGCTCCGCCCCGTCGAGCCGACGCTCAGCCCGAGAATCGTACATGGATCACCGTTCCCGCCGTGCCCGGCCAATTGGTGCTGTTCGAAAGCTGGCTGCGCCATGAAGTCGCACCGAATCCAACGGCCTCGGAACGGGTGAGCGTCAGCTTCAATTACAATTGGTTTTGAGGCAGGCCGCGGGCACGGCAGTGCAAATGCCCCGACCACGCCACGTACGGTCAGTGTTTGCCTGCCACCCTGGTAGACTCGCGCGATGCACGAACGCAACCCCCGCATCGCCGACGCCACCATGGCCGTGTACCTCGACCTGGAGAACATCGCCCTCGGGGCCCGGGATGCCAACTATCCCAGCTTCGACATTCAACGGGTCTTGGAAAGGCTGCTGCTCAAGGGCCACATTGTCGTCAAGAAGGCGTACTGCGACTTCGACCGCTACAAGGAGTTCAAGCGCGGCCTGCACGAGGCGGCCTTCGAGCTGATCGAGATCCCGCACGTGCGCCAATCGGGCAAGAATTCCGCCGACATCCGCATGGTCGTCGATGCCCTGGACCTTTCCTACACCAAGGGCCATGTCGACACCTTCGTCATCATCAGCGGCGACTCGGATTTCTCGCCGCTCGTCAGCAAGCTGCGCGAGAATGCCAAGACCGTCATCGGCATCGGCGTCAAGAACTCGACGTCCGACCTGTTTCTCAACAACTGCGACGAGTTCATCTATTACGACGACTTGGTGCGCAAGGAGCCCTCCAAGGCGCGGCGTCGCAAAGCGGCGGCAGCACCGGCGGCGACTCCCGCGGCGCCCGCCGCGGTGGCCCGCCCCGCCGACAGCGTGAGCGCTGAGTCCGCCCCCCCGGCGCAGACGAGGGTCTTGGATGTGACGGACGCACTCGATCTGGTGGTCGAAACCCTGGACGCCGTCATCGAGGAGCGCGGCGAGAACGAACCCATCTGGGGATCGATGATCAAACAAGCGATCAAGCGCCGCCATCCGGGATTCAACGAGCGTGCCTACGGATTCCGCTCCTTCAACGATCTGTTGGCGGACGCCCAAAAGCGTGGCTTGGTGACCCTGCAGGCCGACGAGAAGTCGGGCGGTTACATGGTTCGAGTGGTCGACAAGGCCCCGTCCCGCTAGACCCGTCCCGCCAGGCCCGTCCAACCGGGCTCGCCAGCGCGCCACGCCTTGAACTCGAGCTGAACGCCCTCATTCTTTCACTTCGCCGGAACCTGGGGGTTGTTTCTATGAATGGTGAGCGCAGAAATTCTTGGATGTGGGCGGAAGCCTGCGCGCTTCTCGATGCGGCGGAGCGTCGTCAGCGGCACTTTTTCGACCTGTTGGCGCCCCCTGCGGCTGCCCCCGCGTGGGAACCTCCCGCGAACATCTTCTCCTCGGGCACCGAACTGCAGGTCGAAGTGGCGCTGCCGGGCGCGCGCGAGGGCGATATCGTCGTCCAACTCACCGCCGCCGGTCTGCAGATCGAAACCACGGTTCCGCCGCCGACGTTTCTCGCCGGCATGCACGTGGTGCGCCTCGAGATTCCGTACGGCCGCATGCGGCGGCGAATCGATCTGCCGCCCGGACGTTACGTATTGCGGGAACATCGATTGGAAAACGGCTATTTGTATTTGCGGCTCACGGGGTCAACGCTATGAACACCAACGACAAACCATCAACGAGCGCCGCCTTGCCGGAAGACGTGTTGATCGTGCTGCCCGTGCGTGACTTCGTTCTGTTTCCCGGCGTCGTGATGCCCATCACCATCACAGGCAAGCATGCACTGGCGGCGGCCCAGGAGGCGGTGCGCACCCAACGGCGCGTCGGCGTCGTTCTCCAAAAGGATGCCGACGTCGAGGAACCCGATACCGACGGTCTGCATCGGGTCGGCACCGTGGCTTCCATCGTGAGGTTCGTCACGGCCCACGACGGTAGTCACCATTTGATCTGCCAGGGCGAACAACGCTTTACCGTTCTCGATTATGTGAGCAGCGATCCGTTCTACGTCGCCCGCATCGAACCTCACAAGGAGGTCACGGTGCTGGACAACGAGATCGAAGCTCGCGGCCTGAACCTGCGCGAGAAATCCATGGAAGCACTGCAGCTGCTGCCGCAGGCGCCGGCGGAATTGACGAATGCCATCCGCTCCATCGAGTCGATTCCCGCGCTCGCCGATGTCGTGGCGAGCTTCATGGATCTGAAGACGCCCGACAAACAGGACATTCTGGCCACCTTCGACCTGAAGACCAGGCTCGACCGCGTGTTGACGTTGCTCAACCGGCGCATCGAGGTGCTCAAGGTGTCGCGGCAGATCGACGAGCGCACACGCGAGGCCTTCGACGGTCGCCAGAAGGAAGCCGTGTTGCGTGAGCGGCTGCGCCAGATTCAAAAGGAACTCGGCGAGACGGAGGGTTCGGCCTCCGAAGTCGAGGAGCTGCGCACGGCCATCAAGGATGCCGGCATGCCGGCGGAAGCCGAGGAGCAGGCGCTGCGCGAGCTCGCCCGGCTCGAGCGGATGTCGGACGGCGCCGCCGAATATTCGATGACCCGCACCTATCTCGACTGGTTGGTCGCCATGCCCTGGTCGAAGGCGGACGCCGAGGATGTCGACATCGACCGCGCGCGTACGATCCTCGACGAGGACCACTACGGCCTGGAGAAGGTCAAGCGGCGCATCCTCGAATTCCTGGCGGTGCGCAAGCTGAACCCCCAGGGGCGCAGCCCCATTCTGTGCTTCGTCGGCCCACCCGGCGTCGGCAAGACGTCGCTCGGCCAGAGCATCGCCAAGGCGATCGGACTCCAGTTCCGGCGCGTGAGCTTGGGCGGCGTGCACGATGAGGCGGAAATTCGCGGCCATCGCCGGACGTACATCGGCGCCCTGCCGGGCAACATCGTTCAAGCCATGCGCAAGGCCGGCAAGCGCAATCCGGTGCTCATGCTCGACGAGGTCGACAAACTGTCGGCCAGCCACCAGGGCGATCCGTTCTCGGCGTTGCTCGAGGTGCTCGATCCGGAGCAGAACAACACCTTCCGGGACAACTATCTCGGCGTGCCCTTCGATCTGTCCCAGGTCCTGTTCATCGGCACCGCCAACGTGCTGGATTCCATCCCGGCGCCGCTGCGCGACCGCATGGAAGTGATCGAGCTGACCGGCTATACCGAGGAGGAGAAGCTGCAGATCGCGCAGCGTTATCTGTTGAAGCGGCAGTTGGCGGCGAATGGGCTCACCGCGGAGCAGGTGCGGGTCTCCGAGGAGGCCTTGCGCAAACTCATCGTCGATTACACACGCGAAGCCGGGGTGCGCAGCCTGGAGCGCCAGATCGGCGCGCTGCTGCGCAACGCCGCCGTGACGATCGCGTCCGGTCGCGCGTCGAGCATCGACATCGACGAGGCCGAGGTGACCAAGATCCTGGGCGGAGCGCGTTTCGAGAACGACGTAGCCTTGCGCACGAGCGTGCCGGGTGTCGCGACGGGTCTGGCCTGGACGCCCGCCGGCGGCGACATCCTGTTCATCGAATCGAGTCGCGTGAAGGGCTCGGGCAAGTTGATCCTCACGGGTCAGTTGGGCGACGTCATGAAGGAGAGCGCGCAGGCGGCCGTCACGCTGATCAAATCCCAGGCAGAGCGCCTGGGCATCGATCCTGCGATGCTCGACAACACCGATCTGCACATTCACGTTCCGGCGGGCGCGATCCCCAAGGACGGCCCCAGCGCCGGCGTCGCGATGGCAACCTCGTTGGCGTCGCTGCTGACGCAACGGACGGTGCGGTCCGACGTCGCCATGACGGGAGAGATCAGCCTGCGCGGCGTCGTGCTGCCCGTCGGCGGCATCAAGGAGAAATGTGTCGCCGCGTCACGAGCCGGCATCAAGACCGTGATTCTTCCCGCGCGCAATCGCCGCGATCTGGAGGAGATTCCCGAGAGCGTGCGCAAGCGGCTCGAATTCGTCTGGGCTGAGAAGATCGAGGATGTTCTGGCGCGGGCGCTGGAAGACTCGCCCGCCCAACGGGTGGCGGCCTGACGCCCGGGGCGGCGGCCTAACGCCGCCGATCCCGCCGCGGCCATCGGCCGGCGGGCCGCGGGCTCACGAAAAGAGCTTGGACGAGTTCTGCGGCGAACGAAACACCAGCGGCTTCTCCACGAGGGAGGGCGCGGCTGGCGGGCGCGGAGCGTCCGCCAGCGCCACCGCCTCGGTCACCAGATGATGATGAGGCGACAGGTCGCAGACGGGGTCCGCATTGGCGGCGTCGCCGGTCATCAGGTAGGCCTGGCAGCGGCAGCCGCCGAAATCACGGGTCTTCTCCGGGCAGCTGCGGCAGGGCTCCTTCATCCATGAATCACCCCGGAAGTGATTGAAGCCGCTCGACTCGAACCAGACGTGTTCCACGCTCGAGTGGCGCACATTGGGGAAATCGAGGCCGGGCAGCATCCGCGCCGCATGGCAGGGCAGCGCCGTGCCGCCCGGCGTGATGGTCAGGAAAATCGATCCGAGGCCGTTCATGCAGGGCTTCGGCCGACGCTCGAAATAATCCGGCACGACGAAAAAGATCTTCATCGGCCGCCCGCTGCGTTCGCGCCATTTCTGCGTCGTCGCCTCCGCCCGCTCCACCTGGGCGCGGCTCGGCATCAACTGGTCGCGGTTGTGCCACGCCCACCCGTAATACTGGGTGTTCGCGAGTTCCACATATTCCGCGCCGAGTTTGTCCGCCATCTCGAGAATCTCTTCGACGTGATCGATGTTCAAGCGATGCAACACGACGTTGAGCACCATCGGATAATCGTATTTCTTGATGAGCGCCGCCACCTTGGACTTCAGGTCGAAGGTGCGCGTGCTGCTCAGGAAATCGTTCATTTTCTGCGAGCTGTCCTGAAAGGACAGTTGGATGTGATCCAGTCCGGCCTCCTTCAGCGCCGAAATTCTCGGCTCCGTCAGGCCCACACCGGAGGTGATCAAGTTGATGTAGAAGCCGAGGCGATGCGCTTCCGCGACGATGACCTCCAGGTCATCGCGCGCCAGCGGTTCTCCGCCGGACAAACCCAATTGCACGGCGCCCAACGCCCGCGCCTCGCGCAACACTCGCAGCCAATCCTCGGTGTCGAGTTCGGGTCCGGTCTTCGCGAAGTCCGTGGGGTTGTAGCAGAACGCGCAGTGCAGCGGACACCGGTAGGTCAATTCGCACAACAGCCAAAGCGGCGGCCCGGGTCTGACCGCTGAGGTGGCGCCGGGCGCGGTCGGCACCGCGCTCATGGCTCGACCTCCACCCATTTCTTGTCCACGGCCATGGCGACGAATGCCAGGACGTCATTCGCCAATCCCGTGGTGACGAAGGTCGCCTCGAGGTCCGCGGTGATGTCGCCGATCGTCGCCTGACCGTCGCAGCGCTTCAGGATTTCGCCGGCGCTGCCGTTCAGCTTGATCATGCCCTCCGGGTACAACAAGACATGCGCGCTTTGCGCAGGCTCCCATTGCAGACGAAAGCGTCGTTCGATCCGTGGCCGTGACGCCGCGGTCACCGACACGGCATTCTCGCTCATGCGGCCACCCCGTAGCGCAGCGCCATGGCATCACTCATCTGCCACAGAACATCGAGTTTGAACTTCAGGATCTCGAGGGCGCGTTCCTGCATTGCACGCGTCGTGAAATGATCCAGCGTGAACCCCAGTCCAAATTCCACGTCGCGCCGCGCCAGGCTCACGCGACTCTGGAAATAGTGCAGCCCCGATGGATTGATCCACGGATAGTGCTCGGGCCAGTTGGCCAGCCGCTGCTTGTGAATTTCCGGCGCAAACAGTTCGGTCAGCGACGAGCACACCGCCTCCTGCCACGGCGCGCGGCGCGCGAAGTTCACGTAAGCATCGACCGCGAACCGCACTCCCGGCAGCACCAAGGTCAGGCTCTCCACGGATTCGCGGGTCAGGCCGACCGCCTCCGCCAAACGCAGCCACGACTCGATCCCGCCCGCGTCATCGCCGTAGCCATCGTGGTCCAGGATGCGCTGCACCCAATTGCGCCGCACCGCACGGTCCGGGCAATTCGAGAGGATTGCCGCATCCTTGATGGGAATGCTGATCTGATAATAGAACCGGTTCGCCACCCAACCCTGGATCTGTTCCCGGCTCGCCCCACCGGCGTTGAGCAGCTTGTTGTAAGGATGATGAATATGGTAAGCGCTGCCCTGCTGGCGCAGCTGCGCCTCGAATTCCTCGCGGCTCCAGGCACTCAAAGGATGATCTCCATGCCGTCCCGCGCCACCTCGACCCCTCGCCGTCGCAATTCCTCGGACTGCGCCGACGATTCATCGAGAATGGGATTGGTGTTGTTGATGTGAATCAGGATCTTTCGCGTGTCCGGGGGCAATCGGGCCAGCCATTCCAACATTCCGTCGGGGCCGCTCTGCGGCAGATGACCGATGTCGCGCGCATGTTTGCGCGACACGCCCAGGCGAATCATTTCATCGTCGGTCCAAAACGTGCCGTCCACCATGACGCATGCCGCGCCCAGCATGGCCTCCCACAAACGCGGATCGATGGCGGCGAGGCCCGGCGCATACACGACGCTCCGACCGGAGTCTTCGTCGGTCATGACCAATGCAAGATTGTCGCCGCTGATCGGCGCATCCCGGTTGGGCGAATACGGGGCGGGTTTGCTCGCCACCGGCAGCGCGCGCCAACTGACGCCGCCCACGGTATCGATCTCGAACGGAACATCCAGCTCGATCCGCCGCCGGTCGACGCCGCAAAAATGTTTGAGTACTCCGAATACCGGATTGCCCAGGGTCAGGTCCGAATGAGTGCTGTCGGTGCACCAGATGGGCCAGGGCCGATTCGATTCCCTCAGCATGTACAGGCCCGTCGTATGGTCCACTTGGCCATCGACGAGGACGATCGCCGCGAGCGCCGTGTCGCGAATCGATCGATTGGGTTGTAGGTCGGGCGCCGCCTGCAGTTGGGCCAGGATGTCCGGCGAGGCGTTGACCAGCACGGTCGCCCCCCCGGGCCGCCCGGTGACGGCGATCGAGGACTGGGTCCGGGCCCGGGCGTTCAGGGTACCCGCCCGAAATCCCGCGCAATTGGGGCAGTTGCAATTCCATTGAGGAAAACCGCCCCCGGCGGCAGACCCCAGCACACGAATTTTCACGTCGAGGTGAGCGCGCCCGCCACCGCCCTTAAGGGCAGCGCGGGCAACGCCCGGTCGGCTGCTAGCGGTTCGACACGTACATGGTGATTTCCATGCCGAAGCGCAGATCGATGGCCGTCGGTGTTTCCCATTTCATAAGCAATCTCCTGTGGTTGTGGTTCGACGTATCCTCCGCTGCACCGCCCTACCCCGAATCAGTAACATCATGAAAGTGAGGTCATGATTTTCATGAGGGTGCCGCGAACGCTCGCCCTGTTACCATAGGGCGCAAATGAGACTGCGGACCCGCCTGAATCTCGTGGTAGCCGGCCTCAGCGCCGCTTTTGTGCTCGTGTTGCTCGGCGCCGAAGTGGAGAGCACCCGCGCCTCGATCCGCGAGGAAATAGAATCCGCCAACCGCGTTGCCGCCCAGCTGCTCGGCCAGCTGGCCGCCATTTATTCCAACGTGGGCGGCCCCGATTGGGTGCTGGAATTCCTGCGGCAGACCGGACGCGTACGTTCCAACGAGGTCACCCTGACCGCCGCCGATGGACGGTTGCTCTACCGTTCGCCGCGCGCCACCTACAAGGCGGACCGCGAAGCCCCGGCCTGGTTTGCCGACATCATGGCTCCCCGGGTCACGAAGATCACGTTTGGCCTGCGCGGCGGCGTACGTCTGGTGATCGAGGCGCAGCCGTCGCGCGCCGTGCTCGATGCCTGGGATGACATAATCCGCCTGACGGCGTTCGGCGTCGGCCTGCTGATCGTGGTCAATGTGCTCGCTTTTTGGAGCGTGGCGCGGGTCCTCAAGCCCTTTCCCATCATCGCGAAGGGCCTCGAGCGCATCCAACGAGGAGACCTGACGTATCGCCTGCCCGCACTCACCGGCGAGGAGGCAGGCACCATCGGCGTGGCCTTCAACCGCATGGCCCAGGCCGTCGAAGACAAGGTTCAGGCCGAACGTCACGCCCGCGACGTCGAGGCCCGTCTCGAGGAGCGGCGCGAAATGGCCGCCTTGGCCGATCAGCGGGTCGAGGAGGAACGGCGTTTGATCGCCCACGAGCTGCACGATGAGTTCGGGCAATCCGTCACCGCCATTCGCAGCCTCGCGCTCGCCATTGCCACCCAGACAGCAACCCGCGACCCCGCGACCGGCGAGGTGGCGCACCTGATCTCCGATGAGGCCGCGCGGCTGTACGACGCCATGCACGGCCTGATCCCTCGCCTCGCCCCCCTGTCGCTCGACACCATGGGTCTTACCGCCACGCTCGAAAACCTGGCCCGCGACTGGCAGCGACGCCACCCGGAGATCACACTGACCCTGCGTCACGATCTGCCGCCCGATCTCGGCCCCGGCGTCACGCTCGCCATCTACCGGGTGGTCCAGGAAGGCGTCATCAATGCCCTGCGCCATGCACGGGCGACGCGGGTCGACGTCGACGTCAGCAGCGATGAGCAGCGAATCAAGGTCGATGTCGCGGACGACGGCATCGGACTGCCACCCGAGTGGCTGAGACCCGGCCATTTCGGTTTGCGCGGGCTCACCGACCGGGTCACGCAGCTGGGCGGCGCGTTCCACATCGGGAACGGCGCGGCTGGCGGCACACGGCTGACCGCCGACATCCCGCTAACCACGCCGGTGCCGGCATGACGCGCGTGTTGCTGGTCGACGATCATGCCGTGGTGCGAATGGGGTTTCGGCTGTTGCTACAATCGAATCCGGATCTCACGATCGTCGGCGAAGCAGAGTCCGGCGAGGCGGCCTGTCTGCTGTATCCCGAACTCACGCCCGATGTGGTCGTCATGGATCTCGCCATGCCTGGCATGGGGGGCCTCGAGGCGCTGCGGCGCATCATCGCGCGCCAGCCCAATGCAAGAATCCTGGCTCTGTCGGCGCATGATGATGTGATGCACGCCCGCCGCACCCTGCAGGAAGGTGCGCTCGGGTTTTTATCCAAACGCAGCGCCCCCGAAGCGTTGCTGGAGGCCGTCGCCACGATCGCCGCCGGGCGGCGCTACATCGATCCGGCGCTGGCACAGAAATTGGCGCTGGCGGAATTCGACGGCGGCACCAAGTCGCCGGTCGAGCAGCTCTCGGAACGGGAATTCGACGTATTCCTGCGCCTTGCCGGCGGCGCAACCGTGCAGCGCATCGCGCAGGACCTCAAGCTATCCGCCTCGACGGTCGGCACCCATCTCTACAACATCAAGCAAAAGCTGTCCGTGGTGAACCAATCGGAGCTCACGTTGATTGCCATTCGTCATGGCCTGATCGAGGCGTGAAGATCGCTGTTGGCCACGGTGCCGCGGTCGGCCGGCGCATCCGTCATCGGCACGGCCCGCCTCAACAGGTAGCGCCGCATGGCGACCGCCGGCGCATCGGACGCGACGGAAATTTCGTAGCGCTCCGGATCGTCTTCCGCCAGCACCTGCTCCAGTTTGGTGAGAGCCTCGACGTCTTCGCGAAACGCCATCATGAGCTGGCCGCGCATGAATTCCGTGATCGACGAATCCTCCTGCGCGAAATCACGGCTGTGCACGATGAAGTAG
>Ga0182014_10007250_pt1 | contig 11675 bp, 8 predicted proteins | sample 612S2DmetaG_FD_120489 | JGI IMG/M metagenome (GOLD analysis project Ga0182014, IMG submission 120489) | Permafrost microbial communities from Stordalen Mire, Sweden - 612S2D metaG | ecosystem: Environmental > Terrestrial > Soil > Wetlands > Permafrost | place: Sweden: Stordalen | collected... | reverse complement strand
TTAGCGTTAACTAACTTTTCAACACTTGAATGTTGCCGATTAATTCGCTCGCTTTCTTGCGTATAGTTACGCGTGATCATGAAGCGGATATTCGCGTGCATCAAAACCAAATAAATCGCGTCGAAAGACGTTGGACTCCGCGGTACCTGACAGTTGGTCAGGTCTCGGTACCATACGTGACGCGGGACAAGGCAATCGAAACCATCCGCCGCTCGTTTGTTGATCGAAAGCAGATTTGCGTGGCGTTTTGCAATAGCAATACCATGCTTCATGCATTTCGTTCCGACGCCTATGCGCGGATATTGTCGCGATTCCTGCTTTTGAATGATGGGCTGGCTCTCGACCTCTGTTCTTTGCTTTTCGAGGGTGCGCCGTTCCAGGAAAATCTCAATGGGACTGATTTCATTCCTGAATTGCTTGCTGCGTCGGGGCCGGGCGTTTCGGTGTATTTGCTCGGGGCCACGAAGGCGGTAGTTGCCGAATCCGGCAAGAGACTTGCAGCTCAATTCTCCAACTGCCGGATTGTGGGGTCTCACCACGGCTATTTTGAACAAAGTGACGTAGATTCCATAATATCGGATATCAATGCTGTTTCGCCCGACATTCTTTTGGTCGGCCAGGGAAATCCACTGCAGGAAAAATTCATTGCGCAACAGGCGTGGCGGATCGAGGCGCGCGTGTTAATTGGCGTTGGAGCATTTCTCGATTTCTCGGCTGGACGCGTGCCGCGTGCACCGCAATTGATTCGAAGGCTACGCCTCGAGTGGCTATTTCGGTTCGCAAATGAACCGCTGCGACTTGGTCGTCGCTACACTATAGATCAAATTGAATTTCTTGCCCTGGTTTTGCGATGCTGGATGTTTTCATCGAAGCGCGACGATGCTCGAGAAGGGCGCGCGCGTGCCGGGATGCGTTTACGGCCGGAGCAGTCTCAAAGTAGTTCAGCATAGACCGCCTCATAGCGAGAGGCGACTGTCGACCAGGCATAGCTGGAAAGGTCCGTTTCGGTGATCGAGTCTCGATCTTGCCAGGCGGCTTCCACTTCGTCTGCGACATCAGGCGGATTGGCAAAATCGACCAGACGAATCGCGGGATAGCGGGTGGCAAGAGCTCTGAAAGAAGCGTTCGGATGTACAATTGGGACAAGGCCCGCACTCATGGCCTCGATCAGCGCAATGCCGAAGCCTTCGAATTCAGAAGCCGACAGGAAGAAACTCGCTTGTCCGAGGATCTTGGCGATGTCGCGGTCCGGCAGCTCTGCGTGGATCGTGACGTTTTGAGCAACGCCGGCTGAAACAACTGCGGCCCTGAGGTCGCTCGCCGTCCAGTCCGACGACGCGCCCACTACATGGAGATGCCAGGCCGCGTCACGGTGGGCGAGTTCCGCCATCACTGCGATCAAGCGGTCGAGACGTTTGTTTTTCGAGAACCGGCCGATAGTAACAATTGACTTGACTGGCGATATGCTGGCCGACTTGCTGAATTTTTCAAGATCAACGCCATTCTCAATCGTAGTTACCCGCGGTCCCGCGATTTCGGTGAAACGCTCCGAATCGCTCACGCTGCACCCGATAATAGCTCCGTAGGCGAGGGCCGATAGGCGGGTCGGCCCCTGAAACCAGATTGATTTCAGTCGTGCATATTTGCCGGTATGGAAGAAGCCACCGTGTGTTGTGGCAACGAGAGGCTTACGGTGCCAAAAGCGGGTCAGCGCAAGCGCGTCGAAAAAGGAATCGATCGCGTGCACGTGGATAATCTGGGCGTCGCCGATTTCGCCCAACAATCCAGGCACGACTGGGTAGCGGTTCGAGCCGAAGAACGGCAATCGGGTGATGGAGATGCCGTCAATCTCGTCGTGTTTGGGCAGGCGCTTTTCCGGCCGCGAGAATAATCGGTCGCACGTGACTACCCGGACATTGTATCCGTTCCGGACCTGCTCACGGCCGAGATTGGCGACAAAATCCTCAAGCCCTCCCAGGCCGGGATAGAACTGCCGAACGACATGTAATATTTTTGGCTTTTCGGCGGGTTGAGGCGCGCAACGGGGGTCTGGAGAAGCGGTCCCTGTCATGGAGGCGCACTTCCGCACGACGCAGGGTCTGTTGCGCTGCGCGCCAACGATGTGAGAACAGGCGAGGAGCTTTCCTCGACGCGAAGGTTGAAGGGATAATCCGAGGGCCAGCGGTCACCGGCGGCCCAGACCGTCCAGCCAATCCAGTTTCTGCCAGCTTCGTTAATGTGCTGTAGAATAGCCGACAGCGCGGCCACGCATTCGGGCCGACTGGAAGCGCCAATTTCGCCGAGGAAAGCCCGTTTTCGATTGGTGGAAAGCCAACGGCTCATGTTTTCAATCGCCTTGAGGGCTGATGCGCCATTTTCGCACTCCGGCGTACGGCCGGAAAAGTCCGCGTCGAGATACTGATGAACTTCATAGGCGAAATTGCCGCCGGGGTCACGCACACCGAGCATGGTCAGGCCATTGTTGCCCACTGGCAGATCTTCGGTCCAGCTATGCGCGCCGCTATATGCGGTACCCGAAACCAGAATGAGCTGCCGTGCCCCTGCCGATCTGATCGCGGCGATGGCATCGTTTGCAGCTGCGAGCCAGGCTTGTGCCGGCAGATCGTATGGCTCGTTCATGAGTCCGAATATGACAGAGCTGTCGCGCCTGAGATGGGCCGCCAGCCGTCTCCATAGATCCGAAAAGGCTCGGGACGGAACTGCAGCCGAGCCGAGGCGGCCCGCGCTATAGTAGCCGAAATTGTGCAGATCGAGGATCGTATGGAGGCCGGCTTCACGGATGGATCCAAGGGTAGAATCCAACCTGCTCAATTCGGAGGGATCCAGCGGCTTGTTCAATTCGGGTTGAAGCCTCTCCCATCGCACGGGCAGACGAATAGCGGTGAACCCCAGGCGCCCCACCGATTTAATCGTGAGATCCGTCGGATATGAATAGTCGAAGCCGTACCGACCCGGTATTTCACCGAATTCGGCCCCAGCTAAATTGATGCCGCGCAGACAAATCTTGCCGGCCTCAGCAGAGGCGCTCGGCGCCAATACCTCGGAGCCTGTCCAGGCTAACAATATGAACATGCCGTAACGCAGAATGCTCAAACTTGGCCTCGGGTTTCGATTGGCGTCCGGAAGAAGGGTCTGGTCGCGAAGATCATTTGTCTTCCGACGCGCATTCTTGAGCGACCCGAGGCGCGGGAATAAGGAGAACGCCGGCCAAACTTCCTCGAAGCGATCACATATTTCATGCGCTTTCCTGCTCGATGACCAGCGTCATTCCGCCGGCTCCGACGTAATTCGTGAAGCCAGGTGCAGATTGTTGTGTATGCGCGTTGTCAGCGGCCTGAAGAAAGCTGTCGCCATGTTGTCGATGCCCCAATGATCGATAACCCAAAAAGTGGCGGCGAGGTTTGTGCTGACACTAAGCAGAACGCTGGCGATCGCAATGCCTGTGAGTCCGAAAAGCGAACCAAGCCAATACAGTAGCCCGAGATAAACGATGAAGATGGCGGAACGTGCGACAAGAAAGTAACGTTCTCCTCCGCCAATCATGAGTAGCCACGAGCCGGGTCCAAAAAAAGCCTGTGAAACCGATACGCCGCAGAGAATCAGCAGGACTATAAAGTGTGATGCAAACTCTTTGTTAAAAAGGCCAAGCACGAACTGACCGACGACAGCGATCGCCAGTGCGCCCACCAGCGAAAATAGAAAGCTGGCGCATGACAGGCGACCGATCAGCTTCTGTGCGCCTTCTCTGTCGCCGGCCTGGAACCGGTTGGCGATCATGGGAATTCCGACAGTATCGATAGCTGTAATTGGAAGGGTCAAGAGCATCGCAATTCTGAGGGCCACGAAATAGAATGCCGCATTGTCCAGCCCAAGCGCAGCTCCTATTACAATTGTCTCCAGATAGGACGTGCTCGCGTTCAGGACATTATTGGCGCTGAAGTACAGGCTTTCCTTGCGGAATCGCGGCTGAGATGTCTTCTCCGTCGGTGAGATCCAGCTCACGCCCTCGGCCATTGCGAAGCTAACCGCCTGATACGCCGTTACCGTGGCGAGAAGGCCTGTGATAATCAGCATCGCGTCGACGCCGCTGGAAGGCAAATTGAGATATCCAACAAGGAGCAACGCCACGGCAGAGGCGCCGCGCCAAACAATCTCGCGCGGCAAAAGCGATAGCGCGATACGGTTGTGGATACGAAAGTAGTTTTGAAGATATTCGCTCAGCGCAAAAATCGCAGCGAACAGAAACGCAATCGGCAGGGCGTTATAGGGTGATACCAAATGGTCGCCGAAAAACCAAACAGCGAGGGCAGCGCAGGTCAAAACACAGCTGCCCAATAGGAGCCAATGCAGGTTTACGCGAACAAGCGCTCGATTACCCGAATTGCTTCCAGGTTGAGATCGACGGTAGTGCTTTACAATGAGAATCTGCTGTCCGAATACCGCTATAAAGCCTAGCGCACTTCCCACCGAAAACAGGAATACATAAAGGCCGTACTCTAGTGTCGGTAAAAGTCGGCTAGCAACGTAAAGTACTGCGAAGCTCAGCAGGGTGCTGCCGAATCGCGATGCAAAGGCCGTTGCAAAGCGAGCTAATTTCACTGTTTGTTCGGATGAAAACAGGCGGGTTGTCATCAGTTGGCATCCCGTAACGACAGCCGGGATAACTCTGTCGATTGCAGCCTCGTAAATATTGCATCATAGGCGGAGCTTATCTTTTCCGGGGTGTACCGATACGCAGCCTCCAGGGCGCCTTCGGATAGTCGCGCCAGTTGCGCTGGGTCCGCGATGATGTCTCGTAACAGGCTTGCCAGCGCGGGTGCATCGCCAACCGGAAACAGAAGCCCGCTTTTTCCCGGCTCAATTGTTTCCGGGATTCCACCGGCGCTCGAGCCAATCACCGGAACTCCCGAACCGAATGCTTCAATAATGACGCGACCGAAGGCTTCCTGAAGTATGGAAGGCATCACCAGGACGTCAATTTCCCTTAGAAATTCGTCCGGACGAACCCAGCCGACAAATCGTGTTGCGGAAGGAAACTTCGCCGGGAGTCCTTTTCCATAAGGGCTGTTTGCGGTTCCCGCTATGAAGAACTGGGCTTGGTCTGTCGGGCCAAGGAGATGCAATGCCTCTGCCAGGATATCGAGGCCTTTTACTTCATCCAGCACCCCGAGATATCCCATTCGGATAGGCCGCCCTTCGACCAGGCCGCGCGGTGCCGGAGCAATCTTGCTTGGGAGCAAACCAGGTATCACGTGCGCCGAAGCGTGCGGAAAATAGCCGTTGGAGGTGTGTTTGGTGACGATGAAGCGGGTCTCGCCGATCACTGCGTCGACGAACCGGGACGAGAACTTCTTGCCCAAGGAAGTGCACTGGCACGAAGTGCAGACTTTGCTGCAATTCCCCGAAGCTCGGTGCATGCTGCCCTTCCAGCACAACAGGAATGCGCTGCGAAGAATATGAGCAACGGGTACCCCGCATGATCGTGCGGCAGCCCAGGTCGCAACATTGACGTTTTCGATGCTGTCGGTGAGGACGATATCCGGGCGGAAGCGCCGAATTTGGCGCCGCATGACGACGAACGCGCGTGGGTTGAAGTTTTCCAGGGCGTGCCACAGGAGCCGTTTCCACCATGGCCGCGGCAGGCGGTAGTTCCAATCAATGTTCAGTGTGGAAAGCCGCTGAACCTGTATCCCGTCATAGATCTCGCGCTCCTCCCGGTCCGCTACATTTACGACCTCCAACTCGTGCCCGGACTGCTGGATGAGTTTCGCGATCATCAGAGCGGAGATAGGGCCGCCGCCGTCGATGAACGGCGGGAAAGCAGCGCAGGCCATCAGAATACGCATTAGGCATGTCCGATTCGGGGGGCTGACAAATTCGCCTCTGAGCGGCGACGTCGCGCGTGCCTCACGCTCTGTTGCGCTTGCAGCGTAATATTAAGCCGTTCAAAACGGAAAGTCATTCGACCGTCCATCGTATCCTTAACGTTGGACCTGAGAGTTCCACTCTTCGCTGGCGTCATCTTGTCTCTTACGACCCAAGGGAGGACGAAATGGTTATCCAATATTTAATCATAATCTGAGAATGTGCGGACGTTGACTGCCTCGCCGGCATGCCTACGACGCAGCCCAAGAGGAACGTTGTTAACTATCTATTTACGAAGCGAGTAAGCCTTGACGTGGGGCAAGAGTACCGGGACCCAGAGTCCATTCCATGAGTTGATCGCGCTGGCATATCGGCGAATCCGCCTTATCGCCGGCGTGGCGATCTTCACGCTCTGCGTGCTTGTCGCCTACGTCACTTTTGCTTCGCCGTCTTATCAGTCAATGGTGGAAATTTTCGTCGATCCGCAGGCCCTTCAGATCGTTGGACGGGGACTTAGGCCTACCGACACCGCAGCCTCCATTGATCTCGCAAACATCGATAGCCAATCGCTGATTTTGACCTCCACGAGATTGTTGGAAAAGGTAATCGCGGATTTGCATTTGGATGACGATCCGGTTCTCACTCGCGGCAGCACAAGCGCGGCTACGGTCCATGTCACCGTCCTGGGAGCCTTGCGGCAGCGGATGGTGGTGCGTCGGGTCGAGTCGTCCTTTGTCTTTCAAATCACCGTATCGCATCCGATAGCAAGCCAGGCGGCTCGTATTGCCAACGGGATCGCATCCGCCTATTTCAATCTCGATTCTCTGGATCGAAGCAACGCGGTTCGTCGAGCGAGTATGACTCTGCTCGATCAATCCGCTCATTTGCGCGATGATCTGGTCAAGGCAGAGGCCGCTGTCGAGCATTTCAAGGCGGAAGCCGGATTGGTCAGTACCGGCGAAACGGGACTGATTGTTTCGCAGCAACTTCGGGACCTTTATAAACAAATCAGTCTCGCGGAAGCGAATCTGACCCGGCTGGCCGCCCGTCGCAATGAACTGGCCAAGTTGAGTGCAGCGCAGGTCGCTGGTGAATTGCCCGCCCAAAACGGCGCCACTCCGGAAGCGATCGAATCGCCGGTTATTGCGGCCTTGAGGGCCCAATATGCGGGAATAGCTCAGAACGTAGCGCAGCTGGAACGTACGCTGGGCGACCAGCACCCGGATCTGGCCAATGCCCGCGAGCAGCGGCGAGCCGTGTTGCTGCAGATCCAGAACGAACTCACCCGGATCGCGCGTTCGTCGGATGAAGAATACAGACGAGCGCAGGAAGGTCTCGAAGGCCTGCGGAAGCGCGCTGAGACGCTGATTCGGTCCCAGGCGACCAGTAACGAGGCGGAAATCAAGCTTCGCGGTCTGGAAAGCGAGGCGAGTGCGATCCGGTCGGTATACGACGCCTCGCTGGGTCGGGTTAAGGAACTGCAACAGCAGCAGCAATTTGACACGAGCAATTCGCGCGTCATCTCGGAGGCGCTGGAGCCGCTCAAGCCGTTTGGCGTGCCCAAGGCACTCGTGTTGCTGGCCGGGACGCTGTTCGGCACGATGCTGGGACTTGGTCTTGCGTTCCTGCTTGAGTTGTTGTCCGGCGTCCTTCCCAGCGTGGCTGCCATCCAAGAGGTGGTGCCGGTGCCGGTGGTGGCCGAGCTGTCAAATATCCGACGCAACGGTGCGCGTTCGGCCGGCGATAGAACCAAGCTGGTCAGATTGGCCCAGGATCTGCGAGTGAGGCTTGGACGCAAGCAGCCGGGCGTCATTTTGATTGCGGGTCCCAGCGCAGGCGATAACGTCCATATCGCTGACGAGTTTGGCAGCGTGCTCGCTGAATCCGGCGCCAGTGTCTTGCGTTGCTCCGGCGGCTTGGGAGAGAGAGCGATTACATCGACCCGCGTCGCCCCCAATTTTCGTGTCAAAAACGGCCTGCTGGTGAATAACCCCGAGCACTTCATCGTCGTGGACGTTACCGCGGTCGCCGGCCTCGAAATCGCCGAATGCGCCGATGCGGTGCTGGTCGTAGTCGAGCCGGGCCGTGTAACGACAGGCGAGTTGAACGCGCTGTTTGGCGTTCTCGATAATTTTCGGGAGAAAAGGCGCGAGGGCTGGCTTGGCCTTATTTGCGTTCATTCCGTCCAATTGATGCCTTCGTGGACTGGATTGCCGCGATCGGGCAGTGACCGGCTTTTACCCGCACAAGTGCGCGCATGACACCCGCGGCTGCGAAACTCACGTTTGATCTGCCATTCCGGGATCGGTTGCACGATCGGGTGTCAATCGCGCTCATTCTCGCCGCGCTGACGTTCAATGCCGTCCTTTGCTTCATCAACACCGTGTTGTTTCCGGTGAACGAACTGCTGGTGATGGCGGTGGAGCTCCTGATCGTAACGGCCGCGCTCGTGTTCGCTCTGGATCGGCGTCCCGAGCCGTATCTGGTTCTGGCGCTATTTCTTTCCTACGCGTTTCTGATAATGGCGATGCGTCCGATGTTCGACCCGAAGGCGGTGCGCGATTTCCTGATCCCGATCGCGTTTTACCTTCTGGGACGCCGCCGTCCCTCCCTCGCAGTCGCTGACAGGGCAGCGTTGGTGTCGGGTCTGATCGTATTGGCGTTCGGGTTGTTCGAGTATTTCGACATCGATACGTTCCAAAAGTACGTCAATGTCATCCACTACTACGTTGCCCGGGGCACGGTAGCGTCGGCCCAGATCTCCGACCAAACAGGAGCCCTGTTTCCGAGCGGATTTCGTCCAGATGCACGGAGTTTGCTGCCGTTCCTCGGTGCTCATCGCGTGTCGTCAGTGTTTCTCGAGCCTGTTTCAGCCGGAAATTTTGGCGCCATCCTTTATCTCTGGGCGCTTCACCGCCCGGCCATGCGGGGCCGCCTGGTCGCCTTTGTGTGTGCCGTGGTGACTATCGTACTGGCCGATGCGCGCTTTGGTGCGTACACCTGCGTCGCAGCGACCGCGACTGCCCTGGTGTTTTACCGGCTCCCACGGCCGCTTTGGTTTTTGCTGCCGTTCGTCATCATGCTGGGGCTCGCGGTGTATGGCTTCGAAAGCATTCAAGTCAATTGGGAGAACGATCTCTCAGGTCGTCTGCTCTGGACCGGGAGGCTGCTTACGTCGCTTTCGTTTGAAGGGATGATGGGGATTTCGCCAAACAAGCCGTTCCTCTCGGATTCCGGGTATGCCTACTCCCTGAACGAGATAGGGCTCGTGGGTTTCATGTTCTTTTGGTGGATCTTCATTTTCAGCGGTCCACGCGATCCGGTCGCGTTCCGATTTCGGGCATGCATCGCAACCTATGTCGGCCTGCTTCTGATCATCAGCGATTCTCCCTACACGATCAAAACCGCCGCGTTGCTCTGGTTCATGCTGGGGGCCAGTGATGGGGACAGGTTCCCGGCCACGCGCTCAAGCGACGTCCCTCGGGGGACAATTGCCGGAGCGGTAGGCAACGCGCAAAGTCTCACCTGGCGTTAGCAACCCCTGCTCCGCGTGGACGGCAGGGACTGGCCTTGCGCCGACTTCGCCAGAAGATCGCTTTGCACAATGGTCGCGCGAGCGCGCACCCCTCTGGTTACTCGGTCAAGATTGGCGCCTTGTCCTGGTCCATGCCAGGGTCCAACGATGGAGAGATGCTGTTGCATGCTCCGTACGACGAATCGGCGTCGCGCGAGCCTGGTGCGGTTCGTGTTGCGGTCGCTGGGGAACCAGTGCCGACGTAACTATCGGTAACCGTCTCTGTTCGCAGTCCGGATCTTGTATGGCGCCGCAACCGCAGGATCGGTCGCTCGATAAGATACCAGGATAGAACAGCGAAGCTCGCGACTACTGTCAGACTGGCACAGAAGAAGCCGAGCGTGTTCCACATGCCTGGAAAGAAGTGAAGCAGGCTTTGCTGCAGCGGGTATCCATAGAGATAGATTCCGTAAGAGAAATCTCCTGCGGTCAGCGCGCCGATTGGGACGACCCAAAGGTGTCTCCCGCGCAAACTGAAGCGCGGCGACAAGCCAATCCAGGCCACGACGTATGCAAAAAGCGGTGCCGTCAACAAGACGCCAACCGGATTCAGCATGGTTTCGCGCTGGACCAGGCAGGTGGCGCCCAGATAGACGGCGGTCGCGGCCGCCGCGAAGCCCCCATGGAAAGGGATCCGGTCGCGGTAGCAATAGAACAGGACCCCGGTGAAAAACACGGGCAAGAGTCGCGCCGCGCCGCGCGTGACGAATATTTCGTTGAGCGCGCTCGATCCGGGAAAATGAATCGCATGAGCGGTGGCAAAATAGGTTGCTATCGCCACGCCGAAGAGCGCCGCGACGCCGACCAGAAAAAGCCTGCGCCGCGCGAATACGCCAAGGTAGACGCTCGTGGCGAGCGCGACATAAACGCTGAACTCGTGCGGAACGGTCCACAGCGAACCATTGACGTAATATGTCTCGGGATTGTTCTTGAATACACCCGGAAGCTCGTAGTGAATCCATCCCAGGACATTGAGGAAATATTTCGAAAATGCCGGATCCCTGAAATAGTCTTGTATCGGCAGGGTGGTGACGAGTGGGCCAAGCAACAGGCCGCAGAGCGTCACCTCGACCAACAGGGCGGGTACGACGCGGAGGGCGCGATTGGCGATAAAATCCCTCAGGGGCAAATTCTCCGCACTGCCTGCGACGAGAAATCCACTCAGAGCAAAAAACAGAGGCACAAGTGCCGTGGATAGCGCCCATGTCGGTATCGGAAGCGGATTCAATAGCGGCATCAGATCGGGGTCAGGATTGGCTGATCGCCACAGAGAGGCGCTGTGAACGAACAATACGGAAACGGCCAGAATCAGCCGAAGCGAGTCGAAGCCTGGGCCGACGCTCTTGTGTGCCCTTAGTACGCCACCAATGGATTGCATGAGCCGAACTGACCTTGGCGAGTGAAATTGCATCGGTTGAATAGTACGCAAACGCCATTGGTGCATATCGGCAAGTCGAGTTACGATTAATTGTCAGCCATATTTCTCGTTAACGAATAGCGCACCGATGCAGTCTTCGGCGATCGTGTTAACCAAAGGGCAGCGACGCCACGGGCATTCCGAGCAGGGCTGGCTGTGGCACGGGAGATGCTGATATACCTGCGCTGCTTTCGTCTGCAGCGGCTTGCGGGCTATTTGGGCAACTGCGCAGTTTGCTTGTGGCGTGCAGCCAGGCGCGCCTGCGGATCAGGACGGCTGGATCTGACGCACCACGCCTGGCCTGCCCTGCGTGCATTCCAGCGCATCGCGATCCCACTTCGCGGCGTTGGCCGCGGCTTCATAGGTGCTTTGCAGGAAATCCAGCAGCGCCTGCTCCGGCTGCGCAGAGGTGCGCACCGCATCATAGGGCAGAATGAATTCGCCGAGCGCTTCGCTGAAGAAGGCCGCGTCGGGGCGCACTTGCGTGGCGCGGAAGCCGGCGGGCTCCGGATAGGCATAGGAATAGAATGCGGGATAGTCGATCGCGCCGCTGCCCGGCCAGAAGCCGGCGCTGCTCACTTCGTGCGAATAGGCCTCGCACGCGACCTCATCCGGCAAATGCGGCACGCCGCCGGGATGGCGCGGCGCGCGCCGGCCGGAAAAGCGCGTCACCGCGAGGTCGAAACTGCCCCAGAAGAAATGCACCGGGCTGGCCTTGCCGAGAAAGCCGGTGCGGAACTGCTTGAACACGGAATCCGCATTGACGAGGATCTGAAAAAAGCGCCGCACCGCATCCGG
>Ga0182014_10007248_pt1 | contig 11677 bp, 9 predicted proteins | sample 612S2DmetaG_FD_120489 | JGI IMG/M metagenome (GOLD analysis project Ga0182014, IMG submission 120489) | Permafrost microbial communities from Stordalen Mire, Sweden - 612S2D metaG | ecosystem: Environmental > Terrestrial > Soil > Wetlands > Permafrost | place: Sweden: Stordalen | collected... | reverse complement strand
GCTTATCGGACTTCAGTACATCGGAATCGAAATTAGCGTCGGTGACTTCGACGGTGGTGTTGCTTGCCATTCATCCTCCAGAATTCTCGGTTAGCTGCCAGTTCCCCAGAGTGGACCGTGTGGTCTCCTTCGGGCGGAACTACTATCCTAGCACTGTTAGTTGGATGCTCTGCAAGAGCGGAAGTCGCAACGGCATCGGGCCATCGGATGATCGGATCATCGGGCCATCGAAAACCGCCGGAACCTTAGGTTCTTGATCACCCGATCACCCGATGGCCCGATCACCCGATGAACAGATCCCGTTAGAATTGGTTTTTCGAATCATGATTGCTCTCGATCATCTCCGGGTAGTGCTCGTGGCCACGCGGAATCCGCTGAATATTGGGGCGGCGGCGCGGGCTATGAGTAATTTTGGGGTCCGTCGATTGCGCGTGGTAAATCCCTACGAGGCGGCGTTTCGCGAGGCGCGGTCGGCGGTGGGAGCGTCGGGATTGCTGGCCAACGCGGAGCAGTACGACGACGTGGCCGAGGCGGTCGCGGACTGCAGGTTGGTGGTCGGCACGACCGTGGCCGGGGCCCGGCGAGATTTGCAGCATCGGTTGCACCGGTTGGAGGACGGCGCCCGAACCATCAAACGGCAACTGCAGACGGCGCGCGTGGCACTGTTGTTTGGCTCGGAACGATACGGGCTGTCGAATCGGGAACTCAGCCACTGCCATTGGTTGATGCGGATTCCGACGCGAGAAGAGCACGGCTCGATGAATCTGGGGCAAGCCGTGGCCGTCTGCTTGTACGAACTGGTGCGCGGGCGCAAGGCCGCGCCAGCAAAGACACCGCACGAGAAAAAAGAAAGAATTCCAGCGGCATCAGGAGAAATTGAGCGGTTGACGCAGCAACTGTTTCAGATTCTCGACACCAGCGGATACGTGAAGCCACGAGCGGTGGCAGCGGAAGAAAAATTGCGCCGCCTGGTTCGGCGCCTGGAGTTGAACGCCAATGACGCCGAGGTTTGGTTGGGAATGCTGCGGCAGATCGCGTGGAAGCTGGGCGCGAAGGAATGAGGCCTATCGCGGCCGCTGCATCGAATCCACAATCACTTTGCCGATCACCAGCAGAGTCATCAGAGTAATCACGCCCAACGATATCACGCAGTAGACGCACCAGACGCCCAGCACCATGGATTCGATATCCGCCAGGTGGATGGCAAATGCGAAGGCCCCCGTCACAAACGGCAGCATCCACGGGTATGCTTTTCCGAAGGCGAGCACGCCCAGCAGCAGGTATCCGGCGATGCCAATCACGGCCACGGGAACTCCGTGGAACACGGCGTACGGACTGTGATTCACGATGCCGCAGTCCCAGCGCTCATTGATGCTGCAAGGCGAAGCATCGGTGCGGTAATGCTCGCGCAACGCGAGCGCAGAAGCGGCGATGCCGGCGACGGCAAGCACAATCAGCACCCATCTCATGCAGGACTCCCAGACCAAGATAAACGAAGTTGTATTCCTGAAACAGATATTATCCACGATTTCCCTAATCAATATCATCGATGGAGAGCCGGGCGTCCCCGCCCGGCTGGACTCCATCAACTAATCATGGTAACGCTGCTCGCCGGCCGGTATGGGCACGCTGAGGCGATTCTGCGGCGGAGGCAACGGACACGTCGCATACGGGGTAAACGCACAGGGCGGGTTCACCAGCCGATTGAAATCGAGCCAGACTTCGCCGGGCTGGCTTACGCCATGGTCGGGAAGTTCGGTAGATAGAAAGCGTCCCGCTCCATAGGTCGTAGTTTTGCTGGTGGCGTCGCGAAGAATAAAGAAAAGATCGGTTGCTTTCGGATCTTCGAGCACGGGCTCGAGTCGAAGGACTTGCCCATCCAAAGTAAATTCGGCAACGCCCGGGGCTGGCATATGGGTCGTGGTCCCGAGGACGGTCGGAATATCGAGCACTTTGGGAGGGTTGTACGGGATCCAGCGCGCGTGTATGCGGTAGGCGGCATTCGGCGCATACCAACGCAATCCGTGGAAGCCCACGCGAGTGGGAGCTTGCAGGTCCTTGACGCGCAGCGCGAACTGGTCGTCGCGATGGATCGCGATGATGGTGAGCGTCCCGATGGTAAGCTTCGAAGGCTTGTCGGCATCGTCCGGAACGAGAGCCTGCTCTTTCGCGGGTTGACCATCGACGAGAAGGCCCTTCGGGAACCCTCCGGCTGGCGGCAGCAGGCGCAGCGCGCCTTTCTCCAGGCGCACGACCGCGATGTGCGCTGGCGCCTTTCCCGCAATCTGAACGCGGCTGTCTTCAGCCGAGCCAAAGCTGTTGTCCCCTTCTTTGAGCCATCCGAGGGCGATCAAAGAAAGCCAGCCTTCTGGAGCCTGGAGGGCGGTCGTCCGCTGGGCGCGCCAGGCAAGCAAATCGCGCTGCCATGTGCTTTGGTCTTCGGATTTCTTACCGTCAAAGGCCGCGGCGAGCGACAGCATCGCCAGCAGAACGAACGCTGCGCCCATCAGGAATTTTCTTTTCATTTGCAAGTCTCCTCCCGACCGATGATACTGCACTGCGTGTCGGCTGCGCGGCTGTTCCATTTTGCCGGCAATTGCGCGCGGACGCGGGCCCCAGCCAGGTCGACCGGCTTCGCGCACATGCGCCGTGGTACCGTGTATCGGGATGTGCGGTGGATCACAGTTTTGTGACTCCCCGCCGAAGTACAATCGCGGCTTTGATCGGCCTGATCCAAAAGCCGATCTCGGCGGGAGGCTCTGTGTCGGATCAACTCTTCGGAGCGATGCTCCAAAGCATCGTCGACGGCGCGCCTGAGAAGGCCGCGGAACTGGCGCAGCAGGCGCTGGCCAACGGCATCGATCCGCTCGAAGCGGTGAACCGGGGATTCGCTGTGGGGATCGCGTTCGCCGGCGATCAATTCGGCTGCGGCGAAATGTTCCTGCCCGATCTGCTGGCGTCGGCCGAAGCCATGAAGGCGGCCATCAAAATCCTTGAACCGGAGATGCTGAAGCGCGGCTCGCGGCGTGAGGCTCTGGGCAAAGTCGTCCTCGGCACCGCCCGAGGCGATATTCACGATATTGGCAAGAACCTGGTCGCCACCATCCTTTCTGCCAGCGGATTCCAGATCTTCGATCTGGGCACCAGCGTGACTCCCGAGCAATTCGTCGCCAAAGCGAAAGAAGTCGATGCCGACATTGTCGGCGTCTCGGCTTTGCTGACGACGACCATGGCCGGCCAGAAAGCCGTGATCGAAGCGCTCGATCGGAGTGGTTTGCGGCCACGGGTAAAAGCGATCATTGGCGGCGCCGCGGTCACCTCGAAGTGGGCGGCTGAAATCCGCGCCGACGGCTTCTCTCGCAATGCCATCGATGCCCTCGAACTGGCAAAGAATCTGATGGGCAAAGGAACGGCTTCGGTATGAGACCCCGAGTTCAACTCCTCAGTCCTGAACTAATCGGCCGCATTCTGCGCGAAGCATTCGCACTGCTGATGAACCCTGGAGTCCGCGTGGGCTCGGCGGTGGTCGAGCTCTTGCGTTCGGCGGGAGTTGAGGTCGGAGTTGCGGACAACGACGGAGTGGCGCGTATCCCTGAGTCGCTGGTGCGGCGCTGCCTGGCATCGACCCCGCGCGACTTCTGCCTGTACAACCGTCAGGGAGAGAAAGCGGTTCATTACGGCGGCGACGACGTGCATTTCGACCCCGGCTCCTGCTGCGTGCAGATGCTCGATCCGGAGACGCTGGAAGCGCGGCAGTCCGAGACCCGCGACCTGGTGCGCATCGTACAAGTCACTGAGACGCTGCCGCAGTTCGCCGCGCAATCCACCGCCGTCGTGTGCAGCGATGCGCCGACTGCGATTGGCGATCTCTATCGGCTGTTCATCGTGCTGCAGCATTCCGACAAGCCCGTGGTGACCGGATCGTTCTCCGCGGCCGGACTGCAGGGAATGATCGACCTGCTCGCCGCCGACAGCGGCAGTCCCGACAAATTGCGCCAACAACCGCGGGCAGTCTTTGATGTGTGTCCGTCGCCGCCATTGAACTGGTCGGAGTTCGGATCGCACAACCTGCTCGACCTGGCCCGCGCCGGTGTGCCCGCGCAAATCGTCTCCATGCCGCTGGCCGGCGGCACCGCTCCCGTGACCCTCGCAGGTTCCGTTACGCAGCATGCCGCGGAAACGCTGGCTGGCATCACCCTGCATCAACTTGCTGGGCCGGGCTCGCCCATAGTCTGGGGTGGCGCTCCCGCCATCTTCGACATGCGTACCGGAGGCGCGCCCATGGGCGCAGTGGAAACGGCCATGCTGAACCTGGCGTGCGCCGAAGTCGGCAAGCATCTGGGCCTGCCGACCCACGGCTATCTGGTCGCGACCGATTCGAAGTTTGTGGATGCCCAGGCCGGCGCGGAAAGTGCCCGCTCCGCGATGCTGGGAGCGCTCGCGGGCATCAACATGATCTCGGGAGCGGGCATGCTCGAATCTCTCGCTTGTTTCAGCGTCGAAAAGCTGGTCATTGATGCCGAGTCGATTGCCTCGGCGCAGCGGCTGACGCGAGGCATTGAGGCTCGCGGTGAAACCCTGGCCACCGCCATGTTCGCGCAAACCGGGCTCTCCGGAGAATTCCTCAAGCTGAAGGAAACGCGCGCGCTTTTTCGGCAGGAGCAGTATCTCCCCTCCCCGGTCATAGATCGTGGAGGAGATCGCAGCGCGCGCGGCTCCGAGCCACCCGCCGACGTCTTCACGCGAGCCCGTACCCGGGTCGACGAACTGGTGAGCAAGTATCGGAAGCCATCTCTTCCCGAAGACGTGCTGCGAAAGTTTCAGGCCATCGTTAACCGCGAAGCAGATAGAGCGGGCGTGGCCGCCGGCCTTCCCAAGAATTGAGAGAAAACAGTGTTCACAGTTTCTAGTTCACCCACTCAAGCTCTTCTGTAAACCCGCCGATATATCCATTAACTCGGTCACTAACCATCTGACGCTGACGAGCAATACAATGCGTTCGCCTCGGTTTCTCATTCTCGCGTTAGCCTTGTCCCTTAGCTCCTCCGCTGAGACGGCTGCCTCCAAGCCCGAGTTACACAACTTCACGCAAGTTAAGACGGAACGAGTTCTTATTGGCTCCGTCGCCGATATTTCCGCGAGATACGAAAACGGCATGCCTCTAACCGTCATTCACATTCTTGAGTTCAGCACCGACGCCTTGCTAAAAGAACCCGCCCTTTTGCAGGTGCGCTTGTGCGGAGACCAAAGCGGCAGGCTTGGCCCTGCTGTGCATACAAACATCACGTTGGTCTATGACCTTGCAAGTAAGAATAGGCTGACTGGCTGCCTTAGCCTGATAACCAGTGAACCTTGGCAGCACAGTATCACTCGGAAGACTGTTACCTTCAACCGCCACAAAGTGAACCGGAGCAGGCAACTTGACAAGTCTATTCAGAACATTATCAATGGCGCTTTTGCTGACTAGTTTGTGCCCTGCTGCCGACGTGCGGAGCCATCTTGTTGACGTTCATCACTCCACCATTCACTTTGCGTTTTCGGCGATACAAGGTCGAGATGTACGAGGCAGTGGCATTTGTATCGACCAGCGCTGCTCCGTCGTTGCCACCGCTTACCACGTCCAAATGTTGGCAGGCAGGCCAAACTTGAGAGTTGGCAGCGGACATACCGATAAGGTATTATCTCTCGCCAGTCAACACGACACGAACAAATCGGGCATACTTGTAGAGAAATCCCATATAACTTTATCTTACAACATAGAGAATGACGTTTCTTTCGTCTATACAAAGAAGTCAGTACCTTGCAAGTCGGGCATCCCGTACTCATACAAGTTCTACGCTGGTCAACAGGTGGAAGTCGCTGGCTACTATGGCCATGAGTTTGTGACAAGAGAGGCTCGTATAATCGGCGCCAATGTGCTCTTAGTCATTGGACAAGCCCAGCTCAACGAGGACTTGGTTCTGGACATTGCTATGGATCCCGGAACCAGCGGCAGTGCTGTTCTTGATGATCGGGGAAACCTGCTGGGAATGGTCGTACTTACCGGCTCGCTCAGATTCAGGAGCGGCAGCTTAATAGCCTCCGTCGCCCTTCCGGTTAGAACTATTGCGAGAGCGCTGGTGAAGGTGGACCCAGTTCTTGGCCCCGCCATCTTCAATGACATACCAGAAAAAGAGCCCAAGCCGGTACAGATGACGCCGGTAGTGTACCAGGAAAGTGACAGGCCCGAAGATACTTCGCCGGTAATTCCGGAGCTATCAGCCGTTCCGAGCGACGTGCCGAACTCGCTAGGCAAGTTGCGCGCCACATCGGAGGCTGCTTCCAAACTACTGGTCAACTTTGTCACCAGACAGTGCCTGGTGCAAGGGACCCAGAAGCCGCTGTGTCATGAGCTGTCTATCATCGACGGTCAGCAGAGCTTCCGTGGGATACGAAAGAATGGCAAGCTTGGCAAGCTCATGGACTCGTTTCCTACACAGAAGCACGGTGTCTGGGCGCAATCCGACTGGGTGGACACACTGGGCGAAATAGCGGAGGATGACGCTCCTTGGGTATTCGAAGGTTCTGTGGACGACCGTTATCTGTTCACTCTTAGGTCCGCCGCCAAAGACGGCCGCTGCTATTGGGAAGAGTATTCACAAGGAACTCCGCTTTTCGGCGGTGGGCATCCAGCTTGGAAGGGTCCGGTTGACTGCTTTGAGCAGATTCTGACAGACAAGGACTTTCATGTATTGTCGGTATTCACCGAACGGCGCCCGCCTGGCGACTGTCTGGCCCTCGTAGTTCAGACTGCCATCTACTATGATTGGATCAAGTTACCGGGACTCATGTCGCCTATCCTGTTGCCGGTTAGAGAGAGGATTACGGCCAAGGTGCGGGGGCAAAAGGACTTATGGTACGCCAATATGTCGTGGGCTGACTACAAAGAATTCAGGGCTGAGCACAAAATAAGGTTTTGAAGAGAGATTTCCTCTCTGGCCGCCTGCTGACTTCCGAATAACATGGAGCTAGATGGATACCTGTTTGACTTACCAGGCCGCAACACTTAGCTCTGATGCGCTTCGGGCTTGAAGATTACGCCTTGACTGGTGCGGCTGTTCATCACCACGCGCATCGGTTCCGCAAACTGCAAGTGGCGGACACAGCCTTCCTCTTCCACCGCCGCTTGTTCCGTCAACCACTGCCAGTCGACGGAGCCTTCGCCGGCGTCCGGATTCACCGTGAAATAACCGATCTGAAAGGCAGTGAGATTCTGGAAGAAATGGCTGCCCTGCGATGGGGTGACGCGAAAATCGCGGAACCCGGCCTCCACAATCACCCGCGCGCCGGAGATTTCATCCCATTCGACTGGAATGCCCAGCCAGGGTTCGGTCGATCCCCAGCGCCCCACCCCGATCAGCAGATAGGGCCGGTTCTCGCCATTGAGCCGGTGATTGAACTGAGCGACCGCCTCGGCCACTTCCTGGCTGCGGCTGCGCTCGAAGCGTTGCGAATCGACCACGACGGCATCGTAAAGGCTTTCGATGCGGCCGTTGCCCAGAACTTTGCTGCTCTGGCAGATCAAGCGCTCCGGTTGCACATCGTCGAGGGCTAACTCCTCACCGTCGCTCGCCAGCGTCAAGGGCCGAATCTGCAGGAAACCAAACTCCGCCACCGGTCCAGCTACTGGGCCAGCCTCCTGGGGCAGGCGCACGGCAAATTCGATCTCCACCGGATTGCCCAGCGCATCTTCACCGGCCCGAACCAGGACGTCGAGAATCTCCGCCAGCGGGAAGGTGCCGTGCTTGAGCATGGGGGCAAAGGTCACGATGCGCGCTCCCGGCCGGCTCACTCCATCGTAGATGGCGTGGTTGTCCTTCGAGTAAGTCGAGGCCAGCGCCCGCAGTGTGCCGTCGCTCTCGGCGGCGTCCAGATTGAACCGCCTCTCGTGCCAATGCCCCGGACGGCCTTCCGGAGCGCCATCCAACTCCAAGGCCCAGAATTCCGTCTGCGAGTTGGCCAATATGTCTTCGACCGAGGAAAACTGCACCAGGTTGCGGGGATAGCGCGGGCAGAACGTCAGGCACTTCCCTCCATCCACCACCGCCCGGCCCAAACCCAGCGCGACGGCCGCGATGCCATCCTCGAAGGTCATGGGCGGCACGGGATAAAAATTGTGCGAGCGCACGACCCCGGAAAAATCCGGATAAAACCGCTCCCCGTGCGGCGTGCCCACAACCTGCTGGAGAATCACCGCCATCTTTTCCTCCTCCAGTCGGTAGGGCGTAGCCCGCACGTAGGCCTTGGCATGGCGGCTGAAGGTGGAGGCGTAGACGCGCCGGATGGAATCGCTGAGCGCCGTCAGCCGCTCCTCCGGGTTTGCCTGCTGGTTGCCCAGCATGAAGGTTTCATACACGCCGGTGAAAGGCTGGTATTGCGAATCCTCCAGCAGGCTCGACGAGCGCACCGCCAACGGATGCTTTACCTCAGCCAAAAACGATTTAATATCGTCGTTGAGAGAGGCGGATAGCGGCGCTGCCAGAAACTTCCGCTGAATTTCATCGTCATCTTCGCAATGCAAGGCAAAGTCCAGCAGGTTGTTCTCGGCTAGGAATTGATCGAACACATCCGTCGCCAGGACAACGGCTGGGGGCACCGAGATGCGAACCCCGGGAAAACGGCGCGTGATACGGCTCTTGCGCAAAAGGTGGCGCACAAAAGCGAGGCCGCGAGCCTTGCCGCCCAGCGACCCGGAGCCGATCCGCAGAAAACTCGATTCCGAAGGCTTGAACGTGTCGGCCCGGAAGTCGCCGATCAGCACCTCGCTCTGTTCGCGACGATACTCGTGGATCGACTCGATCAGATCGCGCCGCAGATGTTCCGGAGTGGCAAAATCGGAAACTTTCCGCGGGCGCAGCTTGGCCGCCAAAGCAAACTCGGTGCGCGCCATCAGCCAATGGGAGAAGTGGTTGCTCTGCGAGTGAAAGACGAGGCTTTCCGCCGGAACCAATTGCAATTGCTCTTCCAGTTCGTTCAGATCTTTCGCGCGTCCGACTTCGCTTGCATCCGGCAGACGAAATACGAAGTCGCCGAACCCGAACTGCTCGGTCAAGATCCGGCGCAAGTCTTGCAGCAGCGTGGGCGAACGTTTGCGCAAAAACGAATAGCCCGCGGCCTGCGCCCGCGGCCGGAACTCGGTGCGGCTGGTTTGCAAGACGACGGGCACGTCCGGCACCAGGCTCTTCACCATGCGCGCCAGTTCAAAGCCCGCCTCCGGACTCAGTTTGCCCTCCCAGGGAAACTCCACGTCCGAGACCAGCCCGATCAGATAATTGCGGTACTCCTGCACCAGCCCGGCTGCGTCTTCGAAGTTCGAACTCAGCAGGATTCTGGGCCGCGCCTGCATGCGCATCAGTTTGTGCGCCACGTTGATGCCCTCCTGGATCACGCGCCGCGATTGCTTGATCAGCTCGGTATAGATCACGGGCAGGAACGAAGAGTAATAGCGGATGTTGTCTTCCACCACCAGCAGCACTGGCACGCCGATGGCCTGCGTGTCGTGCAGCACGTTGCGCTTATCCTCAATGTACTTGACGATTGCGATCAGAATGCGGGCATTGCCCTGCCACAGGAAGATTCGGTCGATGTCGGTGACCGGATTGCGGGCGACGAAATTCTTAATCTCGCGATAGTCATAGGCCAGCACCACCACGGGAACATCCAGTCCGGCCTGCTTCACCTCGCGCGCCAACTGCGCCGCGTTCATGTCGCCCACCGTAAGATTGGTAACGATCAGGTTGAATTGCGGCTGCGAGCGGGCCAGCTCAACCGCTTCCGCGCAACTGGAGACGTGCGTAATCCCCGGGATGCGCCAGAGGTTGAGCTCGAGCGATTCGTCGATGAGCAACTCGTTGAGGCGGCCATCCTCGCGGAGAATGAAAGAATCGTAGAGACTGGAGACGAGAAGAATGTTCTGCACCTTGAACGGCATCAGGTTTTCGAAGCCTTCAAAGCGCTCTTCGGCGTCCAGAATCGACGCGGCGATGCGGTGGACACTCATGGCGAATATCCTAGCAGGCTGGAGGCGCGGGCCGGAATCGAACCGGCGTATAAAGGTTTTGCAGACCGTTTGCTAGGGCTCAGAACCTCTTTGAATTCAGTGGAAAGTTCGAGAGAGAACCGGCTTTTGTCTGCCCTAGATTCACTCAGGGAGAGAGTCATTCAACGGGTTAGCTCTGGATTCCGGGTCCGAACCTTCTCCTTCAATTTTCCTCGCGGGGGATCCGAAAGTTGTAGGGGGTTGGGAGTTAACTGCCAGTGTCCACCCGGCGACACGCACTCGAACCGCCACAATTCCTCGCGCCGAACACGAGATTTTGATTTTCCTATATTTTCAAGCCGCAGGGTTTTAGATTCCTTTACCATTGACTGCTCTCACCTTTTCCGACTTGAGCAGTCCAAGGTTGATATGAACAAAACTGTCTGCTGCTGCATTGTGGTGTTGTCATTCTGGTTCGGTTGTGCTGCGAGCGCTCAGAACTCGCCGCCGGGCCAGGCGGTTCTTCCCTACTCGCCCAGCCTCGACCTGACTTCCATGGACAAGTCCGTCGATCCCTGCGTCGACCTCTACCACTACTCCTGCGGTGGATGGCAGAAGAAGAACCCCATCCCTCCCGACCAGACTTCCTGGTCGGTCTACGGCAAGCTGCACGAGGACAACCTGAATTTTTTGCGCGGCATGTTGGAGCAGGCGGCTCAGCCGAATCCGCAGCGCTCGGCGGTCACGCAGAAAACCGGCGACTTCTACGGCGCCTGCATGGACGAAGCCACGGCCGAAAAGCGCGGCCTGTCGCCAATTCAGCCGGAGCTCGACGCCATTGCGCAGGTCCGATCGGTGAAAGACCTGACGCCGCTGGCGGCGCACCTGCAGTTCACCTACCGGCAATATTCCTATACCAGCTCCATACTTTTTGACGCCGGCTCGGTGCAAGACCCGGACAACTCCGAGCAGGTCATCGCCAACGTCGATCAGGGCGGCCTGGGCATGCCCGACCGCGATTACTACACCAAGGACGATGCCAAATCGAAAGAGACGCGCGAGCGTTATCTGCAGCACGTGCAGAAAGTTTTCGAGCTGACCGGCGACAACCCGGACGCCGCCAAGAAAAATGCCGAGACCGTAATGCGCATGGAAACCGCGCTGGCCAAAGCTTCGCAAACGCGCGTGGAGCGACGCGATCCTCACAAGCTGGTGCACAAAATGAAAATCGCGGACCTCGCGCAGCTTGCCCCAAGTTTCGACTGGCCCGCCTACTACCGCGAGCTGCAGTACCCGCAGTTTGGGGTCCTCAACGTGACCGCGCCGGAGTTCATCAAGCAAGTGAACGCGATGCTCTCCTCAGAGCCGCTGGAGAATTGGAAAACTTACTTCCGCTTCCACGTGGTGGACACTTCCGCGCCGTATCTTTCGTCGAAATTCGTGGAGGAGAACTTCGAGTTCTATCGCAAGTATCTGCGCGGGGCCAAGGAGATGCAGCCGCGCTGGAAACGCTGTGTCCAGTACACCGACCATAGTCTAGCCTGAAAAATTCGTGAATTCAGAAACACGAAAAGCCTCTTCATGGTAAAAAAGCTGTTGTTCACACAGTTTTTCACCAAACAAGAGGCTTTCGTTTGAGCGAGCATAACACGACACAAT
>Ga0182014_10007246_pt1 | contig 11678 bp, 12 predicted proteins | sample 612S2DmetaG_FD_120489 | JGI IMG/M metagenome (GOLD analysis project Ga0182014, IMG submission 120489) | Permafrost microbial communities from Stordalen Mire, Sweden - 612S2D metaG | ecosystem: Environmental > Terrestrial > Soil > Wetlands > Permafrost | place: Sweden: Stordalen | collected... | reverse complement strand
GGCGAGATCCGCCGTCGCGTTCGGATCAGTGTCGAGGAACCGAGCCAGTTCGTCGACGCTCCACTCCAGGCTCGCGAGGTGGGCGCCGACGAAGTTGAGCGCCGGATGCCGCGCCACGAAGCGGTCCCGGGCGGCGATGAGGCTTTCATAGCTCGGCTGCTCGGGATGCAGATACATGTGGTATTCGGGATGATCGCGAAAATAGCTGCGATCGTTCTCCGTGGTCATGGCCTCGAGCGGCAGCCAGCAGTTCTTGGGCTCCGCCTGATGCGCGATCAGCGGGATGCGCCTCGCTTCGAGATGGCTCATGACGCCGTCGAAGCGCGGATCGTCGAGCATGATGAGGCGCCCCTGCGCGTCGCGCTCCACCATGCCGATGTTCTTCCACACCTTCACTGCAACCGCCCCGCGCGCGATTTCGGTGTCGATGTGCCGAATGGTGTCCGCCGTCCAGTTCGCCCCGCCGAAGCCCTTCATCGAAAAGCTCGTGACGAAGTGAAAGCGCTGCGGCTCGGCGGCCCGCAGCCTGTGGGCCACCTGCGCCTGCCGGTCCAACGGCGGAAAATCGGGGTAGTCGACGTTGATCGACAGAAGCTCGAATCCATCCTTCCGGGCAATGTCCAGGAAGCGGTGATCATCGGTATTCGCGTGCACGTGCGCGTCGAACTTGCGAACCCGCGCAAAGTCGGCCGCCGTATACGAGGAGTCCGCACCGGTCCCGTTTGCCGCGGCGGCGCCCATGGCGGCCCACCACACGCACGCGAGGATGGCGCACGGGATGCGCGGCATCACGCGACGCCCATCCGGTCGCCACCGTCGAACGACCGCTCGAGGGCGGCGATGAAATCAGGTGTCAGGGCCGCACCGGCGAGCTTCGCGGCATACAGGGCGGCGCCCGCCGAGGGCGGCAAGCGCGGCGTCGAGAATTCGTAACGCCGCTCGCCGGCACCCAGCGCAGCTTCGAACAGCGGCTGCAACAAACCGTCCAATCGAAACATGCCGCCCGAGTAGGACACCGGCAGCGGCATCTGCGGCGGAACGACGAGCTGATCGCGTACGGCATGTACGAGCGCCGCGAGTTCTTGCGCCGCCCGCTCGAACAGCCGATGCGCCGCGGCATCGCCCGCGCGGGCCGCTTGCGCCGCCAACGGCGCAAGCGCGGCGACTTCGCTGCGGGCCAGGGCCGGCGGTCCGTAGACTGCGGCGCACACATCGAGATCGGCACGCAACCGGAAGCGCTCGCGGATCAGGTCGTAGAGGGCGCCCTTCGGCGCCCTCCCATCGCTCATCCGCGAGAACAACGTCAGCACCTCACGCGCGACCCAGTACGCGGAACCCTCATCGCTGAACAGTTCCCCCCACCCGCCTGCGCGCCCGCATCGCGTTTCGAATTCTCCATAGGCGATGGAGCCCGTGCCGGCGACGATGTTGATGCCGTCGCGGCCCGCGAGGGCGCCTGCTGCGGCGGGAGGACGACGACCAGCCCATCACCGTGAAGCAGACGCGCCACCATGCCGAGAAGGTGCGCATTGCCAAGGTCGCGGCGTCCCTGATTCAGGACGGCGAAACCATCATTCTCGATTCGGGCACCACCACCGCCGAGATCGCGAAACAAATTCGCCGGCTGGAGGTGCAATCGATCAACGTCATCACCAATGCCCTGCACATCGCCACGCTGCTGGCGGATGTCCCATCCGTGCGGCTCATCATGCCCGGCGGCATTCTGCGGCCTGAGTCCAATTCGCTGTCGGGACACATGGCGGAGGCCGCCCTCGCGAACCTGCAGGCGGACCGCCTGTTCCTGGGTGCCGACGGATTGGACCCCGAGCGCGGCGTGATGACGCCGCATCTTCCCGAGGCCCAGCTCAATGCGCAGATGATCGCCATCTCCCGTCAAGTGATCGCGGTCGCCGATTCGTCCAAGCTGCTGCGCCGGAACATCTCGCTGATCGCCCGGGTGGAACAATTGCACATGCTCATCACGGATACGGGTGCGAATCCGGACGTGGTCGCGGAGCTGCAGCGCCGCGGCGTCGAGGTACGGCTCGCCTGACGGCCCACGCCCCTCCCCGCGAATGAACGAGTGCCGATTGGTCATTTTCGATTGCGACGGCGTGCTGGTCGACAGCGAGCTCATCACCAACCGCGTCTATGTGGCGATGCTCAACGAGATCGGCATACCCGTGACACTCGAGGACATGTTCGAGAAGTTCGTCGGCCGGTCGATGGACTATTGCTGGGACCTGGTCGCCGGCATGCTGGGCCGCCGCCTGCCCCCGCATCTCGTCGAGGAATATCGCGTGCGCACCACCGCCGCGCTGCAGGCCCAGCTGCGCGCCGTGGACGGCATCGAGGAGGTGCTGGACGCGCTCGATGCCAGGCAGGTGCCGTACTGCGTCGCCTCCAGCGGGACGCACCAGAAAATGCACACCACCCTGGGATTGACGGGCCTCTTGCCGCGCCTCGCGGGAAAGCTGTTCAGCGTTACCGACGTGGTCCGGAGCAAGCCCGCACCCGATGTGTATCTGCATGCCGCACGCGCCTTCAAGGTCGTGCCGTCGGCCTGCCGCGTCGTCGAGGACAGTCCCACCGGCGTTGCCGCTGGCGTGGCCGCCGGCATGACGGTCTACGGCTACTGCGCGCTGACACCAGAGTGGCGCCTCGCCGGCGCCGGTGCCCACCATACCTTGTCGAACATGCGTCGCCTTCCCGATCTGCTGTTCGCCCCGAGCTGACCGCCGATCCCATCGGCCGGCGCTTGCGGAGCGGCGGCGGCGGCGGCGGCGGCGAATTGGAGACGAGCGCCCGCAGTCGTTGGTTTCATAGGGTCTGACGACTATCCGGAAAGCCCGTAATGTTTGTGAATATCGGCTTCCTGCGCGCTGTTGAGCGGGGTACCCGCGTCATACGACGGCGAATCCTTTACAGCCCGTCGAGTTAAATCCACCATGACCTTGCCCTCCGCCCAGCCTAGGTCGTCGACCCATTCCGGCGCGATAAGGACTTGATGGCCGAGCCACCAATTGCTCGTGTTGACGATCATAAATCGAATGACCCAGGATTTCTCGTCGACCAACAGTCCCTGCACGTGACCGATATCCCCGTCCGCCGCATGAATGTGGTATCGCGTTACCGCGTTCGCGCTGCGCAAATGCGGATCGTCATCCGGGTGTTTCCGCCGGTCAGCCTCTGCATCGGCTCCCGCGTTCTCGGTCTGCATGTGTTCATAACCTGCATCGGAACCGGGATATATCGAGCCGGCATACGCGTCTCCTCCCAGTGGGCCGTAGCCGCCCCAGTAGTAGGGATAGCCGTAATAGGCGAGGTAACTCCTTTCATACTGCCGCGATACCGGTTTATCGGTGTCGATGCTGGGACTGTCCTTGACGCACGCTTTCGAGATCGACACAGGCAGCGTTTTTTCAGACCAGTCCGGTTGGCCGATCGCGATAGGCGAGATCAGGACCTTGCGGCTGGAAAGCCATTCGCCGGTATCGACGACCAGATAACGAATCACCCATGCTTCGTCGTCGAAATAACAATCCTCGACTTTCCCAATGGCGCCGTCAGTCGCACCAATCGTGCAATCCTCGATGTCCTTCGCGCTGCGCAACATGAATGTCTCCGCTGAGATTGTGAATGGTACCCATCGGCAGCATGCACGCGACCGGGGGCGGCGTCTGTCGGCTAACGCACATGGAACACGCATTCGCAGCTCGAGGAATAGTCGGCAATGCCGTATGTAGCCTTAATCAGGATTAGGCACAATGCTGAGAGCCTCGCCGGCAGCCACAGATCGTCACACTAGCGCAATGATGGCGGTATAGTCTTTGCACGACTGATAGCATGCCGGTGACCAGTTTTGCCGTCATCGGACTGGCGATGGGGATCTCCCGGACGAGTAAAGTACCCTCGGCGCCCTAAGCTTTTGCTCCCTCGACGAAAGTCGGAGCTGTTCTGCCGTACCACTGGTGTGTCGTCCCAAGAGAAGTACCGATCATGATCGACGATTCAATGGACTCGCAAATCCTCATACAGGAGCAGTGGGCCATCGAACTCCTGGCGCGTGAGACGCATGCCTCGGTTGCGAAGGTGCAAAAGATCTTCCTCATCGAGTACGCAAAACTCGCGGCGCATGCCCACATTAAATCTTTCTTGCCCCTGCTCACCAGCAACAGTGTCAGATGCATTCTGGATGCGCAAAATGCGGAAAACGCTTGCCTGCCGACACCTGAGCCGTAGCTCCCAACGCGTCCACGACTTGCACGAAGCCCTCGTCTGCCGAATGTGATTTTTCCATTTGCAGCTGCCTCGGGGCGGCCGGGCGCGAAGGCACGCCGAAATAGCCTGCAAGCGCCCGACTTATGCAATCGTTCTTGTTCTATATACAATCGCAGCACGCCCGCTCAGGAGCGGTAGGCCGCGTCAACCAACCGCGTCATTTATCCGACCGAGCCGACGACTCGAGCGCATTACTCGCGTGCTGCGAATGCCATGGCCACCGATCGATCAACCACGCAGGAGCCGTTGTGAAACTGACCGAGTTCAAGGTGCTGACGTTTGATTGCTACGGAACGCTCATCGATTGGGAATCGGGTATTTTCAACGCACTCGTACCGCTCGCCAGGAAAGCGGATGCGACCGAAACGCGGGATCAACTGCTTCAGACTTTCGCGAGACACGAGTCCGCGCAAGAAGAAGAAACACCGGCGATGCCCTACTCCCAGCTATTGTCGGTCGTCTACAAGCGGCTGGCGAAGGAATGGGGTGTTGCCGTGACGAACGAGCAAGCCAACATATTCGGCGCCTCAATCCCGGATTGGCCGGAGTTTGCCGATTCTGTCAATGCGCTGCAGTATCTCAAAGAGCACTACAAACTCGTCATCCTCTCGAACGTGGACCGCATCTCGTTCCGCTCGAGTAATGCCCGCCTAAAAGTGGACTTCGATGCCATCTTTACCGCGCAGGACATCGAATCATACAAGCCGAACTACAAGAATTTCGAGTATATGCTGAGGCGTTTAGGCGACGACTTTGGTTTGAAAACGCCCGACATCCTGCACACTGCGCAGAGTCTGTTTCACGATCACGCGCCCGCCAACCACTTCGGGCTCGCGTCCGCGTGGATCGACCGTCGCCATACGGAACAAGGCTGGGGCGCGACCATGCCTCCACCCGATACGCCGAAGTACGATTTTCGCTTTGACGGCATGGCGGACCTCGTACTAGCGCATCAGACTGAATCGCGGAATGCTGGACGATGAATTCAATGCTCCGCCGTACGTTGGAACGTTGTCGCGCAGCCTCCATCGGTGTCGAGCCACGGTATCGTTTTTCAATCAGTCGGTTTCATTCGCTGGGCCACGGCGCCCCAACGACGAAATAGCGACTGCCGGGTGCGCCGCGGGCACCACAACGTAGTATTCGCCGGCCCGAGCCCCCCTCAAGCAGCGTTGATCGGCGCCGCGGCGCTCGCAGGCCTCAGGCGGAAGTCGTAGTTGACGGTGTAAAACGGTGTGTCGACGCGTTCGCCGTTGGGACCCAATCCCGGAGGGTGCCGGTCGAATTGCGCCACGAGCGATTCCTTCACCCCGAATACGGCATCCGAAACCAGATATTCACTCCCCGCAACGAACAGGTGGGTGGTCACCGGCAGGTACCCGGGCGCCGAGACGATCATATGGATGTGGCCGGGCCGATACGGATGGCGCCCCATCTTGCGCAGCATGCGTCCGACCGGCCCATCGGTCGGAACCGGATAGAACGTCGGCCTGATCGAGCGAAACCAATAACGGCCCGCGGCGTCGGTTCGGATCCTTCCGCGTGCCTTCATTCCCGTTTCCCCGGGAATCTGCATGTCGTAGTTACCTTCGCCGTCGCCCGACCAGATGTCCAGAAGCGCGTTCTCGAGCGGCCGGCCGTCTACGCTGAGCACGCGCCCGGAGTAGAACGTCGGCTCCCCGACGACTCCCTCGGCAAGATGGCTGCCGAGCGGCAGCTCGGGAGCGCCCTCCCAATAGAAAGGACCCTGAACCGTCGATTCGGCGCTGCCGTTGTCCGCGGGATTGTTAAGAGTGATGACGAGGACCGATATGCCCAGCGTGTCCGACAGGAGAATGAACTCCTGGCGCTTGTCCGTGCACGTCTGGCCGACGTCAGTGAGAAATTGAATGGCCGTGATCCATTCGGATTCGGTGAGCTTCACTTCCCGGACGAAGTCGTGAAGATGAGTGATGAGCGACGTCATGATGCGCTTGAATCGCGGGTCGTCGCTTTGGGCGATGCGCCCGATCACAGCCGCAGTTATGCTCTTCTCATCGAATTCACGCATGGCGCTCGTCTATGTTTTGGGAACGTTGTGAAAACTTGGGAGATGCGGTCATGTGTTTCAGCCGCTGATCAGAAGCGGTAGTCGAGGTCGACGCCGTAGCGCCGCGGCAGGGCCCGCCACAGGAACCCCGCGCCGCCGACGTTGCCCGGAGAGAACTCGGCGTTGTATATCTTGTTGGTGAGGTTTTTGGACCAGGCGGTGACCGTCCACTTCTCCGCTTGCAGACCGAGCCGCAGATCCACCAGCGAAACCGGGTTGCGGGACGTGATGTTGTACGGCTCCCACCAGGTACGCCCGATTTCCTGATAGTCCAGGCGCGCCGTCCCGCTCAGACCATCGGCGAGGGGCTGCCGGTACTGCACACCGGCATTACCGGTGTTCTTCGATACGAGCGGTGCCTGATTGCCGATGACCGTGGGGTCGGCCATGGCGGTAATACGGCTGTCGGTGTAGCCGAAGCTGGCATATACGTCGAGCCGGTCGGTGGGCCGGGCGGTGACCGCGAGCTCGGCTCCCTTGTAGGTCGCGTTGAGATTGCCCAGGTTCTGGGTGGAGTCCGCCGCGATGTAAACGAAAAAGTAGCCGTTCCTCGATTGAGTGTGGAAGACATCCGCATCCACGGTCAGCCGCCGGTCCAGAAACTGGCTCTTCACGCCGACCTCGTAGGTATCGGCAATTTCGGCTTGGAACGTGTCATTGACTCCCAGCACGCCATTCTGGCGCGCCACTTCGCCCACGCCCGTCTGATTAAAGCCGCCGCTGCGGAATCCGCGGCTCCAGCCGGCGTAGACGGTCCAATCGTCGTTGGGCTTGTAGCGCAGAGTGCCCTTGGGCTGCGTCGCACTGAAAACGGCTTTGCGCGACTCGCCGGTGAAAGACGTCGTCGTCGGCAGGAATTCGGGCGGTGTGTCCGTCGTGTTCTCGCGCCGATCCTCGTCATAGCGTATCGCGGCATCGAACTCCCACTGCGGGCTGAACTCGTAGGTCGCGTCGCCGAATGCCGCGTACGCGTTGTTGTTCTGACTGTCCGCGAGGAATGTCTGGTTCGTGTTGGTCGCGAACGGATTCGCCGGATCGACGATCGGCGTCTGATAGACGACAGGTACGCCCAGTCCCCGGTCCGCCAAATTGCCCGTGGAGATGAAGCGCTCGGTGTGGACGAAGTACACGCCTCCGATCCACGCAAAGCCCGCGACCGTAGGGGATGTGAAGCGCAGTTCCTGGCTCCAAGTCTGCACGTCGACGAACTGGCTCTGACTCTCGTCGAATGGGCCGCCCAGAGCGGCCGGCACACCGGCGGTCAGCGCGTAATTATCGGAAGTGGTGACCGGCCGGAAATCATAGGCATCGCCCGTGTCGATCTCCTTGGTATGGTTGTAGTCCGTGACCGACGTGAACGTTCCATACCCCAAGGTGTAGTCGAGCTTGAGTGCGGTATCCACGATGGTACGGTTGTCCGTGCCCAGATTATTGTTCTGGATCGGCGACGTGGTGTCGTTGGCATTCCCGGGGGTGGAGAAATCGCTGTACGGGTTCGCCTCGTTGCTGCGGGGAATGACGAAGTAGTACGCCGTGGTCCTGGCAAGGTCGTAGGAGAACCGCAGGTCGGCGCTGAAATCGTCGGCGGGCTTCCACAGCAGACGTAGGCGCGCCGAATAATCGCGATACGGGTCGGCTTTGCGGTCCAGATAGACGTTCTGCAGATAGCCGTCGGTGTCGTAGAAGTTCACCGAAGCTCGGTACCGGAGCGTCCCCTGCGAGTCGATCGGTCCGCTGATGGCGGCCTGCGCGCGCTCGGCCGGCCCGTTGCCCACGCCCACGCGGGTGCTGCCTTCGAACTTATCGCTTGGATCCGCCGTGGTGATGATGATCGCCCCACCGATCGCGTCGCGGCCGTACAGAGCGCCCTGCGGTCCCTTCAGCACCTCGATCTGTTTGATGTCGTAGAGTTCCTGATCGAACTCGTACGGATTGGCCTCGAGCACGCCATCGACCAGCACCGCCACCGAAGGCTCGCTGTTGCGCGCCTGCGAGATGCCGCGGACGCTGATGAAGGAATTGCCGACGTTCTGCGTCTCGACCAGCGTCATGTTGGGCACCATGGCGATGAAATCGCGCGGACTTTCGATGCCTGCCGACTGGATCTCCTGCGCCGTGAATACGTTCACCGTGATCGGCACGTTCTGGAGCGATTCATCTCGCTTACGTGCGGTGACGACGATCTCCTCGAGATCGCTCGTCTGCGCCAACGCCGGCGTTACCGCGACGATCGAAGTCCCGATCGTCGCCAACGCTGCCGTCCATCTCCCCGCTGCAATAGCCATTTTCTTTCCCCTATCCTTCTGAATTTTCAACGTCCAATTCCGTGCCGAATTCGGGCAGTTCACGCAGCGGACCGCGGGCATCCTCGCGGAGGAGCGGCGCGATCAACGTCTCATAGTTCGTCATGCGATGGCCGCGGACTCGGATGCGGTTCTCGTTGGCCGCGGAAATCGCGCTGCTGCGGTGCGCCTGCGAGCCTGCCTTCATTCCACCCGTTCCCCCGTCGTTCTTGGATTTTCGTATATCGAATTGTCTTTCGTATAACGAATCCTGAACCGCGCCTCCGCATCCGTCAAGCCCGGATAGGATCCCCTCAGTCGCCGAGCCCGGCCGGCCTAGTTAAGGCATGTTCAGCGGTGCGTACCGCAAGAACTCTCCGGTTCACGAATTGTGCGAGGTCAGCGTCGAATCGTTCGGGAGACTCCCAGAACGGCATGTGGGCGGCAGTTGTAGTGCAGCATGTAATCGAATTCGTTGGGCAGCTGTCCGGTTCGGAACTCATCTGTTCGCGCTGCCCCATCCCGCCCCCGCGCTGACCTTTCCCAGGAGCCGGCGGTCCGGCTCCGCTCGAGAGTTACCGGTAGCTGTTGTTGGAGGTATGATCGCCGGCGAGCCAGCGCTTCAATTCGGAGTGCGCTTGGGCGCGGCGCTTCTCCGATAGTTCCATCGCCTCGGGATTGTCCAGCGTGAACTCGAGAATCATCTCGTTGGGGTCGGTGACATACACCGACCGGCAATAGCCATGTTCCAGCACGTAAGTCTGCGGCTCCTTGTAGCCGGCGGCCGCCAGACGCCGTTCGATGCCCTTCTGCGTTTCCGCGTCGACGGTGAGCGCGATGTGACGGAACGGCGACGGCGGCAACTTGGGGCCGAACAATTCTTGGTCTTCCGGTTTGGCGAAACTGAAGAATGCCAATGCGCCGCCGTCGGCCAGTTCAAAGAACAGGTGGCAGTAGACGCGCTCCGCGCCGAAAAGCTCGTCCACTTCGCACCAGGTTGCGACCAGCGGCATGCCGATGATGTCTTCATAGAATCGGCGGGTAGCCTCGAGGTCCTTCGCGACGTAAGCCGTGTGATGCAGCCTCGAGGGCAATGATGCACTTGTTGCCATGACGATCCCTTACTCCCAACTTGATGATCCGTGGCCGCTCCGGCTGGAGCGCCGCTCTTCTGTTTCACGGTGATTTCGCATAACGCAATTCTCTTCGATTATCGAACTTCGAATATCGTGATCCTCGGCGCCGCTGTGGCTCACGTCGGCAGCGCGGCCGCCGGTTCCAGTTCCGGCCAGACGGAACCCTTTGCCAGAGCCGCACGAATTCCCGCACCATGCTCGTTGAGCAACGGTGCCGCGCGTACCGAATGAAAACGGCTGCCGGAGAACTGCACGGGCGGCCGTACCGCCTGCTGTGCGCCGTGCGCGGACTCGACCGGCACCATGAGACCCAGATGTCTGACTTGCGGATCGTGCACCACCTCGTCGATGGTGTTGATCGGAGCGAACGGGACGTCATTCTCGCCAAGGCGCTTCACCAGGTCCGCCAGATCGTGCCGCGCAAAGCGCGACGCCAGTGCTTCGTTCAATGCTTCATAGTGAGCGATGCGCTCCAAGCGCGTGCTGAAGCGCGGGTCGCGGGCGAGATCCTGCGCGTCGAGCGCCAGGATCAGACCCTCCCAGAATTTTTCGATCGAGGACAGATGGATGGCGACCAGCCGCCGGTCCGCCGTGCGCAGAATATAGGCTTGCGCGAGCCGCGGACGGTCGCTCGAAGTCGGCGTGACGCCGGCGGCGAAGAACGCGGTGAACGGCTCGATCGCGAAATGCGCCATGGCTTCCAGCATGGAGACTTCGACCAAACCGCCCTTCCCGGTACGGCCGCGCTTGACCAACGCGCCCAGAATCCCGTAGGCCGCATAGATGCCGGTGATGGCATCGGCAAGCGCAGGACCCAAGAATCGGGGACGATCCGAGTCCACCACGACGCTCAAAAAGCCGCTCAAGGCCTGCGCTACGGAGTCGTAGCTCGGGCGCTCGACATAAGGCCCGCTCGAACCGAAGCCGCTGATCGAGCAGTACACCAGCCTTGGGTTGATCTCGAGCAGCCGCTGCGGCCCCGCGCCCAAGCGCGCCGCCGTGCCCGGACGAAAATTCTGTATGAAGACGTCCGCCTCGCGAATCAGGCCCTCGAAGACACGCCGTTCGTCGGCCAGCTTCAGGTCGAGCGCCAGGCTGCGCTTGTTGCGATTATAGGCCTGAAAGTGCGGCGAATAATTGCCCCCCTGATAGCTGCGGTACGGATCGCCGTCCTTGCTCTCGATCTTGATGACGTCCGCGCCAAGATCCGCCAACATCATTCCGGCGCACGGGCCGGTGATGAAGGTTCCCTGTTCCACCACCCGTGTGCCGCTTAACACCGATTCCATGTTGTGCTTCTCTTGAGTGTTAATCATGAGACTCTTCAAATCCCTCCGGCCGCTCGCCGTCGTAGCCGATCGCCGCGGCGGCCGCATGCGACATGACGAAGCCGATCGGCCTCAGCTGCTCCTCGAGCAGGTGCGCAATCAAGCCGGCGGTGCGCGCCAGCAACGGCACCCCCTTCAGCGCTCCGATCGGATAGCCGGCGTCGAGCAATACCGCGGGGATCGCACCGGACACATTGATGGCCAGCGGCTTGCCCAGAAGCTGCGGCAGCAGACGCGCCACGGCGCGTGCAATGTCGACGTGCCTCGTGTGCTCGAGAGTAGCGGCGGCGATTTCGAACAGCCGCAGCGCGCGCGGATCGTAATCCTTGTGCAACGGATGGCCGTAGCCCGGAATCGCGCGGCGCGCCGCCTTGTACTCGCGGATCACGGCCGCGGCGGCGCTCTCGATATCGCTGCCCGCGGCTCGCTGGGCGATCTCGGCCAAAAACCGTCCGTCCGCGCACCACGATGACACTTTCGTTCGAGGTCGAAATGGCGGTGCTGCGATGCGCCTGGGATCCTATCTTCACGCGAAATTTATCCTGTAGTATGATTTTCGAAT
>Ga0182014_10007245_pt1 | contig 11679 bp, 11 predicted proteins | sample 612S2DmetaG_FD_120489 | JGI IMG/M metagenome (GOLD analysis project Ga0182014, IMG submission 120489) | Permafrost microbial communities from Stordalen Mire, Sweden - 612S2D metaG | ecosystem: Environmental > Terrestrial > Soil > Wetlands > Permafrost | place: Sweden: Stordalen | collected... | reverse complement strand
TGGTCGAGCGCGGCCTCGCCGGCCAACGTGGTGAGCATCTGGGTGATCTCGTCGGCATATGGGCGGGCCGACTGAAGCCGACTCTGAGCCTTGGCGATACGCGACGTCGCGATCAGCTCCTGGGCCTTGGTGATCTTCTTGATCGAGCCGGCGGAGCGAATCCGTCCGCGCAATTCGCGAAGTGTGGCAGCCATGGCGTACTACTTCTTTTTCTCTTCAGGTGCCGGCTTGTTCACCTTGACCGATTCCTTACCCAACTCGTCCTCGTCGAGCGCCTCGGCGTGCTCTTCGGGGACCACGGATCCGCCGCCCGTTGCGGCGAAGCCCTTCTTGAAGTTGTCGATGACCTTGACGAGAGCGTCGGAAGTCTCGTCGGAAAGCTTCTGGCTTTCCCGGATCCCGGTCAGGATCTGTTCTTCGGAGGCCCGAATATGGTCGAGCAGTTCGGTTTCGAACCGCCTGACGTCCTCCACCGGGACCGAGTCCAGGTGACCGCCGGTACCCAGGAATATCGAAACCACCTGCTCCTCGACGGGCATCGGGCGGGATTGCGGCTGCTTGAGCAGCTCGACCAGCCGCGCGCCGCGCTCCAATTGCGCCTTGGACGTGGCGTCCAGGTCAGAAGCGAACGCAGCGAAGGCTTCCAGTTCGCGGTACTGCGACAGGTCCAGACGGAGGCTTCCTGCCACCTCTTTCATCGCCTTGATCTGCGCCGCGCCACCGACGCGGGAGACCGAGACGCCGACGTTGATAGCGGGCCGGACACCCTGGTTGAACAGGTCAGTCTCCAGGAAGCACTGCCCATCGGTGATCGAGATGACGTTCGTCGGGATGTAGGCCGAGATGTCGTTGGCCTTCGTCTCGATGATCGGCAGACCGGTCAACGAGCCGGCACCGAGCGCATCCGAGAGTTTTCCGCATCGCTCCAATAGCCGCGAGTGCAGATAGAAGACGTCGCCTGGGTAGGCTTCGCGACCGGGCGGACGGCGCAGCAGCAGCGAGATGGCGCGGTATGCCTCGGCCTGCTTGGTCAGGTCGTCGAAAACGATCAGCACGTGCTTGCCGTCGTACATCCAGTGCTGAGCGATCGTCGAACCGGTATACGGGGCAAGCCATTTGAAGCCCGCGGCGTCCGAGGCCGGCGCCGCGACAATGGTGGTGTAGTCCATCGCGCCGCCCTCCTCGAGGACGCGGCGGACGCTGGCGATGGTGGTGCCCTTCTGCCCAATGGCTACGTATACGCAGCGCACCTGCTTCTTGGGGTCCCCAGTCTCCCAGTTCTTGCGCTGGTTGAGGATGGTGTCGACACAGACCGCGGTCTTGCCGGTCTTGCGGTCGCCGATGATCAGCTGGCGCTGGCCGCGGCCGATCGGGGTCATTGCGTCGATGGCCTTGATCCCGGTCTGCAGGGGCTCTTTCACGCTCTGCCGCTCCACCACCGACGGCGCCTGCAGTTCTAGCGCGCGCCGCGTGTCGGTCTCGATGTCGCCGCGCCCGTCGATTGGTTGACCCAGCGGGTTGACCACCCGGCCGAGAAACGCGTCTCCGACGGGCACCGACAACACTTCGCCGGTGCGCTTGACCTGCTGACCTTGTTGGATGTTCGCGAAATCGCCGAGGATCACCGCGCCGATGCTGTGCTCGTCGAGGTTCAGTGCGACGCCGAGGATTCCGCCCGGGAACTCGAGGAGTTCCTGGGTCATTACCGACGGCAACCCTTCGACGTGCGCGATGCCGTCCCCGGCGTCGATGACGGTGCCGACCTCCTCACGGGAGGTGTCGGCGGTAAAAGACTCGACGTACTCCTCGATCGCGCTCTGAATGTCATCAGCGGAGATTGTCAACTCGGCCATAGCTTTTCGTCTTCCTTCTTGATTATTTCTGCTGACAAGTTCGTGTTCAGTCAGGCAACTGAGCTTCGGCCGCGGCCAGACGAGACGAGAGCGTACCGTCGATCACCTCGTCGCCCACGGCGATTGAGAGCCCACCCAGCACTGCGGGGTCGACTTCCAGCTGCACTGTCACGGGATGACCGTAGATGCGGCTGAGCACTTCGGTGAGACGAGTGCGCTGGGCATCGCTGAACTCGGCCGCGGCACGGGCTTGCGCGACGACTTCACCGCGGCGCGCCACCGAGTCCTGGGCCAAGAACAGCACCGCCTCCTCGGCGGACTGACCTCTCAACAGCTCGACCGTCTGAGACAGCAACGCTGCCGCAATCGGATTGGCTGCGCCGCCGCTGCTCTCAAGCACCTTGCGCAGCAACCCACCCCGGCCTTCGGCCGGAACGGTGTAATCGCTCAACAGGGTGCCAAGTCGGGGCTGTGCATCGAGAATGCGGGAGAACCGGAACAACTGTTCTTCGACGTCGTCGGACTGGCCGTCACGTTCGGCGACTTCCAGCAACGCCTGCCGCGAGATGTGTTCGACGGCGTCGACCAGATCACCGTTGGCCGACCAACGCTGCGAGACAACCGTCTTCAGCACGTCGAGCGCAGGGGCACCGACTTTGCCAGCCACCAGCCGCTCGACCAGCCGGACCCGGGGCTCCGAGTCTTCGGCAGCCAAGGTGAGGTAGCGGGTAACGACGACTTCGCGGACCAACAACTTGGCTACCTCGACCAGATCGCTGGCGAGAGTGTGCAGCCCTTTGCCGTCGAGGTCCTTGGCGATGGTGTCGAACCGGTCCGAGACGCTGACCACCGCCCGCCGACTGGCCGAACGCATCTTGGCCATCAGCGGATACTCGACGTTGGCCGCCGTCGGCGCCATTTCGTCGAGTTCATCCAGGAATCGATCGACGGTGGCCGACTGCTGCGCGGCATCGGCCACGAAGCTGCGTACCAATTCTCCTGCCTGGCGTACAGACTCGAGGCCGAGCTCCTGGCGAAGTTGCCGGCTCAGCTGGGATCGCAGTAGCTCAGCCTGGCTCGAGCCCTGGCCCTTGACGCGTTCCGCCTCGATTTCGGCCTGGGCCTCTAATTGGGCAGATATTCGTTCGGCGTCTACCTTGGCTTCTTCGACGACGCGCTCCGCCTCCGACTTGGCGGCCTCCACGGCCTTGCTGTGGGCCGTTGTTGACTCGGTCAACCGCTCGGCGGCGGCCGCCGCGTCCGCCAACTGCTGACGCACCGTGTTCTGCCGTGCCGTCATCAAACGGCGCACCGGCGGTACCGCATAACGCACCACCAGGAACACGATGAGCGCGAAGCCCACCAATTGGCCGAAGAATGTTGACATTGGCAGTTACCTCGATGCAGCGGAGGTGGTTACGTCGACACCGAGGATTCGACTGGCCAAGGTTGCCGACATGGTCCCCACGTTGGCCCGCAGATCCAATTCCACGGCATCCCTCTCTCGCTTCAATTGCTCGCTAGCCGCGAGCAACGTCTCGGTTACCTGCTGCTCCGCGCCGGCGCGGGCGTCTTCGACGACCTTGCGACCCTGCGCCCGGGCATTGTCACGGTAGGACGATGCCTGCAGTCGGGCTTCCTTCATGGCTTCGTCGTAATCGGCCTGGGCCGCCGCGAACTGCTCCGCTGACTTCTTGTTGTCGCCGGTCGTCTTGTTGACCATGGCGTCGCGTTCGCGCAACACCTTCAGGATCGGCGGAACGACGAAACCGCCGATGACACCCAGGACGACAAGGAAAATGGCCAGCTCGACAAAGAAGGTGCCGTTGGGGATGAGGAAGATGCTGTGCTTTTCTTCCTCTGCGGCCAGAAGAACAGGGTTCACTTCACGCACCCAAAACCCATCACAGCCGAATTAACCGGCGGGGGTGGCGAAGACGAACAACGCCATGAACGCCAGGTTGATGAAGTATGCCGCCTCGACCAGACCGACGGTGATGAAGAACGGTGTGAACAGCCGGCCCTGCGCCTCGGGTTGCCGTGCGATACCCGAGACCAGCGCGTTGCCCGCGATACCGTCACCGATACCGGCGCCGATCGCGCCGCCGCCCATAATCAGGCCACCGCCGATGAGGGCACCCTGAACGATTTGTGGATCCAGTCCTGCCATTCCTAATCCTCCTTGATTACTGGTATCGGTCTACCAGGCTTTTGTAATCGTGTATGGGTCAAGCCAATTCCTGGTGGCCTAGTCATGATGTTCCTCGAGCTCCATGGCCTGGCTGAAATACAAGATGGTCAAAATCGAGAAGATGAACGCCTGGATGGCGCCCACGAACAGATCGAACGACTTCCAGATGGCATTCGGTGCCCACATGACCCACGGCCCGAGGAGCGCGATCAGGGACACCAGGATGCCGCCGGCGAAAATGTTGCCGAAAAGTCGGAGGGACAACGAGATCGGCTTGGCGATTTCCTCGACCAAGTTGATCGGAGCGAGGATTGCCACGTGCCCCTTGAGTACCTTGATCGGGTGCCCGATGATGCCGCGACGCCAGATCCCCGCGGCGTGGTAGCCGAAGAAGACGAAAAGAGCCAGCGCCAGCACGAAATTGATGTCCGCCGCCGGCGAGCTCAATAATTCTGTGGGTTGTCCTGCCGACGTGGAGTACTGCAGTGGAAGCACCGACAGCCAATTGCAGATCAGAATGAACACGAAGATGGTGACTGCCAGCGGCAATACGAACGGAGCGATGCGCATCCCGATGGCACCCTCGATCTGGTCGCGCATCTGAATGGTGATGGCCTCCCAGAACAATTGGACTCCGCTGGGCACACCGCTCGACGTGACCTTGGCGCGCAAGAAAAAGGCAAGGGCGATCACGATCGCCGCGGCGATCGCGGTCGACAGCACTGTGTCGACGTTGACGGGCAGCCCGAACCAGTCACGGGTGTCGTGCACGCCCACCTCAATCGTGGCGGCGGCCAGGATCGACTCAGTCATCGCCAGCGTTCCCTTCTGATCCCTTGAGTGCGCCGCCGTCTGGGGCGGCCGAAGCAGTCACAGGCTCCCCGGTGCGCAGCTTCTTCCAGACCGGCAACGCCGTCGAAAACACCAGTAGCACCTGGAAGAGCGCCAGCCCGAACAGCACGCCCAGGCCGTTGGGCCGGAAAACGAAGGCGAGGATCAGCCCAATGACGGTGATGATCGCCAGCCGCATCGCCGAGTTGACGGCCATCGAGCTTTTCAGCGGTTGGTCTTTGGCGGTGATCACATTCACGGAACGTTGCACCAGGACTGCGTTGAGCAAACCCAGTAACAGACCGATGCCGAAGAACACCCCAAGCATTAGCTGACCGGACAATCCGGCGCCGAGCGTCGCGAGCGCCGTCAACACGAGACTGATGACGAAGAGGCGTGCGGGGCGGAAAGCAACAGAGGGAAACACCAACGGCGCGTCCTGCGCTGGTGTCGTCACTGAAGCACCTCAATCCCAGATTGATGGAGTGGAAACCGCACCGACTGATCGGTGGCCCGCCGAGCGTATCGCAGTGGTCGCGCTGGACTTACCCAAGGGGTAGCTCCCTATGTCGGTCGTGAACCGGCACGGTCGGACAAGCGTCCGATGGGCCGGTTAGCCGGCAACCCGCGAGGTTGATTTCGGGGTTCTACCTGCACCGTACCATAATTGTTAGAGGCGCTACTACTCCTCGTCGTAGAGGTCGTTGCGGCGGCGCACGAGCGGGATCGCCGTCGCGACACCCGCGACCCCGATGGCGCCCAGCACCACCGCCGCGGTCTCGCGGGGGTCGAAGAAAATGGTGCTCGCGGCCCCGAAAGCAACGATGCCGACCCAGAGATAGATCAGCAGCACTACCCGGCGATGCGAGTGACCGATCTGCAACAGCCGGTGGTGCAGATGCATCTTGTCGGGACTGAATGCGCTGCGGCCCGCGCGGGTTCGCCGCACGATCGCCAGCAGCAGGTCGAGCATCGGGAAAAACATGACCGCCACCACCAGCAGGAACGGTGACAGCAGAGCAAACACGTCGCGGGCGCCGTAGGCGTTCTGCGAGATCGGGCCGACGGCGGTCGTGGAGGCGGCGGCGAGCATCAGGCCGATCAGCATCGAGCCGGAATCGCCCATGAAGATCCTGGCGGGGTGGAAGTTGTGCGGCAAAAAGCCAAGACATGCCCCCGCAAGTACCACCGAAATCACGGCGGGGGGATAAAACAGCACATCACCGCCGTGGTCGCGGAGCAGACCGACCGAGAACATGCAGATCGCCATCGCCATGATCAGTCCGAGCCCGGCGGCCAGTCCGTCGAGTCCGTCGACGAAGTTCATCGCGTTGACGATCGAGACCGTTAGCGCGAGGGTGAGCAGGATCGAGGAGGCCTGGTCCAGCACGATGGTGCCCACGCCGCCGAACGGGATGTACAGGACACTCCAGGCAACGCCCATGGTGACCAGCACGCTGGCGGCGGTGATCTGACCGGCGAACTTGGTCAGCGCGTCCAGCCCCCAACGGTCGTCGATCAGCCCGATGCCCATGATCACCGCGCCCGCCACCAGGACGGCCGGCAAACCCGTGGAATAGACGAACCCCCGGGTGAGCGCAGGAAGCTGGGATGCTAGAAAGACGGCGGAGATAATGCCCAGAAACATCGCCAGGCCGCCCATCCGCGGCGTTGGCGACACGTGCACATCGCGTTCCCGCGGGTAGGCGACCGCTCCCAGGCGAGTGGCGAGCACCCGCACCGGCCCGGTCGCGAAGTAGGTGATGATTGCCGCGGTCAGTCCCACCAGCGCGAGCTCGCGTAGCGGGACACCGGCGCTGCGATCGGACAAGGCGAGCAAACCACCGGCAAGGCTGGTTACATCGCTGGACACCTCGAGACCGTACTGCACCAACCTGAGAGCTCTCCATCCACAAGGCCCGCGCTGCGACCCGCGCCCAACGTGCGACCGGTGCGAAAAGCCTGGCGGGACTTCACAGCCAGCGCGCGCTCGCGACTAAGTGATCAAACTCTCCGGCGCCAACCCGAGGACTTCTGCGACCCGCTCAACGCTGACCGGGCCCGCTCGCAGGACGCGCGGGTTGACCCCGGTGAGGTCGACGATCGTCGAGGCGGCCTGCTGTTCGGACGGTCCGCCGTCGAGGTAAACGTCGACCAGGTCGCCCAGTTGGCCGTGGGCGTCGTCGACGTTGACCGCGGGCGGGCGCCCGGAGACGTTCGCGCTGGATACCGCCATGGGCCCCACTTCGCGCAGCAGCTCGATGGCGACCGGGTGCAATGGCATCCGGAGCATCACCGTGCCGCGAGCGTCGCCGAGATCCCACTGCAACGACGGCGCTTGCGCGACCACCAGGCTGAGCGCGCCCGGCCAGAACGCACGGATGAGCTCGCGGGCCCCCGCAGGCACGGTGTAAACCAAACCCTCGATGGTGTGCCAGGATCCGACCAGGACGCCCACCGGCATGTCGCGGCCGCGTCCTTTGGCCGCCAACAGCGCGGTCACCGCGGCGCTGTCGAAGGCGTCGGCGCCGATGCCGTAGACCGTATCCGTCGGCATGACAACCAGTTTGCCGCCTTTGAGCGCACCTACCGCCGAGGCGATGCCTTGTGCACGCTGGGTGGGGTCAGCGCAGTCAAACACTTGCGTCATCGGCGCCGCCCCTCCTTCGGGCTGTCACGAACCTCGGTCGCCCGGTCAGATCTTGCCGGGCTACGACGTCGTCGAAAAGTCCTGTGCTTGTGATTAATTCGACGGTCTGTGCCGATGTCGTGTCATCGTGCTCGACGGCGAACAGGCCGCCGGGACGCAACCACCGGCCGGCGTGGGCGACAACGGCGATTATCAGCGCCATGCCATCTGGTCCGCCGAACACCGCATGATGCGGATCATGTTGGGTTACTTCGGGTTCCAGAATGGCACCGTCCGGAACGTAGGGTGGATTCGCGACTACCAGATCAACCTGTCCGTCTAGTTCGGACAGCAGGCCCGCAGCGGTAGCGTCGGCGTGCACGAGCTCGAGTGCGCTGCCCTCGGCGTTGCGGCGCGCATACTCCAGCGCAGTAACAGAGTCGTCGATACCGATGATCCGGGCCGCGGGCCGGTGCCGGGCCAGCGCCACCGCCAACGCCCCCGATCCGGTGCACACATCGACAATCACCGGCCGCGCTGCCAGGCGCTGCGCGGTGGCCCACGCCAAGATGGCTTCGGTCTCCGGTCGCGGGATGAACACACCTGGGCCGACGTGCAGTAGCACCGGCCCGAACGCCACCGTTCCGATGAGATGCTGCAACGGCACCCGCTGCGAGCGTGCCGCAATGACGTCGCGGTAGCGCCCGAAGAATTCGTCGCCGGGCGACTCGATCAGTGTCAGCCGGCCGCGGTCGGTACCCGCCACGTGCGCGGCCAACTGCTCGGCGTCGCAGCGCGCCGAGTCGATCCCGGCTTCGGCGAGAAGCTCCGCAGCCGAGTCGATTGCGCGCCGCAGAGCGGTCATGCCTGTTGCAGCCTCGATTGCTTGTCGGCGGCGCTGAGCGCATCGAAAAGCGCGTCGAGGTCGCCGTCGAGAACCTGATCGAGATTGTGTGCCTTGAAACCGATTCGGTGGTCGGTGATCCGGTTTTCCGGGAAGTTGTAGGTGCGAATGCGTTCGCTGCGGTCTACCGTGCGGATCTGGCTGGCCCGATCCGCTGACGCGTCGGCCACCGCCTGCTCCTCCGCCAAAACCTGCAGGCGGGCGGCCAGCACCTGCATCGCGCGGGTCTTGTTCTGCAGCTGCGACCGTTCGTTTTGACAGGTGACGACGATCCCGCTGGGCAGATGGGTGATCCGCACCGCGGAGTCGGTGGTGTTGACGCCCTGGCCACCCTTACCGGACGACCGGTAGACGTCGATGCGCAGATCGGTCTCATCGATCTGCACCTCGCCGACTTCCTCGGGTTCCGGATAGACCAGCACCCCGGCCGCCGAAGTATGCACGCGGCCTTGAGATTCCGTCACCGGAACCCGCTGCACCCGGTGGACCCCGCCCTCGAACTTCATCCGCGACCAGACTCCGTCGACCGAATCGCCCTTGCTGCCGATAGTGAGCGTCGCATCCTTGTAGCCACCCAGGTCCGAAAAGGTTTCGCCCAGCACCGTCACCGTCCAGCCATGCCGCTCGGCATAGCGGATGTACATTCTGGCCAGATCGGCGGCGAACAACGCCGATTCTTCGCCGCCCTCACCGGATTTCACTTCCAGCACGATGTCGTCGGCATCATGCGGGTCGCGCGGCGACAGCATGTCGGTAAGTTGGGTGTCCAGCTCGGCCACCCGGGATTCCAATTCGGCGACTTCCTCGACGAATGACTCGTCATCGGCGGCCAGCTCGCGAGCGGTATCCAGGTCGCCGGAAGCCGACACCAGCTTGCGGTGGATCGCCACGATCGGGGCCACCCGGGCGAACCGTCGTCCGGCTTTGCGCGCTTCGGCGGGATTGCTGTGCAGGTCGGGATCGGCGAGCGCGCGCTCGAGCTCGGCGTGTTCGGCGATCAGCACGTCGATCGTCTTTATCGGCTGCGTCATATCCGACCTCCCGTCCTGCGCCGTCGTTGACCCTTAAACGCGGATGACCCGTAAACGCGAACCGACGCCCGGCCTGTGCAAGTTCAAGCACAGTTCGGGCGTCGGTAAGGCAGCTAGTTGTCGGTCTGCTCCGGCGCGGCAGCCTCAGCGGTCGCGCCCTTGCGCTTGCCGTAGCGCTTTTCGAAGCGGGCCACCCGGCCGCCGCTGTCGAGGATCTTCTGCTTGCCCGTGTAGAACGGGTGGCACTGCGAGCAAACCTCGACAGTGATGTGACCTCCCGACTTGGTGCTGCGCGTCTGGAAGCTGTTCCCGCACCCGCAGACCACAGTGGTCTCGCCGTAGGCGGGATGAATGTCAGTTTTCATCATGTCCTCTTCGATCGTTGGCCGCCCGGGCCCCATTTTGGATCCGGCGGTCGGGCGTGAACTTCACGAACCTGAGGTGGTTCTGGCCCAGTCGAACCTCGATTATGCCAGGTCAACCTCCATCAGCCCAAACACCGAGTTGCGCCCCCGCATTCCCGGCGACCCGCCGGCCAAATTCACCGAGATATAACCCACGCAAACCCGTTTTGTGCCCGGTTGTATGGGCGGCGCTCAGCGCGTCACCGGGCGTTGAAGGCCGTGGGGTATGCCCAGGCCAACATCGGGCCCTGAGTTGTCGGTGCCGCCAGGCCCCAACGTCAACCCGACCACGATGGCAGGCACGGCAGTTCCGGCCCACCGCTACGCACACGATGCGCACCGGTTCACCGGAGAACACCCGCCGCCAGCGGCCAACACCGTTCGGGCCGCAACCGAGCAGAACTCACTGCTGCTCACTGACAAGGAACGGTGTTGCCCAGCAATGTGCCGACGTGCAACGGGCGGTCCCGATCGGCAACGCCGATCAGGGCGGCGGCCATGCCCGCCGCGTCGGCCAGGCCGCCGCGTCGGCCAGATGTTCGCCCCAAGTCCAGGCTTGGTCGCCAAACTTCAGCGCCGGCGTGTCTTGGTCCAGACGCTCACGAAGCAACTGCTGAAGCGTCTCCGCCGCAGCTTGCGACGTTAGTCGTTATCCATATTCCCCGGTGTCGTCTTGGACACCTGAACGAGGAACTCGTAGTTGGTTTTCGTCTTGCGCAGCTGCGACATCAGCAAGTCGATGGCCTGGTGGGAGTCCAGACCCGACAGCACGCGGCGCAGCTTGTGCACGACGGCGAACTCGTCGGTCGACAGCAACAGCTCGTCCTTACGGGTACCGGAGGGGTTCACGTCGACCGCGGGGAAGACCCGGCGTTCCGAGATCTTGCGGTCGAGCTTGAGCTCGGCGTTGCCGGTGCCCTTGAACTCCTCGAAGATGACCGTGTCGCCGGTGGACCCCGTCTCAACCATCGCGGTGGCGATGATGGTCAGCGACCCGCCCTCCTCGATATTGCGTGCGGCCCCCAGGAAGCGCTTGGGCGGGTACAGCGCGGTCGAGTCGACACCGCCGGACAAGATACGGCCCGACGCCGGCGACGCGTTGTTGTACGCACGGCCCAGCCGGGTGATCGAGTCGAGCAACACCACGACGTCTTTGCCCTGCTCGACGAGGCGCTTGGCGCGCTCGATGGCCAGCTCGGCGACCGCGGTGTGATCCGACGGCGGACGGTCGAACGTCGAGGCGATGACCTCGCCCTTGACCGAGCGCGCCATATCAGTGACCTCTTCAGGCCGCTCATCGACGAGCACGACCATGAGGTGGCATTCCGGGTTATTTTTGGTGATCGCGTTGGCGATCGCCTGCAGGATCATCGTCTTACCCGCCTTGGGCGGCGACACGATCAGTGCACGCTGGCCCTTACCGATCGGCATGATGAGGTCGATGACCCGGGTGGTCAGCTGGTCGGGGGTGGTTTCCAGACGAAGCCGCTGGTTGGGGTACAGGGGTGTCATCTTGGTGAAATCCGGACGCTTCTTCGCGTCTTCGACCGGCCCACCGTTGACGGTGTCCAAACGGACCAGCGGATTGAACTTCTGCCGCTGGTTGGGGTGTTCCCCGTCTTTGGGTACCCGAACCGCGCCAGTCACCGCGTCGCAGCGGCGCAGGCCGTTCTTGCGCACCATGTTCATCGACACGTAGACGTCGTGCGGCCCGGCCAGATATCCGGAGGTCCGCACGAATGCGTAGTTGTCGAGGACGTCGAGGATGCCGGCTACCGGTTGGACAACGTCGTCTTCACGCAATTCGGCTTCACGGTCGCCACGGTCGCCACGGTC
>Ga0182014_10007240_pt1 | contig 11684 bp, 6 predicted proteins | sample 612S2DmetaG_FD_120489 | JGI IMG/M metagenome (GOLD analysis project Ga0182014, IMG submission 120489) | Permafrost microbial communities from Stordalen Mire, Sweden - 612S2D metaG | ecosystem: Environmental > Terrestrial > Soil > Wetlands > Permafrost | place: Sweden: Stordalen | collected... | reverse complement strand
CTACGAAGACCAGCCCAAGGTGGGATGACGGCATGGCTCTCAAACACGTGAATGCGGTGATTGTGGGGGCCGGCGCGGGCGGCGGCGTAGTGGCCAAGGAACTCGCCGCGGCCGGTTTGAAGGTAGCGGCGCTGGAGCGCGGGAAGTGGTATTCGGCGGCCGATGGCCGCAAGGACGACCTGCGTAATCAGCGCATCACGGTGCTGGGCAACGCCTTCGGCCCGGATGAGGACCGCAACCCGCGCGTGGTAGTGGACGAGCGGGGAGAACAGATCGTCGCCCCCAGCGAAGCGGCCTACAGCAACAACGCGGCCTGCGTGGGGGGCGGAACGTTCAGCTACGGCGCCATGGCGTGGCGCTACATGGAGCAGGATTTCCGCATGCGCTCCACCTACGGCACGGTGGCAGGCAGCACGCTCGAGGACTGGCCGATATCCTATTCGGACCTGGAACCTTACTACGAGAAGGCCGAGTGGGAGATGGGCGTATCGGGAGACGACACCGACAACATCTTCAAGGCGCCGCGCCGCAAGCCCCTGCCCATGCCGCCGCTGTCTCCCAACAAGGAGTACCAGACGCTGCAGCCAGCCGCCCGGCGTCTGGGCCTGCACCCGTTCGATATTCCCATGCTGCGGAACAGCGTGCCCTACAACGGGCGACGGAGCTGCATGCGGTGCCGCTGGTGCGTGGGTTATGCGTGCGAGTTAAGCGCGCGGACGGGGACCCACAACACGGTGATCCCGGCCGCCCTGGCCACCGGGAATTGCGAGCTGCGGACGGAGGCGATGGTCCGCGAGATTCTGCTGGACGGGAGCGGCAGGGCGAAGGGAGTATCTTACTTCGACGCCAACGGCCACCTGGAGGAACAGACAGCGGACCTGGTGATCGTGTGCGGCGGGGCGGTGGAATCCGCGCGGCTGCTGCTGAACACCCGGCACAAGCTGTTTCCAAACGGGTTGGGGAACCGGTACGACTGGGTGGGCAGGAATCTCCACTCGCACACCTACCCGGCGGCCATCGGCCTGTTCGATTTCGACACCTACGACGACCTGGGGCCGGGCGCATCCATCGCCATCTGCGATTACAATCACGGCAACCCCGGCCTCGCCGGCGGCGGCATGCTGGCGAACGAGTTCATCCGGCTTCCCTACCAGTTTCTGAACCTGACGCCGGCCTGGGTTTCGCGCTGGGGACCGGAGCACAAGGAGTTCGTGCGCACCGCTTACCGGCGAACCATAGAAGTGATGGGGCCGGTGCAGGAGATGCCGATGTTCGACGCGCGCGTGGAGGCGGACCCCAAGGTGAAAGACTACTGGGGCATTCCAGTGGCGCGATTGTCCGGCCACAAGCACCCGCACACGCTCGAAATCGCTAAATTCATCGCCGGCAAGGCGGAGGCGTGGCTGAAGGAAGCCGGGGCGGCGCAAACCTGGCGGCGGTTGCCTTCGAACGCGCTGAGCGGCGGCCAGCACCAGGCGGGGACGTGCCGCATGGGGAACGATCCAAAAACTTCGGTGGTGGATAAGGACTGCCGGGTGCATGACGCGGACAACGTGTACGTAATCGACGCCAGCGTGCACGTGACGAACGGCGGGTTCAACCCGGGGCTGACGATTCTGGCGAACGCCTACCGCGCCTCGAACAACCTGTTGCAAGCGTGGAAGGGCACCAGGGTGCGTTCTTGAAGAGAGCGGTAGCGATTGCCGGTCTACTGGTCGCGGCGGTGCTGCTCTCGGTCCCGGGCGCGAGCCTTTATTACGAATCGGGCGGCGGGAAGGGCTGCGTCAATTGCCACGAGATGCAAACGCTTTACGAGACGTGGCATTCCTCCAGCCACCGGGGAATCGGTTGCGAGAAGTGCCACGGCGGGGCGCTCACGCCGGACGCCCGGTTCCACTGGAACAACGCAACGCGGGTGTACTCGCACCTGCGCGGCGATCTGCCGGAGCGCATCGGGTTCCCAAACAAGTACGTCCAGACCATGGTGGAGCGGTGCCAGGAGTGCCACCGCCAGGAATACGCCGCGTGGCAGACGGGCCCCCACGGCGCCAGCTATGCGCGCATCTTTCTCGACAAGGCGTTCAACGCGAAGAACATGCTGATGGACGATTGCCTGCGGTGCCACGGCATGCACTTTGAAGGCGGCATTGGGGACCTGGTGGCGCCGGTGGATCGCCACGGTCCGTGGCGCCTGGAGCGGGCGGAGCTGGCCAACATGCCAGCCATGCCGTGTCCGACGTGCCATGAGATGCACCGGGAAGGACCGCCCTTAAAGAAGACTGACGTGGATGCCCGCGTCCCCGGCCCGTCGCAGGAAATCGTGCGGCCATCGCTGGCGTTGTTCGACCGCCGGACGCAACTGTACATCCAGGTATCGGAATTGCCCATGCCGGCGATGCTCGAAGGGGCTCGCGCGGTGAAAATGAGCCCCGACAGGCGCCAGGCGCTGTGCTACCAGTGCCACGCGCCGGTGGCCACCAGGCAAGTGGGCTCGGGCGACGACCGGACCGGCCTGGGCGTGCACGAAGGAATCAGTTGTCTGGCATGCCACGCCCAGCACGGGGAGAAGACGCGGGCCTCGTGCGCCACCTGCCACCCCAAGATGTCGAATTGCGGCCTGGACGTGGAGAAGATGGACACCACCTTCGCTTCGCACGACAGCAAGCACAACGTCCACTGGGTGAAGTGCCGGGATTGCCACCTGAAGGGTGTGCCGAAGAAGAAAGAGGAGGCCGTTCAGGCCGGCGAGTAGGGCGGGGGCGCAATTCGTATCCTGGGAGCGCGAGGGATTATATTCGTGTCTGGAGAAGAGCAATGCGGGAATTCGGTTTGACGCGGGCGGTTGCGATCGGCTTCATAGCGGCCGCGGCCTTTGCCCAGCAGGCGGAGCAGACGTCCGTCACGATTGAAAGCAAGACCATCGCGGTGAAGTACGCGGCGCCCACGGCGAAGAGCCGCCTCAATGCCGCCTTCCACACCGATGCCGATCTGGCATTCAAGGGTTTCCAGGTTCCGAAGGGCGACTACACGCTCTATGTCCTGGCCGATGGCGCCCAGTGGCAGCTCGCCATCAACAAGGCCACCGGCGCCAAGGCGGCGGCTTACGATCCGAAATCGGACCTGGGCCGCGTACCCATGACTATGGGCAAAGCGCCCGCTCTGGTGGCGAGCTGCAAACTGACGCTGACCAAGACCGCGGCGCTGGCGGCCAAGCTGGAGGTGGCATGGGGGAGCAACATCGCCTCGGCTCCTTTCCATTTGGACACGGTGGGCGCCGACCGGGAGTGGTGAAGCGCGGCTGGATACCGGCACTTCTTTTGATATGGCCGGCGGCGGGGCAGTCTCCGGATAAGGTGCAGGCGCTGGTGGGGCGGATGACGCTGGACGAGAAGATCTCGCTCGTCCACGGCGCCCGCGATCCGAAGGAACTGGGGCAGGCGGGTTACTGGCCGGGACTGCCGCGGCTAGGCATCCCTCCGCTGCGCCTGGCGGACGGGCCGGCCGGGATCAACGTCAACCGGGACGCCACCGGCATGCCGACGCCGGTGGGGCTGGCCGCCACATTCAGCGTGGAGGCCGCCTGGCTGTTCGGCGTGGTGATGGGCCGCGACGCCAAGGCGCTCGAGCAGGACATCCTGCTGGCGCCGCATATCAACATCGTGCGCGACCCCCTGTTCCGCCGCAATCACACCACCTTCGGCGAAGACCCGTGGCTGAACGCGCAACTGGGCGCGGCCGAGGTGGCGGGCATCGAGAGCCAGGGAACGATGGCGCAGGTGAAGCACCTGGCGGGGTACAACGGGTCCGATGCGGTCATGGTCGACGAGCGCACGCTGCACGAGATTTACCTGCCTGGGTTCGAGGCCGCGGTCAAGGCGGGGGCGGCTTCGGTGATGTGCGCGTACAACCGGATCAACGGCCCCTGGGCGTGCGAGAATTCGGAGCTCGAAAACGGCGTGCTGCGGGGGCAGTGGGGCTTCACGGGTTTCGTCACATCGGACTGGGGCGCGATGAGGAGCCCGCTGGGGATTGTCAGCGGGACGGATTTGGAGATGCCGGGGCGGGAGATCGCGGGCCGCCCAGGCGGGCCGTATTTGGCGGGCGCGCTGAAAGCCGCGGTGGAGAGCGGCGCCATTCCGGTTTCCGCCATCGACCAGGCGGTGGGGCGCATCCTGGGCCAGATGGACCGGTTTCACCTGCTCGATGGGAAACCGCCCGCGCGGCCGGCGGCGATCGATATCGAGGCGGATGCGAAGGTGGTTCGGGAGATCGCCGAACAGGGAGGGGCGCTGCTGCGGAACGAAGGCCAGGCGCTGCCGCTCAGGGCGGCGGATCTGGCGTCGCTGGCGGTGATCGGCCCCACCGGCGGGCAGGTGGCGGCGGGATTCATGGGCGAGCGGGCGGCGGGCTTCGAGGCGCGGTTGGTTTCTCCGCTGGCGGCGCTGCGGAAGAGCGCGCCGCGGGCCCGTATCGCCTACGCCGCGGGCGGAGACCTGACGGGCGTGGCCATGGCGGGGACGGCGCTTGCTCATGACGGCCAGCCGGGGCTGCTCCGTCGGCAGACCACCCCGGATACCGGCGCCACCGAAGTGGATGGAACGCTGGATTTTCACGGCCCCACCGCATTGGCGCCCGGAACCGAGTACGCATGGAGCGGGACCTTGACGGCGGCGGGTGACGGCGACTACACCTTCGCCGCGCAGGCGGCCAACGGCAATGGCGCCGAAGGCAGCGGGACCATTACGATCGATGGGCAAGCGCTTGGCCGATCCGGCGGCTTCGGCTTCGCGGGCGGGGGCGCGGCCGCCAAGAAGTGGTCGAGCATCGTTCCCACCACCGATGGGCGCGATAATCCGCGCGCCACCGTTCGCCTCGCCGCCGGGGCGCATCGCATCGAGCTGACTGCCAGTTCCACGGGGACCGCGCCCCTGAGCATACGCTTCGCGTGGATGACGCCCGAGCTCCGCCAGGCGAATCTGGAGGCCGCGGTGGCTGCCGCCCGGGCCGCGCGGACGGCGGTTGTTTTCGCCTGGAGCGGGGTGGGAGGCGCGCTGGCGCTGCCCGAAGACCAGGACGAGCTCATCCGGCGCGTGGCCGCCGCGAACCCGCGAACCGTGGTGGTGCTGAACACCGGCGGCCCGGTGGCCATGCCCTGGAAGGACGAAGTGCGCGCGATCCTGGAGATGTGGTATCCCGGCCAGGAGGGAGGCTGGGCGACGGCCAACCTGCTGCTGGGCCGCGCCAACCCGGGCGGCAAACTGCCGGTCACGTTTCCCGCGCGGCTCGAAGACGCTCCGGCCCGCGCCGCCGGGCATCCCGAGCGTCTGGCGCCGCCGCGCAGCGCGGGCGGCGGGAAGGCGGAGACGCCCGCGGCGACCTACTCGGAAGGCATCGCCGTCGGCTATCGCTGGTACGACCGGCAGAGTATTCAACCGCTGTTTCCGTTCGGCCACGGCCTGTCCTACACGCGCTTTGAGTACTCGCAACTGGCGGTGAAGCGCCGCGGCGATGGCGTGGATGTCGCCGTCACGCTTCGCAACGCGGGTTCGCGAAGGGGCGCCGAGGTGGCGCAGGCATACATAGGCCCGCCAGCCGGTGGCGAGGTGGACTTTGCGCCGAAGTCGCTGGCGGGTTTCGAGCGTGTCGAGATCGAACCGGGACGGAGCAGGCAGGTCGCCATCCACATCGGCCCGCGGGCGCTCTCATACTGGTCCACGGCCAGCCACGATTGGGTAATGCTGGAGGGGAGCCGGCCGATCTACCTCGGATCGTCGTCGCGCGACATCAGGCTGCACGGAACTATCCCGGCCCTGGGCTCGCCGGAATGAAAGTCATGGCGGGGACCGGGGCGCGCCCGCGGGCGCCACATGGCGCGCCGATCGCCCATGCCGCGGTCGGCGGAAGGAGGGTCAATTGACAACCCATTCGCACTTCGTTACCATTGCCTGTCTCAAGGGTGCGGGACGTTGTCTAACACCGAATGTGCGCGCCGCCAAGACCAGCACGCCGAATTTTCCACCCGTATCAGCCGAAGTTTTCACCCGCATCAGAGGATGGAGAAATGAAATACAACCTGACGGAACGATCCTCCGCGGGATACCTGGTTTGACGGGACCAAGACGATTCAAGAACTGTAATAACCATTAACACAAAGACTAGGTGGTGACTTGTGACAAGCAGACGAAATTGCAAACTTCCAAGAGTGCGGACCCTGCATCTTATATTCGTACTCGGCGTCTTATTTTTGTCGTTCCTGGGCGGGACTGCCTGGGCGCAATCCAGGGGCCCTCAGGGCGTTCCTCCACCACAGGGCCAGAACCCCAATGGAATGCATATCTATCTCTGGGGAGGGCTCAAGTCCCATTCCACGGGCCAGCATGACTACCCGCAGTTTCAGGCCGACTGGAGCAAGATTCTGACGGAGCATGGGGCCGTGGTCGATGGCTCTTTGCATTTCCCCCGCAGCGCCGACCTCGAACATACCGACGTGGTGGTGATATACAAAGGCGACGCGGGCTTTCTGAGCGACAGCGACAAGGCGACGCTCGAGGCGTACGTCAAACGTGGCGGCGGTCTGGTTAATCTTCATGACTCCTTGTGCGGTCCGGATCCGGCCTATATGGCGGCGCTGCTCGGTGGCGGAAAGAAGCATGGCGAGACGAACTACAGTTGGGAGGCGCCCATCCAGTACGCAATCGTGGACAAATCGAACCCCATTATGAAGGACATGTCGGACCTCACGATTTGGGATGAAGCCTTCTTCAAGATGACGTGGGCGAAAGATCCCGAGATCCACGTGCTGGCAAACGTTGTAATCCCGCCAACCGAATCTGCCGGCGAGCACAAGGGCGAAATCGTACCGCAGATCTGGACCTACGAACACACAGTACCCGGTGGTCAGCCGGCGCGAGCGTTCGTGTGGATGCAGGGCCACACCTACGCCAATTTCGCCAACTACCAGATTCAGCGGACATTGCTCCGCGGCATCGCGTGGGCCGGGAAGAAGCCGGTGGATGAGATGGTGAACTACGTGGCTCCCGCCCGTCCCGGCGGCAGGGGAGGATTGCCCCTGGGAATGCCCGTGGGACCGCCCCCAGCCGGTAGGGGGCAATAAGCGACAGAGGGTGGGTGCGCCCTCCCGCCGACGCCAGCCGGCACGGGGCGCACGGCACCAGGCTAAGATTGAACGATGAACTTGTATCCTTATATCCGGTCTGTTATCCGGAAGCCAGTTTGCGTGGCTGCCTTGCTGGCCGCGCCAGTCTCTTTCGGAGCGCAGGCCGACCGGCAGCAGGTTCAAGCGCAGTTGCTCGATCACGCCGAGTTACTTTGCGCGAATTGCTTCTTCGGAGCGAGCGACTATTATTACTGCTTCGAGGCGGACAATAAAGTTCTGATCGGCTATCAAAAGACTCCGGTTTTGAACTGGCGCGACGAATCCAAGAATTACTTAGCGGGGGTCCACCACGGATGGGCGGCCTGGACCGAGCCCGGCCAAAGCGTGCGGATCAGCTACGATGACAAGCACATCTGGGTCAGTCGACCGGACGGTAAACAGGTAAGGCGGGACCTCCGGGCGCACGTGGAGGCAATTGCCAACTGGGTAAGTCGAGGGAATGGCAGGCAAGTAAGGCTCAGGCGGAGCCCCGTGCGGGACATCTTCACCAGTAATGACCGATGCCGGGACGCCGGCAGGGCAAAGGCGCGTTAACCGGCGCTCCCAATTTGCCGTCGCCAGGAACAGCGTAAAATTAACTTCACCGGTGCCGAGGTGGCGCACGCACTCCCCGGCGCCGCGTCGGGTTTCGGAACTCCCGAAGACGCCGGGTATCTTCCAGGTATTGGGGAGAATTGGTTGACCCAACCGAGGCGAAACCGGGTGGCACAGACGATCGTTTTTTGTCGTCTGTCGAGCGGTTGTGGCCAGGCGACGGCCCGACAGACCACGAAAAGCGATGGTCTGTCCCACCTCCGGACCGGGTAGGCCAAAACACCCTCCCGGGCGCGGGTGTTACCTGGAGGCTCTCGAATTCGTCATAATGAGGTGTTCCGCACCTTTTCAATAGGCGTTTGAATGACGACAAGCACAAAAACCCCTGAATCGCTGCCGGAAGTGCATCCGCCCGGCCCACATGGACCAACGCCGCCCACTCCCGGAAAATCAAAGAAACGCGGACTGATCTGGGTTGTTTTCCTGCTGATCATCGCGGGCGTCGCGGGGTACGCGGTCTGGCGTGCCGGCCAACCGAACAGCGGCCCTAGAGGCCAGGGCGGCGGGGGAGGCTTTGGCGGAGGCCGGGGCGCGGCTCTGGGCCCGGTGCCGGTAGTAGTGACGAAAGTCGCGCGCTCCAGCATCCCGGTTTATCTGAACGGGTTGGGCAACGTGAGCCCTTACTACACTGTTACGGTCAAATCGCGGGTCGACGGCCAGTTGATGAAACTACATTTCAACGAAGGCGATTTGGTCAAGGAGGGCCAGGTCCTGATCGAAATAGACCCGCGGCCGTATCAGGTTCAACTCGATTTGGCTCAAGCTACGCTGGCGCACGACCAGGCTCTGGTGGCCAACGCGAAGGTTGACCTTGACCGTTACAAGCTATTGGTGAAGACGGACGCCATTCCGAGTCAGCAACTGGATACGCAGGCCGCGCTGGTGGCGCAATACGAAGCTACCATCAAGCAGGATCAAGCCAGCATCGACAACGCCAAGCTGCAACTGACTTATTCCAAAATCACGGCTCCGATTACGGGGGTTGTAGGTCTGCGCCTGGTGGATCCCGGCAACATCGTCCACGCCGCCGACGCGAACGGCATGATCACGATCACCCAGCTCCAGCCGATATCCGTGCTGTTTACCATCCCGGAGGACAGCCTTCCGGAGGTCACGCAAAAGCTGCGGGCGGGCGCGCATCTGCCAGCGGACGCGTATAACCGGGACAATTCCAAAAAGCTGGCATCCGGGATGCTAGTGACGCTCGATAACGAGATCGACAATACGACCGGCACCTCGAAGCTGAAGGCGGTTTTCGACAACAAGGACAATGCGCTCTTCCCTCAGCAATTCGTCAACATACGCCTGCTGGTGAACACGCTGGGCAATCAACTCGTGGTCCCAAACGTGGCGGTCCAGAATGGCCAGCAGGGCACGTTCGTCTATGTTGTGGACGAAGATTCCAGAGTGCACCTGAAAACGGTCCAGGTGGGAATCACTACGGCGACCTCAGCCGACATTCTCAGCGGCATCTCGGATGGGGACCGGGTAGTCGTGGATGGCACCGACAGACTGATTGAAGGCGCCGTGGTCAGAGTACGGAAAGCCGGAGAGCTGGACAACCCGCCAGGCTACGACGCCGGCGGCCGTGGCGGCCGTGGCGGATTCAAGAAGGGCGGCGGCAGGTTTAAGAAAGGCGACGGTAGCTTCCAAAAGGGCCAGAGCGGAGGCGCTGGTAGGTGAGTCCCTCCCGAACGTTCATCCTGAGGCCGGTGGCAACATCGCTGTTGATGGCCGGCGTGGTGCTGGTCGGTATCACTGCTTTCAGGCAACTGCCGGTTTCGGCGCTGCCGCAAGTCGATTACCCGACCATTCAGGTCCAGACGTTTTACCCGGGCGCGAGTCCGGAGGTAGTAACGTCTTCGATCACCGCGCCGCTCGAGAAACAGTTCGGCCAGGTGCCCGGACTGACGCAGATGACGTCGATCAGTTCTTTCAGCAGTTCGCTGATCACGCTGCAGTTTTCGCTCGATCTCAGCATCGACGTAGCCGAGCAGGAGGTGCAGGCCGCCATCAATGCCGCCACCACTTTTCTGCCCACCAATCTTCCGGTTCCACCCATTTACAGCAAGACGAATCCCGCCGACGCGCCGATTCTGACGCTGGCCATTACGTCTTCGACGGTGCCGCTGCCGAAAGTCGAAGAGCTGGCGGAAACGCGCATGGCGCAGAGAATTTCCCAGCTCCAAGGCGTGGGTCTGGTGAGCATCAGCGGCGGGCAGCGCCCGGCCGTCCGGGTGCAGGCGAATCCCACGGCGCTGGCGTCCTATGGACTGAGTCTTGAGGCACTGCGAACGGCGCTTGGCAGCGCAAACGTGAACCAGGCGAAGGGCAGTTTCGACGGACCGGACCAGGCCTGGACCATTAACGACAACGACCAGCTTCAGGCCGGCGCGCAGTACGGGCCGATCATCATTGCTTACCGCAATGGGGCGCCCGTGCGCATTAGGGATGTCGCCACGGTCATCGACGGCGCGGAGAACACCAAGCTGGCCGCCTGGGTGAACGCCGACCGGGCCATCGTTCTGAATATTCAGCGGCAGCCCGGGACCAACATCATTAGCGTCGTCGATACCGTGCAGGCGCTCCTTCCTCAAATCGAAGCATCTCTGCCGGAGGGGATCCGCGTGCAGGTCATCACCGACCGTACGACCACCATCCGGGCATCGGTGAAGGACGTCGAATTCGAACTGCTGCTCACCACGGTTTTGGTGGTGATGGTCATCTTTCTTTTCCTACGCAGCGCTTCGGCCACGATCATCCCGGGCATCGCCGTGCCTCTTTCGCTGGTGGGCACGTTCGCCGTCATGTACCTGCTGGGGTACAGCCTGGATAATCTTTCGTTGATGGCGCTCACGATTTCCACCGGTTTTGTAGTGGACGACGCGATCGTAATGATCGAAAACATCTCGCGCTATATCGAGAAGGGCGAGTCCGCCATGCAAGCCGCGCTGAAGGGATCGGCGGAGATCGGATTCACCATCGTGTCGTTGACCGTCTCGCTGATCGCCGTGCTGATTCCGTTGCTGTTCATGGCGGATATCGTGGGCCGGCTGTTCCGCGAATTCGCGGTGACTCTGGCGGTCACGATCATATTTTCGGCGTTTGTCTCCCTGACGCTGACGCCCATGATGGCGGCTCGAATTCTGAAGCACCATCCGGAAGCCGAGCAAGGCGCGTTGTACCGCTGGTCGGAGTGGTGCTTCGTCAAGACCATCGAAGCGTACGGCAAGATGGTCCGGGTAGTGCTGCGTCATCAGCCCCTGACGCTGCTGGTGGCTATCGGCACGCTCGGCCTCACGATTTACCTTTACATCATCGTCCCGAAGGGGTTCTTTCCGGTGCAGGATACCGGCGCCATCCTGGGCATTTCGCAGGCGCCCGAGACGATATCGTTTCCCGCCATGTCCAAGCGGCAGCAGGAACTGGTGCAGGTGATCCGCCAGGATCCGGCGGTCGAGAATCTGACCTCGTTCATCGGCGCCGATGGCGTGAACACGACCATGAACAGCGGCCGTATCCAGATCACGCTGAAGCCGCTCGAACAGCGGGCGGATGTTTCCGCGGTGGATGTGATCCGGCGGCTGGAGCCGAAGCTCGAACAGGTGGCAGGCATCGAGCTCTTCATGCAGCCGGTGCAGGATCTGACGGTGGAAGACCGGATCAGCCGGACTCAATACCAGTACTCGCTCGATGCGCCCGATAAAGCGCTGCTGGATCTGTGGGTTCCGCGCCTGGTGGAGCGGATGAAACAGCTACCCGAACTGCGGGACGTGGCGACCGATCAGCAGAACAACGGCCTCGGACTGCTCGTCCATATCGATCGCGACACGGCGGGCAGGCTGGGCATCACGCCTCAGAACATCGACGACGCGCTCTACGATTCCTTCGGCCAGCGGCAGGTATCGACGAT
>Ga0182014_10007238_pt1 | contig 11685 bp, 10 predicted proteins | sample 612S2DmetaG_FD_120489 | JGI IMG/M metagenome (GOLD analysis project Ga0182014, IMG submission 120489) | Permafrost microbial communities from Stordalen Mire, Sweden - 612S2D metaG | ecosystem: Environmental > Terrestrial > Soil > Wetlands > Permafrost | place: Sweden: Stordalen | collected... | reverse complement strand
GGCCTGCCGCGCGGCGACAAGGGCCGCATCGGCCTCGCCACTTTTGCCGGCGACGGCCGAACGGTCTACGCCGTCATCGAAGCCGACCCCGGCAGTTCCGGCGGCGTTTTCCGCAGTCTGAACCGCGGCGAGAGCTGGGAGCACCTCTCCAGCCAGAACCCGCGGCCCATGTACTACAGCCGCATCTATCTCGACCCCAAAGACGTCAATCGCGTCTATCTCATGGGCTCCAATCGCGGCCTGTGGCTCTCCGACGATGCCGGACGCAGCTTTCGCGAGGTCTTCAGCGGCGTTCACGGCGAAGATCACGTCTTGTGGGTCGACCCCGATAATACCAACCGCCTCATCGCCGGGGGAGATGGCGGCGTTTCCATCTCCTACGACCGCGGGCTCTCATGGCTCTTCCGCATCAATCTGCCCATCGGGCAGTTCTATAACATCGCGGTCAACAATGGCGAGCCGTATCTGGTCTGCGGCGGCCTGCAGGACAACGGGAACTGGTGTACCCCCAGCGCCTCTAAAATGGCCTATGGTATTTCCTTTCAGGACGCTTTCAATATCGGCGGCGGCGATGGCATGCAGACCGTCTTCGAGGACGATCGTACCGTCCTGGTGAGTTCGCAGAACGGCGCCACCGCGCGGCTGGACCTGGAGAACATGGAACGCCAGACCGTGGGCGCGGTGAAGCCCCAGGACCGTTCGCAGCCCGGCTACCGCTGGTATTGGACCACCCCGCTGATCGTTTCCAGCTTCAATCCCAACACCATCTACACCGGCGCGAACGTGCTGTTCCGCTCCGATGACCGCGGCGTCTCCTGGCGCCCCGTCAGCCCCGACCTTACCGCCGATATCGACCGCGAACAGCTTCAGACGATGGGCGGCCCCGTTCCCCAGCGCGCGCTTTCCCGCCATGACGGGCAGGCCAATTTCTCCGCCCTCACCGCCATTGCGGAATCGCCGCTCGATAAGAACGTGCTTTACACCGGCGCCGACGACGGCACGGTCCAAGTTACTCGCGATGGAGGCGGGAAGTGGTCGAATCTTAGCGGTAACCTCGTTGGACTTCCGCCGCGGCTGAATATCAGCGGCATCACCGCCTCTAAGTACTCCGTCTCGCGCGTGTATGTTACGGTAGACGGGCATTTCGACGACGACTATCATCCTTATATCTTTGTAAGTGAGGACTACGGTACGAACTGGCGCAGGATTGTGGATGGCCTGCCGCGGACTTCGGTGCATCGTCTGCGGGAGCATCCCACGAATCCCAATCTGCTGGTCGCGGGCCTGGAAACGGGCGTGTTTGCTTCGTTCGACCGCGGCGCGCACTGGACTTCGCTGAATGCCAATCTGCCGCCGGTCCCGGTCTACGATCTGGTCTACCAGGAACGCGACAACGCGCTGGTGTTGGGCACTCACGGTCGCGGAATCTGGATCCTGGACCGTGCCGAGCCGCTGGCCAAGATCACGCCCGGCGTACTGAGCTCCGGCTATCTGTTCCCCGTGCCATCCACTCATTATCGGAATATTTATAGCGGCCAATATTGGTTCGGCGCGGGTGAATTCTTCGCGCCGAATCCGCCTGCCGGCGCGGTGATCACTTACTACTTACCTGCCGGCGCCGCCGATGTCCGGATCGCCATCGCCGATTCCACGGGCAAGACCCTTCGCACGCTGCGCGGTCCCGCTCAGCCGGGAATCAATCGCACCTGCTGGGATCTGCGCCGGGCCGGTCCGCTCGATAATGGCATCCCGATGCCGGGCAACTGCAATGCCGGCATCGGCCGCCCGGGCCCCGTAGTCCTGCCGGGGAATTATATAGTCACGCTGACGGCCGGGGGTGGCGCGCCGCTCACCGCCAGCCTGACGGTCGAGCCCGATCCGCATTTTTCCATCTCGGACGCCGACCGCAAAAGCCGCGAGACCGCGGTGATGAGCGCCTATGCGTTGGAGCAGCAACTGGCCGCTGCGCGGGACGCTTACCAGGCGCTAACGGGACAGATGGCCGCGGTGCGGACGGCCACCGATGTGACCGCCGACGCGCCTCAGATACTGAGCCAGATTACGCGCACCTTGGGCGAGGCCTACAACCTGGAAACGGCTATCGACGCCTACCAGGGATTGCCCACCGCCGCTCAATTGCGCGATCTCGACTGGGCTTGGGAAGACGCCATCGGCGCCGTAACGGCGCTGAATCGGTTAATTCAGCAGGATCTGCCCGGGGGTTCGCCCGTGCCGGTCCCGGTCCGCCGGTGAGGCGGAGTCCGAAATAGGAGAATGAAGATGCGCACGATTTCAAGAAGAGAATGGCTGGGCGGTGCAACGGCCGCCTTTTCATGCGGCGGCGTGTTGCGCGCCGATCCGCTGGGAATGCCGATCGGGGTTCAGACCTGGATCGTAAGGGATGCGCTCCAGAAAGATTTCACAGGCACGCTCAGGATGCTGGCGGAAAGCGGGTTCCGCGCCATCGAAATGTGCTCGCCGCCCGGCTACGGGTGGACTTCCCTGGCGGGCATGACCGCGGCACAGATGCGCCAGACAATTGAGGCGGCGGGGCTCCATTGCGAAAGCTGCCACTACCAGTTCGGGGAACTCCGGCGGAACCTGGACGACCGCATCGCCTTCGCCAGGGAACTCGGCCTGACGCAGATGGTCCTTTCGACCTTCGGCGTGTCGCCGACGGCCACCATGGGGGACTGGCTCGCGGCCGCGGGCGAACTCAATACCATCGGCGAGAAGACCCTGAAAGCCGGCATTCAGTTGGGCTTCCACAATCACGACTTCGAATTCCGGGAAATCGACGGCGCGCTGGTCTACGACAAGCTGATGGGCGCGTTCGACCCGAAGCTGGTCAAGATGCAGTTCCAGGTCGGCGTGATCAGTCTCGGTTACAAAGCCGAGACGTTTCTGCGGAAGTATCCGGGGCGCTTCCTCTCGCTGCATCTGGCCGATTACTCGCCCGCCGGGAAGAAGCAGGTGGCCATGGGCCAGGGCGCGGTGAATTGGCCCGAGCTTTTCGCCGCCGCCAAGACCGGTGGCGTGAAGAACTACTTCGTGGAGATGGATCTGGACCTGATGAAGGCCAGCATCCCGTACTTGCATTCTCTGAAGGCGTAAGATGGCCGGCGCGGTCGTCCTTTTCGACGGCGTCTGCAATCTTTGCAACGGCGCAGTGCGCTTCATCCTGGCCCGCGATCCGGCCGCCCGTTTTCGCTTCGCCTCCCTGCAATCGGACGCCGCGCGGCGCCTTTTGGGCGACGGCGGGCCCGCCGAAACCATCGTCCTGCTGGACGCGGGGAAGACCTACGTCAAATCCACCGCGGCGCTGCGGATCGCTCGCGGACTGCGATTTCCGTGGCCCTTACTCTATGCCTTCGTGGCTGTTCCACGGCCCGTGCGCGACTTGATATACGATTGGGTGGCGCGCCATCGGTACCGCTGGTTCGGCAAGCGTGACACGTGCATGTTGCCCACGCCGGAACTCCGCGAAAGGTTTCTAGAGTAAAAAGGTCCGAAATGCGTGGTAAGCTGTGAATATATGACGCCGCACTTTGGGAATCCTCGTCACGCGCCGCGCGATTACGCGCGAACGCCGGTCAATATTTACTGGGAAATGACGCAAGCCTGCCCTCTGGCCTGCAGGCATTGCCGGGCGGAGGCGGTGCCGGAACCGCACCCCAACGAGCTCTCCTTCGAGGAAGGCGTGAAGTTCCTGCATCAGATCCCCGGTTTCGGCGACCCCATGCCGCAGTTGATCCTCACCGGCGGCGATCCGCTGGAGCGCAAAGATCTCTACGACCTCATCGACGAGGCGCACAAACTCGGCATCGGTGTCTCCATCACGCCGGCCGCCAGCGAGGCGCTCGAGCGCGATGTGCTGGTGCGGCTCAAGGAACATCAGGTGGAAGGTCTGGGACTGAGCCTCGATGGATCCACGGCGGCGCGCCACGATTCCATCCGCGGAGTCCCCGGCACGTTCGACCGGACGTTGCAGGCTATGCGGTGGGCGCAGGAATTGGGCATGCCGCTCCAGGTGAATACTCTGGTGGCGGAAGAAACGGCTAGCGACATACCGGCCGTCTATGAGTTGCTCAAGCCGTTCGGAGTGGCGCGCTGGAGCCTGTTCTTTCTGATCTCCGTGGGCCGAGGAAAAGTGCTGCAGCCCCTCTCGCCGGAAGAGGGCGAAAAGCTCATGGCCTGGATTTACCAGACCTCGCTGGCGGCGCCCTTTATCATGGCCACTACGGAAGCGCCCTCATACCGGCGCGTGGCGCTGGAACGCATGCGCGCCGACGGCATGAGCGGCGAACAAATCAAGCGCAGCGGCGCCTACCGCGGCTTCGGAATCCGCGACGGCCACGGGATCGTGTTCGTTTCGCACACCGGCGACATCTGTCCGGCCGGCTTTCTGCCGCTGGTGGTGGGCAATATTCGCAAGGACCAGGTGTCGGATGTGTATCGCACCGCGCCGGTGTTTCAATCGCTGCACGATTCCAGTCAGTTTGAGGGACGCTGCGGCTTCTGCGAATACAGCGCCCTTTGTGGAGGGTCGCGCGCGCGGGCTTTCGAGGCGACGGGCGATCCGCTGGCCTCCGACCCGTTCTGCACGTATCAGCCGGAACCCCGCGGGCATTAGTTTGACTGGCGATAACTCGAGTAATTCCGCTTTCTTGCCATGCGAGTAAGTTTCTTTCTATAGTCCTTTCTAAGTAGCTGGTTTCTGTCGCGAAACTGACTTCAAATGGCGAGGACCGCTTGCTAACGCGCGCGGCTCGGAAAACGCTGCGACGATTCCACGGGACTTGTTACCGAGCCGCGACCGCCAGGGAGCGGTCCTCGCCAACTGAAGTGAGTCTCGCTGCGGAAACGAGATCGTTCCGCTGGACGTATTCTTCACCAAACTCAGACCTCCTGATCTCGCCCGTCAAGTGCTGCCTGGCGGGGAAAATGGGCTGAGCCATTCCTTTCGATGGCGAGAGCTTCGCAGGTGGGGCAGGCGGTGCCGCCTGCCTGCCCGCCCGCGCTGAATTAGGCCCGCTGCTCGAAATAGGATCGAGCGAAGGCGAGCACCGCCTGCCCCACCTTCGGGCTCACTGCAAATTCCAAGACATCAGGAGTTCTGAAACTCGCGAAGGAGTATTCCACTAATGCGGAAACGAGCGACGGTAGTCCTCCTCTGGAGCCTCGCGGCTTCGGCCGCGGCACAAGAACGCATGGAAGTGTCGATGCCTCCGAATTCCCGCCAGGTGGGGCAGTGTGCATTCGCCAATCGATGTTCATCGAAGCCGGCTGGCCGGCGCCACGTCCGCCGCTGACGCCTTGAGGCGGGCATGGCGTTACGGTTATACTTGGCCGAAGCCAACTTCCATGCGCCCATGCCGTTTCTTTCCGACCCTGTTTGCCGCCGCGAGCGTCCTCTTCGCGCAACTGCCGCCCGCCGTGACGGCCCGAATCGATGAGATTGCAGCCAAATCGCTCGTCGAAAGCGGCGCGCCGAGCGTTTCGATCGCCATCGTGCAGAGCGGCAAACTTGCGTTCGAAAAGGCTTACGGCAAGGCGCGGCTGGATCCTTCCGTTGCCGCCACGGCGGAGATGCGGTACAGCATCGGCTCGGTGAGCAAACAGTTACTGGCGGGCTCCGTGCTGCTACTGGTGCAGGATGGCAAGCTATCTCTCGACGACCGTGTTTCCCGCTATCTTCCTAACTTGACACGCGCCAGTGAAGTTACTATTCGCCAGTTACTCACACATACCTCCGGTTATCAGGATTATTACCCGCAAGACTATGTGGCGCCTTTCATGGAGAAGCCCGTCACGGCCGACCAGATACTCGACCAATGGGGCAGAAAGCCGCTGGATTTCGACCCGGGTACGCGCTGGCAGTACAGCAACACTAACTACGCCATCGCGGGCCGGATTGTGGAGCGGGTTACCGGCGGTCCATTCTTCGACTTCCTCTCGAAGCGCATCCTGGGTCCGCTCGGGATGACCAGGGCCATCAATCTGGCGGAGCAGACCATGGGACCGCAAGACGCCGCCGGTTATACTCGCTTTGCGCTGGGTCCGCCGCGTCGGGCACAGCCCGAGGGCCGCGGCTGGCTGTTCGCCGCCGGGGAACTGGCCATGACGGCCCATGACCTGGCGCTGTGGGACATCTCCCTGATGGAGCATAAGCTGCTCACCCCGGCGTCCCTCGACATCATGACCACTCCCGTGCGTCTGCGCAACGGCACGCCCACGGACTACGCCTTGGGCGTGGGAGTGACGGATGACGACGGCCACCCCAAGCTACAACACGGCGGAGCAGTATCGGGATTCGTGAGCCTGAATACGGTCTGGCCGGACCATGGCACGGCTATCGTGGTGTTCGCCAATGAGGACGGCTCCAGCGCGCCGCGAGCAGTCACCACCCGGATCGCGCCACTGCTGTTGGCGGAGGCGGAAGATGCCGGCGCGGCCGGCGCGCTCAAACAGGCGAGGCAGATTTTCGAGGGACTGCTGGAAGGTAAGATCGATCGCGCGCTGCTGACGTCGAATGCCGATGCTTTCTTCACGCAGCAGGTGCTGGAAGATGCCGCGGCCAGCCTGAAGGCGCAGGGAGCGCTGGTGAGTTTGAAGCAGACTTCGGTGGAACTCCGCGGCGGCATGACTTATCGCCACTTTGAGGTCAAGTTCAAGGAGCAGACGCTGCACTTGAGCACGCTGGCCGTCCCGGGCGGGAGGCTGGAGCAGTATTTGATTCAGTAGGCAGGAATCCAGCGGTTCTTCGCTACTGTAACCCAAGCCGGGAATTCAAGCAAAACACGCTGACCGGCTCCGCCTCATCCTTGGCCGTTTGAACGCGTCCACCAGCGCACGCGATATGAACTTGCCCGGCTTGGATCTCCATGAACTCCGTGGCGCCCGAAAAGGCACGTCAGAACTCCTGATGTCGCCCCGCAATTTCAGCTTGGCGGGGAAATGGGCTGCCCCACCTGCGGGCTCCACGGCAAATTCCATGGCACCAGGAGTTCTGCACGTGGGCCGTGACGGTGAGCGGTAACTGGCGCGCTACGAGAATTACCATTGAGGTGACCATGAAGATGCATAATCCGCCGCACCCCGGCGAGGTGCTCCGGCAACTGTGCCTGGAGCCCCTGAACCTGACCGTTACCGATGCCGCGCGGTCGCTGGGCGTGAGTCGAAAGACGCTGTCTGGCATTCTGAACGGGCGCACAGGCATCAGCCCGGAGATGGCCGTCCGTCTCTCTATGGCCTTCAATACCAGTGCTGAGAGCTGGATGAACCAGCAGGTTTAGTACGATCTCTCAGCCTGACCCGCCCTACGCTCCCGTCGTGCCCACCGTGTACTTAGCGATCATGTTGGCGCGCTCCCACGCGGGCATGGACTGCGGCGACCCCAGATACCCCAGGAACTGCCCCAGCACTTGCGCGAAATGCGCCTCGTGCCCCACCCGGTAGCGGTCCGGAATGGTGACGTGGAATTCGTCGCCAACAGTCTGGTACGCCACCCCGGCGTACTGCGCCTGCAATCCGCGCATGTGGGCGTCTAATGCCTGGATCACGGCGGCGCGAGTCTGCGGTCCGTTGGGCACTACGTAGACTTCCGGCACGTACTTTTCCGTCTCACTCTGGCGTACATCGACGCGCGCGTTCGTGCCGCGGTAAACGGCGTGGTGCAGGTCGATACCGGTGGGCGATTCATAGTGCCAGAGCGCGGCCAACCGCACGTGGATCCCGCGAATCTGGTAGTGGACCTCGCCGTTGCCGTCGAAATCCAGGCTGCCCTGTTTGACATTGGCCGCCAGTTGCGGCGGAAATGCGGGAAGCGCCGTCACGCGCTGGAATTGCGCCAGCGTCATGACCGTGGGCCAGTGGCGGGTGGCGCCAACGCGCAGATCTTGCGGCGTGCGGATTGGCTGGTTGGGGAAAAGCGTCCACTGCACCAGGTCGATCAAATGCGTGCCGACATCGGCGAGGGCGTTGCCCTGGTCCGCGGCATCGAAGAAAAACGCGGGGCGCAGGTTGGGCACGCCGGCGACGGTCTTCAGAAGATGATGGACACTCTCGATCTCCACGCCGGGTTCGGCCTCGGTACCGGGCATTATGGCGCCGAACACGGCCGGGTCGTTCACCAGACCTCTCTGAATGATGGTGGAGGGCTCGAACCGCTCGGTCATGATGTCGTACGCCACCAGGCCGGAGCGGTCGGCCAGTTCCAGTGCCGATTCCAGCTCGGGGATTTGAGCGGCGTGAATGATCCACGGCTTATCGGCCAGCACATTCAGGCCGGCATCGAGAGACGCGCGGATCCGCTCCATCTTATTGCCGCTGTGGCCGGCGATCACCACCACGTTGCCGGGCCGCTCGGTACACATGCGCCGCAGCGGGTCGTTCGTGCAATGGATGTCCAACTCCCAGTCGGTGGGGTGGTCGGCACGGGTGTTGAAGCCTTCGATGCGCTTCAGATGCTCGAACAGGTCCTGCCCCAGCGGCGCGTAAATATAGCTGCGGCGGGCGATTCCGGGGAGCATTTCTTTTTGCACCAGGGCGGCGTGGAAATGGGCCGGATCGAGGGCGATGAGCTTGACTTCAGTGGCGAAACTCATAGTGGGTGGCTCAAACTATACATGACTGACATGATAAGCTCGTTTGCAGACGGCGTGCACAACGGCGCTTCCGAATGCAGGAATAACATGAATACCGATTTCAAGCAATCGACAAGTGTGAATATTTCTCGCAGGGATTTGCGTTTCCTGCTGCCGGCGCTGGCGGCGGCCAGCGCAGCCGCCGAACCGCAGGCGCCCGTAGAGACGATGACGTCCAAGGCCTACCCCAGCGACAAGACTCCCTACACCGGCGATGAGAAGAAGAAAGGGCGGCGGTTCTTCCTGGCGGCCACGCATGCGGGTTTCAACATCGAGTCGCACGAGACTATTCTGGGTCCGGGGCTGGAAACGCATCCTCCGCATAAGCACGAGCACGAGGAAATCGTAATCGTGGTGGAAGGCACGGTGGAAGCCAACATGGAAGGCACAAAGGTCACCGTGCCGGCGGGCTCGGTGTTGGTGTTCGGGTCGAACCGGATGCACAATGCGCGCAACGCGGGGACCACGCCGTGCCGCTACTACGTAGTGGAGTTGCGCGGCAGCGAAGCTTGATAAGTGGAGACTGACGATGACTATTTCTCGAAGGGATTTGAATTTCCTGCTGCCGGCGCTGGCAGCGGCGAGCGCGGCCGCGCAGCAACCGGCCCCCGTGGAAACGATGACGTCGCAAGCCTATCCCAGCGACAAGATTCCCTACAAGGGCGACGAGAATAAGAAAAGCCGGGAATTCTTCCTTTTAGCGACGCACGCCGGTTTCAAGGTGGAGATGCATGAGACCGATCTCGGTCCGGGGATTGAAGCGCATCCGCCGCATCGGCATGAGCATGAGGAGATCATGGTGGTGACGGCAGGGTCGCTCGAAGCCAACATGGACGGCAATAAGCAGACGGTGCCGGCTGGGTCGGTGCTGGTGTTCGGGTCGAACAAGCCCCATAATGTGCGGAATCCGGGAACCGTGCCGGCGAAGTATTACGTGATCGAGTTGCGCGGCAGCTAAGGGGCCGCGAAACAATAAGCTGACCAAATGCCTCGAGCGTGCGCAATCGCTCCCTAACGGGGTGCCCTCTGGGCCCGGCTCTGTCAAATGCGCATGCCGAGCCGCGCGCGGGAGCAAAACAGTGACACGTCCGCTCGGTGTGCGGCAGCGTGCCTCATTCCGAGACGCGACCGTGCGGGAGCGTTCCGGACATTGCGCCAGCCTCGGCAGCTTGCCCTTCTACTGGAACCGTTCCCGAGCGGCCTCGACGGGAATGTCGCCGTGCGCTTCCGCCTCACCGGCTTTCCGGCGTAACCGGGAGAGCGCGATCCTGTCGAAATCGAAGCGCTCGTCGAGCAGGTCGGCGGTAGAAAAACTGGGTTTGGCCCCCCCCTCGCGACCGTGATCGCGGGAGCCCATCATGACGTGGTACAACTCGTGGGCCGCGATCCGCGCCATGGCCGGCCGTACAGGTAGTCGCGCAGTGCGCCGGCTTCATCGGCCAATACCGGTCCGATCATGCGTGTCAGATTGGCGCAATTGATCCAACTGAAAGGAAGCACGCCATCGGAAGATACCGACGTCTCGGCCAGGCTGGCGCCGCTTCCACCGACCGCTCGACGCGGTAGCTACCGGGCGGCATGCCGCAGGAACCCCGCAATTCCAGCACGACCAGCGCGGAAACCTGCCCATTCTTGTCGGGAGTTCGCGGGTCGCCCCACACTACCCGATATCCCGCGGCCTGCATCATTCCGCTTAACTCGTGCTTCATACTTTCGAGGGGAGCCGGCGGCTGGGTAGGATCCACGCTGAGATACACTGCAAGATCGGCGTTCGGAAGGTTAGCCCGGACGAGGGACGCATCGGTACTGAGGAGGCAAAACAGTGCCAAAACCCACGCTGACATGGCGCAGACCCCTGGGCATTATAGCGGATTCAATGCGGGGAGCAAAAACAATTTAGTGAAGATGAGTCCCCTCGCGAGATTTGCGGGATAATAAGTGCCGATGAGACTGCTTTTTCCGCTTCTGGCGCTGGCCGCAGCCGCCGGAGCGCAGAACTACACCGCCCGGCAGATTACCGAACAGGGCGTCTCGATTGTTCGACTCGCCGACGCCGCCCACGCCGTGGAAGTCTCGGTGATGCCCTCCGCCGGCAATCGGGCCTACGAGATGAAAGTCCATGGGCATAACATTCTGTACTTTGCGGGTAGCGATCTGGCGCAGTATGAGCGCCGGGCGCCGCTCGATGGAGTGCCGTTTCTGGCGCCGTGGGGGAATCGCCTGGACGGGCCCGCTTTCTGGGCGAACGGCAAGAAATACCAGCTCAACCTGACCTTGGGCAACGTGTCCGCGGGCCCCCTGCCGATTCACGGGTTGCTGGTGACGTCGCCGTTGTGGAAGGTCACCGAAGTAGCCGCCGACGCACATTCCGCGCAGGTCACCAGCCGGCTGGAGTTCTGGAAATATCCCGACCTGATGGCGCAATGGCCCTTCGCCCACGAGTATGAAATGACCTATCGGCTGGCCGACGGCGTCCTCGAAGTGCGCACCACGGTGATCAACTTGAGCAGCGAAGCGATGCCGGTGGTGCTCGGGTTCCACCCTTTCTACCGCATTCCCGATGTTCCGCGCGACGCATGGACGGCGCACCTGCCGGCGCGGCAGGCGGTAATTACCGACGACCGGCTGCTTCCGACCGGTGAGTACAAGCCCATGGATCTGCCCGACCCGCTTCCGCTGAAGGGCCGCACGCTGGACAACGGTTTCCGCGATCTGGTGCGCGACGCCGAGGGTCGCGCGGCCTTCTCCATTGAATCGGGCGGGAAGAAAGTGGAAGCGCTGTTCGGACGCAATTACCCGGCGGCGGTGGTCTGGGAGCCCGCCGGCCGCGAGTTCATTTGCTTCGAGCCCATGGCGGGTATTACCAACGCGGTCAACTTAAACCACGAAGGTAAGTACCCCGACTTACAGATGGTGGCTCCGGGCTCTAAGTGGGTCGAGAGCTTCTGGATTCGCGCTAGCGGGATTTAGCCGCTTCTAACGAAGAATAGTAGATTCACCACAGAGACAGAGGCACGGAGAAGAATAAGAATGTAGTCCG
>Ga0182014_10007235_pt1 | contig 11686 bp, 9 predicted proteins | sample 612S2DmetaG_FD_120489 | JGI IMG/M metagenome (GOLD analysis project Ga0182014, IMG submission 120489) | Permafrost microbial communities from Stordalen Mire, Sweden - 612S2D metaG | ecosystem: Environmental > Terrestrial > Soil > Wetlands > Permafrost | place: Sweden: Stordalen | collected... | reverse complement strand
CAAGCACATCCGCCTCCTCACATTTATCCGCGACCACTTTGCTCGACAACCTCGGCGCTATTTGGCCATCTCCAGGGCGTTAGACCGGCGCTCGAAGAAACACCAGAACCTGAGTGAAAACCATTTGAGGCGCGGCCTCTACCGTGCCCGGCAGAGCCGCCTGCCTCGTCAACTGGGAGAATGACTGAGTTCTAAGGCGGTCAACCAAACCAGGAGGAGGCCTCTTTGAAGGTGCACCGTCCGCGTTACGGTCCGATCCCGGCGAGGTTGACCGGGGCGGCTCCCGCCACGTAACCCCAGCATTCGGCCCCGCCATTCCTCAAGACGGCGCAGGCGCTGCCGGTCCCGACCTCCAGGCTCGCGACGCCAGCGAGCCCTTTCACAGTGACGGGGACATCGGAGGCGCCTTCGCTGCCGCCGTCCCCGAGCTCCCCGTAGCCGTTCTGCCCCCAGCACACGGCCGTGCCGTTCCTCAACACGGCGCAGTAGGTGTAGCCGCTGCCGGTGGAGCCGTTGTCGTCGCCGCCGACCAGGCTCGCCGCGCCGGCGAGTCCCTTCACCGTGACCGGCATATCCGAGTAAGCCTGACTCGTAGAGCTGCGGCCGTCTCCCAGTTCGTCAAGAGAGTTGGATCCCCAGCACTTCGCTCCGCCGCTGTGCAGCTGGGCGCAGTAGCCATAGTCGGTGCCCGCGAGACTCACCGCGCCGGCAAGCCCCTTCACTCTGACCGGGACGTCCGAGCCGTAATTGGTCTTGGGGTTGGGCTTGCTGGCGTCTCCCAGCTCGCCGAACGAGTTGTTCCCCCAGCACTGCACCCCGCCGTTGTGCAACAGAGCGCAGTAGCCGATGCCGTCGCTCGCCAGGCTCACCGCGCCGGTGAGCCCCTTCACCGCGACTGGGACATTGGAGGACACCTGGGTCGAGGAGCCGGAGCCAGCGAGATCGCCGAGCTGGCCGTCGCCCAGTTCGTTGTAATCGTTGTCACCCCAGCAGTCGGCCCGTCCGCTCCTCAACAGAGCGCAGTAGCCTGCCTGGTCGCTAGCCAGGCTCTTTACGCCAGCGAGCCCCTTCACCTTGACCGGGATGTCCGAGGAAGCCTCGTTGCTGCCGTTGCCCAGGAGCCCGCTGCCGGTCACACCGCCGCCGATGACGGCGTCGTTGCTCCCCCAGCACTTGACGCCTCCGCTCCCCACGACGGCGCAGAAGCCGAACGCGGAGCCGTACCCGTTGCGGTCGCTGACCAGGCTTCTGACGCCGGTAAGGCCCTTTACCGAGACCGGCACATCCGAGAACTCCTCGCCGCTTCCGTTGCCGAGCAGGCCCGCGGCCTCACCTGGAGCGCCTGGGAAGCCACCATGGTTGTAGCCCCAGCACCTGACCAGGCCGCTCTTCAAGACAGCGCAGTAGCCGTCGCCGTCGCTCACCAGGCGCGCCACGCCGGTAAGACCCTTGGCTGCAAGAGGAACCTCCGAGTACCAGAGAGACAGAACGGTGCCGTCTCCCAGCGCACCGTATGTGTTGTTACCCCAGCACTCGACCCCTCCACTCCTCAACAACGCGCACGTGCCTTGGTCGTCGCCGACCAGGCCCGTGGCGGGTTCGAGCTTCGTTGCCGTCGTCTGGATCGCTGTTGTAGTCTGCGCGGTGGTCTCGTGAATCGGTCCGTTCGTCGCTGACGCAACGCCCACTGCCGCACTCATCAGAGCTACAGCCGCGAGAACCGCGGCAAATACTTTGAAACGCATGACCTTCCCCCCAGCAGATCAAGGCTCGATGCGCATAGAGGCTGAACCCCTGGCTCTCTCGCCTGGTGGCAGTGATCCTACAGAAGGCCGCCGCAACACATGACAGCCGCAGACACGTCGAGTGAATTTCGTATTCCCGGCAGGAGCCACGGTCGAACCACCTGACCGACATCGAGGCGATTCCTTGGGGCCGGTTCCATTTCAAGCGAACTTCTAGAAGGAGACGGTACCCGAGCCTGTGATCGACGAGTACTGGCTAATCGGCTGGGCGCTCAGGTTGCACTGGCCTTTGTTCTTCCCGCTCGTGGATAGCGGACTGATGAAGGCGTAGGTTTCGGTGATGCCTAGCGTCCCGGTGATTCCCTTGTAGAGTCCGGTGCCGTCGACCAGCGTCACCGGACCGGCTGCAGAGAGCTGCGCCGAGCAGGTCGCCTTGTAGAAGGTCGGCTGTAAGCTGTTCGCCGTCGCGTTGAGCGTCGTCGAGTTGATCTCGAACGTGCCCTTGTGCAGGGTGACCTTGACGTAGTTCCCATTCGAATCGGCCTTGCCGTTCTTGTCGATCGTGAGCGTCTGGCCGTAATCACCAATCGCCCCGGTGATAAGAATCGTTGCGGCAGCGCCGTTGCTGGGTGTCACGAAGATCTTCACGGAGCCTCCGGCTGGGGTAGTACCGCTCCGTCTACTCGTCGCTAGAGCAACGCTTGCCGACGCACCCATCAGGGCTGTAACCACGACAAGCGCGGCAATAACCTTAAAACGCATGACTTTCCCCCCTTGTGGACTTCGTCTGCCAGAAGCGTACTGCCATGTTTCAGGGCGTCGCGCAAGCCCTGGGGTGGGTGACGGTCTTCAAGTCCAGGTGGACGACGGGGATGTCACTCACGGCCTGCCTACTACTAATGGGGATGGACAGCGGCTCGTTCGAGTGCAAGACTCCCGGTTCCGCAACACAATGAGGCATGGGGGGAAGACGAATGAAGTTAGAACGCGGCTTTATGAGAATCGCCGTACCTGCGATTCTCGCCGTAGGCCTGGTCGCGGCGATCGGCAGCCCTGCCGGAGCAGGGGCAAAGCCGAAGGCAACTGGCACTCTCTACGTTGCGCCCCTCAGGGGCCGAGCGAAGCTTCCAGCTGTTTGCACGACCGCAAAGTTCAGCAATATCAATGCGGCCATCAAGGCCGCAGCCGTCGGTGACACGGTCACGGTCTGCCCGGGAACCTACAGAGGCTCGGCATCGATCACGGTGAAGAGCAAAGCCGGGAACATCAGGATTACAAGTGGCGCCCTCATAGAGACCAGGGTCCGCCTCGTCGGCATGCCGGGGGCGATCATCAATGCCGAGGGACTCGTCAATGCCATCACGGTCTTCGGCCCGGGGGCCGCGGGCGCAACCGTGCGCGGCTTCACCGCCGAGAATGCGATCGGTGAGGGGATCCTCGCGGCAGGTACCGACGGGGTCACGATCTCGGACAACACCGTCGTGCACAACGACAACGGCACCTCGAAGAGCCCCTGGCCCTTCTGCACGGCGACTGGGAACGTCCCGAACGACTGCGGCGAGGGCTTGGGTGTCCTCACCACGTCGAACTCGAAGATCATGGACAACACCATCGAGTTCAACTCGGGTGGCATCTTGATGTCCGACGACCTCGGCCCGACCAGTCACAACACGCTCGAAGGCAACCTCGTCGAGGACAACGAATCCGACTGTGGCATCACCATCGTCGGCCACAACGCTGGCGGCGTCAGCGCGAAGGGCGTCCCGCAGCCGAGTGTGGGAGGCGTCTTCGACAATCTCATCACCGCCAATATGGTCATCAGCAACGGTACGACAGGCGAAGGTGGTGGCATCCTCTTGGCGGGCCCCGCCTCTTACAACAACACCATCACTGACAACGAGATCGCCGGAAATGGCCTGGCCGGTGTGACGATCCATGAGCACGGCGTCGATGCCCTGAACGGAGACGTCATCAACGGCAACTGGTTTGGAACCAACGACATCACCGGCGATCCTGGCACGCCGGACCAGGTCACGACAGCCGTATTCGTCGAGCGTGACAGCCCGAAGTTTCCGACCGTCGACATCACCGTGAAGAACAACACGATCGCGTGGGATGTCATCGGCATCTACGACATCACAGGAGCAAGAGGCCTCCGCCAGAGCGGCAACAAGTTCCTCCATGTCAAGGAGGGCGTGAAGCTGTGACCTGAGACCTCGCACATCGCCCGACGGCAAGGCTCCGCTCCCGCAGGAAGCTTGCCCCGGGAGGATAAGACGAGCAGGTCGACTCCATGTACCGCCTAAGGCTCAGGCGCTAGGGAAGCCACCTGTCTGCGGCGCCGCGGCACCGCTCGGGGTCGCATCTGCTGTCACGCAGGTGCGGGCGGTCACACCGGAGTCCTCCAACTGTTGAAATGTGCCACTCAACAGGATCCAGCAGGCTCCCTGCTCAGCAGCACGCGTCAGAACGGCCTACAACGGCCCAGGACGCCTGGGGGAGTGGGGCCCCTGGTCGGAAACCAGCCATGGAACCGCTGGGGCTCGAGCTCAGGGTACGAGGCAGTGACCACGTTCAGCTCATCCTGATAGGTGTTCTTGGAATTCGGGGCCGGTGCGACGACGACGCCGAAACTCGTCTGGCCCATGCCCTGCACGGTGTGACGGGCTGGTACAGCGCCGTCGAAGGAGAACTGGCCGGGCGCCGTGACAGCCAGGCAGGGCGTGTTCGTGGAAGCTCCGCAGCTGACCTTGGGAACAGGCACGCAAACGCCTAGGGGCGGTTGTGGCCCGGGTAGGGTGCTCGCGGCTTCTAAGAGCTGTGTTCTTTTCGTGACGCTCAAGACATCGAAGATGAGCGCGGCGGGCTTGGCCGGGGCCACGCTCAACATTGTGGTGACCGGCCCGGCCGGGGCCGCGCTCGGGGTGGCCACCCTGCTCGTGACCAACACCGGGACGGCGCCGCTTTCGTTCTCCCCGTCGCCACTTGCCCTCGGGGACGTCGTAGTCGGCAACAGCGGTGGGGTGACCAAGACATTGACGGTGACGAACCTGACCAGTCAGAGCATCACGCTCGGTGCTCTCGGCTATGACCGCACCGCCGTCGGCGCGGGCACCGGCCTGGCGAGATTCACGGTCGACGCGAGCAAGAGCACCTGTGGCGTGGGCGTCGTGTTGGGTCGCGTCGGCGAGTCCGAAAAGGTCATCAAGAGCTGCGACTTCGTGGTGACGTTCACCGTTTCCACGGTCGGCGCGTTCGGCGCCACGCTGAGCCTCGCGTCGACTGGGCAGAACGGTGCCGCATTCCCGGCCGCAACACTCCCGTTCAGCGGCACGGGGGTCAAGTAGTGGGTGTCGGGCCCACCCTGAGCAACCGCATCGAGAATCCGTCGCAGTGCCATCTATCGTCGCCACGACCGAACGCGACCGAACAAACCGTCAGAGTGGCTTTGGGCGCACAGCAACACGCGCCAGAATCGGCAGGGCAAAGCCGCGGCGCATTCCCACCGACGGCCGCTCGACAGCGCCACTGCGCATGGCCAGGTTGATCGACCGAAGATGTTTCCGGCTGTGCGGCACCGGCGAAGCCTCACCGGCCTCGAGTCCTCCAACTGTTCGAATGTGCCACTCACTAGTCCAACAGGCTCCCTGCTCAACAGCACCTTCAGAACGACCCACAACGGCCCGGGGCGCCTGGGGGAGTGAACACCAGCCGGAAACCAGCCACGGAACCGTTGGGGGTGGTTGTCTGTCAGTCGGTATGCGAGTGGCTGGCCTCGAAGGCGACGTTCCGCCCGGCAGCTCCCGGGCCAGACTGGCACCTTGGTCGAGACCGACACCGTAAGGGGGAAGCGTCATGTCCAGTGGTCGGCGCGCCGTCTGCCATGACGTACCAAGGGAGCCTTCGCTCTCTGTGTTCAGCGTGGTCTGCCCGGACCTCGAGCCTGTCAAGCTGGCGGGGTCGGGGGTCCCGCTCATCGTCAGCGTGACGGCGCACGCGGGGTGCCGACAGTAATGGGGGCGGTTGTCGGCAGAGGTACCGGATGAGCGCCACCGCGCTCCCCGACGCATCCCACAGGCTGGCGGCCGAGAGCCAATGGGCCGTTGAGACTCATGGGCTGACCAAGCGGTTCGGGGAGAATGTCGCGGTAGACGGTGTTGAGCTCCTGGTCCCGCGCGGATGTGCGTTCGGCTACCTCGGGCCGAACGGCGCCGGCAAGACCACGCTCATCCGCGTGCTACTCGGGTTGACGCACGCCGACGCCGGCACGATGTCCCTACTCGGATACCCCGTTCCAAAGCATCGCGATGTGGCCCTGGCGCGAGTTGGAGCCATCGTCGACGAGCCGAAGTTCCACGGCCATCTGACCGGGAGGCAGAACCTCCAGATCCTCGCCGCAGCACGTGAACGGGAGGCACGTGACCGCATCGGGCCGTCGCTCGGACGCGTTGGACTTGCTGGTCGCGCCGATGACAAGGTCTCGAAGTACTCGATGGGCATGCGTCAGCGACTCGGAGTCGCTGCCTGCCTGATCGGGGACCCGCAGCTACTGATCCTGGACGAGCCGATGAACGGACTCGACCCGGCCGGCATGGCCGATATTCGCGACATGATCCTCGCCCTGGTGGCCGAGGGTCGCACGGTCGTGTTGTCCTCACATCTGCTTGACGAGGTCGAGCGGACCTGCGACGCCGTGGCCATCGTCGACCGGGGGAAGATCATCCGGCAGGGACCTATATCCGAGCTGCTCGCGGGAGCATCTCTTGTGCTTCAGGTCGAATGCTCTGAACCCGATCGGGCCCGCGCCCTTATCGAAGGAACCAGTATTGCGGCCCGCATCGAGGTCGGGACGCTGGGCCTCGGGATCACCCTGGCGGCAGGCACGCCGCGCGACGTCGTAGCCGAGATCAACCGCGTCCTCGTGACGGGAGGGATCTCCGTGTATCGGCTCCAGGAGGTCCAAGCGTCGCTCGAAGCGTGGTTCTTGCAGGTCACGAGTCGACTGGGAGTCTCGTAATGGCGACTGTGACGGCGCAGACTTCTCCCGTTCCGGCGGCGCCGCCGTCCGGCACGTCGCGTGATCACCGGGGATCGCCGATTCCTACTGGAGCCATGATCGCGACCAGGTTCATGGAGCTGCGCAAGCGGCGCGGACTCATGATCGCCCTGATCCTCGTGAACATCGGCATCCCCACGATATTTCTCACTGTCCGACTGCTGGCGCACGCGTTCGACCCGAAGTCCTACGGGCCGGCCGGCGGCTACTCGATCTACACGGGCCTTGTCGCTGGCGTGATGTACGTCTTCGGCTTCATCGTTGCTGCCACCTTGGGCTGCACGGCGGGATCGGTGGATCTCTCCGAGGGGATGTTCCGGCATCTGGTGGTGACCGGCCGCTCCCGACTAGCGCTCTACCTGGCGCGGATCCCCGCCGGGTTGGCAATCGTCGTGCCCTTGGTCGCAGTCGGATTCACCATTGTCTGCGCGGTGTGCGTCTTCGCGGCTCCGAAGACGCTGAACTACGACGGTGTGAATGTGCCTGTCGGCCTTTCGCGTGCCGGATTCGAGAACTGGGCTGCCAACCATTCCGACTTGGTCATGTGCGACTTCGGCTACAACGGACCGGGTTTGCCGAACGTCCCTTGCGGACCTAACGGCCAGATCATCAAAGTACAGCCGGGGTCCCAAGGTCCGACGCAGCCCACGCCAGCCCAGCTCCGAACCGCAGCCATCCAGGTAGCCCGGCAGAATTATTCCAGCTACGCGTCCGATTTCCTGTACCCGTCCGACTCCCTCATGATCAGGTCTGGGTTGTGGCTCGAGCTCGAAGCGCTCATCGGGTTGCTTGTAGGCCTGGGACTCGCCTCCCTGCTTGGGCAGAGGACTATCTCTGTGATCCTCATGCTCGTGCTCGAGGTCGTCCTGACGCCGATCTTTTCACGAGCACGTATCCCTCACCTGCTGAACTTGCAGCGTGCAGTGGTCGGTGTCGCGACCGCCCACCTAACGCCGGGTGGCATTCCGGTATTCGGCGGCGGCGGGGGAGGGCCAGGCGGCGGCAACGGCAACCCACTCCTCGTGCCTGAGTCGACCACCGTGGCCGTCTGCGTCATCATTGCCTGGCTAGTCGTCTGGACGGCCCTTGGCGCCTGGAGGATGATGACCCGGGACGCCTGAGTAGCGCGGCACAATCGCGGTGGCGCGCCTGGCGCAGAGCTCGCGTCCCTGTTCGGCGCTACGCGCAGGGCAGAGCCACGACGCAGCGCACTCTGGCGGCCGCTCCATAGCGCCACCGATCCTCGTATTCCGGCAACCACGTTGACAGATCGAAGATGTTCCGAAGGTGGCGACACCCGCGACGCTGTCCTCTCATCCGAGTCCTCCAACTGTTGAAATGTGCCACTCGCCAGGATCCAACAGGCCCCTGCGGCAGCCTCCGGAACGGCCTAGAACTGCCCAGGAACCATTTTCCATCGCCGATAAGCCTGCCGGCCATCGGTTGAGCTTGGAGCCTTCAAGTCGATTTGCTGGATGAGTAGCTCGTTCTGGCAAGTGTGCTCTTGGCGATACACCTAGAGCCGCTCGTGTGCTTGATCACTCCGTAACAGGTGCCGGTCGCGAGGCTTGTGGTGCCGGCGGCGTTGGCTTGAGCCGGCTGGGTTGCATCCTGTAGACGGTGATCCAGCAGTCCGTCGTACCCGGCGAGCGCCGGCCGGCCGCGCCACTGGAGTTGATCGAAACGGTGTTCTCCTTGGTTGACCCTTTACCGGTCACGAACGTCAAGCCCGTGCCGATGGCCGTGATGGTCGACACACCTGTGGCACCGCAGACTCCGAAGTGGGACTGGTTGCCGCTCGAGTAGAGCAAGTTGGCCGGCGCAGCAGTGTTGTTGGCGGTCTTGGCCGTCGTTAGGAAGGTCGGGATCACGATCGCAAGCAATGTCCCGATGATGAGCAGGACCACTAGAAGCTCGATCAGCGTGAAGCCCGCTTCTGCAGCCTCCCCGAACCTGAGGCGACGGAAACGGAGCCTCTCGGGAGCCTCTGACATGGGACCATCCTCTCGGCTGCAAACTGCTGCCTTAAGTTCCATCGGATTGCAGCTCCCCGAGCCTTAGGGAATCTTTGTAGGATCCACTCGGCTACGGACCTACGGCCGGCGGTCTCAGGCCGTGTCTTCGTGCATGGAGCCGGCCCCGGAGCTCGTGTCCTTGATGGAGCGGACGTTCAGAAACTGGGACGCGTTGGATGCCAACGGCATGTCGATGTGCGCCGGTTGGGCCGGAGTCCAATCTGCCACCATGTCCGGATGACGGTCCGAGCGGTCATCTTCGATGTCGGGGGCGTCCTCGAGGTGACCCCGCCAACCGGCTGGCTCGAGGTGTGGCGAGCGCGCCTCGGCTTGGCTTGGTACGAGGGAGTTTCCCAGCTCGAGGCGGCGTGGCGGGCCGGCCGCGTCGGTGGTATCAGCCTCCAGGAGGTCGAACAGCGGACGGCTGAGGTACTCGGTCTCGACGAAACGCAACTGCTGCTGTTCATGGACGACTTGTGGACGGAGTATCTCGGTACCTTGAACCGAGAGCTAACGGACTACTTCGCCGCGTTGCGTCCTCGTTACAAGACTGCCATCTTGAGCAACAGCTTTGTGGGAGCCCGGGAGCGAGAACGCGAGGCGTACCGCTTCGAGGAACTCTGCGATGTCGTGGTGTACTCGCACGAAGAAGGCATGGAGAAGCCCGATCCCGCGTTCTACGGGATCGTCACAGAGCGCCTCGGCGTGCAGCCGGGCGAGACGGTCTTCCTCGATGACACCGAGGCCTGCGTCGAGGGAGCCCGTCGGGTCGGCATGACCGGTGTGCTCTTCGTCGGCAACGAACAGGCAATCGCCGAGTTGGAGACCTATCTCAAGGAGTGACAAACAGAGCGCACGTTGCGCCTTCTAGCCCCTGTAGCTCCTCGGTGCCGTCGGTGGCCACCAGGGCGGGGGCGACGTGACACCAGTCGGGGAAGTCCTCGAAGCGCTGCTCACCATTTCACGCAAGCGTTCAAGGGCCGACCGGCCCGAGTCGATATTGATAGATGGTGCACGACCCCCGGTCGCCTTGCGAGGGAAGCCGGGGGGCCGTGCACCTCGTCGTCCTGGTCGAAGTACTCCAGGAGACGCTTGTCGATGGAGTCCAGGTAGACGAGGAGGAAGTCGCCCGCTGGTCCATCTTGGCCGGTCACTGCTGGAGGAAAGGTGATCCGAGCGGATCGGCCCTATGTACCGCCTAAGCCTCAGGCGCTAGGGAAGCCACCTGTCTGCGGTGTCGAGGCGCCGCTCGGGGCCGCACCTGTTGCTGCCGTGCACTCACTGGCCGGTATCCCTGGGTCGACCGCGTAGTACGTGCCGGAGCCGAGACCACCCCAGACAGTCGAGCTTGCGGCCTTCAGGTCGATGATGAACCAGCAGTCCCTGGTGCCCGGCGCGTACGCCGCCAGGACGATCGAGGTGGACCCGTCGGTCCAGAGCGACACCACGTTCAGGCCCGTCGAGTTGGTCCCGCTGACATAGTTCACGTTCGTGTCGATCTCAGAGATGTTCGACACGGTCGTGCTCCCGGCCACGTCGATTCCCGAGTAGGTCTGCTCGGCTTGCGTCCAGTACGCGTCAGCACCCGTGAGGGCGACTTGCAGATTGGCCTGCGCCGAGGTCTCGTTGGCGGCCTTGCTCGACGTCAGGAACGTCGGGATCGCGACCGCGAGCAGGATGCCGATGATGAGCAGGACCACTAGAAGCTCGATCAGGGTGAAGCCTTCCTCTCGTTCGTCCACGCCTTGGAAGTGGCTCCGACGGAGTCTCCCTTGTTCAGTTGACATTTCGTTTATCCCCTTTGGTTCAATGAATGTGCTGTGGCTGAAGCTGTTGGTGGTGACTTCACCGGATTCCTGGGCACCGACACAGTGCCGAGGTGACGGTCATCGGTACGTTGCAGAGGTTCGTTGCGGTCAGCACGAGCGCGGGCTGACGCTGGGTTGCATTTCGTGATGGGTGCGACAGGGTGACCCTTGCTCACACGACAAAGCTCAATGCTCGCGGGGGCATCGCTGACACCGACCCGAGAACTTCTGCCGTGGACGACCGCCGATGAGGTTTCAAAAGAATCGGCCTCGTATTGAAACCGGAGACAATTCATCGATTCCCACTCCTCGCTCGTGGGTTCTCAGTTACTTTTGCTATCGAACGAGGACGGTTTCGCTGTTAGCTCCAACCAGCCCAAGCGACCACATAAGAACTGGAAATCGACGCTTCCCTCGCAATCCGAAATCATATATGAGCAAGCCGTTAGCGTCAAGCGAAAATCTCGCACTCCCCATGAGACAACAGGTCTATACCCGTGCAAAAGTTGAAGGAATGCTCCAAACGAGCTTCAGTTCCGCGGGTCCGATCCACAAAGGCAGGAGAGACCCACGTCCCAGCCCGCCCGGCCGGGCCGCATTCCCTACGCACGGTCCCAAATACGAAAGCGCCCGAGGGTCGAAGTCCCAAACGTGCTGATAATCAAGGTGTTTCTGCATGGCTGACCGCGAAGACCGCCGTCGGTCGCAGACCGCCCTTGTGTGTGACCGCATGGACGTGGTGCCGGTGACTCGGTTACGCGCTGTGCATCGGACGGCTACTGCGTAGCCGCGACACGCGTCTCCCACGACGGGGGATTGTGACGAAAACGTGCGCGCTCATTGCAGCGAAATGCTCACTCGTTGTGTATGTCTGACCACTCTTTGTGGCGACACAGGAGCACCCGGAGGACGTCATGTCGAAGCTCGGCACGTGGGACGTCACGGCCCGATCGGTGGCGGGATTTCGCCTCCAGGAGACATTCATCGGGCTCGGTAATGATGTCGTCGGAAGGACGAGTGACGTCACCGGCACTATCTCCGTCTCCGACAATCGAGTCATCT
>Ga0182014_10007233_pt1 | contig 11689 bp, 10 predicted proteins | sample 612S2DmetaG_FD_120489 | JGI IMG/M metagenome (GOLD analysis project Ga0182014, IMG submission 120489) | Permafrost microbial communities from Stordalen Mire, Sweden - 612S2D metaG | ecosystem: Environmental > Terrestrial > Soil > Wetlands > Permafrost | place: Sweden: Stordalen | collected... | reverse complement strand
GTGCAGACCCCCGATTACCGCGAGTCCTATTCCAACAGCGTGCAGATCCGGGTAAATGTTTGGGATTTCTTCCTCGTTTTCGGGACTATGCAGCAAAGCTCGGAGACACACGTGGAATTGCGAAACTTTCAGGGAATTTATCTCAGCCCGCAGCAGGCCAAGGCGCTCATGGCGCTCTTGCAGCAGAACGTGACCAACTACGAGGCCGCGTTCGGCGAGATCAATCTTGATCCGCGCGCCCCGGTTGGGCCCATTCACTGATGTACCATTCGCTCCTGCGCCGTTCACTGCTGCACCGTTCGTTGCTGCAAAGCTCACTGCTGCAAAGTAGAACGACGCCTGCGCGGTTGGGGGCGCGTTCCGATCTGAAAACTGAATCTCAGCTGGCATCTTCCGCATGGGCGCAACAGTTTCTTCTATTCGCGCTCTTCTTTGCCGGATTGATGCTGCTGCACGCGCCACTCCTGCGCCTTCCTTATTTCTGGGATGAGGCGGGCTATTACGTTCCGGCCGCGCGTGATCTATTTCTGACCGGCGCACTCGTCCCCCATTCAACGCCATCGAATGCGCATCCGCCGCTGGTCATGGCGTGGCTGGCGCTGGCCTGGCGCGCTTTCGGATTCTCCACCCTGGTCACACGCACCGCTATGCTGGCGCTGAGCGCATTCTCGCTGCTGGGACTGTTTCGCCTTTCGCGAAGCGCCGCCAATCTGCCGGTGGCGTGGGCGACAACCGCGTTGGTGGCGGTCTATCCCGTGTACTTCACGCAGAGTTCACTGGCGCAGATCGATCTGCCGGCCGCCGGATTCACCTTCTGGGCGCTGGCCGCGTATATAGAAGACCGTCCGTGGAGGCAAGCGCTCTGGTTCTCGCTGGCGGCGCTCGCGAAAGAGACGGCGATCCTGGCTCCGCTGGCGTTGTTTGGCTGGGAACTGTTCGCATATCTCATTCGGCGAACTGCGGAAACGAGTTCAAAAGAAACTCGATGGAAAGAAATTCTCCCGCCTGAGGGCAGACGCACGCGCTGGTTTACCCTGCTGTTTCCGATTGTGCCGCTGGCTGCCTGGTATGCCTATCATTATGCGAAAACGGGTTTCCTGCTGGGCAATCCCGAATTCTTTCGCTACAACGTCGCCGCCACGCTCAATCCTCTGCGCATCCCGTTTGCTCTGGGAATGAGGCTCTGGCAGCTCTTCGGATATTTCGGCCTCTACTTGCTCACGCTGGCGGGATTGCTGGCCATGCTTCGTCCGCCCCAAATAGAGAGGACGGAGAAGTTAGAGCGAAAGACGGAGACCGCCGTTGCCCGGCCGCGAATTGCATTCTGGATGCAGGCTGCATTTCTTTCTGTGGTGCTCGCGTACCTCGCCTTTATGTCGGCAGTGGGCGGAGCGGTGCTGGCTCGCTACATGTTGCCAGTCGTCCCGCTGGTGATTCTGGCGCTGGTCTCGACTCTCTGGCGCCGCACGCAATATTGGAAATTGATTGTCGGAGCGGTCGCCATAGCTTTTGTCGCGGGCCTGTTCAGCAACCCGCCGTATGGATTCTCTCTTGAAGACAATCTCTCCTATCGCGACTACATCCTGATGCACGCGGAAGCCAGTCGCTTCCTGACGATGCAATATCCCGGTAAGCGCGTTCTCACCGCATGGCCGGCGTCGGACGAACTCACACGGCCGTGGCTCGGCTATGTCAGTCAGGGTTTTCGGTTGGTGCGTGTAGAGGATTTCTCCCTCTCCGAGATGGACGCGGCCGCGAAGGCGCGCGGCCAGTTTGATGTGGCTCTGGTCTTCTCCACGAAGTACCAGCCGCCACACCCGCTGCTTGAAAATTGGGCGGCGTGGCAGCGCATCAAGGAAAGATTCTTCGGCTACCATCGCGACTTGCTGCCCGAAGATATAGCGCAACGTCTAGGCGGAACGATTGCCTATCGCAAAGAACGGAATGGCCAGTGGATCTCGGTGATGGCAGTGGAGCCGTGAGCCTCTTGTGTGGGGACGGGGCTTTGCCCCGTCCGGGGTTGCGTAGGGACGGACGCCCTCGTTCGTCCAGCCGAGCGAAGCTCGGCTGGTGGTGAAGGACTGCGGCAGTCCCCAGAGGGTGACTTCCCAGTGGAGCTATTGCCAAACCCCTGTAATCGTCTTGACCGAAGCGGATTTGCCGGCGTACGGGAGGCCGTAAATGGCTTCCAGAGTGCGCAGCACATTGTAGTGGTTGATGTGTCCGCTGTACTGTCCCGGTTTTACCATCGGTCCGACAAAGATCGTGGGAATCTGATTTCCTGAGGCGCCGTTGTTCTCGTCCCAAATGATAATCAGCAGGCTGTTGTTGGATTGCGCCCACGTTATGTATCCCATCAAATTGGTCTGCAGCCAGCTGTCCGCTTGTTGGATGGTTCCGCTGTGCATGTCATCCAGCAGGTCTGGAATCACCCAAGATATGGTAGGCAGGTCGGCGAAGTTGGTGGGAAAACTGGTGAAGGGTTGATTATCGCCCGACGGAATATTGCTGAAATCCGTCCACGGAGCGTGTTTGCGTGCGTATTCGCCCGAGGTACAGACCTCCGATCCAGCCTTGGGTAGACCTTCTGAATAACCGGCAAACGTCAAGCCAGCCGCAATCAGTTCACTGCCGAGGTTCGCCACATCGAAAGTATGTGGGCACGAGTCGCTGGTGACCTTTTGCGTTGAGCCCGAAAACAGAGCCAGGTAATTCGGTTGGCTTGGTTGGGTAATGGCGTGCGAGTTCGTGAATGAAGCGCCAACGGCCGCCAGACTGTTGATGTAGGGAGCTTTCGACGATCCGATGATCTGCGAGTAGGAGTGATTTTCTTCCACAACGATGACCACGTGCGATGGAAGCGGAAGAGCCTGCGCAAGTGCTGGTTCGGCGCCAATCATGCACAACGCGGCGCAAGCTGCACCCAATAACGTCGTAAACACTGGTTGTGGGGAACGGAATGTTGGCTCAATACGAAGCATACAATTCGCCTTTCTGAGCAGGAATCCACATGGCATTTCTGCCCCGCACGATCTCGTGGTGTGCCGGCTGTCTCGGATCGTGGTGCCGAGAGGCGTTTTGGAGATACTGTTTATCCGCTATCCCTGCCAGGCGGGCGAGGCCGTCAAGCTTGAATCCTGCCTCAAGTTAGCCCCCAGGGTCAAACTCAGTCGTTCGCCCGTACCGCAGCAATCGTGTTCACATCCCCATCAAATGGCACGAATGCGTCTTAACGACAACCCACACGCTCTTTCCGGGGCCAAGCTGCAGACTGTCGCGCGCCGCCAGCGTTAGGTGTACTTCGAACTCCGTGCCGCCGCAATCGACGATTGCCGAGACGATTACGTCCCTCTGCTCCAGTTGAAGGATCATTCCCGGCAGAAGGTTGCGAGCGCTCAGCCCGCGCGGGCTTTCCGTGGCCAGCAGCAGATCTCCGGCGCGAACGCCCACGCGCAGCCGCGAGCCAACCTCGGCTCGAACCAGCGGCGTTTCCAGATCGACCTCACCTTTTCCCAAGCGGCAGGTCATGGTGCCGCGATCTTCGTGCAGTGCGAGCACCGTGGCGTTGAAGATGTTTTCGAACCCTGTCAGGTTCGCGACGGTTTCCAGCCGCGGAGCGCGCATCACTTCATGCGGCTGCCCTTGCGCCACGATTCTCCCACCGTCAAGCACAATAACCTCGTCGCCGAGGGCAAACACTTCCTCGCTATTGTGGGTGACGAAGAGAATCGGAACGCGATGTTCCTGGTTCCATTTGCGCAGATCGCCGACGAGAGACGACTTTGTCGGACGGTCCAGCGCCGCCAGGGGCTCGTCGAGAAGGAGCGTGCGCGGTTCGGTGACCAGAGCGCGTGCCAGGGCCACACGTTGACGCTCGCCTCCGGAAATTTGCGCTGGCCGCCGGTCGCGCACGTGATCGATACGAAATGCGTCGAGCATTTCGCGGCTGCGCGTCTTTCGCTCCGCCGCGCTTAGAGCGCGAAGACCGTAAGCGACGTTCTCTTCGGCGGTCAGGTGAGGGAAAAGCGCCAGATCCTGATGCACATACCCGATGTGCCGTTTCCAGGCGGCGACGTTCCGTTTCTTCTCCGAATCGTAAAGGTCGTCGCCGCCAACCGCGACGCGCCCGTCGTCTGGCTCGACCAGCCCGGCAATGCAATCGAGCAGCGTCGTTTTTCCCGCACCCGACGCGCCAAACAGAATCGTGAAACCGGCCAGCGCGCGAAAGTGGACATTCAAATTGAAACTTCGCTCGGGATTCGAATAGCCTTTACGAATGCGAACTTCGAGATCGGCGGAGATCGACAGCGTCGTTGCTTGTAGCGCCTGCTTCATAGATGATGTTTTGAAAGGGCCCGGCTTCAGCCGGGCCGCAACAAGCTTCGTAAAACTGGGCTTCGGCCCCTGAGGGAAGCTCCCGCCGCTTTTGAAATCAGTTATGAGACAAGCTCTGGAGCCGCGTCGAGCGGTCTTACCGCCATGGCCCCACCGCCACTGGACGCCGGTTCAGGCCGTACCGATTCAAGCCGAAAACGACCGACAACAAGAGGAAAGAAATGATCAGCAGCACCAGCGCCGTCTGGTTCGCGCTGGAATAATTTGCCGTCTGCACCTGATCGTAAATATCGATCGAGATGGTGCGCGTCACGCCCGGAATGTTGCCTCCCACCATGAGCACCACGCCAAACTCGCCCAGCGTGTGCGCGAAGCTCAGCGCAAATCCCGTGACCAGTCCCGCTTTTGAAAGGGGAAGCACGATGCGGCGAAACGTCTGCAGCGGCGATTGTCCAAGCGACGCCGAGGCGCGAAGCAGACTGGAGTCGACGGCTCCGAATGATGCCGCGAACGGCTGCACGGCGAACGGCAGACTGTATAACAACGACCCAACCACCAGTCCTTCGAAAGTGAAGGCCAGGGTGTGGCCGGTGAGCGACTCCCACCAGCGGCCAAGCGGACTCCGCGAACCGAGCGCCACCAGGACATAGAAGCCGAGCACTGTCGGCGGCAGGACGATGGGAAGCGCGACCGCGGCCTCGACCAGAAATTTCCAGCGCCAGCGCGAGTAAGTCACCCAGTAAGCGATGGGGATTCCAATGGCGAGCAGCAGCATCGAGACAATGGCGGCGAGACGCACCGTCAACCAGAACGCCTCCCAGTTCATTTCACGATTTCTCCATTTCAATGCTTCTCCGCGGGCAAGCTGAAGCCGTAACTCGTGAGCAGGGAAGTGACCTCGGGGATGCGAAGAAATTTCAGGAATCTGCGAGCCGCATCCGGCTGTTTAGATTTTGAGAGCACAACCGCCGCCTGATTCAGCGTCGGATAGGCATCAAGCGGAACCGTCCAATAGCGGCCTTTGTCTTTCATCGCGGGCGCGAGCGCATGAGAGAGCGCGATCAGTCCCGCCTGCGCGTTGCCCGATTCGACGAACTGCGCCGCCTGCGACACATTTTCTCCAAGGACAAGCCGGCTTGAAATCTGATCGTAGAGCCCGAAATGTCGCAGCGCGGCCTCGGCTGCGCGCCCATACGGCGCGGTCGCGGGATTCGCAATCGAAATCTTCTTCACCGAAGAATCGAGCAGAGCCTGGATGCCGAGCTTTGATAAATCGAGTGGCGAGTCGCCCGGCACCCACAGCACCAACCGGCCGACCGCATAGCGATAAAGAGTATCCTTCGACGCCAGCCCCTCGGAGATGAGTTGCTGCGGATATTGCTCATCGGCTGAAAAAAAAACGTCGAAGGGTGCGCCGTTTCGTATCTGGTTAGTCAGATTGCCGGACGCGCCGAAGGAGAGCTTCACCGCTTGCCCAGTCTTTTTCGTGTAGGCGGCGACGAGTTCGGGAAGAGCAGCACTCATATCGGCAGCCGCAGCCACCGTAATCTCCTGCGCGACTGCGAGACTGCCTATGAAAAGGAAAAGGAGCGCCGGAAATCTTTTCATTTGGATATTTCGTACCCCCGCGTCGAGTCAATCCAGTGGAGCGCCGCGCGTCTCGCCCGGCACGGGCGAAGACGCCAGGCGCTCCACTTATACTAGTTTCGTCTTCGACAGCGGTAGCTCGCGCACGCGCTTGCCAGTAGCCGCAAACACTGCGTTGTACAAAGCTGGCGCAAAAGGCGGCACGCCGGGTTCGCCAACTCCGGCCGGCGGCGCTTCACTCTTCACAATCTGCACGTCGACATGCCGCGGAGCCCGGTTCATGCGCGTGAGCTGGAAATTGTGGAAATTGCTCTGGTCGATAACTCCGTTCGTCGCTGTAATTTCGCCGAACAGAGCCAGACTGGTCCCAAATACAGCCGCACCCTCGAACTGGTTGCGAACATTGTCGGGGCTGACGATGGTGCCCGCATCGACCGCCGTCCACACATTCGGAATATGAACCTGTCCCTTGCTGTCGACTTCGACTTCCACCACGGTCGCAACATAGGTGAGAAAACTGCGGTGAGCCGCGATGCCCATGCCGCGCCCTTTACTCATCGGGCGTTTGCCCCAGCCGGATTTCTCGGCTGCGATCTCGACCACGCGCCGCAATCGAGCGGTGTCGAGCGGGTAATTCTTGGCCTCTTCCGCCTCGTCCCCCTTGAGGTCAAGCGCGACGATACGCGGCGATCCGATCAGGTCCAGCAGATACTGGACTGGATCTTTGTTAGCGTTGTGCGCCAGTTCGTCGGCGAACGAATGAATCGCGAACGCATGATAGATATTCGCCACGCTGCGCAGCCATCCAATGCGCACGTGGTAGTCGGCGGGGCCATTTTCGGCGCGGTGGTTTGCAATATCGAAAGGAAGATTGTTCCATCCCAAGCCCATCTCGTCGAGGGCATAGGTGGCGGACGCGTCGAAAGTTGAATTGATCGGCGGATACACCGTGCGCTGCAACCACGCCGTCGGCTTGCCGTCTGGCCCGATCCCGGCCTTCATATACATGGCGGCGACGGAGTGAAAAAAATCGAAGCGAATATCGTCTTCCCGGCTCCAGACAACTTTGACCGGCTTGCCAAGCTGTTTCGAAAGAACGGCGGCTTCCGCCACCTGGTCCGGTTTCGACTTGCGTCCGAAGCCGCCGCCGAGCAGTGTGACATGGCAAGTCACATCCTCTTTCTTGATGCCGAGCACGCCGGCGATGGTCTCCTGCACGGCTTGCGGATTCTGCGTCGGAGCCCAGGCCAGAACTTTTCCGTCGCGATACTCGGCGACGGCGACTGGCGGCTCCATGGAAACGTGCGCCAGATGCGGAGCGTAGTACTCGGCCTCGATCGTTTTTCCGCCCTTCGCAAATATGGCATCCACATCTCCGACGTTGCGGACAACTTTACCCGGCTGCCGCGAAGTGGTTTCGAGCGTCTTGCGGAACGGCGCGGAGTTGTACACCGAATGGGGACTGCTGTCCCAATCGATCTTCAGGCTCTTGCGTCCCTGGAACGCCGCGTACGTGTTGTCGGCAATCACGGCGACGCCTCCCAACGGCTGGAACACGTGCGGCGGCTTGAAAGTCTCGATGGTCAGCGTCTTCTGAACACCGGGCACTTTGAGTGCGGCCTTGTCGTCGTACGACTTGATCTTTTGTCCAAGCACGGGCGGATGCTCAACCGACGCGTAGACCATGCCAGGCATAGTCGCGTCCATGCCGAAAATCGCTTTGCCGGTAACGATCTCGGGAAGATCGAACAGAGAATTGCTTTCTTTGCCGATGTAGCGCCACTCGGAACGCGGTTTAAGTGGGACGTCTTCTTTTTTCGGGACCGGCAGCTTCGCTGCAGCGGCAGCAACTTCGCCATAGCCCAGCTTACGGCCGCTGGCGCGATGCACAACGAAGTGGGGCTCGGTCGTGCAGTCTTTCGGGGAAACGCCCCACTGCGCGGCTGCGGCGCCGATCAGCATGACGCGTCCGGTAGCGCCTACCTGGCGCATCAGGTCGAAAGAACTGCGGACCGAGTGCGACCCGTCCGTATCCTGCTCGCCGTATTTCGGATCGCCAATTGCCTGCTCGAGCTTGACCTTCGACCAGTCCGCATCAAGTTCGTCGGCGACCACGAGCGGCAAAGCTGTGCGGCTGCCGCAACCCATCTCCGAGCGATGGGCGACGATAGTGACAATGCCATCCGGTGCGATCGACATCCACAGACTGGGTTCAAACGGCGCGGCCGCTTCGCCTTCCGCGGCCCACAGCGGCTCAGGAATAAAGCGCGCGCTCAGCACGAATACTCCGCCTGCTAATGCGCCTTGCAGGAATCCGCGCCGACTAACAGGACGGCTGACATTTTCAATGAGCTTCATGCCGTCTCCTTCGCAGCCTGATGCTTCGCTGCCTGATGGATGGCCGCCCGAATCCGCTGATAAGTGCCGCAGCGGCAAAGATTGCCCGACATCGCCGTGTCGATATCCTGGTCGCTGGGATCCTTGTTGTCTTTCAGAAGGGCGATGGCCTGCATGATCTGGCCGGTCTGGCAGTATCCGCATTGCGGCACCCGTATCTCCATCCACGCCGTTTGCACGGGATGCATGGGCTCAATGCCTTCAATCGTGGTAATCTCCGCGCCGCCGACTTCTTTCATGGGAGTGGTGCAGGAGCGGATAGCCGCGCCATTCTGATGCACCGTGCATGCGCCGCACAGCGCCATGCCGCAGCCAAACTTCGTTCCCGTAAGCTGAGCAACGTCCCGCAAATACCACAGCAGCGGCATGTCGGGATCGCCGTCAAACGTCTTCTCTTTCCCGTTCACTTTGAAACGGATCATTTGTCCCCCATGTATTCCCCCGTAAACCGCGGATGCTGCAAAATTGATTTCCATATCCTAGTCGCAGGACGCGAAATGTGGAAGAGCGGAAGCAGATTTCCCGGGTGATCCCTTGTGCCCCCTGTGGTGACAGGTTTCCGTCAGCGCCGATGCGTCGTCATATAATCGTCTGTCATCCTGGGAGGAATTTTGGCCTACGACGATCTGCGCGACTGGATCCAAGTGCTCGACCGAGCCGGCGAACTGAAACACATCCGCACCGAAGCCGACCCGATCCTGGAGATTACGGAGATTACCGATCGGGTTTCGAAAAGCAGAGACAAAGACCAGCAGGGAACTGTCGGCGGCAAAGCTCTGCTCTTCGAGAACCTGAGGGGTTATCCCGGACAGAAACTGCTGATCAACCAGTTCGGTTCCGCCCGCCGCATGAGACTCGCGCTCGAAGTCGACGCGCTCGACGAAGTCGCCGACCGCATTCGCGGATTCATGGACGTGAAGTCTCCGCAGGGTTTCCTGGATAAAGTGAAGATGCTGCCCATGCTCGCCGAGATGGGCAAATTTTTTCCGAAGACCGTCTCCACCGGCCCATGCAAAGAAGTGATCAAGCGCGACAATTTCTCGCTGCTCGATTTTCCCGTCCTCAAATGCTGGCCCAAGGATGGCGGACGCTTTATCACCTTGCCCTGCGTGATCACTCGCGATCCGAAGACGGGGAAGCGCAACGTAGGCATGTATCGCCTGCAGATCTACGACGAGCACACCGCCGGCATGCACTGGCAAAGACAGAAAGTAGCAGCCGAGCATTACCGCGACCACATGCGCGCAGCATTCGCAAAGAGTGGAGAGACGGGCGTCCCCGCCCGTCCAGACGGCACAGCGGGTGCCCCATCCTTCGCGTCTTTTGCAAAGGGTGGGAACTCCGCCGCGGTCGATATAATGGCGCGCTCTTCCGGAGGCGCAATGCTGGCCCAAGGCGATCGTCCCGCCGGAAAAATGGAAGTAGCCGTAGCCATCGGCACCGAGCCCGCGCTAACCTTTTCCGCCATCGTGCCCGCGCCGCCCGACATTGAGGAGTACATCGTCGCCGGATTCCTGCGCCAGAAGCCGGTCGAACTGGTGAAGTGCGAGACCGTCGATTTGGAAGTCCCCGCCGATGCCGAGATCATTCTCGAAGGCTACGTCAACCTCGACGAACTCCGCACCGAAGGCCCGTTCGGAGATCACACCGGCTTCTACTCGCTGGAAGACGAGTACCCGGTTTTCCACGTCACCTGCATCACGCACCGCAAAGACCCAATCTACGCCGCGACCATCGTAGGCAAGCCCCCGCAAGAAGACGCCTGGATGGGCAAGGCCGTCGAGCGCATCTTTCTGCCGCTGATGAAGGTGACCATTCCCGAACTGGTGGACATCAACCTGCCCATCGAAGGCGTCTTCCACAACTTGATGCTGGTTTCCATTCGCAAGTCCTATCCCGGACAGGCGCGCAAGGTGATGAACGCGATTTGGTCGCTGGGGCAAGCGATGTTCACCAAGTGCATCGTCGTAGTAGACGAAGACGTGGATGTGCAGGATATCGCCGACGTCACTTTGAAAGTGCTGAACAACATCGATCCCGAGCGCGACATCCAGTTCACCATGGGCCCAGTCGATTCGCTAGACCATGCCTCGCGCCTGCCCGACTATGGCTCAAAGATGGGCATCGACGCCACCCGCAAGTGGTCCAGCGAAGGCTTCCAGCGTCCCTGGCCGGATGAGATCGTGATGGACGCAAAAACGCGCGCACTGGTGGATGGGAAGTGGAAGGCGCTGGCGAAGGAGCTGGGGATTGAGTGAAATCCGCGCAGCGCGGTCTCATACTAATACTCGACAATAGTATCGTAACGCGTTAGTATTCAGTAATGATTGCGGGTTTCCGGGATCCGGAAACAGAGAGATTATGGCAAACCGGCAGGAGTCGACGCCTGCCGCCCGATCTCCGTCTCCGGGCCTTCAAGAAGCTCGCCATTCTCAATGCTGCGGTCACGCTCGACAATTTAAACGTGCCGCCGGGAAACCACCTCGAAGCGCTTCGAGGAGACCGCACGGGACAACACGGCATTCGCATCAACGACCAATATCGCGTTTGTTTTGTGTGGCGAGACGGAAATGCTTTTGACGTGGAAATCGTGGATTACCACTAGATCGAGACCTAAATGTATGACTAAGCTAAAGAGTAAGGTCTTCGCCATTCATCCGGGAGAGATTCTCAGGACCGAATTCATGGAACCCCTGGGGGTAAGCGCGTATGCGCTGGCGAAGGCGCTGGATTTTCCCGGCCTCTATGAAGTCGTGCGGGGAGACCGTTCCATCAGCGCTGACACGGCCATCCGCCTGGGAAAGTATTTCGGCCTGCCCGCGCAATTCTGGCTCAACCTGCAGAATGATTACGATCTGCGGCTTGCAGCGGCCAGCGGTGTCGGCAAGAAAATCAAGCCGCGAACAGCAACTCAGGTGCGAAGCCAAGTTGGCACAAGACTGGCCGCCACACGGTAACGGCGAATACGTGGCATGCAATCCGAGATTGCCGACGGCTGTGTTTGATGGACACACGCGCGGACAGGTGAGAGCGGTCTCGGACTTCGCCACTCACGTCTGAACGGGGAGAACTCCTGACGCCTCTGGGTGCGGAGAAGATGCAGGGGTCTTTCGACTCCGCAGGAACTTCACTTCGTGAAGTTCCTGCTCCGCTCAAGATGACAACTTAAATGGGATGCTGAGAAGCCGATAGCTGAGGCGGGTGGCCCGTCCTATCGCGAAGCGAAGGGCGGGGCCTTTGATCTTCTTTCATCACAAACGCCCAGTGAGCATCATCACAGACATCAAATCGCCCGTCGGCGACAATCGAGATCGACCTGTGAGTCAGGGCCAAAGTGCGTCCGTCTCCAGAGACGGCCTTCGGAAGCTAC
>Ga0182014_10007231_pt1 | contig 11693 bp, 10 predicted proteins | sample 612S2DmetaG_FD_120489 | JGI IMG/M metagenome (GOLD analysis project Ga0182014, IMG submission 120489) | Permafrost microbial communities from Stordalen Mire, Sweden - 612S2D metaG | ecosystem: Environmental > Terrestrial > Soil > Wetlands > Permafrost | place: Sweden: Stordalen | collected... | reverse complement strand
TGCGGCATGCGGCGCACTGGGCATTATTTGGAGCCGGCCCTTTTGCGACACAGATCAACAGTTGTAATGCCGTGATCAGGACATTGCCGGACCTTACACAACCGAATATTCAATTGATGTGTAATCCTGTCAGAATGGACGCGAACCTTTGGTTCCCGGGGTTCTGCGAGCGTAAAGCCCATGTGTTCGCGGTTGGGGTCGTTCAACTGCATCCACGCAGCCGAGGATGGGTCAAATTGAGGTCCGCCAACCCAGCCGACGCGCCACGCATCACACTGAATATCTTTGCCGACACCGCCGATTTCGCGGATATGCGCAGCGGCATTCGTGAAGCGAGGCGGATCTATCGTACCGCGCCTCAAGGCGACCTCACGGGCGAAGAGATCTCTCCTGGAGCCGCGGTCGATTCAGATTCGGAACTCGATGCATTCATTCGAGCGACAGCCACGACCGCGCAACATCCCGTGGGGACCTGCTCGATGGGCGCTGGCGCTGACTCCGTTGTCGATGCGCAACTTCGCGTGCGAGGGGTCGAAGGCCTGCGCGTTGCCGATGCGTCCGTCATGCCGACTGTCCCCGGTGGTAATACCAACGCGGCCTGCATCATGGTCGGCGAGAAGGCGTCCGACCTCATCCGCAATCGGTCGCTCATGTAGCGGAAATCGTAGTTGAGTTGACAACAGAGAGTTGATACGTCAATCTATAAGCAACCTCGCGCCACAATAGCTGCAGACTCTTGATGAATTCCGACGCGGATACGAGGCCTTGATCGATATTCATGGCGCCACTGCGGTGCCCAGCTCGGACCTCGATCCCTTCAGCGATGCGTTCCTCAGCGATCCCTATCCGAGCTATCTCCAGCTGCGAGAATTAGGCCCCGTGGTGTTCCTCGAACGTTATGGGGCATTTTGTCTGCCGCGCTATGCAGAGGTTCATCGCGTCTTGAACGACTGGGAGTCGTTCTGTTCGGGTCGCGGAGTGGGTTTGACGGATTTTGCCAAGGTTCCGCCATGGCGCCCCTTGAGTCTGTTGTTGGAGGCAGACCCTCCATTGCACTCCAAAGCGCGGGCCGTGGTCGCTCGTGTGCTGTCGGCTAAAGCGTTGCGGGACAAGAGGGCCGTCTTCGCGGCGGAAGCGGAGCGGCTGGTTGAGCAGCTTGTCCACAAAGGCAGCTTTGACGGCGTGACAGAGCTTGCCCAGGCGTATCCCGTCAGGGTGTTTCCCGACGCCATTGGCCTCGGAGAGTCGGGGAGGGAGAATTTGCTTCCCTATGGCGACATGGTGTTCAACGCGTATGGTCCGCAGAACCGCTTGCTGGAACGCTCGATGCAGCATGCAGAGCCTGTAAGTGCTTGGATAACGGCGCAGTGTGAGCGCAGCGCGCTCGACGCGCAGGGGTTCGGTGCTCAGATCTATGCATACGCTGATGCGGGGGAAATCACCGATCAGGAAGCGGCTTTGCTGGTGCGATCGCTCCTCACAGCGGGGGTCGACACCTCGGTCACCGGCCTGGCCGCGACGTTGTATGCTTTTTCGCACAATCCGGACCAGTGGGCGCAGCTGCGCCAGGACCCCGGCTTGACACGTGCCGCGTTCGATGAGGCGTTGCGACTCGAATCTCCCGTGCAAACCTTTTTCCGGACCACGACGCGCGCCGTCGACGTGGGTGGCGTATCGCTGCCGGAAGGTGCTAAGGTATTTATGTCCTTAGCGTCAGCCAATCGGGATGAGCGCCGCTGGGAGCAGCCGGACCGCTTCGACATCCGTCGGCGTACGACGGGGCATGTGGCGTTCGGCGCGGGAATTCATGTCTGCATCGGACAGATGGTCGCTCGCATGGAGGTCGAACTCATTATTAGGGCCTTGGCCAAGCGGGTAGAACGGATAGAACCCGCCGGAGAGGTGCGCTGGCGTCTAAATAATTCGATGCGGGCTTATTCGAGTCTACCGCTGTCAGTGCGTTAGAAGTTCGCAGGTCGATCTGAACGAATTAAATCGGCCGCCTTCTCGCCAATCATGATGGAAGGTGCATTCGTGTTGCCGCCCGGAATCGTCGGCATGACGGACGCATCGGCAACGCGTAACCCTTCCAACCCATGCACCCTCAGCTGAGGATCAACCACCGCCATCGCGCCGCGCCCCATGCTGCAGGTGCCCACGGGGTGGTGAGAGATGCCGGCCATCTTACGTAGATAGGAAGTAAGTGCCGGGGCTGACTGCGTCTGCGAGCCCGGGTTGATTTCCCCAGCAACCAGGTCGGCGAGCGGCGGCGTTGCGTACACTTGCCGTGCCGCCCGCAGCCCCCGCGTGAGGGTATCGATATCGTTCTGTTGGGAGAGAAGATTCACCTGAATGCGAGGTGGCACGGCAGGGTCCGCCGAGCGCAATGAGAGGGATCCACGGCTTTCCGGATGCAGAAGAATGATGATCGCAGCGAGTGTGTCCTCTTGCGCCGCTCGTACGCCTGGAAACCAAACGCGTGCGTCCAGGCGAATGGGGTTAAAAAACAGCTGTATGTCCGGTCGCGTCAGCTCGGGAAGCGTACGGATTAAGGCATGGCAGCTTGTGCCCTGACTCGCGAGCAGTCCTGAGCCAAATAACCACCATCGTGCCATGGCAATCGCTATCTTGTCGAAGCGTAACTCGCTAAGGAGCGTGCGCCCGCGCGCGGCGTATTCCACGTAACAAGAGGCATGTTCGGAGAGATTGCGGCCGACGCCCGGCACATCGCGCACCGGCTGGATGCCAATGGCGTTAAGTTCTGCCGCGGGGCCAATTCCCGATAACATGAGCAACTGCGGAGAGTTGTAGGCGCCTCCGCACAGAATGACCTCGCGGCGAGCGCCGACGCTGCGCCGAGTTCCGTCTCGCTCGTACTCGATTCCGACCGCCCGCACGCCCTTCAAAAGAATTTTGCGCGCATGTGCGCCGGTCTCCAGGGTGAGGTTCCGACGTGCTTTGATGGGATATAGGAAGGCGCGCGAGGCGCTCGACCTCCTGCCCCGGCCGGTGGTCGTTTCTCCGATGCCAAAGCCCTCGGGCTGCTCACCGTGGTGGTCGTCCGTAATCGGGTAGCCCAGACGCGCAGCCGCTTGTGCCACCGGATCGTACAGCAGCTTTCGAGTATCAATTTTGCTGACGTGCATGGCACCGCCCCCGCCATGGTACGGTCCCTCTCCGCGCCAGCTTCGCTCTGAGCGCTTGAAGTAGGGTAGTACATCGGCGTAGGACCAGCCGTCGCATCCCATCTGTTGCCATTCATCGTAATCGCCCGGGTGCCCGCGCGAATACAACATCCCGTTGACGGTGGATGAACCGCCGAGAACTTTCCCGCGGAGCAGTTGGAGCTTTCGGCCCTCGAGCTGTGGTTCTGGCTCGCTGATATATCCCCAGTCCGCGTCCGGGTACCGATGATTGTGAAAGCCCAGCGCGATTTTGTAGAAAAACTGTGTGTCCCAATCACCAGCCTCAAGCAACAGCACTTGAATGGATGGGTCTTCCGTGAGGCGGTTGGCGAGTACGCAACCGGCAGAACCCGCGCCAACAATGACGTAATCAAATACGCGTTGGTCGGGATTGGAACTATCTTGCATGAGACTTCCTTTCTGCTGCCGCCTGTCGTGAGAGTGTGGGAGCGGCTGCTTTTAACTTAGGCACCGAACGGAATTCTTGTACGACAGGATCTCATTGTCAACGTTGCTTAAACGCGTCTAGAACGTCTACACCGCTTCGGTGTGATCGCTGCGCCGAATTGACAATCACCTGGCGGCGCCCAAGAATACATTTGGTCCCGAACATTATTGCTGGCCGCGGGGACCTTTCGACTGGCTTCTTCATCCATCAACTATTCAGAAAATATATGACGAATTCAGAGCCCCAAATTATCGACGTCAACGAGCAGATCGATGCCGCCCCCATCGGCGGCTTGCAGCTCGCGGTGCTCGGATTGAGTTTGATCGCCATGGTGCTTGAGGGCTACGACACGTTCACAGTGGGATATGTTGGCCCGCAAATTGCGGCGGCTTGGAACGTATCGCCGTCCAATCTGGGTATTTTGTTCACATCGGGCATCTTCGGCAGCACCTTAGGCTATTTGGGAGTGGGACCCATCGCCGACCACTTCGGTCGCCGCAAGCTCATCATCCTGGGCACGTTCGCCTTCGGCCTCATTACGCTGTGCAGCGTTGCGGCGCCATCACTTGGCTCCTTCATCGCGGCGCGTGTGCTCGCGGGTTTGGCGCTCGGCGTGGTTCTTCCTAACGTCGTTGCACTCGTCGCCGAACTGGCCCCGCTTCGAAGGCGTTCCTTGTCCGTTGTCATCTTATATAGCGGCTTTGCGATTGGCGCCGCGACCGGGGGAATGCTGTCGACTCGCCTCGTGCCGACTTTCGGCTGGCGCTCGGTATTCGTCGTGGGCGGCATTGCTCCAATGACGCTGTCGCTGATTATGGGATGGGCGTTGCCCGAATCGGTAAGGTTCTTGGCGCTTCGCGATGGCGGCGATCCGCGGCTGCGCAAGACTATGGCACGCATCGCCGGTCCGTCGCGCATACCCTCAGACGCACGATTCATCCTGCCGGGGGAGGCGATGAGCCGCCAGCCCATCATTCGCTTGTTTCGTGATGGCCGGGCGATCTCTACTCTGCTGGTCTGGCTTGTGTTGGCCATGGACGGGTCCAGTATCGACGTACTGGTCTTCTGGATTCCGACCCTGACCGCCAGGGCTGGCGTGAGTGCCAACGCGGGCATCAACTTTACCGTGATGTTTCTGTTAGGAGGGACTCTTGGCGCGTACGCCATCGGCTATTTCATGGATCGCGTGGGTGGCTTTCGCGTCCTCGTGCCGATTCACGCCTGCGCCGCCGTTTTGGTAATGATATTTGCGTTGTTTATCCACGCGGCGTCACTGCCCCTGGCGTTTTTGCTGGGCGTCAGCCTCCCTGGGGGCACCTCCGGCGCACAGGGCTTAATCGCCAGGCTCTATCCAACGAGCTTGCGGACGACGGGCGTGGGCTGGGCGGTCGGCATCGGCCGTCTCACGAGCATCGTCGCACCAGTGTTCACCGGGATGTTGCTCGCTCGCGGCTTGCGGCCAAGGTTGATTGTGGCGGCAATCAGTATTCCGGTGGCGATCGCCGCCATCTCATTGCTTGGCATGTCGTTCAACGCGCACGCGCGACGGGCGGTTCTCTCTTCGGATGCCGCTTGACTTGCGGGGCCGGTCTGTCTCGACTTAGAAATCGTAGTTGACTCTTATGCCGTAGGACGTGGAACGATGTTGGGGGTAGAGCGCACACTGGGGGTGGGTCCGGCGCATTATAGATGTCCGAACCCACGGAGACGCAGCCATGGAATTTGGCGTTCGTGTCGAAGCACGGTTGGCGGGTCCGGCAAAGCGCGGCGAGACGGCCTTCGGATATCGAGCGCTCCGGCGGAATCGGGAATGAATCACCTGATAAACCAACGCATGGGAAAACGTCAGCCCATGGGCTGGTCGGCCGACGGTGCGCATTTGCTTTTACAAGTTCGTTGCGCGGTGCTCGACCATCGACTGGAAGTGCTCTTTCGGGAATGGTTCCCTCGGTTCCGGGCAACTCCGCCGATTACATCCGCCCTGGCGGCTTAAGGTGCTTTACCCCCAACATCGTTCCACGTCCCTCGAATGAGACCGGCCTTGAGGTTTTCCCTGAGCAGATAGGAGTTGCCGCGGATAGGTCAAACAGGGAAGGCGCATGGACGGCATCACCAGACGCCATTGTCGGGGGCTGGTTCACTCCAGGGGGCGTCGAACTCTCGGTGTCACAATCGATAATGGCGAATTCGGTATTCGTCGTGTTCAATGCGCCGTATTATCAAGAATCTGTGATTGCTCCATACGCGGGCGCCCCGAGGGCCTGCTCTCCTGTAACGGCGCGCCTCCAACCTTGATACAGTCCCCGGCACCGAGTGCACGAAGCGACAAATATGAACATTCCGCTTTTAGACCCCGCCGCCGAGAAGTATGTGAACCTAGCCACATACCGCCGCAATGGCGTCGAAGTGAAGACGCCCGTGTGGATTGCTAAGGTGGCCGGGCGTTATTACGTGTTCAGTGCAGGCGATGCCGGCAAGGTTAAGAGAATTCGTGCGACGCCGCGAGTGCGACTCGCAGCATGCGACGTTCGTGGCAATGTGCGGAGTGCTTGGATCGAAGCCCGCGCCCGAATTGTATTGGATCCGGCGTTGATCGTGAATGTGCGAAAGGCGCTGCGGGATAAATATGGCTTACTGATGCGTCTCACTGATGTCATGGCGACCATGACCGGGCGAATCCGTCGACGTGCCTATATCGAAATCGAGGTGACGGATTCATAGTCGCCTGTGTTGGGTTGTAAATGGACTTTCGGAATTACTTTCAATATCGAACGATCCACGCAGGGCGCGCTTCAGCCGTGTTTGCAGTGGGCGCTACCGTCGGGCCTATACTTGAACAGCGTTGGACTACCTTAAATCCTGTCAAAGCCATACCTTTAATCCTGTCATTGACACGATTAAAGGAAATTGGCGCGCAATTAATGGAAACCCAATGTCGTGGAAGCTGCGACCCCGTTAACGTCGTCGCCGAAGTCTTGTAACACATTGAAAGTACACAGCAAAGTGACGTACTCATTGTGACACTAATTGCGAATAAAATGACAGCATTAAGGATAATCCACAGTACCTATCGAGGGTTTGTGCGCTAAGGAATTTCCCCGATCCGGTGCAACTTGTGCGCGCCATGATCGGCATCGTATGGCAAATAATCAGAATTACAGTACTCGACGAGTTCGGGAGGCCCCTGAGACTCGACTCCGAGGGTTGGTCGCATTTCGGCAGTGGACCGTGACCCGGTCCTCACGCATGATGCGGATACTCGGCTGCTCGCCTGTCCGCAGCACGACGCCCCATCCTCCACACAATCGTCCTGCAAGGAAATGCCATTATGTCGACGCCTCATACGATGAGCGCTTACGAGCGAGATTTGACCCGGTTGGACGATCTGGTCCTCGGCATGGGGTTGTATGGAATCAGCCAGTTGGAGAGGGCGTTGGCGGCGCTCGAGGCGCGCGATTCGGCCGTTGCCGCGAGCGTCATCGCCGGCGATCTTCGTGAGGACACGTTGGAGTCCGAGGTCGAAGAGTTGGTCGTGCGCCTGATCGCACTTCGGCAACCTGCGGCGAGCGATTTACGCCACGTGCTGAGTGCGTTCAAGGCCGCGGTGCACCTGGAACGGATCGGCGATTATGCGGTGCACGTGGCGAAGCGGTCGCTCGACCTGCCCGGCGACTTTTCGGCGGCGAATCTGCTGTCGATCCCCGGCATGGGTAAGCTGACCCTGAAACTGCTCCGCGACACCGTCCGCGCCTATCGCGAGCGCGACCTCGATCTCGCCGTCCATACCTGGCGGGGCGACGAGGAACTCGATGTCTTGAAGACCGCTTTGCTGCGCGAGATCGTCGCGTCAATGAAGGACGATCCGAAAACCATTGATGTCGGAACGCATCTGATGTTCATTGCCAAGAATCTCGAACGGGTGGGCGACCAGGCGACGAATATCTGCGAACTCGTCTACTACCGGGTATCCGGCGAGCATCTTCCGCGCCGCCGCGGTGAAGGAGGCAATCCGAGGTGATTCGGTTCGAGCGGTGGATGCTCAGACGCCTTCGGTGATCTTGATGGCCGGGCCGATCAGGGCCCTGGCCGGTTCCCCACGAGTCCCGCTTTGATGCGTGCGTGGCCAGCCGTCTCGGGGAGGGCGGAGAGGAGGTTCTTTACATAGTCGGAGCGCAGAACCCTTGTTTAGCCCACCGGCCCCGAATGCGCGTCGAGCCGAACCGTGGAAGCCTGAGGCCCCTGATCACAGCTTTCCTCGGCGAAGCGGACCCCGGTACCGGTGGTCAGCCGGTCGAAATTGGCATCCACCAGGCTGTTTCGATGAAAATAAAGAGAACGGCCGTCACTCGTTACAATGCGCCCAAAGTCCTCCGCCAAGGCGTCGAGAACGTCATCCAACGATAGGACACCGACGAGCTGGCCACGGCTGCCGTCAATGGATAAGCGCCGTCACAACGGTCTTGTTGCATATTTCTGCGATATCGACGATGCGCATCTCCTTCGTACTGAACGGTCTATCCCGGCTCGGTGCGGGCACCTCACAGGTTCATTGCAGTGAAAGCCCATTCTCGACGGCGATAATGCCGGGTGCCCCCCAAGCCGCCCGGGAGGCATCCTCACGTTCCCGCCACGTGTGCACGTAACCTTTCAAGATGACCGTGGAGCCGTCGACGCTAACGTCGATATTCTTGGCGTCGAGCACGGCCTGGCGCTTGAACGCATCTTCAATTTTCTGTTTCACGTCGCTGGCCTTGATGCTCGAAGCCACATGGATTTCATTGGAAACCCCTTTCACGCCGATCAGGTTCCGTACGGCCGTTTCGGCTGCAGTTCTTTGGTACCCCCAGGTCACTTGTCCGCCCAGCGTGATCCAGCCTTCCTTCACCACCGGTTTGATCGACGTACCGCTCAATGACACGTTCCAGCGCAGTACATTCGCCGCCGCTTCCGCAAGGGCGGTATCGGTACGTACACCGGCCGTCGGCAGCTTGACTGCGATATCGTTCGCAATCGCTCGCACGCCGCCCACGCGTTTGGCGATATTCTCAGCGAGCCACCGGTGCGAGTAATTGGGCACATCGCCGGTCAATGTCACCACCCCACTCTGGACTGCGACGCCAATCCGTTTGTCGTCGATACTGGGATCCCACTGCAACTCACTCTCAACGTCGTGACGAATTTCTGTATCGGTTTTCATTTGATATCTCCATAAATTGATTCAATAACATCAAATCAATAGCTGTTTGCAGGACACGCTTTACCTCGATGTCGAGCATGATTCTCCATGACCGCAGCGGGCGCCATCGGTAATTGCTAGGTGATTGTCTTACCCAATGCGCCGCTTCTGCTTGTCGCGCCTGAGCGAGGTTTTCTCATACGACATCGGTTCACCGATGATTCGGCGAACTATCACCGCTCGCGGGGGCTCGGCTCCCCGCTGCGCCGCTCTTCGAGATCGAGGAGGGCGCGCTCCATGGGCTGTTCCCCGCCATGCATCGACTGCGGATTCATTGATCGGCGCTGCTGGATGAGAATCGCAGAGGAGGAAACCCTGGAGCAGGAGCAGCAGTCCAATTACGAAAAGAAAGAAAAAGCCAGCAAACAAAATGATCGCAACGGCAACGTGTTCCGAGAAGGGTGGGGCGTGATCCTCGCACTCATGACCCGTCTCACGAGCGCGAACCGGATGAAGGAAGGGAGAAATCGATTCGGCATTCAAAGGAATCACCTCAGCATTTGAAGCCACGAGCCTAGTACTATCTCCGGGCCAAGTGCATCGTGGATTTCCGTAAGTTCACACGCGCTGCCACGCGTTGTCGGCGGGTCGGCGCGTAGCGCATCGGTACGCGTGTACACTGGAATAAACGGCCTTGATTGGCCCAGGTCATGGGCACCGCGAGGCGGTGCCGGAGGAGCACATGAATAATCGCCACGGCCCATTCGAGTCCCTCTATACGCACGGCTTTGCACGCGTGGCCGTGTGCACGCCGCAAGTAAGAATTGCCTCTCCCGCATCGAACGCGGAGCGTACGCTCCAACTAGCGGAAGACGCGGCGAATGAGCACGCGGTGCTCGCGGTATTCCCGGAATTGGGCCTATCGGGCTACTCCATCGAAGATCTCGTGCAGCAGGATACCGTGCTCGACGCGGTGGAAGACGCGGTAGGCCGGATATTGGTTGCCTCGCGATCTCTGCCAACGTTGCTGGTCATTGGGGCTCCAGTGCGTTCCGAACAGCGGCTATTCAACTGTGCTCTGGTAATCTACGGCGGGGAGTTGCTCGGCGTGGTTCCAAAGACGTACCTGCCCAACTACCGCGAATTCTACGAGAAGCGGCAATACGCCTCGGCCGGGCAGGCCCTCAATGACACGATCCGGATCGCCGGGCACGTTGCCCCGTTCGGAAATCAGCTGCTTTTCGCGGCGCGCAACGTTCCCGACTTTGTGTTGCACGTTGAAATTTGCGAGGACCTATGGGTGCCCATCTCGCCGAGCAGTTATGCCGCGCTCGGCGGGGCGACGGTTCTCGCCAATCTTTCGGCGAGCGATATCACCGTTGGTAAGGCCGCCTACCGCCGGTTGTTGTGCACATCTCATTCCGCCAAGTGTATCGCCGGTCATCTTTATGCCGCGGCGGGATACGGTGAATCGACGACCGATCTGGCCTGGGATGGACATGCTCTCATCTGTGAGAACGGCGAATGCCTTGCGGAGTCACAGCGATTCCGTTCGGCGGGCGGGTTCATCACCGCAGACCTCGACCTCGAGCGCGTGCGCCAGGAGAGGGGACGGACCACGAGCTTTAGCGACTGTGTAGGACTGCATCGCGAGCGTCTGATCCAGCTGCGGCGCATCGAGTTCGATTTGGCGCTACCCACAGTGCCGGTCTCGCTGAAACGCAATATACCTCGATTCCCGTACGTTTCTTGTGATGAAGCGAACCTCGATGAGCGATGTGGTGAGGTGTATCAGATTCAAGTGCAGGGCTTGGTGCGACGCATGGAAGCGACGGGAATCAAGAAGCTGGTGATCGGCGTATCGGGTGGACTCGACTCCACTCATGCGCTGATCGTGGCGGCGAAGGCCGTCGACGCGCTTCATCTACCGCGCTCAAACGTGCTGGGCTATACGCTCCCCGGCCTTGGCACGAGCGCCGGTACACGCGATAGCGCCCATCGTCTGATGCAGGCGCTCGAGGTCGGGGCCGGCGAGATCGATATCGGCGCCTCGGTGCTGCAGACACTGGTCGATATCGGTCATCCGTACGGCCGTGGCGAGAAAGTCTATGACGTGACGTTCGAGAATGTCCAAGCGGGGGTGCGCGCCTCGTACCTGTTCCGGCTCGCAAATTTGCACGGTGGACTGGTGGTTGGCACGAGTGACCTGTCGGAATTGGCACTCGGCTACACAACCTATGGCGTCGGCGACCAAATGGCGCACTACGCAGTCAATGCATCGGTGCCGAAGACGCTGATCCGATATCTGGTTCGCTGGGCTCGGACCCGGGTCGATCTCGGCGCTGCGGCGACCGCGGTGCTTGGAGATATTCTGAATACCGTCAGCAGCCCTGAACTCGTGCCCCGAGAGGCGGGGGCTGGGCCGCAGACAGCGGAAGCGATTGTCGGTCCATATGAACTGCAGGACTTCAATCTCTATTACCTGAGTCGATTCGGTTTTCGTCCAAGCAAAGTCGCTTTCCTGGCCGCCAGGGCCTGGTCGATCCGAGATCGCGGCGCTTGGCCCGAGGGGATGCCCTTTGACCAGCGTCGGGAATTCGATTTACTGGCCGTCGAGCATTGGCTGCGTGTGTTCATCACGCGATTCTTCGAAACCAGCCAATTCAAACGCTCGGCACTGCCGAACGGGCCCAAGGTTGGGTCGGGCGGTTCCCTCTCGCCGCGCGGTGACTGGCGGGCCCCGAGCGATGCTACCGCGGAGGTCTGGCTGGATGAACTCTCCGCCAATGTTCCGCTGGCGTGAACGTCTGCACCAGGTGGCCCGGATAATGCGAACTATCGGTATCGGCAACCGTCACCGCGATCCCTCGGATATCTGATCTCG
>Ga0182014_10007228_pt1 | contig 11700 bp, 10 predicted proteins | sample 612S2DmetaG_FD_120489 | JGI IMG/M metagenome (GOLD analysis project Ga0182014, IMG submission 120489) | Permafrost microbial communities from Stordalen Mire, Sweden - 612S2D metaG | ecosystem: Environmental > Terrestrial > Soil > Wetlands > Permafrost | place: Sweden: Stordalen | collected... | reverse complement strand
GGTGACAAGCACACTCCTGAGCTGGACTTCATGGATGACTGGTATCCCATCCAGGTCAAGCAAATGGACCGCGTGGGCCGCCCGGACATAGATAGCTTTGAGGCAGCCATGATGCGGACTCGCCGCAAGAAGGGTTTCTTTGTGGGCTTCGATTTTTCGCGGGATGCGCTCACAGAGATTGATGGGTTTTTCAGGCGCGAACACATCGTCATTATTCCGCTTACGGTGCGTGAAATTCTGGATGAACAAATCGCGCAAAAATTGGCGTGACGGTGAAACGCTATGACAGATGAGAGCTACGAAGACGCAAAGCAGAAGCATGAACAACACATGGCGGAGCGGGACAAGCTGACCGATGCCGCCCGTGAGAGTTCACGCACATTCGACCAAGCTGTGTTGGCTTTTGGTGCCGCCGTGTTTGGTGCTTCGGTCGCATTTCTGAAAGACGTTGCGCCGAAGCCACAGGGGTACAGTCTGCCTTGGCTTTGCATATCGTGGTCCTGCTTCACCGTTGGTCTATTGGCCGTCATCCTGTCATTCCTTTTCAGTCACAAGGCGTGCATTGCGAGAATCCATGAGAGTGCTGAGCAGTTGAGCAATCCGGGAGTGCAAGCTACTGGAGACCGATGGGGCACACTCACAAGTTGGTGCAATTACCTGTGTGTCGGATTCCTGTTTTTTGGGGTAGTTGCATGGGTCGTATTCGCTCTTGAGAACCTAGCAAAACCGGGAGGAAAATAAATGCCAGACAAGCCGCAAATTCCATATCAGCCGGACACCGTGAAAAAGGGGTACACACCACCACGCAACCCACCTCCACCGCCTACACAGTCAGTTCCGGCAAGACAGCCGCAAGCGCCACCGCCACCAAAGAAGTGAGGGCACATGCCTAAGCCACCAACTCCGCCACCACCACCACCGTCAAGGAATCCTCAAAAAAGCGGGTACGTGCCGCCCAAAGCGCCACCACCACCGCCACCACGGAACAAGTGAGGCCAGCCATGCCGAAAGAACCACCTAAGCCGAGTCCGGGACCGGGTCCCAATCGGAGCAGAACCACAGACGGATATGTGCCACCCAAGGCACCGCCTCCACCACCTCCAGGAAAGAAGAAGTGAGACGCGATGGAAGACTCGGGAGTTCTCTACGTTCTAACGAATCCGTTCATGCCGGGGCTTGTGAAGATTGGATGTACCACGGGGCCGGTAGAGGAGCGCATCAAGGCTCTCAGCTCTGCTACGGGCGTCCCTGTAGCGTTCCAATGCCACTTTGCCGCACAGGTAGAAAGCATGGCAGCGAAGGAAAAGACCCTGCATCAGTTGTTCTCAGATAAACGCGTGAATCCCAATCGAGAATTCTTTCAAGTTGCCCCTGAGAAAATCGTGCTTGCCATCAGGATGGGTTCCTTCATTGAGGTGACACCGGGGAAGGTGGACATCCCGAAAGAGGAAGAGCAAGCACTAGAGAAGGCTGAGGAAGCCGAAACAAAGAGACGGGCAAAAATCAACCTTTACGCAATCGGAATCCAGCCGGGTGCCGTGCTCACGCTGTCCAGGGACGAAGATGTTCACGCATCGGTAGTCAACGGGAACCGCGTGGAGTATGAGGGACAGATCATGAGTCTTTCGGCCTCTGCTCTTGCTGCCCTTCACAAACTCGGCTATACATCCGGGGCTGCCAGTGGGTCCGACTACTGGATGTACGACGGGAAGACACTGGATGAGATTCGCATTGCCAAGGAAGCTGAGCAAGAGAGCGTCAGTTAGCACATGGATTGTCCCGAGATGGAATTGCTAAAGCGTGACCTGCTGCGGGGCAGCGACGGGCAAGACCGCTTTGTCCTCACGCTAGAGGATGAGGCGGAAAGCCGGAATGCGGAAGAGCACATCTTGCAATGGCTGTCAGAGCATGGCCTTGGGCATTCCGTTTGGCGTCACGGAGACTCGGTGTATGTCTCTCCGCTCCCGCTCACGGATGAGGACTGGCGAGAGGTGCTTGCTTCGGACAACGGTGATGCGTTGGAGGCATGAAGCATACCGGAGATTTTGTGCTAATTTGTGCTACCACCCTGCGGCTTGCGGAGCTTTGGGTGCTCTTGGGGCTTGTAAACACTGCATGTTACAGATTCCATTGAGCGCGAATGTGTCCAATACCCACAGATCACCGGCGACGGCCTGGGCAACGCGCCCAGGCCGCCGTTGCGTTTGGGGGATGAAACGGCCGCGGATGGGCGCAGTTCCCGGGCGTCTTCTTTCGCGGCTGAAGACCGCGAAGAGCAGAACAGAAGGCGGCTGCGGCGCCACGTTACCCTGGGCGCGAGCACGGTGGCGCTCTACCGTGCCGGGATGAGCGCAGGTGAGTTACACTCAGGCCAATGCGGGTTTTCGGCATCGATTGCGGCACGGAAGTGACGGGGTACGGCGTGGTGGAGTCTTGCGACACGGCGCGGCAGCCGCGGCTGGTGTTGAAGGCGATGGGCGCCATCCGTCTGTCCAAGACCAAAACCCTGCCGGTGCGGCTGGAACAGGTTTTCCGCGAGTTGTGCGCCGAGTTGGAACGCTGGCAGCCGGATGCGGTGGCCATCGAGGAGGTGTTCTATTCGGTGAATGCCAAGTCGGCGTTGAAACTGGGGCAGGTGAGGGGCGTGGCGTTGCTGGCCGCGGCTACCCAGGGGCTGCCGGTGGCCGAGTACGCGCCGCTCAAGATCAAGTCCAGCGTGGTGGGCTACGGGCTGGCCAAAAAGGAACAGGTGCAGTTTATGGTGGCGCGGCTCTTGGAACTGGCTGAAGTGCCGGAGCCGGCCGACGCTGCCGATGCGTTGGCCGTTGCCATCTGCCACATTCATACCGCGCAGACGCTGGAGTTGCAGGGGGCGGGGCGATGAGAGCTGGATGGCGGGCAATGGCCGCCGCAGCGCTGGGTTTCGCCGCTTTCTGGCTTCCGGCCAGGGCCGAGGCCGGCGCCGTTGTCCAGGTGGAGTTCTCCAACCTCGGCCTCTCGCCGTCGCACTGGACGCTCACCATTTATCCCGACGGAAGCGGGCATTTCCATTCTCTGCGGAGCAAGGCGCCGGTCGAAAGCCTGCAGGCCATTGACGCCCCGGATGTGGATCGCGACATACGCGTAAGCGCCGAGTTTGCCGAGCGCGTCTTTCAGACAGCGCGCCATCGCAATTGGTTCGCCGGAGACTGCGAGAGCCACCTGAAAGTGGCCTTTCAGGGGTGGAAGAAGTTGAGCTATTCCGGGCCCGACGGGCAGGGTTCGTGCGAGTTCAACTACTCCAAGGACAAGGAGATTCAGACTCTGGGAGACTCGCTGGTGGCCGTGGCGGGAACGATTCTGGAAGGCGCCCGGCTGGAGACGCTGCTGCAGCACGACCGTCTGGGCCTGGACAAGGAGATGGACTACCTGCTGGAGGCCGAGCACGATGGGCGGGCGCAACAGATTTGCACCATCCGGGGCATCCTGGAACGGCTGGCGGAGGATCCGGGCGTCATGGAGCGGGTGAGGAAGCGGGCCAATGTGCTTCTGGCGCGGGCAGAGGAATAATTGGCCCAGCGGGCGCGGCGGGGCGCGACTTTTCACAGCGGATGGGGGTCTTAGAGGATGTCAGGCTGCCGTTCAGGGCGTTTTTGCGGGAAGCGACGGCAAGGCGATACACCAATTCTCAGCTTCTCGAATGCCCCTGGAGCGAGTGCACGTTGAGGCAAGGTTTTTCAAGAAAGGCGGGGCGCCATGAATCGCAAAGATCAGTTGGGAAGATGGGCCTGGGGCGCAGGGCTGGCGGTGCTTGCCGCGGGCGTGATTTTGCTTGGGTTGCCGCTGCGCGCCGACGATGCCGGGCAAACAGGGCGCGCGGCCCGGCTCAGCAGCGTGGATGGGCAGGTGCAGATTGCGCAAGGCAACCAGGTGCTGGCCGACCCGGCGATCGAGAACACGCCGCTATTTGAAGGGACCCAGGTGGCGACGGGGGACGACGGACGCGCTGAATTGCAGTTTGAAGACGGCAGCCTGGTGCGGCTTTCGCCTAACAGTTCGTTGACCATCACGGTCTTGCGCGGGCAGGGAACCGCGGGCGAAGCCGGGATCGTGCTGGAGAGCGGGCTGGGCTACTTCGAGTTGCAGGCGGGGAGCAAGGCAAGCAAGATTTGGGTTCAGTTCGGCGACACGGTGGTGCATTCCTCCGGCTTCACCGTGCTCAGGATCAACCTGGACAATCCCCCGGGCGAGCTTGCGGTTTTCTCCGGCAACGCCCATCTGGAGCGCGGCGGTGCGTTGGCGCTCGACCTGCACGGCGGAGAGAGCGTGGCCTTGAACGGCGCCGATCCCAGCCGGTATAACCTGGCTGAATCCATCGAGCCGGACTCCTGGGACACGTGGAACTCCGATCGCGATCAGGTGCTGTCGGAAGAGGCCACGGCCAAAACCGGCGCTGCCAATAGCCAGCCCAACAGCGGCAACCCGGCGTGGAACGATCTGGACGCGAACGGAAACTGGTACAACGTCCCCGGAGAGGGCTATATCTGGTCGCCCTATGAAGCAGCGGACGCGGGGTGGGACCCTTACGGGAACGGCAGTTGGATGTGGACGCCGGGGTTCAACTACATCTGGGTTTCCGGAGATCCCTGGGGTTACATGCCCTATCAGTGCGGAGCCTGGAACTACTACAACTCATTTGGATGGGGTTGGGCGCCGGGAATGTGCAATCCGTGGTGGGGCGGCGGGTACTTTGGTCCCAACATCGGCTATGGGCCCGGCGGCTATCGGCCTCCGGTGCGTCCACGTCACCGTCCGGTGAGGCCCGTTGGCCGCGCCATAGCCGGTCAGGGAGGCAAGCTGGCGCCTTATCCCCTGGTGCCCGTAAGCCATCGGCCTTCGGGGGTAACCGGCGGCCTGCCGGCGCGGGACAGAAATGCCTCGGTGGAGATTGCCGGGCACGTTTTGCAGCCGTTGCGTCCTTTGGCGTCGGCGCGTCCGTCCTATGATCGCACAGGGTCAGGGATTGTGAATCGCACGGCGGGGGCTTATCCGGGAGCGCGGCCGGCGACCGGGCCGGGTTTTGTCGCCGGGCGTCCCTCCAGTTCACCCGCGCCCAGGGCCTCGGGCAGCGGCGGTAGTCAGCACGCTGCGTCCTCCGGCCATTCCTCAGGAGGGTCTTCAGGAGGGTCGTCGTCCGGTCATGCTTCAAGTGGTGGCGGCGGCGGCGGCTCGCACGGCGGCGGCGGAGGAGGCGGCGGTGGGGGTTCGCACCACTAAGGTCACGCCTTTTCAGCTTCAGGGGCCACTTCAGCCGGCGAAGTGGCCCCTGCTGTTTTCAGTGCATTCCAGAGAGCCGCAAGCGCCTCGAGGGGAACTTCTTCGGCGCGAGACTGGGGGGCAATTGCGGCCCCTTCCAGGGCAGCTCGCATGGTTGCCGGCGCAATGCCGGCGGCGCGGAGGTTGTTGGCCAGCGTCTTGCGCTTTTGGGCGAAAGCCTTGCGGACGAAGCGCAGGAAGGTGGCTTCTTCTACACCGAGTTCTTCGAATCGAGGCGCAAACCGCCAGCGGAAAACGGTGGAGTACACGTCGGGCGGCGGGATGAAGGCCGATGGGGGCAGGGTAAAGAGCTTCTCGGCCGGCCCGTACATCTGCACGGTCACCGAAAGCAGGCCGTAGTCACGCGAGCCCGGGTGGGCCGTCACACGGTCGGCCACCTCGCGCTGCACCATGAGCACGGCGCGATCCAGCGCGGCGTGGCTTGCGGCCAGCTTGAGCAGAATCTGCGAGGTGATGCCGTAGGGCAGGTTGCCCGCTACCGGCAGCTTTTCACCGGCCGCCGCCGAGGCCGCCGCGAAATCAAAGGTCAGCACATCCTGGAGCAGAACTGTGACCCGGGCCGAGGGATCCGGCGGAAATTCCGCGAGCAATTGGGCGGCAAGCTCCGTGTCCAGTTCGACGGCCAATACGTGGGCGGCGCGGGCGGCCAGGGCTCCGGTGATGGCGCCGCGGCCGGGGCCGACCTCGACCACGGTGCGGCCGGTGAGATCTCCAAGCGAGGATGCAATGCGCTGGATCGCTTCAGGATCGTCGAGAAAATTCTGGCCGAGCTTGGGTTTGGCGGGCATGGTCTTCTCTGATGGTAGATGAAGCGGGACGGTCGAGGGTGTGCTTGCACCCATTCCCCACGTTGCGCGTAGTAGACTTGCCCTTTGGATGGCGGCCCCCAAGCCGGTTTGGACTCCATTTTGCGCCGTCCAGGGAGAAGCAGTCATGCACATTGTCTTTGCCGCCTCGGAGTGCGTTCCGTTTGCCAAGACCGGCGGGTTGGCTGACGTGGTGGGCGCTCTGCCCCCGGAACTGGTGAAGCTGGGCCACGAGGTTACGGTCTACCTGCCGCTCTATGCAGGAGTGAGGCGTCACCTTCCGGAGGAATGGAAGTACGCAGTCCGCTCCATCACCATCCCCTTCGAGCATTACAACCGGTTTGTGGGCATCGTGGACGGCGGCCAGCGCGGCGGCGTGCAGTATTACTTTGTGGATTGCCCCGAACTGTTCGACCGCAAGGAACTCTACGGGACCGCCGGCGGCGAGTACCCCAACAACTGGGAGCGCTTCGGGCTCTATTGCCGGGCGGTGCTGGAAGCCACCAAGCAGTTGGGCGTGCCGGAGGTGTTTCATGTCCACGACTGGCAGGCGGCTCTGCTTCCCGTCTACCTGCGAACCGTCTACAGCGCCGATCCGGTGCTGGGCCGCGCCGGGGTGGTGCTGACCATCCACAACGCGGGCTACCAGGGCTGGTTTCCGCCGGCGACCACCGCGCGGCTGCTGTTTCCATGGGATGTTTTCACCATGGACAAGATGGAGCAGTTCGACACCTTCAACTTTCTCAAGGGCGGGCTGGTCTTCTCTGACATTCTCACCACGGTGAGCCGCAAATATGCCGAGGAGATTCAGACCCCGGAGTTCGGCTACCAACTGGACAGAGTGTTGCGCGGGCGGGCCGCGGACCTGCGCGGCATTCTCAACGGGGTGGATTATGCGCAATGGAACCCGGCCACGGACGGCAACCTCGCCGGTCATTACTCACCCGACGATCTGGCCGGCAAGCAGGCGTGCCGCGCCGACCTTCTGCGCGCATTCGGACTGGAGCAGGTAGAGGCTTCGACGCCGGTCATCGGCATTGTGTCGCGCTTTGCCACTCAGAAGGGCTTCGACTTTGTGGAGCAGATTGCCGGCAAGCTTTCCGAGCGCAATGTTGCGGTCGTTGCTCTGGGCACGGGCGAGCCGTTTTACGAGAAGTTTTTTCGGGATTGGGCATTCTGGAACAAGGCCAACGTGGCCGTGCAGATCCGTTACGACGATGCGCTGGCCCACAAGATCGAGGCCGGTTCCGACATGTTCCTGATGCCGTCGCGTTATGAGCCTTGCGGACTGAACCAGATTTACTCGCTGAAGTACGGCACGGTGCCCGTGGTGCGCGCCACCGGCGGCCTGGACGACACCATCGAGGAGTGGAATCCAGCGCAGGGGACCGGGACCGGATTCAAGTTCCAGGGCATGAGCGCCGACGGGCTGCTGGCCGCCATCGACCGGGCCCTGGCTGCGTTTCAAGACAAGCAAGGCTGGAAGAAGCTGATGCTGAACGGCATGGCGCGCAACTACAGTTGGGAGCAGCCGGCCAGGGAATATGCCGAGGTGTACCAGGAAGTCGCGCGGCGGAGGGGATAAAGGATCACCGCTGCGCCAGCTTCTGCGGGCACGCCGGCGCGCTCTATCGGCTCACCTCCGCCAGCGCTGGATAGTGAAAATCGCGCAGGGCAAAAAAGGATCCGTACCTGGAGATATGCATGGTGTCTCCGTAAAGAAGCTGGTCCCTGTCGCGGTACATGCATAGATTCTGGCTATTGCAGAAAGCGGTCGTGATATCGACGAACTCCGCCCCGGCGACGGCGGCGACCGCCCGGTTGATCACGTCGGTTGACATTCTCCGGTTGTCCTGATCGCTCAGCGGAGCGACACCGGGGTCGTTCGCATCCTGACCTCCCAGCCACGACGCCAGCACACGCCGGGCGGGAATCAGCGTGGTCTTCACTCGCAAATAAGGATCGAAGTCAAATTCGGGAGCGTCTTGAATCACGATCACTTGTTTACCGGCAGACTGCAGGCGCTGGATGGAGGCGGTCAAACCCTGGATGTAGAGACTGCGCGTCGCATCCAGCGTGGGAACTTGTTTCCCGGCTTGACCATCGGTAACCAGCCAGACTGGAGACGGCTGGCGATGGAATGGAGTGGCCCAATAGCCGGCCAAAACCACAATCCGGATGTCTTTGTTTGCGTTGATCAGGTCAAAGGCCTTCTGGTTAAAGCGGCGGCATCTTTCCAAATCCTGCGGAAACGATGGACTGTAGGATGTCGCGCCGGTCAAAGGCAGGCAGGAGCCGCGGGTGAGCTCGATGAAGCCGAGGCCCTGAGCGGCGGCCATCGAACGCAGGGCCGGGGCTACGGCCGCCGCGTGGCTGTCTCCCAGAATGGCCACGGCCGGTTGCCCGGCTGAAAGCGGGTAACATGCCGCGGATACATTTGGCCCCGGTTGGGCGTCGTTGACCAGGCACCGGTCGGCATGAAGTCCGCCTGCGGCGTTGGCGGACTCGTAGTGGGCCATCGAGGCATAGCGCCGCGGCAGGCCGTCGGTTCTCCAGATGACGGCGCAAACGGCAAGAAAGGCTACGCTGACCATGGCGTACCGGAACAGCAGTGGCCGGGGCGCCATCGATGTCTTCCGGAAGGGCTGTTCGACGAAGTAGTAGCACAGCACCGCGGCCCCAAACGCCGCCGAAATAGCCACGACTCCGTAAAGCACCGGGAGCTTGCCCCACAGCAGGACACGCGTGAACGCGATCAGAGGCCAGTGCCACAGGTACCACGAGTAGGAGACCCTGCCCATGAAGACGAGCGGGCGCAGAGAGAGAATGCGCCGGTTGATCCAACTGGCCGGGCAGGCGATGATCATTGCGGCGCCCAATACCGAAGGCAAAGCCGCCGCTCCTGGAAAGGGAGTCGAGGTGCGGAGGAGAAAGATGGGCGCGAACATCAAGACCAAGCCGGCCGTGCCCAAGGTCTGGGTCATCCAGGCTGGCAGAGGCTTCCATCTCCTGCTCAATTCGGCCACCGCCAGGGCGACGCCCACTCCCAGTTCCCAGGCGCGGGAAGGAAGCATGTAGAAGACCATCCCTGGATGGGGGATGAGTTGGCGGCAGGCCCAGAGAAAGGAGAGACTGCAGACCAACAGGATCGCCGGCAGCATCAAGCTGCGCCGAATGCGCCCCAGCAGTACCATCAGCAGGGGAATTACGAGATAGAACTGCTCTTCGATGCCCAGCGACCAGGTCATGAGCAGCGGGTTGAGCTGGCTGTTCGGGCTGAAGTAGCTCAACGATGCCCAGAACAGGATGTTCGACGCCGAGAGCGTAGCCGCAAAGGATGACCGGGCAGTTTCCCGGGCCTCTTCCGGCAGCCCTAACACCAGAGATACCAAAAGTATGAAGGCCAGTACGGCATAAAAGGCGGGTAGAATCCTCTTTGCGCGGCGCTGATAAAAGCGCAGATAACTGAAACTGTTAGTTCGCACCTCGGAGAAGATATGGCCGCCGATAAGATAGCCTGAAATAACAAAGAAGATATCGACCCCAGTGAAACCTCCGGAAACCATCGGCACGCCCGCATGATAAAGCGCCACGCTCAAAATGGCGATGGCGCGAATCCCATCGATATCGGCGCGATACAATCTGCCGGGCGCGCTGGATTTCACAGTGTCCAATGAAAACTCTCCTGAACCAGGTGATTGGGGATTGAGCTAATTGATTTGTTATTCAGGACGCGAGTTGTTACGCACCTTTGTTATCGATTGTATACCAGGGCTTGCTTCCGCCGCACGCTCCACAGCACCGGCAAACCCAGCAGGATGAGGACTGTGCCCATCAACGAACCCTTCAGGTTGCCCAGGTAGCTGTAGACCAGCACGACCGCCGCACAGGCGATAAAGGCGGCCGGCAGCGCCGGATAACCCCACACTTTATAAGGACGCGGCAGGTCGGGGCGGTTGCGCCGGTAGATGAAGACCGTGGTGGCGGTGAGCATATAAAAGAGCCACTCGGCAAAGACCGCCAGTTCGAAGAACTGCTGAAAGTGCCTGAGGAATAGCAACAGGACGGTGGAGAGGAGTCCCTGCACGGCCAGCGAGGTAGAGGGAGACTGGAAGCGCGGGCTGATGTGCGCGAACTGGCGGAAGAAGAGCCGGTCGCGGGCGGCGGCAAAGGGAATGCGCGCGCCGGACATGATGGTTCCGTTCAAGGTGACGAAGATCGACAATGCCATGGCGGCGGCCACCAGCCCGGCTCCGGCGGGACCGGCGACAACGGTGAGCGCTGTAACCGCCGGCCGTTCGCTGGCGGCAATCTGAACGGCGGACAGGATGTACTGAATGGCGGCGTTGGTGGCCATGAAGAGAAAACCGACGATGAACAGGCCGCCGATCAGCGCGATGGGCAGGCTGCGCTCTGGCCGCTTGACCTCACCGGCCACCATGGTCAGGTCGTTCCAGCCGTCGTAGGCCCAGAGGGTGGCGATCAGCGCGGCCATGAAGCCGCCTAGCCCGCCAACGGCATGAGGTAGCGTGGTGGTGAAATTGCTCCATGACCCGGCCGCGGAGGCAAAGCACAAGCCGGCGACGATCAGGATCAGGATTCCCTTGAGCACGGTGGAGACGAGCTGGAAGTCGCCGGCCTTCTTGATGCCCAGAACGTTGAGGCCGGTCACCAGCCAGGTTACGGCGATGGCGAACAGTTGCGACCACAACAGAGGAACCGGCCCCCCGATGGCCTGGTGGCCGAGCCCGGCGAAGGCCGGGAAGAATTCCAGCGTACGCGCCAAGCCGATGGTGACGGCGGCAATCGAGGCGGGCTTGGCCACCGCGAACCAGGTCCACATATAGAGAAAGGCAGGTGTGTCGCCATAGGCGCCGCGCAGATACACGTACTCGCCGCCGGCATAGGGCAGCATGGCGCCCAGTTCGGCATAGGTCATGGCGCCAAACAGAGAGAGCAGGCCGCCGGCGATCCAGGCCAGGTAAACCAGCGCGGAGGAGCCGACGTCCTGCATCATTTCCCGGGGGACAAGGAAGATGCCGCTGCCGATGATGGTGCCGACGACGATGGCCGTGGCCTGGCTGGCGCCAAGAACGCGAGGCAGGTCGGCGGGCGGCGGGGAGGATGGCGAGGCTGGCTGGCTCATGCGGTGATGTGAGGGTAGCACGAGCCAGCGGCGCGACGGTTGAAAACTCGATCTGAGGACCAACTGTCAGGGCGGCGCCCCTGCTGTTCGGGCCTTGGCCCAAAGCCTTTGAAGCGCTATCTATTCCCGGTTGGCGGTCTTAGAATGGGAGTTCATGATCCCCACTTCAGGGCAAAGGGTCGCAATCGTCACCATTGGGCGAAACGAAGGCGACCGCTTGAAGAGTTGCCTGCACTCGGTGATCGGTAAGGCAGCGACAGTGGTCTATGTCGATTCCGGCTCAGTGGATGGCAGTGCCCGGTTCGCGGCCTCCGCCGGCTGCCAGGTGGTGGAACTCGATCCGGGGCTGCCCTTCAGCGCCGCGCGGGCGCGGAATGAAGGTTTCAAGCGTGTCCTGGAATGCGCTCCGGATGTGCCGTTCGTGCAGTTTCT
>Ga0182014_10007226_pt1 | contig 11702 bp, 10 predicted proteins | sample 612S2DmetaG_FD_120489 | JGI IMG/M metagenome (GOLD analysis project Ga0182014, IMG submission 120489) | Permafrost microbial communities from Stordalen Mire, Sweden - 612S2D metaG | ecosystem: Environmental > Terrestrial > Soil > Wetlands > Permafrost | place: Sweden: Stordalen | collected... | reverse complement strand
GTTCGAAAGCGCTTGCCCATAGCCATATCCTACGGCCGGGCCAACGAACACTCAAGACATTTCGCAACCGAAATGTTTTCGGGCAAGGGACTCGCCGAAATCTATCTCCGACAGACTCCTAGATACCAGAAAGCCAATCCGCCTCCGTATTCGGCATGGAATGCGTTACGTTGCCGATTGCGTCAGCGGCCGCGGCCGCGGCGGCGACGCCGGCGCCTGCGAAGGCTGCCCGAAAAGCCACGCCTCAGCCCCGAAGGGCAGGCGCGGATCATCGCAGCGACGCAGAGGCGTTGGGCGGCGCTTAGGAAGGCCAAGGCAGTCTAAAATCGCGGGCGCCGAAAAAGGCGGCTCCCGCTATTTTCTGAGCAATTTCACACAAAAACGTCTGCAAATAGATACACCTAGTAACGCCCCGCGACCAGGAAATCATCAAGCTCCTGGCCGGCAACCCCCACCTGATCTCAAAGGAACTCGCCGGATTGATCCACACGACCGAGGCCGGGATGAAACGGAAGCAGCATATCCTCTACCGGAAGTTTCATCGGTCGGGAGAGCCGGGCTTTACCGTATGAAGCCTGGATCGCCGCGGGCCCTTTCCCGTGACGGCGTCCGGATGCTGATCACTCGCGGCCCATCCCAGGCATCCTGTGTTCTAAAAGAGGGGTACTGGGATGCGTGAGGTACACGCGAGGACTGATCGCCCGATTCTGGTTCAGTAACGATACAGCGTGAGATGAACGATACCCGGCTCGGCCGCGAAACGCAGCCCTTGGCCGGACTGGTTCAGCTTGGCCTGTTCCGAAAGGCTATAGTTCAGCGAGGTGTCATCCCCGTTCAGTCGCCGGCCCGCGACCCAGCGCCCATCGGTGTACCGGCCCTCTTCCACCGTCAATAGACACGCCGTCTTCGGTCCGGGAGTGTTGGGCCGCATGGTAATCCGCACGCCAGATCCCATGACGGTAAACTCGTCAGGACCGGTGGAAATGAACATGGCGTACCCCGTGGATGGCGTGAACGGGCTCTGCGCGGTCGGGGCCGCAGTCTCTTCGGCGCCCCTCCCGGCCTGGTCGGCTCCTCTTCCGCCCTGCGGCATCCCCCGCCCCGCCGAAGCGGCTCCCCGCCCGGCCCCTCCGGCGGCCGGCGCGCCCTGGCTGACTTCGAAGGTATAGCCGCCCAACCCCACGCTGTCTGCCCGCTTATCCGGGCTCAGCACAGCGGCCGCAATGGCGCCCTTGGATTGCGCATCCAAAACCAGCGGCGCAAGCTGTTCCAGCGCGGAGTAGGCTCGCGCCAGCGGCGTGTCGGCGCTCGCATTGCGCTCGTAAGCGAACGGTGAGAAGCCAATCAGCGAATGCTCGCCAAACGCCCAGACCGCATACCCCGGGTCCGCCTGCGTCTCGGGGATAAACAGCGGGTTGCCCGCGCGGTGAAACAGCGAGGCCCACTCGGAGAACACCGACCGGTAAATGCACGGCGAAAGAATATCGATGTGCGGCGCGGCGGCCTGCCAGATGTTCAGCGTGTCGGCCAGCGCCGCGCCGCTCGAGTACTGCCCGACCCAGTCGCCCAGCGCCGCGTTCACAAACGTCGGGATGGGATACTCCGCTTTTCCGGCCGCCGCCACTTGGTCCATGTAGCGGGCGTAATACCAGGACATGAAAATCCCGTCGCCCCGGCGGTCGCCACCGAAGACTTCCCGCCACGTGCCCGACGATTTATTGCCGTTATCGGCCCACTGCCTGCTAATCTCCGGAATCAGCGAATCGCGATTCTTCGCCAGGTAGTCCATCAGCTCTTTGGGAACCGGTCCGTTGAGCGCTTTTTCCGCCTCCGGCGCGTGGTCGCGGAGAGCGCCGCGAACGCCCACCTCGTTCTCCACCTGCATCATCAGGACCGTCTGGTCCCGCCCATCCACTTCCCGCACGTGGCGCATCAAGGCTCCATAGGCCTTGGCATCGGCTTTTCAGTTTGCTTCGTAGAACACCGACAGCATGTCCAGCTTGTTGCCGTTCTCGTCCACCAGCAGGGGAAACTGGCGGGTGTCCTTCTTGACCCAGGCGGGCGTGTAGGTGGAGACGCTGTTCTTCCAGCTTCCGAACCACAGCAGCATCAGGCGAAGGTTGTGCTTGCGAGCATCCTGAATCATCGCATCTATCAGCGAGAAGTCGAACCTGTCGGGCACGGGCTCGATCAGCTCCCAGGACACGGCCACCAGGACCGTATTCACATGCGACGCCGCCAGCCTGGACCAGTACGGCTCGAGATACTCCATGTCGGAAGACGCCGAATTGGCCAGCTCCGCCGCCAAAGCCAGATAGGGCCGTCCATTTACGATGAGCTGCGTTGCGCTTCCGCGCTTCTCCAGGTGAGGCGCTGAAGCGGGCTGCGGCGCGTTCACCTGCCCGCTTGCCGCAATCGCGGCCAGAAGCGCGGCGCTTGCGAGGCACAGGGGGGCCGTGTTTCTCATGCTCTACAGATTAGCGCGTTGAAGTCCCCAAGGTGAGGACGTTCCGACCCTTGTCTTTCTCCGTTCACGGCGCCCGCTTGACCCGCACGAAGGTCACATCCGATTTCGAGAGTCCGCGGATAGTCACCGTGGTCGCCTGGTTCGCTGGCAAGGTCTCCGTGTTGGGTGGCTGCGGTTCCCCGTTCCTGTAGACCTGGATGGAATACTTCCCGGCCTTCACCGCCGTGATCTTCACCGGGACGTCGAACGTGCCTGCGAACATACTCTCGGGGTGCGCGGCCTGCCAGATGCCCAACGCCTTCACCTGGTCCCAATCCTGGTCGCCGAGTTTCACGTCGTAGATCCGTGGGAAGTAGAGGATTCCCACCGTTCCGGCGGCGGCGTGAAGTCGGCTGACCTTGAAGCCCAGGGACGTTTCCATGGCGACATCTCCGGGACCCGGCAGCCCTGGATGAACCACATCCAAATTGGCTTGCACCATGTCCGCAATCCTCTTGAAAGCCGCGCCCTGAGCGTTCAGTGCGCCGTTCGCGCCGATCATGTTCGGGAAATACTGCCAGACGGCGAAACCCTGCGCGCCGCGTTCCATGGTCCCGATGACGCTCTGCTGGAAATACTCGATGGTGCGGTCGATGCCGATTTCCGAGGGAATCAGAATCGGCAGCTCGTACGGATACCGGTAAAGGACATCCAGGTTTGCCCAAATCTGCTCGTTAAACGGCCTGTGGAACATCACGCCTATTGCATCGAGGTTTCCCTTCTCATAAGTCAGGCTATCCGTGCCCGATTGATGGATCCACCACTCATAGCCCGCTTCGGGTCCCCCGGTCATGAGATTGAAAGACACCAGCTTATAGGGGTCCTCTGCATGATATGCGGCGCAGAACTGAGTCCACCAGGAGTTCACGGCGTCGCGCTTGAATGTAAACCAGTCGCTCTTGCCTGTCTTAATCTTCCAATCCTCAAACAGTCCCAGGGTGGCCGGATTGGCGTCGGTCAGCCACTGCTCGGTCCCCGGCCGGCCTCTCCAATCCACAGTCATGAAGCCTTCTTCGTTGCCGAGTTGGACCCCGACGACTGTGTCTGAGTCTTTGTAGTGACGCGCAAAGGTGTGGAGCATCCGGATAACCAGCGGGAACACCTTCGGATGCTCGTACGCCGGGAAGACTTCGCCGCGGGCCTTCACGATCTCCTGGATGTTCCGGTAGAGGTTGCCTTTGTCATCCTTGATCCACTGGATGGTATAGTCGGCGCCATCGTGGCTGTCCAGATGGTAGACCCAGAAATCGCCGACGTTGCCCACCGGCCAGTTGGGCGGGTGCGAATGCATGAAGTACACCCACCAGACCTTGAGGTCATGCTTTCTGGCCACGTCGGTCACCATATCGGTGTACGTGAAATCGAACCTCCCCTGCTCGGGCTCGATGACCTTCCAGTGGAGGCCCATCATGACCGTGTTAGCCCCCAGCTTGGCGATGTTTGTAAAGCTCCGATCGAGATCCGAGGCTGTGGGCGGCTGGTTGCTCCAATACCCTGTCGCCAGCCCCATGGGATAAAACGGCTGAAGTTTCCCGGATTTGTCGCGCACTTCGAGCGCCAGCTTGCCATTGGCCAAGCGGACGAGAGCGCTGGGCGCCTTGAGGACCTGCGCCTCTTTTTCCGATACGATGCGCACCCGCTGGGCCTTGGCGCCATAGTTGGGATCGAACGGAACGAATCCCGGTCCCACACCTGGACCGGTGGACCCTTCCTGCGCCGCTTGCGCCACCAGACAGGCGGCTACGACTGTTAGCGCGCCTCCGATCGATAGCTTTCCGAAAATCATATCTCTTCCCATCGGTGAACCAAAAGAACTTCCAAGCGCCGAACGCGACTTGGGTAGGCGCCGCCTTCACTAAACGAATGCGCTTGCCATACCTCATCTAATGATGGCGCTTCGCGTTCTGGATGGAAAGCCTACGCCTAGTTTCTCCGCCCTCATTTTGCTCTACCGCATCAGGTGTGGAGAGGTCGTTCGAAACCACGTTCCCCCGGGGAGCCAATTAAGTCCCTTAGCTTCAATACACCCAATAGAAAATGCGCCAGTTGTCGCGCGCGCAAGCCATGGCGGTTTTGTAAACCCCCCAGTTTCCCCTCCCAGGCATCGCCAGCGAATGGCGCCGCGGGATCGGCGGCGCCGAAATGCTTCAGCCGTACGAAGCCTGCATCGCCGCGGACCCCTTCCGGGGCGGGGTACTGAAACCGGGCCGCAGGGCTTCGAAAGGACGGTCGCGTTCGCGCGCGACGAAGCGCCGGCGACGATTACGGGGCGGGTCGAGGAGACGATGGACGACTGAGGACATCGGCGGACCCTGGCACGTTTATCGGTATCGATCCAGCCCGACCCGCGCAATCGCCTCACCGACTCGATGAGCCGTGACACTTCGTCCTGGCTGAGGATCACCGGCAGGTGCAGCCTTTTCTTGGGGTACGGGGTCTCCTCCACGCTCCAGGCCTTGCGGAGCGTCTTGATGAAGAAAAACCGCAAGGCCCCCACGCGCTGGTTGACGGTGTTGTCAGCCAGTTTGCGGTCGCGGAACAGATGCGCCACGTACTCGCGAATCTGTTCGGGGCCGAGTTGGTCCGGCGGACGGTTGAAATGACGCGCAAACTCGTCGATGGTGCGGAGGTAGGCGCGCGTGGTACTCTGCGTGTAATTACGGCGCTCGAGTACATGGAGGCATATGGTTCTACGCCGGGCGCCGATATTCTCCCCCTGGATGACGGGGAGCCCTTCCGCTTGCGGGTTTGCTTATGCGGGCAGCCGGTCGGGCCGATGTTGAGGGGCGGGCGTCGTGATGTCCTGGGACTGAAAGATTTTCTGGCGAACGTCAAGAAAGCCCAAAAGTACCTGAAGTAGCAGGCAGCGGCGGTGAGTGAGGGCGTGGAACGGGTTGCGCTGAAGTTGCCGTCGAAGGAGAAGCAGGGGCAGTTGCTGACGCGGCTGTCCAATGTCGAATCGGGGCTTAAGAGATTGGGTTGGGATGTTACGGATGAATTCTGAAGAATACAAATAACTGGACTGCCTGGCGTTTGCCCGGCCGCTAAAGAGTTGGACTTCTTCTCGCCAGTAATCGACCCGGCGGGGTCGACGGTCTCCACAGGCAGATACAAGTCCACCCGCGACGGTCAACCTGAATGATGGCGGACTTCAAAGCGGCCATCAAACCGGCCATCAAACCGGAGTGGCTACCCCGTTGAAATCTGTTTATATTAATGATATCAAGGTACTTGTTTATCAGAATGATGCGGCTATGGAAGCGGACATCGTAACGGACGACCGAGGGGAGCCACTCTCTGTTATGGAGCCGCTGGTAATCGGGGACGCCTACGCGTGCCGGGCGGCGCTCACCGATCTTGCGCTCGACCTCACCCAGAAATCGGCCGGCCTCCGCCGCAGTCTGCCACCTGCCCTCCTGGCCTCGCTCGCCGACATAGTGCGGGCAATGAACTGCTATTACTCAAACCTGATTGAGGGACACTACACCCATCCGGTCGACATCGAGCGGGCGATCAAGAACGACTACAGTCAAGATGCCCGTCAGCGCGACCTGCAACTAGAAGCCAAGGCGCACATCGCCGTGCAGCGGTGGATTGATGGCGGGGCCCTCAAGGGCGGGCTCGCCATCAAAGCCGAGGGTATCCGTGAGATTCACCGGCGCTTTTGCGAGTTGCTGCCGGAGGATCTCTTGTGGGTCGAGGACCCGGCCACCAAGGGAAAGCTCCGATTGGCGCCCGGCGAATTGCGTGGGCGCGACGTACAGGTCGGGAACCATGTCGCCATCAGTCCGGGCGCCATACCCCGCTTCATGGAGCGCTTTGAACAGGTTTACGGGAATATCGGCAAGACCGAATCCATTATCTCCACCGCGGCCATCCACCATCGCCTGCTATGGATACACCCCTTCATGGATGGCAACGGCCGGGTAGCCCGGCTCATATCGCACGCGATGATGCTCGATTTGCTCGATACCGGTGCTGTCTGGTCGGTGGCCCGCGGCCTGGCGCGCAACGTCCAGGAACACAAAAGGCTTCTCGCCAATTGCGACCAACCCCGCCGCAATGATCTGGACGGGCGCGGCGCCTTGAGCGAAGAAGCGCTGGTTGAGTTCACAAGGTTCTTTCTCACGGTCTGCATCGACCAGGTGAACTTCATGGAAAGCCTGATTCAGCCCGATCGCCTGCGCGCCCGCATTCTATTGTGGGTGGAAGAGGAGATCCGGCTCGGGCGTCTGCCCCTCAAGTCCGGCAGTATCCTCGAAGCGGTACTTTACCGTGGAGAACTGCCGCGCGGCGACGCCGACACCGTCGTCGGCACCGGCGAACGCCAGGCCCGCCGGGTAGTATCGGCGCTCCTAAGCAAAGAAGTCTTGGTGTCTGACAGCTCCCGCGCGCCCCTCCGCCTCGCCTTCCCCGCCGCTCTGGCTTCACGCTGGATGCCGGGGTTGTTTCCAGAGAAGCTCGGATGAATTCCGGCATGCCGCCTGCAAATCGAAGCCGGTAGAATCCTCGGAGACAACGTAGACGAGGTTTCGCCACGGCGCGCCGCTCGGCGACGGCCGAGCGCCCATTCCTGCCCGCGCACGATATTCTCCTGTTCGGCTTCATTCAGTTCGCGGCGAGCGGCCCCAACGGCCGCCTCGATGCGCTCCCGGGACGTAGCGCAATTTGGCGCTGGCGCAGGTCCCTGCATTGATCCCGGCCTTATCCCGCCCGTTCCTTCGCCTCGGCTGCGTCCCGATAGACCTCTTCCCGAATAATTCGTTTTGTGGCTTCGTTGAGGTAGGAGTGCAGGGCCGCCTGCAGCTCAAGGTATTCCGGCCAGAGCGTGTTGTTGAAAAAGGACCGCGGCGCGCGAACCATCACTGTGGTGTAACGCTGACCCTTATAGCGATACGGTTCAAGCCCGTACCTCCGGCAAAGCGCCGAAAAGAGGCGTCTCTGCCATTGATCCGCCATGGAAATCTTCATCTCGGGCAGAGGTTGCGTTTGGACCGCGTCGTTGAGCGCCGCGCGGATCCGCTCTATCGCGGCCGCCGCAGCCTGGCGTTCGCCCGCGGTCGCGGCACCCTCGAATAATGCGGCAATCTTGCGCAGCTTTTCGCGGAGTTGTTGTTCGTTTGTCATCTGTTCAACGCTGTAGGATAGCGAACGGCGCCGAGCCTCGCAGGGTCGCCTTCACCTACGGTCAGGGGCATGGGAGTGCGGGCGTTTGCCCAAGTAGCATCCCTCCAGGTCCTCGTCGGAGGTATGCTGGCAGGGCATCTGAACTGGGATTGTAGCGTAACACTCGTGAACTGGTGGCTCCGGCCGGCCGCTCCGGCATCGACGCTGTCCTTTCGCTAAGATCGGAATCATGAATGCCTCGACCATCGTCGTGGCGGGAGCCACCGGCGATCTCGGCGGCCGCATCGCGAAAGCTCTGCTCGAACGCGGCGTCAGCGTAAAAGGGCTTGTTCGCCGCGGCACTGCGCGGGACAAGCTTGAGCGACTGCAGGATCTCGGCGTAACGATTGCCAGTGTCGACTTGAGCAGCGCTTCCCAAGTGACGCCAGCATGCTCGGGTGCGTCCTGCGTGGTGTCGGCGCTGCGATCAAGGCTGACGTCCCACGTTTCATTCCGTCCGATTACTCGATCGATTTCACCAAGTTTCCACCCGGAGAGAATCGCAATCTCGATCTGCGCCGAGACTTCCACAAGCGCCTCGATAAGACCTCGATTTCAGCGACCACGATCTTCAACGGTGCGTTGATTCGAACCTTTTTCGACTCGGGCGTCCTGATCGCCGCCGCTCGATCCGTCAGCCCTGACCAGGAACGTGCGCTGCAGTTTCTGGAAGATCCCAACCGCTCGTTCTTCACCAGCCCGTTTGTATACCTGGAGGTTGTCCCGAAAGCCATTTTCTACGGGAAGCGGCAATCCAACCGTCTCTCGATGCGACTCCCCCGAGAAGAAAATTTCCCTCGCCGCCCGATCAAAGGATGACGTCTGGTGGTATACTCAACCCGACCTGGAACTCTAAAGTGATTCCGGGGTAGAGTGGTGTTGGAGGTTTCATGGCGTTCTGTCAGAGTTGTGGCGCTCCAGTGGACAGCAGGTTCTGTGCGAAATGTGGTGCGGAGGTTCTAAGCCAGGGTGGCCCCCCGCCCGGCTTGGCCGAGCCTCCGGCGCCGGTGGCGGCCCCGATGCAGAGTAACGTCGCCGCGGCGCTGTGTTATGTGCTGGGTTTCATCACCGGGATTATCTTCCTGGTTATGGCGCCTTACAGCCGGGACCGGGCGGTTCGGTTTCACGCGTTCCAGTCGATATTCCTGAACGTAGCGGTGATCGCGGTGGATATCGTGATTGGCATTTTCTTCCGCATCATTCTCTATGCGTTCGGATTTGCGGGTCTGCTGGCCGGCATTCTGTGGCCAGTGTTCGGGCTGGCGTGCTTGGCCCTGTGGCTCTACCTGATCATCTCCGCCTATCAGGGTAAGACGGTGTTGCTGCCGGTGATCGGGCCGCTCGCCCAAAAACAGGCAGAGGGCTGAACTCGCAGCGCACTCAACGTGCATAACCCCCTCACGCCGCCGCTCCGGTGAGCGGGAAGCGGTCGATACGGCGATGTGGGGACGTACATTCTGAAGTCCGAGCCGCGCCGGACTGCCGAGCAGGTCCTTTGCGTTGCTGTCCACGGCGCTGCCAAGCATCGAGGTCGACTTAACGGCCTGATGCCGGGTTAAGTCCAACCGTCTGCCGCACTTCGGTTGGGCCAGGACTACCTGAGCGTGGATTGCTTCCTGGAGGGCCGTCCCACGGCGGAGCCAACCTGGGAGCCCCACGTGTTGGTGATGTGCAGGACCCAACGGCTGGGATTTCGATTCGGTCACGAAGCGAAGCTGAGAGACGTGGCGCAGCCTTTCCCGGCGGCGATGCTCGCATTCTTGCGGGCATGGCTTAGTTCTGGCTCGCAGGCTTGCCAAAGAACATCGATTTCAGTCTCGGGAAGAAGAACTTCTCCAGGTCCGGGACGAACTCGGCCATGACGTGTCCCGACACCACGCCGGTGAAGCTGGTCGCCAGCCGCTCCGCCATGACCCGGCTGCGGATGCTGGCGGAAGGATAGTAGAGATTCGAAATCCCGATCCCCCCGACGGCGCCGAGCATTCCGGAGCTGTTGAAGGTGTCCTTGCCGGCCTCCGTGCGCACGATCATCAAGCGGCTGACCGAGTAAAGCGCACGATGCAAAATACCCACCTCCGGCCCCAGGCGGAAGTACCTGGGGTCCTGGTGAAGCATCTGCGCAAACACCACGCCGCCCAGGACGGACTGACTCGCGCCATCGGCAACGGCGGCGCCGAAACGCTCGCCGTACGCCGCCCGACCCTCCCCGTATTTTGGCGTCTGGTTACCCTCCTGCGCGAAAGCCGCCGTCATCGCCGAGTTCACCAGATTGAACGGATCGATGGTCCCTTTGATCATCAGGTCCCACTTCTGCTTGAGCGTCAGCGGAGCGTGGGATTCGGCGGGTTGCACGGTCCCGAAGTCCGGCATCACGCCGACAAGCCGATGATCGGTAAGCGGGTTGATGGAAGAGAAACGCTTGGAGGGCCGGGGCGGGATGAGCTTCGGATTTACAGGAGGCTTGAGGGCTGTTGCGGGATTGGGCGTATTTTCGGCGCACAGACCGAGGCCGTCCGGCAGCCAGCCGACCAAGGCTGTGGAGCAAGCTAATACCCGAAGACACGGGCACACAAGCCGGGCTACGACACCTTTAGCCGACCGGAAACCCGAATGGCTCTCGGACTCGGCGGATTTATAGTGAGGAACCGGACGCGCGAGTTCGCACCGACTGTGTTCAAGGCCACACATAGGCTTCACATCCCGTGCCCGCGCATTCCGATTCCGGCGTGGTGGACGCCCAGAGCACCATGAAATCCACCATGACTACCGGCGAACCTGATGGGCTGCCTGGGCTATCGGAAAACAACCCGGAGAGCCGAAATCATCTTTGTTCGGGTGGCGATCCCTAACCTGCCGGCGAGCTTTCCCGGCCGCGCTATTTCTTCTTGGGCGCCGCTACGTGGCCGCGATTTCGACGCTGACTTGAGCTTCCGCTTTGGGAGTGGTAGTGGCGATGCCGATTCCAGCAACGGCAGCTAACGCTAAAAATGTAAGTGCACGCATTCAATCACCTCGGCATTCGCAAGAGCACTCCGAAGGCCGGACGGGTTTCGAGGGGCGCGGGCCTCTGCCCCGCGGCCGGGGGTTGATACGGCGTTTTCAGATGATGAGGCGGCAACTTCGGCACTTCAGGTGCAGCCTTTGCATCCGGGAGGGGCGCGGGTGGTTACCTTCGGCGTAAAGTGAACATCACGCACCTGTTCCAAGCATGCCGGTCCCCCTGCAAGTTGGCGAAAACATTCGGTGTGCGCGGAGCCATCCCGCTTGTTGGGATGCGCCACCACGACAATCATGCGTATTTCTCGTTCGGTATCATAAACTGTATGTATGCAGTGCCCGAAGCAACTCTGGTTTAGAGGCGCGTGGTTGTTCGGCTGTCTCCACGAGGAAAGGTCTTTGTGAGCGTCGCGCCGCCGCACATTCCGGTTCGCGCGCCGGAACCACCCTCTGCGCGACCGGGCCCACGCTGTTCTCGGCTGTTGGAAATCGCACCCTGTGAGGAAAATGCGCTACGTGGGGGAGCGCCAATTGCTGGTGTGGCGCTCAACGATGGCGGGACGATCGATCCAGGGCGGGCGAGCGCCACAATTCCGCGGACGGGCCGGCGCCGCCTGGCGGATTTCGCGCAGCCGCGGGATATCCTCGTCCTCCCCAATTTCCCGCGGGCTGAACTGGGCAAGATTGCCAGGAACCAGCTCAAGGATCTCGTCGGAAGCGGCAGCGGCGTTTCACGGGGGCGCCGGCGCTGTCGAACGCGCGTACTCGGCCGAGAGAATTCGTTGCTATGAAGACCGTATACCTGACAGGTGGAACAGGATTTCTAGGAAGTCACTTCATCCGAAACTATCTCTCAACCCGGGAGTACGACGTTCAATGCTTTGTTCGAGGCGGTAGCGATGAAGCGTGCACGCAGAGACTGAAGCAAACGGTTCTCGCGGTGAACAGGAGCTATCCGGGAAAGGCGGCGTTGAACCTTGACGGCGTGACCGCGATTCCATCCGACATCACGCTCCCACACTTGGGTCTCAGT
>Ga0182014_10007225_pt1 | contig 11703 bp, 7 predicted proteins | sample 612S2DmetaG_FD_120489 | JGI IMG/M metagenome (GOLD analysis project Ga0182014, IMG submission 120489) | Permafrost microbial communities from Stordalen Mire, Sweden - 612S2D metaG | ecosystem: Environmental > Terrestrial > Soil > Wetlands > Permafrost | place: Sweden: Stordalen | collected... | reverse complement strand
CCGCTTCTCGGCAACCGACCGAAATCTGCGAGGACAACGTTCTGTTCCTTCTGCTTGAACCATGACGCTATCGTCAGGCTCCAGCCCTAGCCTATGCCAGAGGGGAAAACGGGACGCTTACGTCTTTTCATGGATCACATTGAGAGTGCCGTCACCGTTTGAGGCGAAGATGAGCCCCGCTTGCTTGTCAAAACCGGCCGCGTCAACACCCGCGCCGATGGGCAGGGTCGCAATCGTCTGACCGTTGGTTGCGTTCATAACCACGAGCACCTTGTTGTGGCAGCCGATGAAGAGGCGATCGTGCTCGCGGTCGATTGCCATGCCAGTTGGCGCCTCTCCGCCCTGGATGGGAAAACGATGAAGCACTTCGAGTGTTTTTGGATTGAACTCAACCACCTCCGATTTATCCTCTAAATCGACAAAGATGGTGCCATGATTTCCAGTCACCAACCCCTCGCCATCTCCCTTGATATCGATGGTTCCAACCACGGTGGCGCTCTCGGCATCGATTACCGTGATGTTATGAGAGCCATGATTGCCGGTGAAAACCCTCTGACTTGCGGAATCAAAATAGATGCTATCCGGCTTCTCTCCTACTTCGATCTTCTTGATCAGGGCCAGGGTTCTGGTATTGAAGACTGAGACCTTGTTCTCTTTACCGTTGGTGGTGAACCCGCGTTCAAGCGACGAGGCGATAGCGATTCCATGGACCCCGGGGGTGTCTGCGATAACGCCGACAACCTTGCCCGTGTCCGCGTCGAGAACATCCACTTGCGTACCATGCGAGACGTAAAGCCAACGGGCGGCGCTGTCGATTGTGATAAAGTCCCAACCTCCGTTGCCGGCGACTGGATATCGAGTGTCCAGAGTGTAGGTGGCCGCCTGAAGACTGATTGCAGAGGTTAACAGAAATGCGAAGAGACAAGATGCGTGCTTCATACGATTGATCCCTTTCTGGTCTTCAGTCGGTTTCTCATGAAGACTTGGTATAGCGTCGAGTTAAGGCATGTTTCCTGGAAGTTCCGCAAGGTGCTTCGAAGGTACATTCCCTTGGTTCGGGGGGAGGCGCATTTGCGCGCTTCCCCCAACCCTGTTCGTCTTAATAGGAATAGCGAAGGCTGAATTGCATCTGGCGAGGAGTGCCGGTACCTACAGCCGACGTGGTGTAGGGAGTGGTAATCTGGCCGTACGTGCCTGCGCCGCTGGTCCACTTCACCGCCGGACTGCCGATCTGATCCCGGTTGAACGCGTTGAAGACTTCCGCACGGAAGCTGACGTATGTCTGTTTACGCACAGGGAATTTCTTGGCGAGGGCCAAGTCACCCTGCCAGATACCGGGAACGCGCACAGCGTTTCTGGAGGCATTCCCCCACAGGCCGTTTGCCGGAGTAGTAAATGCGGCAGGGTTTAGCCAGAGAGTAGAAGTCTGGTGGGCGGGATACAACGAGACGCCTGGTACACGGTCGGGCCGCTGGCTCGAGTTGATCCCGTCAGGCAGGGCTGAGGCAGAACGGCTCATGGTGACATTCAGCGGAACACCGGTGTGGGCCAAGCCGATACCGCTGAATTCCCAGGAACCGAGTATGGTGTTGACAACAGGCGACGCGTCGCCGAGTAATACATGGCCTCTGCCAACGGGCACGATCCAGATCGCGCTTGTTGAGAAGTTGTGGCGCATATCGAAGTCTGTCGATGCGCGTTCGCAGGCTCTGCAGTTGTTGTTTTCCGGCGTGTCCGATTCGCCGCCTCCGTTCGAGCCGTCGCTGATTCCATGGGAGTACTGATAATTGGCGGAGAGGAGCAACCCGCGATACATGTTCCGTTTCAGGCCGATCTGCATGGCGTTGTAGTTGCTGTTGGAATCCCAGGTCGTCCATCCGATGGTTGCGCTGGTGAGACTGGCGTAGGGGCGGGTGCCAGTGGCCGGGTTGATGCCATTCAGCGACAGACCCTTCTGGAAAAGGTGGGTTCCTTTGCTGCCGACATAGGACGCGGTGAGGTACGTATTGTGGATAAGTTCGTTTTGGATGGATAGGGTCCACTGGTTTACGCTCATATCCTTGCGATGCTGGTCGAAGGCAGAGTAGCTGATGTTGGATTTTGCTGCTCCAAGATAGGGCGTGACCGGAAAACTCAATCCCTTTGTGTTTGCTTGGGTCAGGCCGTAGGACTGGCCGATCTGGGTCTGCAGGGCATAGAGGCCTCCGAACTGCCCGTCATCGAAATTAGATCCAAAGCCGAGGCGAATGGCGGTCTTGCCTCGCAGTGCTTTGGGAGCCCACCCAATACTTACGCGCGGTTCAAAGTCGAGCGTATCGGGGTAATAGAAGGGCGCTCCGATGGGACAGAATTGAATTCCGCACGTGAACGGGTCAAATATCTGCCCAAGCGATGGGTTTTTTTCGTAGTCGACGCCATAGTATTCATAGCGCAGACCGGCATTTACGGTGAGGTTCGGGCGCAGTTTGAATTCGTCGAGGACATATCCAAAATACGTCGTCATGCGGGCCGAAGTCTCGACTCCCGCGGGTTTGTAGGCGTAAGAGTCCAACACGTTGTTGATGAAATTCGCTTCGCTGATGTAGCTCAGGCTCTGTTCCACAAGCGGGTGAAGCTTGTTTTCCTGCAAGTGACGAATCTCGATGCCAGCCTTGATGGTGTGGCGTCCGTGATAGAAACTGGCGTCGTCGAGAAGGCTGTATGAGTTGTCGTGGCGCCAGGAATGGTCGCCCAGAGTATAGCTGAAATTAGGTGAAACCGAAAGCGTGTATATAGTTGTTGCGCCCTGGCCTACGTCCTGGTATTCGTCGTTATTGTAGCCAATCCTGGCATCGTTTAGAATCGACGGCGAAAAACGATATGCCACATCGACGACGGCATTTGGGCTGGCCACTGTAGTGATCGTGGCCTCCGCAAGACCTGGCGCGGTGTTGGTGTAGGAGTCGGTGTTGAAACGCGCAGAGATTGAGGCCTTCGCATTCAGAGCATAGTCGACGCGAGCCAGGCCGCCGTCTTCGTTCGTCGGGCCAGGCTGGCTGGTTACCCAAAGCAGTGCATTGGGATCGCTGGTTGTCTGGGTTCCCATCGGGAAGGCGTTCACGAATGGCACGAGCGCGGGCGACTTCGCAGCTACCTGAGCCCTGTACGCGTCGGTGGGTACATAGCCGCTGACAAGTGTAGAAAATGCTTCCCTGACCGCCTCGTAGTTGGCGAAGTAGAACAACTTGTTGTGAAGGATCGGGCCACCCGAACTCACTCCAAAGTCATTCAGCTTGAAGGGAGATATACTGGTGGACGAAAAGTATCTCGCGTCGAAGAAGCTGTTTCTCAGGTACTCGTAGAAGGATCCATGGAAATCGTTGCCGCCGCTCTTGGAGACCATACTCACCTGGCCTCCGGCCATGCCTCCAGTGTCTGCGCTATAGAGCGAACTGCTTCCCCGGAATTCGGCAATAGACTCCATGGGAACCTGGACAACCAAAGGTTGTTTCATGAACTGGTGGTTGATTCCCGTAGAGTCCACTCCATCCAGACGAAAGTTATTGTCCTCCTGTGAGAGGCCGTTAAAACGAATGGTGTCTTCGGTGCCGCTACCTGAACTTAGCGCACCCGGAATCAGGGATTCCAGCACTACCCAGTATCGGCCATTCACCGGAAGGTCTTCTGTCTGATCGCCATTGATTACTCCGCCTATGACCGCCGAACTCAAGTTCAGATCCGGCGCGGCAGCTACTACCGAAACATCCGTTTGCACAGTGGCGACCCACATGGTTACATTGAGTGTGCGCGTTTCGCCCACCTCAAGCGTAAAGCTTTCAATATTCTCCTTTTCGAAGCCGTTCACCTCAACGGAGGCTGTGTATTCACCCAAAGGCAACGCGCTGATGGTATATACGCCGGCCGAGTTGGTATTGACGACGTGCTGGATTCCGGTGGCCGTTGCTTCCAGGCTGACTTTGGCTCCGGGGATGACTCTCTGTGTCATATCCATGACAACTCCTGTCAGAGTTGCCCGGTCGGTTTGGGCGGCCAAGGAAAGAGTAGATAACAATATGGCGATTAGCACAATAAAACGTCGCATACAATCCTCCAGGTTAAAGTGAGTTGCGATTGAGAGTGAAAGTTTGTGGTTGCCTGCTACGCCTTCCAGTAACTTCTCTTGGGCATGTGCGCTGGTCAAACCGGCATCTTGTATGGCATTGCCGCTTGCGCCGACGTGAACATTGAGTGAATCTCGTAAGACTGATTGGGCATAACCATGCCCAAGTAAAGCCCGCTCCTTTTCGACCTGTTCAGCATTGCGAAGAGTCAGTCGCAGGATGCGCTGGAGTGGATAGCCAGATTAGAGCAAGCGACTCTAAAGAGAACCTAAAGATGCATTACAGTTAACGTAATTTCATCGAACTCTAATCTGGCGTACACAAACTTCGCCGATTGACTTCACTCTGAGTCAGACCTGAATGCGTAAAGAATGCCGTCTTGATTGACCTTCAACATGGCGCAACCGGTGTCGATTCATAGCATCAATATGAGGCGCCAACTATCCAGCGCTTGTATCCATGCAAGTTACGGGTTTCCATTGAGAGGAAATGCAACCTCGAAGGTGGTCCCTGCCTGGTCGATGCTGCGAGCGGTGATGGTTGCCCGGTGAGCTTCCGCAATCCATTTGCCGATGGCCAGTCCGAGCCCAGTGCCTTCCTGTTCGCCACGCGAGGCATCGACGCGAAAGAAACGATCGAAGATGTGCGGTAGAGAAGTTTCGGGAATCCCTATGCCGTTGTCGGAAACCGTAAACAGTGCGCGTTGTTCGTTGCGAACCAGAGCGACCTCGATGCGGCCTTCGCAGGGAGTGTACTTGACGGCATTATCCACAAGGATCCAAACCAGACGGCGAAGCAGCATGGCATCACCAGACAATTGCAGGCGGGCGTCCGGTAGCCGTTCGACGATCCGCTGCCGCTTCTCCTTCGCCACCACCCGCATTCGAGCAACAACTTCGCGCACGATCTCCGCCATGTAGACTTGTTCGTAGACGATTTGCGCGCGTCCGGCATCGGTCCGGGCCAGCAGGAGCATATCTTCAAGCAGACTGGAAGAGTGCTCGGTTTCGCTCACGATGTTTTCAAACGCCTCAGTGGTTTCCGCGTCGAGGCCGGGTGTGCGAAGCGCGTATTCGCTTGTGGTGCGAATAAACGAGATGGGACTGCGCAATTCGTGCGATGCGTCGGCAGTAAACTGTGTAATGCGTTTTACCGCTTCTTCGAGACGGCTAAGCATTTCGTTGCAGGTTTCAGCCAGTTGGGCCAGCTCATCGCCTGCGGGCGATACGGGTAGACGCGCCGCGAGATTCCCTATGGTGATGGAGCGGGCGGACTCGGTGAGGCGTACCACAGGCCTGAGCGCGCGATGGCTGATGAAGTAACCCGCCAGGGCGGAAATCAAAAGCATTGCAGGGATGGATCGCTCAAAGATCTCGTCCAGCCGGGCCAGCAGGCTCACATTGTCCATCAGAGATCCGGCGACGCAAATGCGAACGGGCGCCCCGTTCAGCGTGGCCGAGCGAAGGTAGATGCGATAGGGATGGTTCCCGATCCAGACGTCGGAGCGGTACTCCGCGAGGGCGGAAGGAACCGCAGGCCATGGGAATTGCATGGCTGCGGAGCCAGCCTGGGGCAGCAGCCGTTCGCCGCTGAGCGAGTACACCTGAATCAACCCGCCTTCAGGAGTGGCGTCTACGAATTCGCGGTACTTTGTCTGCAAGAGCGCGTCGGAGTCCTTCTCTGCATGTTTGAGCAGATCGACCATGCGCTCGTAGCGCCGTCCAAGCGTTCTATCCTTCCCGCTGCCGAGGGATGCACTGAGGTCGAACCAGATGAAGACCCCAAAGACAACGAATCCGCAGAGAAAGATCGCGGAAAACCAAAGGGTGAGCCGGAGTGAGATGGAGAGATTGAATCTCATGCGCGCAACGCATATCCGACGCTGCGAACCGTTTGCAGAAGCTGCGTCTCCCCGATCTTTGTGCGGAGCATGCGGATGAAGACGTACAGAGTGCCTTCGTTCACTTCGGCCCCCAAGCCCCACCCAGCCTCGATCAGAGCGTCGTGAGTAACAATCGAGCCGGCCCGCCGCATGAGCAGGTCCATCAGTGCATACTCAGTGCGTGTCAATGAACTGACGCGTCCGTTGCGATGCAGCGAGTGTGTATTCGCATTGAGCATGATGTCGTGAAAAACGAGATTCGCAGGGGCGCTGACCGGAAGCCGGCGGGACAGGGCGCGTATGCGAGCCAGAAGTACATCGAGCGCAAACGGCTTGGTGAGGTAGTCATCGGCGCCTGAATCCAAGCCGAGCACGATGTCGCTCATCGCGTCGCGAGCGCTTACGATGAGCGTCGGTGTGCATATGTGCTCCGTGCGCAGTGTTCGAATAACGGTGAAGCCGTCCATACGAGGCAGCATAAGGTCGAGAAGAATGACGTCGTTGTCGTCGCAACGGCCCAAGTCGAGTGCCTCATGACCGTCGTATGCCACCTGAACCGAATGACCTTCGCGGCGCAAAGCACGGGTCAACAAATTGGCCATGGCGGGCTTGTCTTCAGCCACCAGAACTCTCATAGTGTCCCCCTGTGATTGAGGCGATGATAGGCCGCGGATATGAATATCTCGTGACACTCCGGCATCTTTAAGGTTTTTTTAAGGGGCGAATGCTCAAATCTGTTGTGTAAGCCATGCGCAGGAGTGGAGCGCCCGCCCTTTGCCGTGAGGCAACGATGCTGGCGACATCCGCGATTCAACGGGCTGCACCGGCGAGTGCCGGAAGAAATCGCTGCCAGGTACGCTGCCTGCGTCCCAGATAATGTTTTCAACCATTTTGCTAGGGAGATCCAAATGAAAAAGACTATTCTCGCGGCAAGCCTTGCTCTTGCCACTGTTGCGTTTGCCCAATCCGGACCGCTCACACCCGGAACCCGTACGCTGATGTGGGCGCACAATGCTTACCCTGACCACGGAAAATATACCGAACGCATCGACCAGGCAATTGCTTCCGGTCACCCGTTCATGGTGGAAGAGGATCTGTCATGGATTGATGGCAAGTCGCTCATGATCCACGGAGCCAAGAATGTTGGCGGTGACGATCCGACACTCGAGACCTACTTCTTTCCAAAGGTAAGACCCATCATCGAAAAGGCCTTGAAAGAAGGCAACAAGGGCAACTGGCCGATTGTCATTCTTTATCTGGACATCAAGAACGATCCGCCTGAGCACCTTGCGGCGATTGCCAAAGTGCTCGACAATTACAACGACTGGCTGACCACGGCCGTGAAGACGGACGACATTACCAAGGTGTCGCCGCTCAAAATTAAGCCGATGCTGGTCCTGCTCGAGGACAAACAGAACGACATCAACAAGACGCTTATGTTCTATGACCAAGTTCCTGTTGGCGGAAATATTCGTGCCTTCGGAAGCGTGCCGAAACTGGATCCGAACCCAGGGCGCAAACTGCCAAAAGATGAAGCGACCGATAATCAATTCCTGGCGAATCCAAACGACTTGATCCTCGCCAGGGCGGACAACTTTCACCGCTGGATCGGCCTCGACTGGGCCTTCATCGAGAAGGGCGGCGAGACGAAAGTCGGCCCCTGGACGGAAGAAAGCGCGAAGCGTCTGAAGTCGTTCATCGACTATGGTCACAAGATGGGATATCTGGTCGGTGTCTATTGTCTGGACGGCTACACGGCCGAAGAGAATCAGGGCTGGGACAAAGACTATAACATGGGTTCTCACGAAGCCGCGGTGACGCGGTGGAAGGCTGCAAAAGCCGCCAAGGCAGATTTCATTTCAACGGACCACTACGAAGAACTCGTGAAAATGCTTGCTTTGAAGTAGAAAATGCTGCGTCAATGAATCATGTAGCCGGACCGCCGATACCCGCGGTCCGGCTACACTGAAACTGGAGTTGTGATCTTTGAAGATCGTCTTATTGCCCCTTTTTCTTTTTTGGTCTGTTGTGATTGGTGCCGCGCAGACAGCCTCTCTTGGCGGCCGCGTTCTCGAACAGACCGGCGCTGCGGTGCCCGACGCTGTAGTTACTCTTCTGGGTCCGCAATCAAGTACATTCAGTATTGTTACCGCGACGGATGGGTCATATGAATTCAGTTCGCTGGCGGCTGGATGGTATGAGGTTTCTGCCTCCGCGCCGCAACTCGCCACGGTGCGGCCGGTACGTATTGCGCTCACTGTAGGCCGGATAAAATTGGACCTGCAACTCCACATCGTTCGGGTTGAGCAGGAGGTAAAGGTGGGAGACGCCGACGCGCCTTCTGTCAACACTGATAGCGCAGGCAATGCAGGATCCGTGATTATTAGTGGCGATGACCTCAACGCACTGGGTGACGACGCGCAGGACTTGCAGGCGGATTTGCTGGCGTTGGCGGGACCGGCAGCCGGGCCCAATGGCGGAGCGATCTACATTGATGGATTCAGTAACGGACAGATGCCCCCGAAAGAGTCCATTCGCGAAGTTCGCATCAATCAAAATCCGTTTGCCCCCGATTATGACAAGTTGGGTTATGGCCGTATCGAGATATTCACGAAACCGGGCTCAACCAAGTGGAAGGGCACGCTCGGGTTCAACTACTCCAACGACATTTGGAATTCACGAAATCCATACTCGACGGAGAAGGCGCCACTTCAACTGCAAGAGTATGAAAACTCGTTTGGCGGACCGCTCGGCCACAAGACTTCTTTCAACATGGATCTGGAACGTCACGCGGTAAACAACGGATTTATCTCGAACGGCATAGAACTGAATCCTGCGACACTTGTGCCGGAGCCATTCAACACGGTTAAGCTCACTCCGCAACGTCACACGCTGGTCAGTCCGCTGGTCGACTATCAACTCACATCGGTCGACACACTTAGCCTGCGTTACAACTTCACACATGCAAGCGTAAATGGCGCTGGAATTGGCGGCTTCGACGTTCCCTCGCGTGGATATTTGCTGAACAACGGGTTCCAAACGGTGCAGGTTTCAAACACCCTAGCCAGCAAGTTGTGGATCAATGAGACGCGATTCCAATACTTCCGTTGGTCCATGACAACCGATCCAACAAGTGCCGCTCCCATGGTCCAGGTACTAGGTGCATTTAATAGCGGCGGTGCCAGCGTTGGACAGGGCGCCGATACACAGAATGACTACGAGCTTCAGAACTACGTTTCGTGGATACGCGGTGCGCACGCATGGCGTTTCGGGGCTCGACTGCGGGAGGCGCATGAGAACAGCGTCGCTCGGAACAACTTCAACGGAACATTCACCTTTACATCGATCGACACATATCGGCAAACTCTGCTGGGTACTTCAGGATACGGCCCGTCGCAATTCTCGCTTACAACGGGACAACCGCAATTGGCAGTGGGACAGTTCGACGCCGGTATCTTCTGGGGCGACGAATGGAGAGCACGTCCCAACCTTACGATCAACTATGGTCTTCGCTACGAGTTGCAGACGAATATCGGAGACCGGGCAGACTTTGCGCCACGTGCAGGCATTGCTTGGGCGCCTCGGAATACCAGGAACGGCAGAACGACCGTGTTACGGGCTGGCTTCGGCATCTTCTATGACCGCTTTCCACTCTCCGGGGTGTTGACTGCGCGGCGGTTCAACGGCGTCGTGCAGTCTCAATACTCGGTGTCGTCTCCCGCCTTTTTTCCATCGGTTCCGGATGTCGCTTCGTGGGCGAATCCTGGGACGCCGCAGGTAACGTGGAAACAGGACGCCGGGATGCGAGCGCCGGCTACTCTTCAATCTGCCTTTACCGTTGAGCAACAGGCCACACAGACAACAACACTCGCCCTGACTTATACGCACTCTCATGGACCTCGTCAGTTGCTCTCGATTGTGGAAAACGCAGGCACGGTGTCGCCAACGTTCATCATGACCTCGTCCGGGCTGTACAACCAAAATCAATTGATTGCGAACGCCCGGACCAAGCCCTCAAAGCAGGTGTCTCTATTTGGCTACTATGTGTTTAACCACGCCAGCAGCAATACCGACGGTCTGGGAACGTTTCCTGCGAATCCGAACGACGACAGCGGCGAGTACGGACCGGCAGCGACAGACATCCACCATCGCTTTCTGTTGGGCGGCTCATTGCAGATGCGCGGAAACATTCGAATCAGCCCTTACACAATCATCCAATCGGGCGCGCCTTTCAACATCACAACAGGCGAGGATCGTTATGGTACAATGCTCTTTAACAGCCGGCCAGGCATCGCCGACAGCGCTGGCCCCGGCATCATCGCAACGTCGTACGGGTTGCTCGATCCAAACCCTCCGAATGGAGAAGCAATTGTGCCGCGCAACTTTGGCAGGGGGCCTGGACAAGTCACGGTAAATCTGCGCGTGGGAAAGACCATCGGCCTGGGGCCGTTAAAGGGCGGTGGTTCGGCAAAAAGCGATAGCGATGCACAAATCAACGCCGCGAACATGTCGGCGCCGGGCGGACTGCGCGGACTGTTTAGTGCGCCGTCATCGGATCGTCGCTTCGGCGTGACGGTTTCGATGTCCGCCAGGAATCTGCTCAACCATAACAACCCAGGCCCGATCATTGGCGACATCACTTCATCGCTATTTGGACATGCGAATCAGATAGCTGGAAATCCAAACATGGAAGGCTTTCTGGAGAACGCCAATAATCGACGCCTGGAGTTGCAAATCAAGTTTTTGTTTTGATAGCTTGATACTTAGGAAATCCAAGATCAGGCTATTTTGCGCGATTTTTGCCGAAAGCATATTTGACAACACACGACTTCGCGCGTAAGGCTTATTCTGAGGAAGGCCTGATTATTCCCTGAGAATGCCGATAATTCGCACTGTCAAGGCGGTGAGGGTGGAAGTTCGACGCTATTCTGTCGCTCCTGAGCCAGATTACATGGCGAGAAGAACAAATGCGTGAAATGAACAGCTTCTGCGGCAGGAAATCCGTGCGATTCGCTGCCATCCTTGCTCCGCTCGTCTCATCGAACGCCCTCCAGGTCCATTGTGTCGAAACCTACCGGCGTTGCTGTAACCTGTGACGACCGCCGCGAGTCCCATGCCGGACTCTCATCTCGCCACCCTCCACGGTGTTGAAGATGTTACCATCATTGCAGTCATGGTTTTATGTGGTGTTTGCGAATCAGGCGAAACGGAGGATTTTGTTGATTATAAATAGGTTGCGGGAGTAGTTCAGTGGTAGAACGTCAGCTTCCCAAGCTGAATGTCGCCGGTTCGATCCCGGTCTCCCGCTCCAAAAATCAACAGCAGGCCGCCTGAGACTGCAAACCGCGCACCGTCTCTGCTCCAGACCATCCGATTCACCTTCCTGTTTTTTGCTCGCCGTAGGCCTGCAACAGAATCTCCGCCGGATGGATCGCCTTGAAGGTGGTTCCATGTTCGATCTGCATCTGGCAGGTAGCGCACTCCGTGGCAACCATCTGCGGTTGCACGGCGTCGATGCTCGCGAATAACTCCTTGCCGATCTCCATGGAGACCTGATACTTCTCCTGCTTGAAGCCATAGGTGCCGGACATGCCGCAACATCCGGCATCCATATCTTCAACGGTGACGCCTGGTATGAGGCGCAATAAGTGATACCACGGGCGTCCGATGCCCTGTGACCTCTGGTGACACGGCGCGTGATATGCCAACCGCAGATCGGTG
>Ga0182014_10007224_pt1 | contig 11705 bp, 10 predicted proteins | sample 612S2DmetaG_FD_120489 | JGI IMG/M metagenome (GOLD analysis project Ga0182014, IMG submission 120489) | Permafrost microbial communities from Stordalen Mire, Sweden - 612S2D metaG | ecosystem: Environmental > Terrestrial > Soil > Wetlands > Permafrost | place: Sweden: Stordalen | collected... | reverse complement strand
TTTTTAGATGAGGTTACTTTTAAATAATATATCCTGACTGTTTATATTACAAAGTAGGAGATTAGATTTTGTATGTGGTTACAGTAAAACTACGGGTTGTCTCAAATCCCGTAGTTTTACTGGTCCTGGTAAATCGCACATTCAGGCAGCAAGTCTTTCCTGTAAAAAATAATTCGTTTGGCGATGTGGCATAGGAATGTTATTGCACTTTGAAAATAATCTCCTGCACTGATTTAAAATCCTGACTATTGATGAAATGGACATTTTTATTATTGAAATACCATTCTACCCTTTTAATTACTTCTTCCGGTGTTATCATATCTAAACAGCGTGGCAGATTATTTACAACATCCACGCACAAGCTTTGAGGCCGGTCGTTTCCGCTGCCATCATATAAAGGTTTAACGCGCGATTTCCAGCACCCGCCGGTTTCGCAACATGATAAGGCGCCGATGGTGTGAATAAACTGGTGGCCCGGATACTCTTCCCAATGAACGGGCTCGCGGCCTCCGGCCACAACTACGCACGCACGTTGTTTAGCGGCACCTGCTTTGGTCTTTACTGCCGCAGCAAGATGCATAGGCAGGCTAACAGGGGTGATAACGCCTTGTGCATGGTATACCAGTTTTACCAGTTCGCGCAAATTTGTTTTGCCCCTAAGGTCGATAACCCCGTTTAACGGGGGATGGTGATGCCCTTTTTCACCTATTTGTACGAAACAAATTCTGCCCCTGAAATGGTCAACTACACTCTGATATCGTTCAGAGGACCACCACTTGGCGGTAAAATCAGTTTTACCGCCCGAAACAACTATCCAGAATGGAATGTCTATACCAGCAATTTCATGAACCTGTGATTTGCCCTGCTCCTCCTCTTTTGATAAATGAATATCGCCTTTAAATGCAGCAGGCCTTATTTGCAGGTTCAGCTTTTTGTTTAAATAATCGCTAAACCCGTGAATGAAATGATAAGGTAATTCGTTGCTTTTATGAATGAGCGGATAATGGCAGAGAATTTTTTTTGTTGTAATTTCTTTATCATCCAGGCGGGTTATATATGGGTTATTCTCCCATAACTGGGGACAAGCGGTCCTTACATCTGTAACAAATTGCTTTGGGTAAGAGATATGTAAATCACGAATGGCTGCGGTTAGCATTACAATGTCGCCGGGGGCCTGAAAATTGCTAAGAATTAGTTTTTGCATAATTATCAGAATCTGTTAATTGTAAACAAGAACCCTTATAGACTGCTTAGTAACCAAGTTCGAACACTGAAATACACATTATTAAAATATTGAAATAATTTATTAAATACCGATTAATCCATTTCTATATGCGTAGGTGATTAACGAGGCTACGCAATGACATTGGGTTTTCTGCATCAACCGCTGCCTTATATCCTCAATTGTGCGGGGGCTAAGCCCTAGCCGCCCGGCAATCTCTTTACTAACAAACCCTTCCCCAAGTAATTCCATCACTTGTATCTCACGTAAGGTAAAAAATTTTTCAGGTGCAGTACTTGGTTTTTTTATGCTTCTGTGGTTGTATGGCCCGGTATGTATAAAAGTGTTACCGGCATTCACAATTTTAATGGTGGCTAACAGTTGGCCGGGTTCAACTGTTTTTGGTAAAAATCCTCTGGCCCCGGCCTTCATGGCTTTATTGATAATTTTCTCTTCAAAAAACATTGAAAGGACAATCGTTTTTACGGGATTATTGGTTTCCTGTAAATTTCTCAGCACCCCGAACCCATCAAGGCCCGTCATTGCTATATCAAGCAATAATATATCGGGTTGTGCGGCCCCGATAATCTCAAGGGCGTTTTGGCCATCTGCTGTTTCACCAATAACTTCAAACCCGGCGAATTTATTCAGCAATTCCATTATCGCCTTTCTAAAAAGTGTCTGGTCGTCTGCTAAAACAATTTTGATGGTTCCATCTTCGGGTATTATTTGTAACCCCACGCAGCCTCTTTGCGTAACGCGGTAATTATTGTCTTCATGTGACTGAAGCGGCTGGGGGGCATCTGCTTTAATCTTCATATTGTATTTAGTAAACGGGTAAGCTAAGTTGGCAGATATTCCCGTTAAACACATTAATTAGTTGTTAAAAAAATTGTATTAATATAAGTTGCCGGTTTCCCGTTGTCCATTTTTGTGAACGGTAAAGCCATCCAACTCAAAAGGGTGGTTGACACTTTTCGTTTTTTTTGAAAATAAGTTACTGATAACCAGGGAAGTATTTTAAAAAGCGTCAACCACCCCATTGTGCGTAGCATGTATGCCATTATACAACACGTGTGCCTTGAGCGAAGATTCTATCTTCGCTCTGCTATGTTTGTAGCTTCCAGCTACAGTATCATTTGTATTTAAATCGTAAGGCCCTTGTAGAGACGCAAAATCTTGCGTCTCCTATAGCGTGTGCTGCGAACCCCTGTTTATATTCCGATAGCGATAATGCGGCAAAATCATAAATACGGCCCACCTGGCACAGGAGACGCAAAATTTTGCGTCTCTACGGGCAATTTGCAGGTCATTTTTAAGGGCCATGCATTTCGGCAAAAGCAATAACGGCTTGAGGGGAAAACGACTTTCAGGTGGCTTAAAATTGAAAACAGACGGTTATCACTGAAACCATGTGGAAAGGATCAAAGTAGTTGATAATCACGCAAGTAGTGAAAAAAAGTGGAAACCGTCCTGCACCCTTTCCAGCCCTCTGCAAATACTTCCGTAACTTCGCATCTTTATAACAGCGATGAAGGATATCAGAAAGTTTAGCCTGGAAGAAATGGTGGCTGAGTTTGAGCAGTTGAAAGAGCCCAAATTCAGGGCGAAGCAGGTATACGAATGGTTATGGCAAAAGTCGGCGCGTAGTTTTGATGAAATGACTAACCTTTCGAAAGAACTGCGGGTAAAAATGCAGGAGCAGTTTTTGCTGCAACCGGTGCAGGAACACATAGTGCAGAAAAGTAAAGACGGCACCGTAAAGCTGGGCATGAGCCTGCATGATAAACGCCTGGTTGAAGGAGTAATGATACCGGATGAGGACCGGAATACAGCCTGTGTATCATCGCAAGTGGGCTGTAGTTTAAGTTGTAGCTTTTGCGCCACCGGCTTTTTAAAACGCGAGCGCAACCTGGATTCGGGCGAGATATACGACCAGGTGGTTTTGCTGAATAAATATGCGCTGGAGTACAGCAATAAGCCCCTTACCAATATAGTGTATATGGGCATGGGCGAGCCGTTGCTGAACTATGATAATGTGATGAGGAGCATACGCATTATCACCTCGCCCGAAGGGCTGAACATGGCGCAGAAAAGAATTACCGTTTCTACCTCAGGTATTGCACGGGGAATTACCCGGTTAACGGATGAGGGAATGAAGTTTAACCTGGCGCTGAGTTTACACGCGCCTACCGATGAAAAGCGGGATAAAATTATGGAGATTAACCTTTCCAATAACCTTGAAACCGTTATGGAAGCCCTGACTTATTTCCATCAAAAAACAGGAAACAAAGTAACCTTTGAATATATCCTGTTTGATAAATTCAATGATTCGGTTGAAGATGCCGATAACCTGATAAAGCTTTATAACAAGGTGCCTTCCTTTATTAACCTGATTGAATACAACAATGTGGAAGGTGTTACTTTAAAAAAGGCGAAGTCGGAAAAGCGCAACGAGTTTGTGGCCTACCTGCGTAACAAAGGCGTAAACGTGGCCGTGCGCCGCAGCCGGGGTAAGGATATTGACGCCGCCTGCGGCCAGTTGGCCAATAAGAATGAAACAGGCCCCATCCTAAATCCTTCCCCAAAAGGGAAGGACTTTTAAAGGCAAGCACGTTCATATCACTGGCAAAATTATAGCTTCAATAAGCCAATTCAATTATTATTTTTGATGCACATGGCAAATAAAACGGCATTGGTAATTGGCGCAACCGGACTTGTAGGCGAAGAAACCCTGAAGCAGTTGTTGAATTCTGCTCAATATAGCAAGGTAATAGGCCTTACCCGCAGGCCACTGGATATTAAACATGCCAAACTGGAAAACCCGGTAGTTGATTTTGATAAGCCCGGGCAATACAGCAGTATAAAGGCGGATGATGTATACTGTGCTATGGGCACTACCATTGGCAAGGCCGGTAGCCAGGCAGCCTTCAGAAGAGTGGACTTTGAAATACCCCTGCTGGTAGCCAAACTGGCTTTGGATAACGGCGCTGCAAAATTTATTTTAGTATCGTCTATGGGTGCCGATGCAAAATCGATGGTGTTTTACAGCAGAACCAAAGGCGAACTGGAGCAGGCATTAGCCCAATTAAAATATAAGGCAGTTCTTATTTTCAGGCCCTCAATTTTGCTGGGCAACAGAAAAGAGTACCGCGCCGGTGAGGCCATTGGCCGGTTTGCGGCTGAAAAACTTTCGTTTTTGTTTGCTGGCCCACTGGCAAAGTATAAAGGGACACCCGTTGATTTGCTGGCCAAAGCCATGATAAAAGAGGCCGGTGAAAATGTTTCGGGCGTTCGAATTATAGAAAACAATGAAATATTTGAGATAGCCGAAAAGTGAAAGCAATGACTAAAAAGAGTACCCTGTTTTTGTTGCTTTTGGTAATTGCATTTGTTGCATCGGCACAGGAAAATAAAGAGGTAATAAATGTTAGGCAGCGCTTGCTGCGCCGCCCCGCGCAGGAACTGGATGAGCACGTTGATTCGTTCCAGAACCTGCACCTGATGATTGGCGGTAATGTTTACCAAACCGAAAAGCACGTTAATTACGCCTACGACCCCGCCACCGGCAGGTACGATTTTACCAACGAATTCAAATACGTTCAGCCGTTGTTGAACCTGGGCGATATAACCATTGTAGACCTTAAAACCAGCTTTGGTAACGACAGCAGCGATGTGTTTTCATCGCCCGATGAGTTTGCCCTTACACTTAAATACTCGGGCATTAATGCGGTTATGCATGCCAATATGCATACGGCCAATATCCGTAAGTCGACCCTTAAACGCACGCGCGATGTGCTTAACCAGTATGATATGTTTCACACCGGTGCGTTTATTGACCAGGCCGAGCGAAACGGAAATTACCCGCTGATTATTGAAAAAAAAGGTTTTAAAGTAGCGATACTGAATTATACCAAATTACCCAGCAGGCCTGATGTATCAAAGGAGTTTGTAATTAACGAAGCCGACAGGGGTGCGATTGAAAAAGACATGCGCATGGCCCTGGCTTACAAACCCGATTTTATTATCGTATATTTTGACTGGAGCGACAATTTTCAGGAGGTGCCCAACCCGGCCCAACAGGCTTTGGCGCAATATGCCTTTGAAAAAGGAGCCAACCTGGTAGTAGGCACCTGCCCCAATGCACCCATGCGCATTGATAATGTAAGCTATTATTATAAAGGCGTTGAGCGCCAGGGCATAGTGGCATATTCTTTAGGAAACCTGCTTGCCAGCGATGAAGAGGTAAGAAACTGCAAGGGTTATTTGATAGACATGGAATTGCGCAAAAACCGTTTTACACGCGAAACGCAGATTGACGACTGGGGTATTATACCTGTGTATACGTATTATGATACTACCTCTATCAAAGGCAAAACCAAGGTGTTTTCGGTGCCCTGTTCAGCCATTGAGAGCGGCGATATTTTTCCCGGCTTGCCTTATATTGAAAAACGCCGGGTAATTAACGGTGCGTACTCGGTAAGGCAAATGCTGGGCGCCAGTGCAGATGAGTTGCAGTATAACCTCAACGAGCTGATAGTAAACAACGTAAAAGAAACGATTGAAATTACCAGCGCCTCGTTAAATAATAAGTATAGCATGGCACGCGCCGGCGATATTATCCCCAGTCCGGCACCGGTTGCACCGGCGGCAAGCACAGACCCCAAAAGCTCGGCCTCACTCGAAAAAATATATCAGCAATCAAACGGCCCGGCCGAAGCTTTAGTTCAGCCACCGGCCCCTGCCAAAAAGAAGAACCTTGCGTACGACAATGAAAAGGCAAAAGCCGAAAGCACTTTCGATGCCACAGCTACCAAGCCAACTGTAGAAACTACCAAAACCGCCGAAGTAGCCCCACCGGTGAAATTGGATACCAAGCCGGACCCTAACAGGGATAAGATGCCCATTATGCAGTTTGTACCCGATACGGTTTACAGGATACAGATTTTTGCCTTAAAGCAATTTATGCCCATGGATACCAATTACTATGAGCACTTAAAGGGCTACGAGGTATATGAAGAAAAGGACATGATTAAATACGTAATAGGAAAGTATAAAACCTACCAGGCCTGTTACGATTATTGGAAAGCCCAGATACAACCCCGCTATAAACAAAGCTTTATTGTAAAGTTTGTAAATGGCAAAAAAGCGTTGAAATAGACAGGTAAAAGTATTTAGTAGCAAGTATTAAGTATTTAGACTGGAGGATTTGCCTTATGCCGCCTGTTTTATCCACTGGGGTAATTATCTGATAAGGGTAACCGAACCTCTTAATGTTTCTGTTTCATCATTGGCAGATACGTAAGTGATTACGTACACAAAAACAGCAGGGTTTAACTGTGTTGACCTGTAAGTTCCATCCCAGGTTTCGAGCGGGTTATACGACTCGAATACCTTTTCGCCAATTCTGTCAAATATCATGCAACGGAAAAAGTTAAGCGGGCAGCTGGAAAACACTTTAAAAACATCATTATTACCATCACCATTGGGGGTAAATACATTGGGCACAAACAGGCATGAACCGCAATTGGTTTCCTTCACTACTATTTGTTCAACAACATTTCCGCAGGTATTTGACTCGGTAAGTATAAACAAGCCACCGGTTGAGGTTAATATAAGGTTTGTTGTATCTCCGGTGCTCCATTTATAATGGTAACCGCTATTCACATCGCCTATTTGTACAGATTCTCCTGCGCAAAGTACAAGATTGTTTACTACCTGCGGCACCGGTGCAGCAATAACCTGCACCTGCTCAATACTGCGGCCACTGAAGCAACCACTTATTTGCTGTGCGGCGTAAAAAGTAAAATCAGCGGCGTTGGTTGTTGCAATCAAAGGTGGCGACAAACTGCCAATACTGTCTGTCAGAGATGAATAGTAATGAATATTGGTGCCGGTTATCACCACCGGATAATTACCCGTATTTACACAAATGTTGGTGTCCATTGCCACGGGCCAAGCCGGTTGCGGATAAACAACCACATGCACAGTATCTGAAAACGCCCCGCAGGCATACACTGCATGTACGTTATAAGTGCCAGAATCTGATATGGCAATTGCCTGTGCAGTATCGCCGGTATTCCAGGTATAATGCTCAAATCCACTATCCATGGCTAAATAAAGCGGCAGGTTAACCGCGCACGTATTGGTATCAGCCGGCAGGCGCCCCGATAAAACCGGTTGAAAATTAATGTGTATCGAATCTACCACCTGCCCGCAACCAAAATCGGTATTAAACCAATAGGTGCCGGGATGATGGATTATAACCGACAGGCCGGTATCACCGGTACTCCACTGATAATAGTTGCCGTCCGGCTGCGCAACTAAAGTTTTAGTAAACTGGCTGGTATCGCATAGCAGCGTATCTTTTGATGCCTCCGGAAAGGTAACCGGGGTAACCGAAACATCGTCTATCAGCATATCCGAAATGCTGTCAATGTCATTTGCATTTGCCGGCGTAAAAAGTTTAACAGGCGTTAAGCTATCGGTATAAAAATTACCTATGGTCAGCCATTGTTCACCGCCCTGTGCTTTGTATATACCATGTATGCTTTGCCAGTGCAGGGTGTCTGTAATATAATTGTTAGCAGCATTTTCTACCTGCGGGCTTATATTTTTTAATAAGGACGAAGGGCCGCCTGCAAAATGGCTTTGAGGCCGCGTGGTACTTAGGTATGCCCCAACCCTTGCGGTTGAAACATAGAAAGTTCCGTTAACACTTATAACTGCACACTCTACATAAAACTCAACGCAGTATTGAGTATCTTTTTTTAATGGCTCTGTAAGTTGTACCTGCACGTAAGTGCGGTCATCCCAGCATAAATGGCAGATGGTATCTTCCTCTGCAAATTGAGTACAGGTGGTAATACCCACAAAGCCCGTACCGCTATGCGCCTGGTGGTATCCGTAAAGCACAGTGTTAGGTACATTGCCCAGGCAGGAAGAAAAAATATACGGCGATACAGGACTGGCTGACATCCAGTTTTTAATAGTGGGGAAATACGTACTACTGGTGTCCATCAGGTTTCCACCAGGCATACAGTTATTATAATTCTCAAAGCCCGGGTTAGGCACTAAATTTTGCGCATAGGTGTTCACTGCAATATTTAAAAAGCAGCACAAACAGGGAACCATTATTTTCATATGGGTAAACTACAACCATAGTAACTGGGCATTATAACGATATCAGGTATATCATATTTCAACGGGCCTCAATTATTTTTTTAAGTATATCCATCTTCCACAGTTTCCCCGGCAATCGGGCCAGGGATATAGTTTTGTTGCCTTTATTCTGGTGATTTCATTTTGGCATTTGTCTTAGTTATCTTGCATTACGCCGCTTTCCTTAAAATAATATCTTTACAATATTGAACCTGGCTATAGACATAGGAAATACCCAAATCAAAATCGGGCTGTTTGATAAAGACGGACTGGTGGAGGTGTTTGCTGCAAAAGATAGTATTGAAGAAATATTATCGAACAGGAAAATTAAGCACGCCATTATTTCAAAAACCGGGGCTAATGATGAGGTAGAGTACCGGCTAAAGGAAAAGAAGATAAAAACGATGGTTTTATCCAGCCAGTTGAAATTGCCTTTGGAGATACTTTACAAAACCCCTGAAACATTAGGGGCCGATAGGATTGCAGGTTCAGTTGCGGCAAGTGCCCTTTTTGAAGGTAAAAACGTTTTAAAAATTGATTTTGGCACCTGTATTACCTACGATTTTGTTAATAATAAACATCAGTATTTAGGCGGGGCTATCTCCCCGGGCCTGATAATGCGGTTTAAAGCGCTGCATAATTACACGGCTAAACTACCCCTGGTTGACCCCATGCAATATCTGAATTACGAGCTGACCGGCTCTGATACAGCCACTTCCATACTTAGCGGGGTGGTAAACGGAATAAAAGAAGAAGTGGCTGGCATAATAAAAGAATACAATCTCCGTTTTGGCAATCTGCAAGTGGTTGGCACAGGCGGAGATGCAGGTTTTTTTGTTACTCTGCTCAAAAATGAGATATTTGCCCGCCCTTATCTTGTGCTGGAAGGGCTAAACCATATTTTGAATTATAATATTTAAAGTGAAAACAAAGTTGACGAATAAGTTTCCTGTTACAGGTTTTTCACTGCAATGTGTACTTGCTTTTATATTCCTTTTTGCATCCATGGGTGCATTTTCGCAGGCAGAGTCTCCCTATTCAAGATATGGTTTAGGCACTTTGCGCAATCCTGTATTTTCTGCTAATGAAGGTATGGGTTACCTGGCCGCCCCTTATGCCAGCGGGGTAAATATCAATTACGCCAACCCTGCTTCTTACGCCTCACTTACCCGTACAACCGTTGAAATTGGTGTTATGATAGATGGCGCCCGCCTTAGTACCGGCGATTCAGTTTACCGCGCAAGCAATGGTTCGGTAAACCATTTTGCTATTGCTTTTGTGCCACAGTGTAAAACCGGCCAATGGGCTGTAACGGTTGGGCTTCTGCCTTATTCCAACGTTAATTACAATTTTGTGCAAAATTTTAACGACCCTAACCTTGGCCAATATGCCGAAAACTATGTGGGCTCGGGTTCGTTATATAACGCTTATATAGGCGGCGCATATAAAATAAAGGGCTTTGCCATAGGGGCCAATGCAGGCTTTATTTTTGGCAACCTCGAATATCAGAAAATCATCAGTTTCCCTTTGGATAGCGCAGGCTCTTATGTTACCCGGAATATTACTACGGTTAACATGAAAAGCTTTTCGTACAACATTGGTGTTCAGTATCAAAAGCTGATATATCATAACCGCGATGACCCGGATGCAAGAAGGGATATTTACCTGTTTTTTGGCGCTTATGGCTCGGGTGGGTTAAAGATGACGGCCCAGATAAATAGCTATTGGGACAGATATAATTTCCCTATCTCAACCGATGCGCAAACCGTAATTGATACGCTTCAACAGGGTGCTTTGCAAACCGGTAAAATAACTATGCCAATGAACCTTGGAGCAGGCTTAATGTTCGGCAATGAAAGATTCTGGCTGATAGGGGCTGACTTTAAGTATAATACCTGGGGCAACTACACTACCCCTTTGGATAACGGCGGACTGGCAAACAGCTGGCAAGCTTCATTCGGGGCGCAGTTAACCCCAAAATACGACGACCGGAACTATTTTTTACACATGCAGTACCGCCTGGGTGCATACTACGGCAAAAGCGAAATATCGTTTAATGGCGATCACCTGGGCCAGGGCGGCGCTACTATAGGACTCGGCTTTCCATTTAAATCTGTTGCGCACATCAATTTAACAGCAGACATCGGCGAACTGGGCGACCCCGGAAACTCGCAGGTTTTACAGCAAACTTACTACCGGTTTACCATCGGTTTTGTTTTGAACGATATCTGGTTCATTAAGCGCAAATTTGATTAACATGTGTATAGCCCGGGGTTTTAAGCGCCAAACTGTGGTTTGTGGCTTTTCATCGCCCGGCCTGCTTTACATCTTTACTGTAAGCATCCTGGTTTCCCTGATGTTGCCATCCTGTAAAAATGATATGAACGAAGCCCGGCTTATTGTTTCGCGCGCTAACGTAAATATTGAAAAGGGCAAACAGGTTGAAATAAATTATTCCGATAACGGCATAGTAAGAATTAAAGCCATTGCTGCTACTGCCACCCGCTTTAATAAAGACCGCCCATATTTCGAATTTTCGGATGGCATCAAAATCCTTTTTTACGATGACCGGCATAACGTTGAAAGTACCCTTACGGCCAAATATGCCACAGCCTACGAAAACAGCCACTCAATGACAGCCCGCGATAGTGTGGTAGTAATTAATAATAAGGGCGAGATACTGAATACCGACGAGTTGATTTGGGATGAGGATAAGAAGATTATCTATTCAAACTCTTTTGTAAAAATTACTACACCCGATGAAATAATTTACGGCAATGGTATGACCGCCAATGAAAACTTTACCGGCTATGTAATTAAAAACATTACCGGCACTATTAAAGTAAAATCAGGAGATTTGTAACTTTCAGCTATCTGAGCTGTTTGCTGCAATAATTTCCTTTGAAACACCTACAAACCCTGAAATGAACAACTTCCTTAAATACTTAGAAACAGCCTGGATACTGGCCGGTATTTGTGCACTGGTGGTTATGCTGTATAATCTTGTAATGCTGCACACCTTCGATAACCGGGTTTATTTCCCGTTGTTCTGTGCAGTATTCTGCGGCCTTATCTGGTATAATATCCGCGGGCAAAGGCAGTTTAGAGAGAGGATAATACAGGAGAACAAGGAGAAGAATAAGCTAAGATGACATCTTTTTTCAAGATGTTATCTTTGTTTCGTTAAATCTGATGAGTGGATAGTTTCTCTCACTTTTACAACCTTTATTTATCAGGTCCGGCAGAGCAACGTCATTAAGTTAAGCCGTTAGCCTGTTCTTTTTGCGCTTCGCTACCTCCCAGCCTCCGAAGCGGAGGAGCA
>Ga0182014_10007223_pt1 | contig 11705 bp, 6 predicted proteins | sample 612S2DmetaG_FD_120489 | JGI IMG/M metagenome (GOLD analysis project Ga0182014, IMG submission 120489) | Permafrost microbial communities from Stordalen Mire, Sweden - 612S2D metaG | ecosystem: Environmental > Terrestrial > Soil > Wetlands > Permafrost | place: Sweden: Stordalen | collected... | reverse complement strand
TCCGACACGTCGCTGGGGTAACCGCTGCGTCCGCGCTTCTCCATGCCCCAAGCATGAATACCCCAACTACCAAAACCTCATCTCAATCAAAACAAACGTACAAAGTTAATAACAGGCTCTAGCTTTACTCGCAATTGCTGCGGCCCTTGCGATCACGCCATCGGCGCTGGCCGGCAACCTATGCCCGAATCAAGCTACACAGGGCGGATTTGGCGCCACTTACACCAGTGTTTCCGGGCCGAACGGAGCCTGCGGCGCCGGCACCGCCGTCACGATGTCCTTAACCAACGACACGAACGAGGCCAAACTGTATTGGGTTCCCGGGGCTACTACCTATCCGGCCAGCCTAACACTCGGAACCCTTCCCAGTATCATCGCATCCGTGTCATTTAGTCCCGGTACTGGCACCGACCAGCCGTACTACATGTTTGCCTTTACCGATCCAGGTGATTCCTTTTTGGACACGACCACCGGTCATCAGATCCTGCTGATCGAGTTTCAACCGGCCGCCCTCTCCGGCCCTGGCGACGACACCTTGGCGTTCGACCCGGCTACGACGTTGTTCAACCTGTATGACAACACGTCTGGAACCTACCTTGAGGCGCCGGGCGGGATTCCGGGACCAGCAGGGCAACAGCACACAAATAGCCTAGACGGATGGATCGCACAGGACCCAAGCTTGGGCAGCGACGACGTCCAACAGATTGAAATTGCAATGGGTCTGGCTGGCGGGCCGGGCACCGGTGAGAGCTTGACCGTCTATTCCGCAGACGTCACAGAAACGGCCACCCCCGAGCCCTCGAGCCTGCTCCTCCTCGGCACCGGCCTGCTCGGTCTGGCGTTCGTCGCCTTCCGGAGGGCCAAGGCATCCGGTCTGAAGTTGGGCCTGTAGTTAGCTCGCTCCGCTTGTTTCTCCCGGCGTAAAACCTGAAAAGGGGCGCGGAAAAGTGCCCCTTTTTCTTGCGCCGGACCGTCTGATTGGGACCGTTTGTGACTGCACGGGAACCGGCTTGGCTTGTGACAGTTCTTCCTGTACGACGTGGCGGAAGGAGCACTTGCGCGGGGCAAGGCGGTCTCCGCGCCAATCCAGAAGCGATTCTGCCGCCCCGGCGCGCCCACCCACTACAGCGTTTCAGATTCTGCTCTAAACAGGATGCGTGTTGCTAAGTGGCTTATTCCTCAAGAAGAAACCACCTCGCACGATGTCGGCGATGTCTGGAAGTGAATCGAAAGCGCTCCAGCATCTCCATTCCCAATTCCAGTTGATCCGGCGAAAAGAGAACCTTTTTAGTACATGAATGCGCAAGATATTGCATGTCCCGCAAGAGTCGTTGTCGTAAGTAGTTGTATCCAAATACTCTATCTTTGGCCCTCAATGTGCATAAGAAGAAGCGCACACGGTTGGTGTGAAGGTTGAATCTGCATACTCCTTCCCAGCAGGCGTGTAACCCCCCGGGCTCACCGAATTCGAGGCGATACGCCCCTGGAAGTGCGCAGAAAGTTCTGGCGCAAGGGCCGGTAGCATCGGATGTTATTCGAATTTCAACGCAAAGGCCGTTGAAACTGCAGTTCAACCTTTGGCCAGCCCTCTGCAGGGGGCTCAAACAGCAGCAACGCCCGCGAGGGCGACTCCAGGAGGTAACAATGAAGAAATTCTCCCTAGCTCTACTCGCAGTGGCAACGGCCCTTGCGATCACGTCAGCGGCATACGCCGGCACCGTAACGATTGCCAGCAGCGGTTGCACTGGCGCAACCTCGACCTGCACCAACGGTGCGCTGGCCTATTTGGGTTCTAGCGCACTTGTCTGGTCTAACACGCCAACTAACACCCTCTTGGGAACCCCAGGTGGCGCGCCAGGCTCAACGAACTTGGGAAGCTATAGCGTCACTAATAATGCTGTCTGGCTTCCCGCTGTTGGCGGCTCAAGCTGGGTCTCCCTTGAAACGACTGGCAGCAACTCTAACCCCAGCCCAAACATACCAAACGACTTCTACTACTTCCAGACGACTTTCACCCTCACTGGCCCCGGCACCTATAGCGGCACGCTCGGTGTGATGTCCGATGACACGGCCGAGGTTGAGATCAGCGGCACCGGCATCACCGGCGAGGAAATTCTCGCGAATTTCGCCTCCAATGTTACTAACGGGCCTTGTGCAACCGGAGGCGGTGGGCCGACCTGCGCCAGTGTGTGGCCGGTCACGTTAACTGGTCTAGGCGCTGGCACATACACGCTGACCATCATTGACGCGCAGACCAATAGCTCCGCCGAGGGCGTTGACCTTGATGGCACATTGTCGACGGCCCCGGAACCCTCATCGCTGCTTTTGCTGGGCACGGGCCTGCTCGGTCTGGCGTTTGTCGCCTTCCGGAAGGCCAAGGCGTCTGGCGCGATGTTGAGCATGTAGTCAGTTTGATCCTCTTGGTTCTCCCCGGGCGAATAGCCTGGAAAAGGACACGGAAACGTGTCCTTTTTCTTTGCTCGAGTTCGCGCGGTTTCTTGAGATCGTTCTGAATATCCTCGCTCGCTCAAGGATGAGCAATCGCGCGCGGCGCATATTCGGAAGCATGCTCCGGCTGAGGGGGGTTGCCGCCGCCAGCCGGGTAGGCGCGGCAGCTAGGCGAAACCAATCTGGACGATGGAGTGGGGTTGACGGGGAGGTGTCCGTGAAATGGATTCCAAATCAGGCAAGTCATGGCTTTTGGGCATGATCAGAGGACCTGCGCGAACGACAAGGTCTTCGCCGTTGAAACGAATGCGAAATAGGTGGCGAGCCGAGCACTCGAGAATATATTCTTTGGTGACTGGGCCAGCAAAATGAAATTCCCCGTTATTGACCCAAGATGCGAGAGAAAACAATCGTTGTCTCTGAAACTTCCCCCAGGTTCAATGCCAGGACACAGCCCACTGAACGGTCGGAGCGGCCGGAGTTGGGCAGCATGGTTGAATTGTGGAGCGGGCCGTCCGTCAACTACCCGCGTAACCTCGGCTTGCACCAGTTGGTCGAGGCGCAGGTTGAGCGAACGCCGGACTCTCAGGCTGTGCGCTTCCGCAACAAGTCGCTCACCTACAGGGAACTCAATGCGCGCGCTAACCAGCTCGCGAACTATCTACGAAAATACGGCGTCGGGCGCGATGTACTCGTCGCCGTCTGCGCTGAACGCTCCATCGAGATGGTGATCGCTCTTCTCGCCAGCCTGAAAGCTGGAGGAGCATACCTGTGTCTCGATGCACAGCGAAGGGGACTTGTTGCGCACGCTCGATGAGATCGAATCAATGCAGCCATCTTACGCGGAAGATCAATAACAGGGAATGTCCAAGAACGATCAGCGGATTGCGGAGTAAGCGATGCTAACACCTACCGAAACCCGACACCTGCCTCCCGCATGGAGGGACAGAAGGCGGTATGAGCCCCAGTTCTGCCTGCATGAATTGTTTGAGAGGCAGGTGGAGCGTACACCTGACGGCGTGGCGCTTGTATTCGACAATCAGCATCTGACCTATCGCGAATTGAATGCACGGGCCAACCAGTTGGCAAACTATCTGCGCGGCCTGGGCGTTGGGCCGGAAACGGTAGTGGGTCTTTATGCGGAGCGCTCCCTTGAACTCGTCGTGGGGCTGATTGGAATCCTGAAAGCCGGGGGCGCGTATTTGCCCATCGACCCGGTCTACCCGAAGGAAAGAATCGGATTCCTCCTCGAAGACGCGGGTGTGCAGGTTCTTCTGACGCAGGAGCATCTGCTTACCACGCTGGCCGGAAGCGGAGCCCGCACGGTATGCCTGGATAGCGAATGGCACACGATTGCGCGGGAGACGCAGGAGAATCTTCCTGTCAACGCCGGCCCGGAGAACCTTGCCTACATCATCTATACGTCCGGCTCTACGGGCCAACCCAAAGGATGCCTGGTGACGCATTACAACGTTGTCAGGCTGATGCAGGCCATGCAATCCCTGCAGCCGTTTGGCGAGGACGATGTGTGGACACTTTTTCATTCTCATGCCTTCGATTTCTCGGTATGGGAAATATGGGGGGCACTCTTCTATGGCGGACGACTGGTGGTCGTGCCTTACTGGACCAGCAGGTCTCCGGAGCGATTTCATCAACTGCTCCGAGAGCAGTGCGTGACCGTGCTCAACCAAACGCCGTCGGCATTCCGCCAGTTGATGCAGGCCGACGAAGCGGCCGGAGACACGGAGTTGGCGTTGCGCGTGGTGATCCTGGGGGGCGAGGCTCTGGAATTGGCAAGCCTGCGCCGCTGGTTCGAAAGGCGAGGGGATCAACGGCCACGAATTGTGAATATGTATGGCATCACGGAAACCACGGTGCACGTGACTTACCGGCCGATTACTCTTGACGACGTGCGACAGAGCCGCGGAAGCGTAATCGGCGCACCTTTGCCGGATATACAACTTCATATTCTGGATGAGCAATTGCATCCGGTACCTGTGGGCGTCCCGGGCGAGATCTGTGTTGGTGGGCCGTGCGTTGCGCGTGGATACTTGAATCGTCCGGAGCTGACCCGGGAGCGCTTCATCCAGGATCCATTCTCAACCGAATCAGGCAATCGGCTGTATCGCTCGGGCGACCTGGCGCGCCGGTTGGACAATGGCGATATCGAGTACCTGGGGCGCATCGATCGACAAGTCAAGATTCGCGGCTTCCGCATCGAGCTGGGAGAGATTGAAGCGGCGCTTATAGATCATTCGGAGATCGCGCAAGCGGTGGTAGTTGCCCGCGAAGATCGGCCCGGCGATCAGCGCTTGGCCGCCTACCTGGTGGCCTCGAACGGCGCGGCGCCGGGGTCAGCGGAGCTGCGCAGACGGCTCAAAATACGCCTCCCTGATTACATGCTCCCTTCGTCCTATACGTACCTCAAAGAGCTGCCTCTCACGAGCAATGGAAAGTTCGACCGCAATGCGCTTCCTGCCCCCACAGAAGCCAGCGCTGTTCAGCCAGAGAATTCCGATCCTGCCCGGAACCCGGTTGAGAAAACGCTGGCTTCAATCTGGTCCGAGGTTCTCGACCTCCGTCGGGTTGGCATTCACGACAACTTCTTCGATCTGGGAGGCCACTCAATTACGGCAATCCGTGCGCTCTCCAGAATCGTCGATCGATTTGAGATAGAACTCAGCCTGCGCGATTTTTTCGCGGCGCCCACCATCGCGCGGATGGCTGAACTCGTCGCGCAGCGAGAGGCCCGGCCTTCGTCGGCGCTTGGCAAGCCCGACCGCCGCGCACTTCCTCTTCCCGAAGGCGCAAGGCTACAAACCGCTGCTGGCATCCCAACCCTGCAAGCGCAGCAATTACACCAAGTCTCGTTCTTGCAGGAAACCCTTTTGTTGCAGGACCGCCTGTATGCAGGAACTCCCGCCTACAACATCTGCCGCGCCATTGAACTGCGCGGGCGCCTGGACGCGAAGGCCTTGGCCGAAGCCCTCAACGTCATTGTCCAGCGCCATTCAGCATTGCGCACCATTTTTGTATCCACCGGATCTGTTCCGCTGCAAAAGATCTCGGCCACCTGGCCAAACCCGCTCCGCAAGTTGGATCTGACCCTCCATCAGAACCACTGCAGCTCCGTCCTGCGCGAGGAAGCTCGAACACCCTTCGACTTGGCCTCCGACCTGATGTTGCGCGCGCTGCTCATCCGTCTTGCCGATGAGCGCCACATCCTGGTTCTCACCGTTCACCACATCGCCTTCGATGGCTGGTCGCGCGGCATCCTGTTCAAAGAACTGAGCAACCTTTACCGCGCATTCGCGCAGGGCGCCACCCCTGGTCTGCCCGAACTGCCCATCCAGTATGCGGAATTCGCGGAGTCGGAGCGGAAACGTTTACGCAGCGGCGCCATGGACGCCGATCTCGAATATTGGCGCCGCCAGTTGACAGGCGCCGAGCCTCTGCGCCTCCCCTTCGATCACCCTTCCGCTGCGCACACTGAGTTGCGCGGAGCCAGCTTCGAAACTCACCTCGGCAACCGCCTGGTCCTCCAGCTCGAACTGCTCGCCCGGCAGGAAAATGCCACGCTGTTCATGGTCATGCTGGCGGCATTTCAAGCCTTGCTGCACCGCTCCACCGGCCAGCAGGACATCCTGGTGGCAGTTCCAGTGGCAAACCGGCCGCAGCCCGAGGTCGATGGGCTGATCGGTCTATTTCTTAAAACCGTCATGGCCCGTGCCCAGGTTCAGCCCGGCTATTCATTCCGCCAATTGCTGGCTGCAGTTCGAGACGTCATGTTTGAGGGGCTTGCGCGCCAGGAAGTTCCGGAAGACAGGCTGGTGGAGACCCTGCAGCCACCCGGAGTTCCCTACATGGGGCCTCCCATTCATGCAGTCTTCGTCATGCAGAGCGCGCCTGAGGAAGACCTCTGCCTGCCCGGACTAGAAGTGCGAGTCGCCAGCCCGCACAACGAAACGGCGAAGTTCAATCTAACTGCTTCCGTCGAACGCCGTGACGGCGAGCTCTTCATCGACGCCGAGTACAACTCCGATCTCTTCGAGGCCGGCACCGTTCGAAGGCTGATGGCCAGCTACATCGATCTGCTCAATGCTGTTTCCGAAAATCCCGCTCAGGCCATCTCGTCTCTGCCGTTGCCCGGCCTGCCCGTCATGCTCGTGCCCACCCCCGAACCCGCCCCCGACCCTGTCGCCAAACCCACAATCGACAAGGCCCATGCGAATAAACCGTACACGCTTTCCGCAAGCAACGGCGCGTCAGGCGATCCGATACTGGCGCGTCTCAGAGTCATGTGGCGTGATCTTCTCGGGCTGCGATCCATCCAAAACGACGACAACTTTTTTGAGTTGGGCGGCCACTCCCTCCTGGCGGCAAGGTTGATCGTGCAAATTGAGAAAGCATTCAGCATCAAGCTCAATTTGAATTCTCTCTTTCATGCTCCCACCCTCGTCCAGCTCGCCGCTTTCATCGGCAACGGCGTTGCTCTCGCGCATCATGTTGTCGTGCCCATTCAGCCGGCGGGGCTGCATCCTCCTTTCCTGTGCCTCGGCGGTGGACCCATGTATTTGAAGCTTGCCCGCCTGCTCGGTCCCGAACAGCCGTTTCTCGGCGTTCCCGGACCAGACCCTGCGCTGCTGTGCGAACCATTCACTTTGGAAAACTATGCCGCCCTTCAGGTCGAGGCCATCCGAAAAATTCAGCCCAACGGGCCGTATTGTCTTGGTGGATGGTCAGCCTCAGCCGTGGCGGCTTACGAAGCGGCCCGTCAGCTCCGCGCTCAAGGAGAGAAAGTAGCCTTGCTGGTCTTGTTTGACGGCGTCAATCCAGCCGCATCCCAGAGCCACGCCCGCGTCGAGCGCCTCAAAGACCGCATTTCGGGAACCGCCGCAAGAGTGCGATACCATGCATCGAATATCGTCGCGGGAGGCGTTCGAAACTTCCTGCCCTATCTGCGCGACCGCCTGAAGTGGCAAAGATACGTCTTCACGTTGTACGCCTGGTCATTCGTCTACCGGATTCATCAGCGCCTCGGCCGCCCCATCCCATCGTGGATGAGGGATCCAGCCAAGATCCTCATTCACTGTTTCTATCGCTATCAACCTGCACCCTACGCAGGCCGCACGCTCCTGCTCCGCCACGCCAGCAGGCCCAAGCGCAATGCAGAAGATCCCCTCCTCGGCTGGGGCGGATTATGCGTCGGCGAGTTCGAGGCCTGCGACGTCCCCGGTAACCATCGGGAGATTTTCATAGAGCCGAACGTGCAGGTAATGGCCAAAAAGCTCTCCCACTCCCTCCAGGATGTCTACCAGGAAGCTTGCCAGGAGGTCTAGAACCTCACCGGCACTCCGCGGCAATCCGAGGTACTGCTGTTTATCGGGTTGGCGCTATTGGCCACTCTCAACCTGAGTGAGGAGACTTTTCCCGCCGCGGAATCGGAAATGCGCTGAGATTGCTGTGCGTCCGGGATCGGAGAACCGGATCCAGGTTTGCGCCTCAATCACCGGCCACCCCATGCAGTTGCGTCCTGTCGCGTGGCGAAGCGCCGTCGCCATGGCGCCAGAGATTCATCACGAAGCCGGAACTCCCCATTCGGCAGCGGCATTTCCCCGGAGAAACAGACGGTGAGTTTGATGGACCGTCTGGTCTATTCTAGCCATAGACGAATGTTCATGCTCCTGGCACGAAATGGTTGTGACCAGGCGAGCGTGAGTTTCAGGTGCGGTTCGGAACTTGAGTGCAGCAGGTATGACGGACGACAAAAGCCAACATGGTGAGGTTACCGTCCTCCTCCGCGAATGGGCAGCCGGCAAGCCCGACGCGCTGGACCGCCTCTTTGAGCTTGTCTATCCGGAGTTGAGAAGGATCGCAGGCGCTTTGTTTCGTGGCGAGCGCCCCGGGCATCTGCTGCAGCCGACCAGCGTCGTCAACGAACTCTTTCTCAAGCTCATCCGGCAGCGCAGCCTCCGGTTTGAAGATCGGGAGCATTTTTATAGCCTGTCTGCCCGGCTGATGCGGCGTGTGCTCATGGACCACGCACGCAGCCAACTCCGCGACAAACGCGATGGTGGTGTTTCAGTGCCCTTCGACGAAGCCTTGGCTTGGATTGATGTCAAACCGGTTGAAGCGATCGATTTGGATCGTGTATTGAATGAGCTCGAGGCACTCGACCCGCGAAAATGCCGCATGGTGGAGTTTCGATTCTTTCTGGGGTTTACCGCGGAGGAAACAGCAGAGCTGTTGAATACGTCGAAAGCGACAGTCGACCGGGAGCTGCGGTTTGTCCGAGCATGGCTTTATGAGCGGCTTCACTCCATTTGATTCAACTTCCCGCTGAATCGCGCGAACCTTAAGAGAGTCAAGAAATGAAGGATTCGGAAAACTGGAGTCTACTGCAGACGTTGTTCCACCTGGCTGAGGAAACTCCTGCCGAGGACCGCGAGCGCGTGATTGCAGAGCATTGCTCCGATCCGGAACTTGCTCGACGCGCGCTTGAGATCTTCCACAGTTCGGCGGCTTTGGACGATAGCACGCCCATGCCCGGGCCGACGGTTTCGCTCGTCCGCGTTGGATCGTATTCGTTGTTACGGCTGCTCGGCGCCGGGGGAATTGGAAGCGTGTACCTGGCCGAGCGCATTGTCGGAGGTGCACCGCAGCGGGCGGCTCTCAAGATGCTCGCCCCCCACGCCGCCGGTGCGTCGTTTATCGAACGGTTCCGTCGCGAGCAGCACATCCTCGGCTCTCTCGATCACCCCAACATCACTCGACTGATCGATGCCGGCCTTGCCGATTCGGGTCAACAGTATCTCGTCATGGAGTTTGTCGACGGCGAGCACCTTGATTTGTACTGCGACCACCGCAGGCTCGGCATCGAGGAGCGGCTGCGGCTGTTTCTCGAGGTGTGTGACGCTGTCGCCTACGCGCATCGCAATCTGATCGTCCATCTCGACCTGAAGCCGTCGAATATCCTCGTGTCGCTGGAGGGCGTCGTCAAGCTATTGGACTTCGGGACTTCCAAGCTCATCCGGACAGACAGCCTCTTCACTACAACGGTGATGGCCACACCTGCCTACGCAAGCCCCGAGCAACTGCGGAACGAACCGGTTACCACAGCTTGCGACGCCTACGCGCTGGGCGCGATCCTGTTTGAGCTTCTTTCGGGCCAGCGCCCTTATGCCAATTCCTCGGTAGCGGCTATGATCGAGCGAGCCGTTACAGAACAACGCCCAGAGGACCTGCTGGCCGCGATCACCGCCGAGGGAGCACAAAATCGTGGCGTCTCAGAGCTGCGGCTCAGTCAATCGCTCAGCGGCGACCTGCAGACCATCGTCGAGAAATGCCTTCAGCCACGACCTTCCGAGAGATACGCCTCAGTCGATTCACTGGCACAGGATGTAAGGCGATACCTCGACGGAAAGCCTGTGATGGCGCGCCGGCAGACCGCAATCTACCGGTTAGGCAAATTTGTGCGCCGTCACCGAGTGGGCGTTACGGCGGGCGCAACCGCCGCAATGCTTCTGGTTGGCAGCGTCAGCTACGCGGCCTGGCGGCAGCAGAAGGCACTACGCGAGGCCCGGCGCGCAGAGCAGATGCAAACGTTCATGCATCAGCTCTTCCGTCTCGCGAACTCCAATTACACCGGCAAGCCTGCGGTCACTGTCCCGGAGTTTCTGCAGTTGGGTGTGAAGATGCTCCCTGACTACATCCGGGATCCTGCGGATTTGCTCCAGGCGAAAATCGCGCTCGCCGAATCAATGTTCGACAATGGTGACCTGGACGACGCGAAGACCATCTTCGAGCAGACTGCCGCAGCCGCGCGATCGATGGGGAATGCCGATGCGGAAGCAGAATCGGAAGCATTCGCGGGTCACATCGCGTTCTCGCAAGGAGATGTGGCCGGAGGGAGGCAACTCACGGCCGATGCTCTGCAGATTTCGCAACGGCCTGGAGTTTCACCCGCCGTTCGCGTTCGGGCTGCCGACTATTACGCCTGGAATCGAGATAGCAATGGTTTCATCTCCGATGAGGACCTCCGTTTGCTGCGGTTCGCCGCGGACGAGGCACGGCGCAGCAACCTGCCATTGCATGAAAGAGCCGATGCCATTCACGAGCTTGGGAGTAACCTGGAGTTTCGCGGTCATCTCGACGAAGCCAAGCCGCTCCTTGACGAGGCTCTCGGCATCCTGAACCAGGATCCGGCATCCGTTTGCGACAAGGCAGAAATATACGGCGAGCTTGCCTATCTGAATGAGGCCAGGCTCGACTTCTATGATGCCCTCCCCTTGTACCAACGCGCCTACAACGGATACAGCACATGCTCCGGAGCTGACGGGCGTGAGGCAATTTCGATGCTGGCCTGGGAGGCTGCAGCTTTGACGGAATTGGGGCGCGCGCCGGAAGCCGTGCGTCTGCTGGAGCAGGCCAGGCCCGCCTGGGAGAAATTGCCCGACCGGTATTGCCGATGGGGGATGTTCGCAAGCTCTCTTGCGAGAGCTTACATTGCGACCGGCCGGTACAAGGAAGCTGAGGGCCTGATCAGTCAGCTGGGGACAACTTGCGAGAAGGTCTCAGCTCCTATGCTGATGGGCTTCGTGGAATATATTTGGGCTGAATCTCTCGCCGGGCAGCAACGCTACCAGGAAGCTTTGCTGCATGCGGAACTTGCCAGGAAATTCTGGAGCACAATTCCTGCTTCTATCACTCTGAACCCGGAGGGGGACAAGCGGGTCGCGGACCTTAATCGCCTTCTCGCCGATATTCGAGCCCACCTGCATGGGCCGCCCCCTCCTTTGCAGGACTCCAATCCACTTGCAAATTGATTCATTTCTCCTGCCCGTGACGCATACCGCGCAAGAGACTCCCCGAGCGCAAAGGCGTGGGACCTTCAATGCTCCCCACGTCTTTCTATCTTGCCCCGGAATCACTTCTCGCCAAAGTGAATTACCAGGCCGGCGCTGACGCGAAGGTTGTTCTGGTGATTGTTGGTTCCGTTGTCGAAGGTGGTCAGCGCGTAGTCGGCCTCAACGAGACGCACCGAGAAGCGTGAGGTGGCGCGCAAATCGAGGCCTCCGCCGAAATTGCCCGCGAAGGCTGCACCAGCGTTGGCCGCTCCGGGATTCGATCCCTGAACCAGGGTCCCGCTGGAGTGCGCTACGCCCGCCAGCACCTGGCCGAAGGGCTGAAGCGAAGCATGACCCAAGCGCGGCAGATAGCGCATGCCCGCGGTATAAGTGCTTAGTGTAAGGCTATCG
>Ga0182014_10007222_pt1 | contig 11706 bp, 9 predicted proteins | sample 612S2DmetaG_FD_120489 | JGI IMG/M metagenome (GOLD analysis project Ga0182014, IMG submission 120489) | Permafrost microbial communities from Stordalen Mire, Sweden - 612S2D metaG | ecosystem: Environmental > Terrestrial > Soil > Wetlands > Permafrost | place: Sweden: Stordalen | collected... | reverse complement strand
AAAGCGCCTTCAGGCGCTGTGATCGGGATTGGAATTTCCTCGCGGGCTGTTAAAATCCTCTCGCAACCATAATCGTCATTCATGCGAATCGCAAAAACATCGCTGCTGGCGGCCTTATTCTGCCTCAGCATCGGCTGCTCTCCGCGCGATTTTCTGACGCGTCGCCTCGCCGCCGACTTAATCTCGGCTTCCGGAGCATTCAAAGCGCCGCAATTGTTCTGGCTCAGGACCGGCATCGTTTCCAACAAGGATTTCAGTTCTCCCGACTCCATGGTGTTACAGCGCCGCGGATGGATCATCGGCACCGAGCAGAAGTGTCCCGCCGAAGTCGATCCTCCGCCCTGCTGGGACGTGTTGCTCACGCCGCTCGGAGTGGATACAATTCGTCCGCTGATTTCAACTGCGTTGCCCGACAATGGCCCGATTGGGATCCAAGTCGCGCGCCGCGAACTGCTGAGTGTTGACGGAATCAGCAAGGCCGGCAATTTCGCCGACGTCGAATTCACCTGGCGTTGGGTATCGATCAATCAGGTGGGCTCCGCGCTTTACGACAGCGGAGTGCACTACCGCTCGACCGTCGGATTTCGCGGCTATGACGACGGATGGCGCCTCGTCGACCAAGCCCCGCCGAGCAGCCAGCCTCTGGATGAGGCGCTGCGCAACGCGCAACCCGCCGCACCCTAACCAAGCCCGCTTCTGAAGAACTTTGGTTCGCGAAGGTTCTTGGAAAAGGCATGGCTTCACAGGCTGCGGAAGAACTCGATCTTGTACTTGATTTTGGGTGGCGCAGCGGTTCACCGCTGCGGTAAGTCCGTTGTTTTGAATCCGGCTTCAGCTGCTGAGGGCTGCGGCGTCGCAACACGAACTTGTCGGCAATTTGAGAAAAGCAGATGCTTCTCAGGATGGAGATTCCGGCGAACGTTTGCCATCGGTAGCGCGCGCGGTGTATACCTCATAGTTCTCGAAAATTGTTAGCGAAAATTTTATGCGACGATCAATCCTGTGTATCTCACTCCTGTCCTTGATTTCCGCTTCGGTCTTTACTCATTCAATCTTTGCCCAGAACCAACCCGCCAAGCCCAAACTCACGCTCGATGAATTCTTCAACTCGGTCGGCTTCGACGCGGTGAGAGTTTCGCCGGATGGTAACTCCGTCGTCATCGCAACGGAAAAGGCCGACTGGGAGCAGCAGATCTTCCGCAAGGAACTCTGGCTCTACCGGACCGCCGCCAGCAGCCTGACGCAGTTAACGCAATCCGGGCATGACAGCTCGCCGCAGTGGTCGCCCGACGGCCAGTGGATCGCCTTCCTCTCGGAACGCAAAGCCGGCGATGCCAAAGACGCAGACGCGGGAGACGGCAAAGAAAAAGACGGCAGTGACAAGGATAAAGATAAAGACGTCGCCCAGCTATTTCTGATTTCGCCCAACGGCGGCGAGGCCTTCGCCATCACCTCCGGCGAGGAAGAAGTCCACGCCTTCGCCTGGTCCAGCGACTCGAAGGCGATCGTTTTCGCCACCCGCCAACCCTGGATCAAGCAGCAGAACGACGATCACAAGAAAGATTGGAAGGATGTGATCCGTTACCGCGGCGATGAGCGCGGCGACGTGATTTTCCGCCTCAATCTCGGGGAAGCCCTGTCGCGCCATGCTGCCCTCGGCTCAAAAGAACTGCCCGACGAGGAAAAGGATTCCGGCGCAACGCCCGGCGCAATCGCCATTTCCCACACTCCTCTGCGCGTGGATCAAATCGCTATCTCGCGCGACGGCCAGCGGTTGGCTTTCGTGACTGGACCGGTGTCCGAGCGTCAGGAGAAAGTCGAAGAAATCGAACTCTACCTTGTCAACTTAGCTGACGACAAATCAAAGGAGGGCGCAGCCGAGGCTGCGCCCATCCGCTTGACCCACAACGAAGCCGTCGAACTGAACTTGGAGTGGGCGCCGGATAATCGCCATTTGTTCTTTCAGATCAACCTGGGATCGCTGGAACGAAAGTATGAAGATCCACAACCGCGCCTCTATTGGATCGACACCGGCGACACATCTGGCAACACGTCAGACAAGAGGGAAGTCCAGCGCTGGTTCGCCGATTACCCGGGCGAAGTCGTGCGCTACACGCCGCTTCCGGACGGCTCCGTGGTCTGTGCCTGCCGCATCGGAACCGAGGTGCACCTGGTATCGCAAGCGAATCCGAAAGCCGCTATCGTGAAGCGCGAGGGATGGGCTGGAACCTATGAAACTCCCTCAGCCGCGTTGCAATCGCAATCTCAAGGTCCGCGCATAGCGTTTGCCTACTCGGCAACCGAGCGGCCCACGGAAGTTTACCTCGCCGACGGTCTCGACAAACTGGCGCAGGCACGCCCCATCACGTCGTTCAACAAGCTGTTCACCGAGCGCGATCTGCCCAAGGCCAAGCCTTATCGCTGGACCTCCGACGACGGCACGTCCGTCGAAGGCATGCTGATGTATCCGCCTGGAAAATTTGAAGCGAAGAACCTGCCCCTGTTTGTGTTCATTCACGGTGGGCCGCAGGATGCCGACGGCAACCATTTCGAGGCGGATTGGTATCAGTGGGATCGTCTCGCCGCTACCGCGGGCTGGCTGGTGTTCGAGCCCAACTATCGCGGGTCGACCGGCTACGGAGACAAGTTCGCGCTGCAGATCGTTCCTGAAATTGTCTCCCGCCCCGGCAAAGATATATTGACCGGAGTCGATGCGCTGGTGAAAGACGGGATTGCCGATCCGAACCAATTGGCCGTCGGCGGCTACAGCTACGGCGGTTACATGACGAACTGGCTGATCACGCAGACCACTCGCTTCAAGGCCGCCGTCACCGGTGCCGGCGCGGTGGAGCATGTCGCTAACTGGGGCAACGACGACACGGTCTTCGACGACGCATACTACCTCGGCGGACTGCCCTGGGAAACCCCCGATCGCTATCGCAGCGAAGGCGCGATTTACCAGATCAACAAGGTCCGCACGCCGACTCACATGGTCGCCGGGGCGGACGACATCCGTGTCGCAGTGCTTGAGGATTACCTGCTCGATCGCGCTCTGCACGAGCTGAATGTTCCGAGCGACTTGCTGATCTTTCCCGGCGAAGGCCATGAGCTCGCGAAGAATCCCTGGCACGGAAAAATCAAAGTGCGCGAAGAATTGAAGTGGCTAGCGAAGTATGGCGGCGTAACGGGCACGAACTAAGGTTGTGTGGAAGCGCGGGCTACGCCCCGCTGGACGGGGCAGAGCCCCGTCACCACACGAGCTAGAGCCTCGCGAGATTGATCTCGCCTGTGCTTATCGGCGTGCGGCGGCCGTTTGCAGTTGGGCAACTTTCGCGTGCGGAGAAGATTGCTGATAGCGGGCGATGCCTTGGTAAAGCGCTTCCGCAATTTGCTGCCGGTAAGCCGCGCTCTGCAGGTTGTGCTCGTCCGCGGGACTGCTCACAAAAGAAATCTCGGTAAGAATGGCGGGCATGGTTGTTCCCGTCAGCACGGCAAAAGCGGAGTCCTTGATGCCCCGGTCGCGAATGTCTGGGCTGTGCGCCGCCAGGGTGGCGTAAAGAGAACGCTGCACCGTTGCGGCGAGACGTTGCGACTCCTGGATTTTTTCGTGCAATCCTCCAGCCGATAACGATACCGGTGTTACTTTGGCGAAGGTTCCATCGTCATGTGTTTCGACTTCCCGAGACCCCGGAGCGGAAAACAGATTCGTATAGTAGGTCTCAACCCCCCGCGCCGCCGCCGAACTGCTGTAGTTGGCGTGAACGGAAACGAACAGATCGGCCTGTGCCTGGTTGGCGATGTCAGCGCGCTGATCGAGCGGCAGGTAGGTGTCGCCCGACCGCGTGAACATTACTTCCGACCCCAGTCGCGCTTGCAGCAACTTGCCCAGGCGCTGAGTCACGTCGAGCACCAGGTCCTTTTCCAGCAATCCCTGCCGTCCAACCGTGCCCAGGTCCCAGCCGCCGTGCCCGGCGTCGAGCACGATTCGAAATTTCCCGGTCTTCGTTAGCGCCGGCAGGCCGGACGCCTTCGCCGCCAATGCCAGCGCAGGAACCGCATTCACTGCGACCGGGGCCGCGTCCACGGAGGCCGTCGCTAATTTCGTGGCGGCGCCTTTCGGAGCAAATTGCTTTGCAGTTAAGGTTTTCTCTGTGGCCCGCAGCTCAACCACCAGGCGATAGGGGCTCGACTCCATGCTGACGGAGAAGTTCGATCCGTCTTTGGTGTCGAGCACGACTCGCGTTACGCCGGCAACGGGCTGAGCGATCCGCACACGAGTCAGTGAAACGTCGCCGACGTCCATGGTCTTTCCATCCAATTCGGGCGACAGAACCGTGTCGTGCAGATCAAAGTAGATTCGCTCGGGCGACATCAAACGATGTACTTCGTAGGGAACCTGGTCCTCCATGTCGATCACCACCGTGCTCCCCATGGACGAAGACCAGTGACGCACACCCGTGATTTTCGGCAATGCCGCCAACTTACCTTCTGCCACGGCGGCGAGGGGCGCTGCATCGGAATCGAGTCTCGCCGGACTCATCAGATTGTCCGAAACCGCGGGAGATAGAACATCCGCCGGGGGCGCGGGCGGCGCTGTTACCGATTGCCGTGAGATCGCCGTGTTCGTAACTTCGACCTTGGCGATCGCCGTCTTCCCATGAACCTGCATGCCCCACCACGCCCCGGCTGAAAATAACGCGGCCACAACCACCAGGGCCAGCACGACGCTCAATCCCGGGCGCGAACTGCCCGGCGCTGAGAAGCGGGTCTTTACAAGAGAGAAAAATGGCAATGGCAACGACTGAGGCGGCGCAGTCGTCGGTTCTTCGAACTCAAATGGTTCATCCGCGACGCCAGGCTCAGGCAGTTCGACCATGGGCTCTGGTAACTCGACCGTGGCTGCGGGAATGACAACCGGCTGTGCCAGCACTCGCGGTTCTGGATTTGGAAGCGCGGCAGGTGGAATTGGCAGCGGCGCTGCTATGGGAGACGGGCTAAGCCTCGTTTCCACGCTGCTACTAGGTTCGATTTCGGGGATTTCACTCGCCGCTGCGTTGGCGACGACCGGGAATGCCGCAACTGGCCTCGCTTGTAGAACTTCATTGGCCACATCCGACAGCCAGTTGATCCGCCGGTCCTGATCCTCGGGTCTGAGCGCGGAAAGAACCAACTCGGCGAACAGATCGAAACAGCGAATGTCATGATCCGTGAAAGCCCAGGCGGTGGTTGAAAACGCCTGCAGCACGCCCAGTTGCTCACTCCGGCCACGCAGCGGAACCAGCACGGTCGAGCGAGCTCCTAGCGCGCGCGCGAAGTCCAGTTCGACGCGAGCGTCGATTTCACAATCGTCGCAACGAAGAATGCGGCCCGATGCCATGCCGTCCTGCAGAAACTCAGATTCGCCGATCAGGTGAACGCCCCGGTCGACGGCGAGTGGTCCGGCCGCCGCGCGGGACACCATTGCGGGTCCTTCCGCCAGCGCAACCACGATGCCGTCGGCCTGCGTGATGGCTTGGGCGCGGTCGCAGATCAGTTGTAGTACTTCATCAAGGATGAAGCGCTCCGTCTCGAACAAGTCGCGATCGGATGCGCGTCCCGTGGCCAGGCGCCGGCTCTCTATCTGCTCGTGGAGGTCCGAAAAGGCGAGCAGTGCGCGGAGAGCTTCCTGGCGCGCAATCGATTCGAGGACGCGATTGCCCTCCTGCAGGGGGGAGCTAGGGTCCGTCGGTGTCGGCGATTCCCAGTCAACTCGAGTTGGATTGGCACTCATGCTGGCGCGGTCAGGATCAAGAAAAACGTGGCTTCATCGTATCCGGGTCTCGACGGAAGGCTCATTGCCGCTCTTGGTTCAATCGGCGAGCCCCGTCGCCGGCGATTCTCACCCGGGAACGACCGCCACAACTCCAACTTCCAGCCTAATAGTCTTTAGGGGGGTACCGCAATGTCCGGTGGTACACGTCCAACTGGAGCATTGGGATGCGCAGCCCGAGGCCGCCGGCGTCGGGCGGTCTGCGCTACGACCCTTCAGATTTTGCCCTCCGCCGCAATTCGTCCTATGGTTAAGAGGTAGCCCCAAAAGCAGCCCCGGAGATGTGATGAGCGACCCAATCGACCAAGAATCGGAAAAACTCAAGAAACCCAGTTGGTGGTGGCCCGGAGTCGTTGCAACTAGCCTTGCGGGGGCGGCCGTGGCCGCGTTCCGAGGCTGCTGGCACAGCAAGATGACCTGGCCGATTGGAGTGCAGGGATATTCCTACCAGGTTTGTTTGAACTGCGGCGCCATGCGGTTGTTCGACGAGAAAACTTTCAGCGCGTATGGCCCGTTCCGCTATGACCTGGACGAACTCATCGCGTGGCAAAAGTCCGCAGCCCGCACTTCCCATTGATCAGTCCACGTGCAGACAACTCCAGTGCTCTCAGCCGGCTCCGGTTGCGCGGCTCAGGCTCCCGCCAGCTGACTCTGGCTCTTGTACCACTCCACCGTGCGGAGCAGCCCATTCTCAAAATTCACCAGAACCTTGTATCCCAGATGCTTTTGCGCCTGCGTGATGTCCGCCAGCGAATGCTTGATGTCACCGCTACGCTCCGGAGCATACTTGACTGTGCCCTTGTAGCCCGTCAGTTCCTTCAAAGCGCGAAAAGTTTCATTCAGCGTAGTTCGTTGGCCAGTGGCGCAGTTAAATACCCGTCCGGCACACTCCGCCGCCGGGGCCGAGCAGGCCAGCAGATTGGCCGAGACCGCGTTGTCAATGTAGGTGAAATCACGGCTGGTTTCGCCGTCGCCAAAAATCGTGGGCTGTTCCCCAAGCAGCATCTGCATGCTGAATTTGGCGAGCACGCCGGAGTATGCCGAAGAGGGATCCTGCCGCGGCCCGAAAATATTGAAGTAGCGCAGGCAGACGGTTTCGAGGCCATAGCAACGGTAGAACGACACCATATAAAGCTCGCTGGCCAGCTTGGCCACTGCGTAGGGCGAGATCGGGCTGGGGATCATGGCTTCATGCTTCGGAAGCGTCGGAGTGTCTCCATACGCCGAGGATGAGGCGGCATAGACCACCCGTTTCACCTTCGCGTCGCGCGCCGCCACCAGCACATTGACCGTGCCATCGACATTGGCGCGGTTGCTGGCCAGAGGGTCCAGCACCGATTTCGGGACCGACGGAATCGCTGCCTCGTGCAGCACGTAATCGATGCCTGCGCATGCTTCGTGCATGGCATCCATATCGAGAATGTCGGCTTCGCGAAAGTCGATCCGGCTCAGCACTTCGGTGAGGTTGTCGCGTCTGCCAGTGGAAAAGTTATCAATGCCACGGACCTCGTTGCCGCGTTCCAACAAAGCGCGCACCAGCGAGGACCCGATGAAACCGGCAGCACCGGTCACGAGGTATTTGGCCATAGCTTCCTAATCATAACGGATGGGTTACCCGACAGGCACCGGAACTGCTTTTACCAGCGCAACTTTCCGTTCCGGAGCCCGCCCAACGGCTCGCCAAACCTAAGTTCGTGGAGGAGGGATTCGGGACCGGCGGACCCGTTGGGCGATCTGGTGGAACTCGTCGCGCGAGAGGTGCTGTTTTCTCTGAAAAAACTCCGCAATCTCATCGAGCAAGACGCCCGGATCGGCCGGTGGGGTGTCCTTCATGCTATTCTGCCGAGCCGACATTCCAACGGAGAGGGCGCTGCGCCCGGTCAATGTGTTGAGGAGTTGCTTCAGTTGCAGCAGTTGCGCGGGTGCGATTTCATCGAAGCAAATGCCCATGCCAAGAAAGGGGTATGAGGTGCGAACCGTGCCCGAAACTTCAATCCGTATGCCGAACGATTTGAGCACCAGGTCCACTTTCGCCCCGGCGGGAGACGTGGCGTTCATTTCCACGTAGCACCCGTGCAGGCTAACGTCGGTGAGGGTTCCCCACATGCGCACGTTGCTGTCCTGGGCTCGAAATTCCACGCTGCCCGAACAACGCAGCCGAGGGCTTTGCCGCCGAAGTGTCCAGTCGACACGGTTTGGATCTGCGGGATCCCTGCCTTTGCTTGCCGATGCATTGGCGGGAGCGCCTTCCGCCACTCCTCCCTTGAGCCGGCGAAGATAGTTCACGCTCTCCTCGCCGTTCGAGGAGTCTTGCGGCAAGCCGGATTGTCCGGGATAGACACGCGGGTCCACGAGCGCCTCCGACAGTGTGCTGCTCCTAGTGAAATCGGAGATTTCCGAAAAAACTTTAGACTGCCGGAAACTGCGACAAGGCAGAGCGAATCTGTTGCCACAGTTCCTCTTTGCCGGCTCCGGTCTTGGCCGAAAACGCCACGATGGGCACACCGCCGTAGGCTTGGCCGAGCGTGTGCATTGCCTGCCGCAACTGGTTGCCTGACAGCCGGTCGCACTTGGTGGCCACAATCGCATGGGGCCGTCCTTTGGACGCCAGGAATTCCAGCAACTGGCCATCGCTTTCCTGGGGAGGAATGTTAGAATCCACCAGCGCGAGACACAGTGCCAGGCTCGGACGTTGGTGGAGATACGGATCCACGAACCGCGCCCAGTCATCGGAGATTTCGCGCGAGACCTTGGCGTAACCGTATCCTGGCAGGTCGGCGAACCGCAATTCTGGCCTGGGTTGTCCGGCCCTGCGGACTTCATAAAAGTTAATGCTGCGCGTGCGTCCGGGAGTATTGCTGGTGCGGGCCAGCTTCGTGCCCACCAGCGAATTGATCACGCTCGATTTCCCCACGTTGGACCGTCCCAGAAAGGCGATCTCCGGCAAGGTAGGGGAAGGGAAATGCGACAAGTCGCTCGCCGACAGCATGAAGCGCGCCAGAATCCGCATGCAGACAGTTTTAAGGGTTTGAATCGCGCATGGCAAGTGCAGGAGAAAAAAAGTTCGCGAAACAGTGTCCAGCGCCGGGCAAATCAAGTCCCGCCAGGGGTACTGGCTAGTTTGCGAAACCGTTAACCACCAAGGCCACGAAGGCACACGAAGGAAATACTACAGTCCCAGCGGCCGTTTGGGTTCCACGTCCTCTTCCTCGATCGGGCGCAGTCTGTGCCACAACGTGAGCCCGCCAGCGATGACCAGTCCAATGAGGACGCTGATCAGAAAGAACAAGCGATAGGCCGGTAGCGCGATCAGCAGAATCGCTACGACAACGACTGCGACGATGAGACCTGCCGATCCCCTGAGGCTGAATCGAACACGGCTGCCAGATTCCGGCTTCATGATCGTATTTTAGCGCCACACCCGCAGCTCCGGTAAAGACAGGATCGGGCATGCGACCCCGCTTAGCAGGGGTACCACCTACCCCCCCTACCCCCCACCCCCCTCTTAAGCCTATTGGAATCTTTGGGTTGGCGGGGAGAGGCTGTAAAGTATTCGAGATAAAGCACTTATAGGTAAAGAATTCAAAATGCAGGACTTAAGTGCAAAAAGTGACGGTTTGAGCACTTTTTCGAATGGTCCGCGCTGCTCACGCCCATTGACCCTCAGGTTTTCAAAGATCGCGAAAGTGGTTGGTGCGGCTTGTTGGACCGTCTCTGGAGACGGCAACACTTCTCGATGCTGCACTCTCGTAGAATCTTCGCACCGATTGCGATTCGGAGTCTGTGATGGCCGTACAGACGAAATGTGATGAAAAGAAATGCGCGAAACAGCCGTGGAATCCCTCCTATTTCCCTTCAATGCTAAAGGACAAACCCCGCGTTATAGTTCTTGGTTAAACTGGCTACCCCGCCCGCTTACGATGCAAAAGAGCTCGCCTTTTATTTGAACTGCCAGACGGGCGGACGCTCGGGACCGAAATTGACCGACATTCTCGACCCGATACGTGCCCGTGTTCGTACCGTTTCATTTACATTCAAGATCTCGTGAGGAAATCAATAATGTTTTGCTCGCGCACTCGTCTTGTATCGTTCTTCTTCTTGTTGGGCACCTTGGCTCTGCCATGGCTGTCGCAGTACGGCTTAGCGCAGAGCAGCCCACAGAAGTCTGCTGCCATGAGTCGGCTCGCACCGGCCCCTCCCATGGGCTGGGCGAGTTGGAACCACTACTTTTGCGATTACGACGAAAAGACGATTCGTGAACAGGCAGACGCACTGGTTTCTACCGGCATGCGCGATGCGGGCTACAAATACGTCATCATTCAAGAGTGCATCGCGCCCAGGCGGAATACAAAAGGAAATCTCGTGGTCGATAGCGCACGTTTTCCGAGCGGCATCCGCGAACTCGCTGCTTATATTCACAAGCTCGGACTCAAGGCGGGCATCTACACGGATATTGGCCGCAACACCTGCTACCCGGATCCGAAATACCAGGGGAGTTACGGACATGAGCAACAAGACGCAGACACTTTTGCGGCGTGGGGAATTGACCTGGTCGAGATGGACTACTGCAACCGGGTAGAAACGCACACCGGCAGATGGGTGTACGAGCGTATGGCGGAGGCGATCAAGAAGACCGGACGTCCCATGATCTTCTCCCTATGTTCGTGGGGGAATGAGCAGCCTTGGGAATGGGCGCAAGGCAAGGCGCAGATGTGGCGCACAGATCTCGACATTTCGTTCGAGAAGAACCATGTCGAATGGGATCGCGTGGTGCGCAACTTCGAGTCCAGTTCCGCACACTCTGTGTTCAGCGGGCCAGAGAGCTGGAATGACGCCGATATGCTGGAGATTGGTAATGCGGGGCTGAGCGATACGGAAGCCCAAGCTCAGATGTCGATGTGGGCGATCTCGCCCTCGCCGCTGCTGGCCGGAGCAGACCTGACTCACATGAGTTCGCGCGCCGTCGAGATTTATATGAACCGAGAAGTGCTGGCGGTAAACCAGGATGCCCTGGGCGCGGGTGCGGAGCGGATTGCCTCTGCGGGGCCGGGCCTGGAAGTCTGGGCCAAAGTGCTCGGATCCCGCACCAGCGGAGAGTACGCGGTTCTTTTGCTGAATTCGACGGAGGAACCCAACCCGATGGAGGTGCACTGGACCGATCTTGACCTGCTACCCGATGCAAGAGTGCGGGACCTGTGGTCGCACAAAGATGTTTCCACGGCTTCAGACAGTTATCAGGCTGTTGTCCCTGCCCACGGCGCGGTGTTGCTACGAGTGAGCGGAACGCGCTCTTGGGACCATGGCGTCGTCTACGAAGCGGAATGGCCGGGCATCGAGCGCGCCGGCGTCGCTGCGCTGTTTGGATGCGGCGAGTGCTCGCGTGGTTACGCAGTAGGACTTGCCGATAAGAACAGGCCAGGCTCACTGCATATCTCTAATATCGTTGTGCCGATGGCGGGACTTTATACGCTGCGGGTGCAATACGTGCGCAACGGGATCGCCGACGAGGAGATCGGGATTGATGTCAATGGCGTGAAGACGAAGGCACTGGCTCTTATGCGCTCCTGGAACTGGGTTGATGTGCCCATTACCCTGCAAGCAGGCGAGAACGACATCACATTGTCTTATAAAGGGGAACAACCGTTCTACGTAGATAAAATGACGCTGTTGCGCCGTAGATAGCGGAGTCTGGCGGGTAGTACTTCTCCCAGTCTACTGTCTCGCCGTGGGGATCTCCCCGGCGGGCGGGGTCACGATGGGAGCCATGGTCTCGGCCTCCGATGGCATCTGCGGCAGCGGGCCTTCGAGCGCGATGGCCAGCACCTGGTCCATGTTGTCCACGAAGTGCAATTTCATTTCTCGTCGCAGGTTCTCCGGAACCTCGGCAACATCCTTTT
>Ga0182014_10007221_pt1 | contig 11707 bp, 9 predicted proteins | sample 612S2DmetaG_FD_120489 | JGI IMG/M metagenome (GOLD analysis project Ga0182014, IMG submission 120489) | Permafrost microbial communities from Stordalen Mire, Sweden - 612S2D metaG | ecosystem: Environmental > Terrestrial > Soil > Wetlands > Permafrost | place: Sweden: Stordalen | collected... | reverse complement strand
TACGCTTCCATGTCGACGCCTAACATCCTGTCATTTAATTGCTCGATGCGTTTGATGATCGCTGGATGCGAAACTACGGCAGAACCACTCGCAACCGGACCAAGCTTAAAATTGATGGACTTAATCTGACCTGCGGACAGTTCGCTGACTTTACCGACGACGGTGTCATGATTGTGCAGCCGCGATTGAAGCAACTGCCGTGCAACATGGTGAGCTTTCGTATCTCGAATATTGATAGGTTCTGGCCTAGGGACGAAGGTCGCATCCTCTCCCTTCCCTTTCCATTTCCCAGTATCCCAATCAAAGACGCTCTCTGCGATCAATATGTCGCCTTCCTCCGTCTTCCCGGTGAAACCACCACAAAACCCGGACATTAAAAAGAGTGATGGACGAAATTGAGTTAGCAGTGCCTGCGCGGCCGAGGCCGCTGACGCTTGACCTGATCGTCCGACAGACAAGATCACGCCTCGGCGGATTTCGTTGAGGCGGTCTTGGAATAAAAACTCCTTGGCGCCTGCGTAGTGCGCGAGATCCCTCAGCTCTAGCAAATCACTGTATGGCGCACATTCTGGGTCGAGTGCAGTCAAAATCGCAACATCATAATCATGCTGTTGATTGATACTAAGAAGTCGTGAACGCGACGCTTTCTTTGCAAATGAGATTCTGTCGCTCAGTCTGTCGACCCACTCAAGCGTCGCGCCCTCCTCAATGATTGCAAGCAGGTGCGCACCAATTCGAGTATCGATCCTGTCAAGGGCGGCCTTATCTTTGGTAACCCCAATTAGGTCGCCGGGTACGTTCAACGAATCTCCATCAAACAATTCGATGAGTAGGTTCTCGACGATGGTGTAATCCGGCTGGGATTTCCCCTTAATGTGGGGGAGTGTCAGATCAAGGACAACCAGATCAAATAATGTGCTGCGAAGTAGTTCACGTGTGTGGACACCGTCCTCCGCAATTTGAACTTCGCTTTCACCGATCTCAAGCTTTCCCAATGCTGCCTTTATTACTTCTGCCACTTCCGCCCGATCGTGCGCTATTAGCGTTTTCATAGCACTTCTCCAAGAAGTTCCCTGAGGCGATCAGCCCAGTTTGGCGATCCATATCTGACGCATCCTAAAAGGTAATTCCCGATCCAAGCCCGCGCCTGCTTCTCCAAATCTTGCAAAGTATGCGAATCGCCTATTTCGTCTTCGGAATAAGCCCTGACAAAATAATCAAAGCCAGTCACAATCACGGTTGGCATCTCCCTCTCCAAAAGATACATTTGTTCAAGAATGTCTAATCCGCCCAAATTGGCGTGTCCCTCTCTCAACGTCCCGCCGGAACCTGGAGCGATATCCATGGAGATATCGAGAACCAATAGCCTCCATCTGCTCTGCTTCACAAGGTCCGCTGCTTCGACGACCGTTCTCGCTCGAACAAACTCGCGCGGCCTATCCGCCATGTCCCGCAAAGCCGAGATCACGTCTTCATACTTGTGATCAACATCTTCAACGATGAGGACGGCGTCGCGCAATGACGGGCTCATCACGAGATCTGCCCAAGCGGCACAAGAACGTGGTAACTACCCTTCCGTTCGAACACTCGCAGCTCTATAGGCTTGCGCAGGATGGAAGCGGACAAAGCGGCGACAATCTTCAACCCTGACTTGCCAGCCTTCAGCATCGGCTCATTGATCGAGGTCGGCTCTGCAAAGTATCGTTCAGAATCGTTACTTCCACCGACCCGGAGCGATGAAAACACGAGGCCCTTGACAGCATTCTCTTCAAAAGGGTGTACGCGAATTTTCACAACATCGCGTTTGCTGTACTTGAGAGCGTTCATGGTGAGCTCGCACCAAAGGTCGAAAGCAGAACGAATCTTTTCCGGCGGAACGATTAAGTTGGACCACTTTCGTGCGTTGAGGCTCATAACCAATTGACCGCTTGCGACTTCCTCATGAAATCGGCCTTCGACAGCCATTTTTAGTTCGAAGTACGAAAGGCCTTCCTTCCGGGGGCCTGTTGGAGTCTCGAACCACGATTTCAGCTCCTCAGCTTTCCGCATGACGAGCGTTTCCGCGGTGCCGCTAACTCGATCTATCACCGCTGGCCGTATGTCATCTCGACCTAAGGTCTGCCGTGCAGTTGATATTGCCCTTTGGAGGGCTGGCTGAAGTTCATCCACCAGCCGTGAGCGAGCTGTATGGAGGCTTTCATCCAATCGTCTCCGGAGCCAGTCCACGATTGTCGCGACAACATCCTCCAACGAAGGGGTATTACGAAATTGCGAAACGAACGACGCCATTTCCGCTTGGTCCGGCAAGAATTCAAATATGCCCTGCTCGATCTTTGTTTTCCTGGTGTGCATATATGCGTCTATCCAAGACTGAAGCTCGCTGTAAACTTGCACTTCCAAAACTCGCAAGCACAGATCTCTCTCCAACGTTGAGACATCGAGAAGTTTCGTGCGCCTCAATCCGGCTAATGCGAGAGCAAATTCTCGACGCAAGTTATCATGTCGAATACGAATGGCGAGTATGGACTCGATCCCATACGAGGGATGTGACAGAAACAAATCGATGATCGAACAAATTGTTACTACGAGTGGCCACTCTCGATTCTTAAATTCGTATGTGCGAACTTCTTTGTTTCGATAAATGTGTGACGTTGTAGCGCGCGCGTCAGAAAGCAATGGGAGCGCGTTATACGTCTTATTAACTGCCACGTAGGTCTTGTATTCGTCGGCAACGCTTCCCGAGACGTCCGCTGCGAAAATGTCCCAAGGTAACTCAAACTGAGCTGTGCCGACTGTGATAAATGTTAACGACGATGTGAGAGTCCGCTGCTCATATGCGAACTGCTCTGCCGTCATGACGTCATCATTGAATCCGAAGGCTGCCGCGCAAAATTCCAATGCGTTAAGTCTCTCAGAAAGAGCCGCAGTGTAGTTCGTTTCTAGGCGCATTTTAAGAATCATCGAGGGCGTAAGAAAAAAGCGAACGAAAGCGACTGCGTATTCTTCGTATTCTCGAACCAGCCAAGCGACGAGCCCAGACACCTTATCGTGCTGAGGCGTGAAGGGTGCCAAAGCCAACATCAGGGAATTCGGTTCGCGTTGACGCTGTTCCATTGCTCGCATCAACAGGACATAGATGCCGTCAACTTGGCCTTGGAACGGTTTGATTCTGAGGGCTTCAATTACCTTATCGATCCAAGCCCAATCAATTCCGGACAAGAACCGACTATTGCCGGAAAGCGGGATGTGGTTTCGTACTTCATGGAGCCACTCAGAAATCTTCATAGATCTCTGGGCCGATCGCAGTTGCCAATGAAGCCGCTTAAGCCACCAACGACTAGTATCGACGATTTGGCTCAGCGCATGATCTGTTTTGATTTCCGCGTACCGATCTGATGAAATCAGTATTCCGGCGTCTAGAGCGTCTGCCCCCCTAGGGGAGCAGAGAGTGAAAGCCGAGATGGCGCCAAAGAAATACAGCTGTCGAATCAAATGCAGAACTTCGTCCTGCTGGCTGCGGCGCTCCACCATGTAAAGCGAGGTGAGCAGCACGCCGAGAAAGCGGCCTGCTTCGCAAAAACCGTATCGCCTTGCAATTGCGACAACATCCGCGAAATCGGCCTGTATTGGATAGCGGCTCCATCTAAGCTGTCGCAGCTGCATAAACAGTCCGGACAAGTCCTCTAAGGGAGCGGACTGTCTTACGCCGACAAAGGATTCAAAAAATTGGGTGTCGTTTTGATCTAACCCAAGGTAGGAGCAAATTGGGAGATCAGTTGGTTCGACGGAGAACTTCCATGGTTGCTTTGATGATAGATGCAGAACGGTTTCTAAGCGAGTTGACGAAGTTGCGTCGTAAATCTGTCGAGCTATATCTAGCTCGATATCATCCAGGTCTCCACCTTTTGAGATGATGTTCTCAAAGTGGGAAACAATCAGATGAAATGCATCAAACGGGTGACATAGAAGTGCGGCATAACACTTGAACGCAATGCTCACCTTTGCATCGAGATCCTCTGATATCAGAAGTTTGACCAAGTCGAGTTCAGAACGCTTTTGTCCTGGATTCGGAAATGTTTGAGTAAGAACCTGGTCAAAGGTCTCTTTTGTGGGAACGTTGATAAAATAGAAAATTAGCGGATACAGGAAGTGTTGCCTGACCCAATCAGAATGCCGACTTTTGGCGAAGTAGTCGGCTATTGTCTCGTGACGATCAGCATTCAGCGCGCAGTACAGTTTGAAGGCAAAAATCGATTGCTTTTCGGTCGCGTTCAGACGGATGAGGTCTTCTGATATCTTGACGACGTCCAACTTGAGTACATTGCGAGAAATCCGCGCTTCGAAATCAATTAATCCGCGAACAGAAGCCCTGTTGTTCCTTATGTATTGCGCAACCAGCTCCAAGTAAGCCTTACAGATCGGCTTCCTTTTTTCAGTGGATAGATATTGAAGGACTTTCCAGTCGCGCTCGAGCATTGGAAGCGCATCCAGCGGATAGGCTATTTCGTCGTACTTTTGAGGCGACGAAATGAGCGAGAAGAACGTGCCGCTCAGATAATCTGTTAGTGGTGCTATCTCCGTATCAGGACTTTCAGCAAAAATTGAGAATACGCGCCAGCGTAGGTGCCGATAGTTCTCTCCTCCGCGAGCTAAATTACGAAGGCGGGCGGTAGCGGATTTTTTTGGCATACGTTTCCAACTGGTTGACTCCTGTATGCACAACTTTAGGTATGGGAATCAAGGTCTTGGTCGGTTAATTGGGTCCTTTTTGACGGATAATGTGGATTTCACCGGATACAAGTGCGGGTGCGACGTTGGAATTGCTGGCCCCTGTCCAACCGTGGGAGCCGTTTCAATAACAAACCCGTGCGTCATCGGACTTTGGGCGGTATCAGACTGGAGTCTGACAACGCGAAACGAAGCAGGGATCGACCGAACAGGCGTGAACTCTCTAGAAGCCGCCGGCATATAGATCGACATTTTCTCGGCTGAGGCTGTGTACAGTGTCATGCACGTGATTAGGATCCGCGAGGTTTCATCCAACAACGGAGAACCTCAATGGCAGTCCTCAAGTCCCTCTCGTTCACCGTCCTTCCCAAGACCGGGAACGACCCCGTCCAGCAGCGCCGGGCCAAGTTCATCACGAAACTGGAGGAGCAGAAGCTGCTCCTGAAGGATCCCAACCACGTCCGGACCGTCCAGCGATGGACAAAGGTGGACGGGCAGAGACAGGCCACCACCAAGCAGCAGGCTGTTCGACCCTGGTGGAAGACCGACCCGGCCGGACAGGTCGTAATGTCGATAAAGTTCGGGGCCAAGCCCATCGAGTTCGAGAAGGGCAAGGCCGGCATCGTCGTCCCGTCCAAGGATAAGCTGCCGGCGGTGATCGATACCCTGATCTCGGCAGTCCGGGCCGGGGAGATGGACGACCTGTTCAACCAACTTGGGGTTCTGGTGGTCGGCCCTCTTGTAGAGCACGATCCGCGTCACCCCTCAGGTCTAGGAAATCCTTGTAGTGGGAATGGGACCTTGGCAAACGGCTCGACCGGATCTGGTTCAAGTAAATCGAGGGGACAGGAATGGACAGCGCTTGTCCCAAAATTACCAAGACCATGGCGGGCTAGACAAGCGCAAGCGTGCCCAGAACCGTGCCGATCCAATACAAAATCCAGAGAAACCGAACATCAATCCGTTCAATAACGGTGTTGCCACCGAATGACGTGGCGTTCCTCCCCAGCCTAGCCAGCGTTGACCAGGCGAAGACGAAAACAGAGGATATGCCTAAAAGGACTTTGGCGGAGGGCGAGGCGTTCCAAAACGAACGTAGGATCAGTGCAATTACCACACCCGAAATGAGGAATAAGAAGGAGCTCCAGACTCCTGACCGAAAAGTCTGGATTCGCTCTTTGACCACCGGCTCGTATTCACGGCGGTAATCATCGCGCTGCGACTCTGATTTCCTGGCGAAGGCTTGGTTTACCTTGGCTTCGTTCTCGACATCAGCTTTAGCGAAGGGAGTGATGCTCAGCCAAGGCAAGAAAAGCGAGACAATGCCTCGCACCGTCAACGACCATTCCTTTGTTGCCATGATTGCCCTCCCGCCGTAAGTCACCGATATATATCGCGGAAAGCGCGATAAGGCCATCGGACAACCGGTCTATCCGTCTGTGGCGCGGGCTGGGGGAAGTGTCAGGGAAGAGGAGGACCGATGTCCGCAGATGAAAGAAGGTACGAGACGCGCTATTGCGCGTTCCTGGATATCCTTGGGTTCTCGGACCTTATCGGCAACATAGGGAAGGACGGCTTTAGTTTTGAGGTCGTGCGAGACCTGTTGAGGAAGATCCATCAACCAAGCAAGTTCGATACGGCTGGAACCGCTGACTTTCGAGCGACGACGATCTCGGACGCGATTGCGCTTTCATCGAGCTTTTCAGCGAACGGCCTGGCGGTCTTGGTTGATACGATATGTCGACTGGTCCTCGGCGCGCTCGAAGAAGGATATTTCATGCGCGGCGGCTTGTGTCGAGGCTTGCTTTACCATGACGACGAAATGGCATTCGGCGAGGCGTTCATCAAAGCGTATCGGCTCGAATCTAGCGTTGCGCGCTACCCGCGGATCATGGTCACGAAGCAAGTGTACGACGAGGCGATAACGTCGAATGTAGGCGGCTATTTGGGGAGCCATTTGGCTCAATCCGAAGACGGTCCTTATTTCGTGGATGTCTTGGAGAACATCCGAACGGAATTGAAGGTGATCGACGCAGGTTCGGCGCCCCCCATCATCATAGAGCAGCGGTTGGCGACGTTCGCAAAGATGAGAGACCAGATCGCCCGACGACTTGCCGAGGCGGCCGATAATCCTAATCACTTTGAGAAGGCACTGTGGTTCGCCGCGTACTGGAACGCCGGCTTTCCCCACGAAGCGCGCACGGGCCGCATTACGGGACCCGGCTTGATTCTTTCCATAGGGCTAGAAGGATAATAGCGGAGGCGAAGGGATATTGGACGGCTTGCTGTCCAATATATCCTCAGCCTCATTGGCTGAAGGAAACGGACGCTCGCCAAACATGCGGAGACGTGGGAATGGAAAGAAGCTGCGCCAGAGCAGAGCCCAAGCGGGGTAAAATCCGCGTCCACCACTTTGTCGGACCAGACTATGGACTCGACGATATCCGACGGCGGCGACTGAAGATCGCCACCATCGCCGACCTCAACGACCCGTTCGAGCTTCTCCCGTCGTCGACCGACCAGAAAGTTCGCGCTCGCTTCAACATCTGGCGCCGGCAGTTCGACCAGCGGTTCGGAATGCTCTGTTTCAGCCGCAAGTGGACGAACCCGGTCCAATGGAGCCACTACGCGGCCAAGCACACCGGCATTTGCTTCGGTTTCGACATTCCGGCCAACTTGTTCGCCAAGGTGCGGTATACGACCAAGCGCCTGACTCCCCGCGTCGACGTGATCGAAGGCAAAGCGCCAGAAAATCAAAGGGAGATGTATCGGGTACTCACAACAAAATATGAGCACTGGCGCTACGAAAGTGAAATGCGAATCTTCCTCGGGCTTAACGACAAAGACCCCGACAACGGGCTCTATTTCGCTGAGTTCGCGGACAAGCTGGTGCTCAAGCAAGTCATCGTCGGGCACTTGTCCAAAGTCACGCGTGCCGACGTGGAGGAAGCGTTGGGCGACCTCGCCAAAGGCGTCGAGGTGTTCAAAGCACACCTCGCCTTCCGGACCTATACCATCACGAAGCAGCGCAAGAAGGAGAAGTGTCAGTAGCTACGCGGCCTCCTCTTGCATTTCTTCCCAAACTTGGCGGAACGTCCCACTGGTAGGCACCCGGAACTCGAACCACCTGGTCCGGAGCGCGTCACGCTGGTCATCTTCCCAAGTCCGTCCAGGGCGGCTGATTACCCCTGGCCCCGGCACGCCAGTTTCCTGCGCAACGACGATGCAACCGATCGCGGGCAAGTCGTTCTGGATGCAATACGTGCCCACGATGCCGAGTTCGCGGTGCAGACCAATGCCGGCGCGACGGTCCATACCCATGAGTGCCGCAAGCTCGCCATAGGTCAGCGTGCCTAGCCCGCGCTCGATGCGGCACGCAAGGGTGATCCAGACGCGCTGCGCCCGAACATAGGTCCGATCGCCCGGCTGGAAACGTTTGATAGATGGGGCCATTTTTCGCTCCTTTCCACTCGATACGTGCGTTTATGAACAATTGGGGTGTTTATGCACGCAGCGCGCGGTTCCAGCAAGGAGTATTTTTATCATTTCAGATCAATATGTTAAAATGGGCTCGTGCGTTTATGCTAGCCGTTGAGGAAGAAATCCGTCGCGTGCGCGAAAAAGCCGACGAGGCGTCGCATCACCGCTGAAGGCTTAGTGCAGCGATGATCCGTCGTAGGGGAGTAGCAAGCTGATAAGCGCTCGGCTCTCCGGGCCATCGGTTTCTAGTCTGAATTTTATGAGGGGTGGAATGTGGTATGGATTTTGGCTACATTAATAAAATATAATTATTACAATAACTTATTCAACAATGTGGCGGAGAGAGTGGGACTCTCCCCCTTCTAGGGGCTGAGACCCCTTGTTTACAAGTTTAACCTTCAAATCAAGCGTTTCTTGAACGGCCGGTGCTACACCGAGGTGCTCCACCATGCCGACGATCAAGATGCCCAAGCCGATCAAGCGACCGACCTCCGAGAACTACTGGATCCGCAAGAAGGTCCCGGCGGTGCTGCGCCCTTTTGTCGGCAAGACCGAGATCTGGGCCACCCTCGGAACCAAGGACGAGCGGCAGGCCAACATCAGGATCGGCGCCGTCAATGCCGCCATAGAGGCCGAGTGGGACCGGCTGCGCGCCGAGGCGTCTAGGGCTTCGAGTTCGGCCGGGGCGTTCGTGCCCGAACCCTTCAAGTTGACCCATCAGGACCTCCATGCGTTGCGCCGCGAGGAGCACGAGCGGATACGGGATCGCTGGATGCCGGACCCGCCGACCGGGTTCGGCCGATTAAGGATGACGACGGGCGGCGACGAGGAATCGCTCCAACTGGACGCCATCGATCTGCTGGAGAGCGGCGGCTACGACGCCTCGCCGGCCAACGTCGAGCGTCTGGTGCCGCTCCTGGTCCAGGCCCGGCGGGACGCCGTGTCGGACGTCGAGCACGCCCGGGTCGGCGAATACGACCAAATCTCCGATCTGACAAAGATCCCGGCGCGCACCACGCCGGCGCTCGACTTCGTCACATCGTTCGAGGAGTACGCCGCGAAGGGCGGGCTGAAGGGCGGCACAGCAGGCCGCACCGCGAGCCGCTGGCGGCCGAAGGTTAAGGAGTTCTGCGACTTCGTCCGCCACAGGGACCTGAAGCGGATCAAGACGTCGGACGGCTACGACTGGGTCGACCACCTGACCGAGAAGAAGATCCCCCGCGACAGCATCCGCAAGGTTTGGATCGCGGCGCTTTCCGCCACGGCAGGCTTCATGGTCGAACGCCGCAAGCTGGAGCAGAATCCGTTTCTAGGCATCCGCGTCCGCGACGAGGACGCGTCCGAGAACGCCGAGAAGGAAAAGCAGCAGAAGGAACCGCCGCGGAAGGGCTTCACGCCCCAGGAGGCGAAGAAAATCCTGACTGCCACCCTCGTGGCACCGAGCGATTTCATCTCGGTCGAGATGGCCGCGGCCCGCCGCTGGCTACCGTGGCTCTGTGCCTATAGCGGCGCGCGGATCAACGAGCTCACCAGTCTCTATCCGGCCGACATCAAACCTTATCCCGGCGGCATCTGGTGCATGATCATCAAGCCGTCGCTCGAGAAGACCGCGCAGTGGCGCAGCGTTCCGATCCATTCGCACGTGATCAAGCAGGATTTCGGTCAGAAATTCCTCGGCTACGTGGAAGAACGAAGGAAGCTAAGGAAGCCGTTGTTCTACGATCCCGAACGCCGTCGTGGCGGTTCCGTGAGGCATCCGCAATTCCACAAGGTGGCCGAACGGGTCGGCGAATGGGTTCATGGCCTCGGCATTCCGATCGGCATCAAGCCCAACCACGGTTGGCGTCATGTGTTCAAGAGCATGGCTCGCCATGTGGGAATGGACCGCGAAGTGGAAGGCTTCATCACCGGACATCGGCCGAAGGATGCCGGCTCCGGCAACGACTACGGCGACCGCTGGGTCCAGACGATGTCCGCGGAGATCGAGAAGTACCCGCGCTACGACATCCCGGCCTTGAACCAGCCGCCGGTGCCGCACAAGCGGCGTCGACGTACCGACTTCGACGTCGCGGTCGCGAAGGCCGCCAAAGAAGAACGCAAGGCGGCGCGCGCCGCGCGTGCGCGGGGCATCGCGTGAAGCCCTGGCGCCGAACGATCGATTCAAGACAGGAGGATCACATGGAACGACCGAATCCCGATCTTTTCTACACGCAGCCGACGTTCCGGGCCGACAGCCCGGACCTCGCCGAAGCGAAGGGGCAGACCGATTGGACGCTGGACACGCCGGGCATCCGGCTGCGTCTCGCGCTCGACTACTATCGCTTCGAGGCGTTCGCGACCAAACACGATCGCGACGCTCGCTGCGGAGCGACGGCCCACGAAGACGTCCGCTACGCGCCGGCGACGATAGGGGATCTCAGGCACAACGACGTCTCGTTGGACGAGATCGCTTGCGGACACGACATCGATCATCCGGATTTCGAGAGCGTCGTCTCGCCTCTGTTCGACGCAGCGATGACGCGGCTTGTCGAAGAGCTCATGGACAATCGGGGAAAGGCCGAGGAGGAACTCGCGTCGACCGAAATCATCATCGCGCGGGCGCGCTATTCGATCAAGGCAAAGTCGGTCGGCGAATGGATCAAGTTTCCGATCTCGGCGATGGTGGTGTTCGAGCAGGGAGACAGCGACGTTATGGACCGCACAACCGCCTGGCTGGAAAATCGTCTCGTGCTCACGGCTTCGCCCCTTTTGTTCAACCCGAAGCCCAACTGACGCGGGCCCGGACGTGCGGTTGCCAGGGCCAGCACATAGAGGACCAACGCATGCAATACCAACTCGTCAAGGCACCCATCCCGTACCGGCAGGTCTTCAAACGCCCTCCGTCCAAGCGAAAGCTCTGGAGCGACTGGTTCGCCGAGGAAATGGATCTCGCGATCGAGATCGTCGATCCGAAGGACGCGCCCGTCGCCTACGAGGTCCGCTTCGGAACGGGCGACTCGCCGCGACAGCTAGGTTACCCGATCCGGAGCTATCAGGACGGTCTCTGGTGGCCGATCGGCGGCGACTACAATTACATCCTTCATCCCGAATCGTTCGCGACCCTGTTGCAGGACGGGCACGCGGAAGCGCTCGTTCTGCTCGACGCTTCGTTCGCGGGCTGCATCGAGCAGCGTCCGTTGCGCCCCTTCCCCGACGAGTGGAGGCGTGTCGAGCATGTCTGGAACAATCTCGGACATCTGCAGGCCGTCGCGCAGCGCGGCGCGAGCACGACGATATTCTGCGGTGACGGCACGTTCGTCAGGGGTGGCAAGCCCGTCTTCTATGCGCTGCCTGAGGCCCACGAAGGCGACAAGACGCTTGGTATCGCCGTCGGACTTTCCGATCCGAAACGGGAGACGGATGGCACGAGCCGTTCCGCTCCGGGTCCGACCCGATCGGACCGGATGTCCGCGGCGCGCCGAGGCTTTGTGTTCGGCATTGGAGAGGTCGACGACGCCGT
>Ga0182014_10007220_pt1 | contig 11708 bp, 9 predicted proteins | sample 612S2DmetaG_FD_120489 | JGI IMG/M metagenome (GOLD analysis project Ga0182014, IMG submission 120489) | Permafrost microbial communities from Stordalen Mire, Sweden - 612S2D metaG | ecosystem: Environmental > Terrestrial > Soil > Wetlands > Permafrost | place: Sweden: Stordalen | collected... | reverse complement strand
TCGGCCCGCGATCCCCAGGGCGATGGCGGGCTTGTGCGTACGCGGGTCGAGAAGCGCCGTGCGCAGGCGGTACTTGCCCGCCGCAAGCTGGGGCACGGCCACGCGCTCCTATGCCGGGATTGACCAGTATGCCGTCGATCGACGCCGGGTGCACCACCACCGTTTGAGCGAGAGCCGCCGAAGCGAGGATCAAGGCCGCGATGGCGAGCCGGAGTCGCATCTGTGGCATTGTAACTCCGATACGGAGCTGCATCCATGGCTGAGATTTCAAAGCGATTTCCGTACGCTATAATCCCTTTTTGAGGAGGCTTCCGCGATGAGACTACCGGAGATCCCGCTGCAGGACCCGTACGTGCTGGTTGACCAGGCCACGCAGACCTATTTCCTATACGCCGAGGCCTCCTCGGCCGCCGAGAGTGGCGTGGCCGTCTATCGCAGCAAGAATCTGCGCGACTGGACCGGTCCTACAAGGGTGTACACAGTCCCGAACGGCGGGTGGGCGGACCCGAGCGGCGGCGCAACCGCACCCGAGGTTCATCTGCACTCCGGACGGTACTTTCTCTTCACCACGCTCAGGAACAGGAAGACCGTCATCGCCGCGGCCCAGCAGACCTCCGCGCGGGCGACCGGCGATTCCGTATGGCAGAACCAGACCGCGCGCGCGACGGTAATCGCCGTGGCGGATTCGCCACTGGGGCCGTTCGTCGCCGCCGAGGCGAGCTCGCGCATTACCGATGCGCGGTTAATGACGCTCGATGGGACGCTGCACACCGATCCCGATGGGACGCCGTGGATGGTTTTCGCGCAGGACTGGGTGCAAAAAATCGACGCGGTAATGGCCGCCGTCAAACTAAAGCCCGACCTGAGTGCGCCCGCGGCGGCCCCGATATGGCTATTCAACGGGGCGCAGGCGCCCTGGTATCTCGATCCGCAAGCGGGGGCGCCTCCGGGGAAGCCGCCGGCCAACGACCTTCAGTGCATACCATACGCCGTCTTCGCTCCGCAATTGTACTTGACGCCAGGCCGGCGGCTGGCGATGCTGTGGTCCGGCTACCAGAAGCACTTCACGGAATTCGTGCAGACGCAGGCCATCTCGAAGACCGGCAACATCGCCGGCCCGTGGGAGCAGCTTCCGCCTGTCCTCACGGGCAACCGGGGTCATGGCATGATCTTCGAGGCCTTCGATGGTCGCACCACGATGATCCTCCACAACAACCATGGCCAGCCGTCCGCCTCGCGCGCGGAACTGCACGAGGTTGCGATTACAGATGACGGCATCAAGGTGCAGCGCCACCGCGGCGATCTTGACGGGGTGGCTGGGTGATTCGTGCCCGCTAGAGAAGCTAGGGAGCAGAAAATGGATAATCGGAAATTGTCCTTGGATTTCGAAGGGCCGCGGCCATCGCGGCGGGATCTCATGCGGCAGGCCGGCAAAGTCGCATTGGGCGTGGCCGGGACGGAACTGCTCGCGTCCGCGCAGCAGGCGGCCCAGGAGGTCACCTATCCTTTCAAGACCTGGCAGCTTAGCGGACAGGATGCATACATCTTCGCCGACCAGGCGACCAAGACGTACTATCGGACTACCACGGGCGCGCCGCAAGTCCGGATGAGCAAGAACCTGGTGGACTGGACCGGGCCGATCACCATGTTCACCAATCCGCCGCAGGAGCAGCGATGGTACTCGAACGAAATGCCGTGGGCCTGTGAGATGCACTCTTACAAAGGTAAGTACTATATCTTTCTAACCCGGCACAACAGTGCGACTATATTGGCCAAGAGTGAACTAGCCGCGGAGACCAACCCTAACTCCGTCTGGCAAACACAGAATGCGCGCTCCACGGTAATTGCCGTGGCGGATTCGCCGCTGGGTCCGTTCACTGGGCTTGATAACAGCCGGCCGGCTCAGAATCCCCGCTTTATGACGCTCGACGGCACGTTCATCGTCGATGAGGAGGGCCCCTGGTTGGTATACTGCCATGAATGGGTTCAGAAGATCGATGGGACCGTGGAGGCGCTACCGCTGACGCCCGATCTGCGCGCGGCGGCGGGCGACTCCATCCTGCTGTTCCGCGGCTCCGACGCTTCGTGGCGCAGGCGCGCGAAGGAATACAACCATGGGACGGCGCCCGCGATCGACGCCACTCAATCGTCGCCGTATGTCACCGATGGATGTGAGGTTTGCCGGACGCCCAACGGTTCTTTGCTGATCATTTGGACGGGTCCGGGCGGGCGCTACAGCTATGACGAGGTGCAGGCGATCTCGCGGTCGGGCCGTGTGCGCGGTCCGTGGGAGCAGGTGTACCGCGAGCCGTTCATGTATGGGAATCGCGGCCATGGCAACCTTTTCCGGACCTTTGAAGGGAAGGAGATGTTGGTGGTGATGAATCGCTCCACCCAGGGCGGCCTCGGCAACGGGACTCGTTCGGAGTACTACGATGTTGAGATCACCGATGAAGGCGTGAAGGTGCTGAAGCATCGTCAGGACCTGGATGGACAGGTGGGCCTGTCACTCGAGAACAAGACGCCGCCCGATCTCTATCTGCCGCCCAACCAGGTTGTCGACGCCACCTCGCCCGCCGGCGCGGCGGTCGGTTACACGGCCATGGCGCATGCCTGGAGGCAGGGACCCGTGCCGCTGAAGGCCTCGCACAATACCGGCGCCACGTTTCCCATCGGGACCACTACGGTCGCCTGCAGCGCGGAGGACAACGCCGGCAACGCCGCCGAGGAAAGCTTCACGGTCCGCGTCAAGGGGGCGGGCGAACAGATCGCCGACCAACTCGCGCTCATTCAACTGGCGAAGCCCAAGAGCGGGACGTTCAAGGATGCTTTGAATGCCGCGCAATCCCGCCTGGAGGCGGGCGATAAGGCGGGAGTCCGTAAACAGCTTGATACCTTCAAGCGGCTGGTGCAGGCGGAGTCCGGAAAGGCGCTGAGCGTTGCGCTCGCGAACAAACTCCTCGCGAATGCGGACCGCATTGCCGCGGTGATCGGCGCCTGAGGGCGGCCTGAGGACAAGCAGCTCTTGAAAGAGAATGGCAAGTGGAGCTGCAGCATGAAGTTGCCGAATGGCCCAAACCGCAGATGTGACTGCGTCATTACCGTGAGCGGCGTCTTACGGTTACACTGAATAGGAATCTGGAGTCCAAAATCGAAGTTCCGGATCACGGAATACGGCCATGAATAAACCCATGCGATTGATCGCGCTTCCCATCCTTTTCCTATATGCCGCGGCGGCGGGCATGGCGGCGGGTCCGGTGTACGTTCGTACCACCGCGTCGGCCATTGTGCTGGGCAACGACTTCCTGGAGCGGACCATCTCCATCGCCGATGGCGACGCCGGCACGCGCCAGCTCGTGAACAAGATCACGGGCAGCGCCTACGCCCTGCGCGGCGCCGAGTTCGAATTGAAACTCACCACCGAGCGCGTGGGCTACAGCTTCGGCGGCGAGAATCCGCGCGTGGTTACGGCGGCCGGAATGCGTGTGGCCAGCCATCAGGCCGAGGATACGGCGGGCGGCGGCAAACGCGTGACGCTGCACCTGGCGCAGGCGCGCGGCATGGCGGTCGATGTGGTCTACGAACTCAAGCCCGACGATTTCTATACGCGCCAGTGGATCCACATCGCCAAGCCGGGGCAGGGCACGTATTTCATCGACTGGGTGGCGCCGGCCAAGAACGAGTGGGGCGTGCCGCGCTTTTCGCTCGGCGGTTACGGACAGCCGTTGTTCGCCGACGATCTCTTCCTGGGCCTCGAATACCCTACCGGCATCAATTCCGTTTCCGGCGCCGAGGTCACGCTCGGCGGCTACGTGGGCATTGACATCCCCACCGAAGGCTTCACGAGCGAGGCGGCCGTGATGGGCGTTGCGCCGGCGGGCCTGGTGCACCGCCAGTTTCTGGATTACGTCGCCCGCATGCGCGTGGCGCCGGTGCGGCCGTTCCTGCTGTACAACTCCTGGTACGACTTGCAGCGGCTGGCCATGAACCACGACAACACGCTGGCGCGCGTTCCCGATTTTCAGAAGATGCTGCTCTCGAAGTACGGCCTGCATCTCGATTCCTTCGTGCTGGACGATGGCTGGGACGACATGCACAAGCTCTGGCAGATCGACCCGCAGCGCTTCCCCAGCGGCTTCACGGACCTGGCCGCGGCATTGAAGGGCATCGACAGCCGCCTGGGCCTGTGGTTCGGACCCATCGGCGGGTACGATCAGCGGCCCGTGCGCATCGCCACCGGCAAGGCCGAGGGCATGGAGATCACTTCCAACGGCCAGTACTTGTGCATCGCCGGCAAGAATTACAGCCGGCTGCTTTCCGACGCCATGCTGAAATACCAAAAGGAATACGGCGTCAACTATTTCAAGCTGGATGGCACGTCGTTCGGATGCAACCAGCCGGACCACGGCCACCCGGTGGGGATTTATTCCGACGAGGCCGTGGCGCGCTCGCTGATTGGCATGATGGACAAGGTGCGGGCGCAGGATCCTAAGGTTTTCCTCAACATCACCACCAGCATCTGGCTGAGCCCCTGGTGGCTGCGCTATGCCGACACGGTGTGGATGGGCGGCTCCGATTCGGGGTACCTTCCGTCTGTCCCCACATTAGCGCAGCGGCAGAGCGCGGTGAGCTATAAGGATTCGGTGCTGTACGACGATTTTGTGGCGCACCAGGCGCAGTTCCCCATTTCTTCGCTGATGACTCACGGGATCATCAAGGGCAAGTACAACATGCTCGGCGGGAACAAGGAGTTCATCGAGGATTTCCGCGACGAGGTGGTCCACTATTACAGCGTGGGCAACATGATGTACGAACTCTACATCTCTCCCGACATCCTTTCCGCCGAAGAGATGGACACGCTGGGCAACACCACTAAGTGGGCCATCGCCAACGCCCATCCGCTGCTCGATAACTCCACCATGGTTCTGGGCGACCCGGCCAAGCGGGAGCCGTACGGATACGTGCACTCGTCGGCGGAGAAGTCCATCGTGACGCTGCGCAACCCGTTTGTCGAGCCGCGCACGGTGCGTCTGAAGATCGACGAAGGGAACGGCTTCCGGAAGATCGAAGGGACGCAGGCGCTGGAGATCCAGTATCCCTACCGCAAGGTGATGGCGGCGGTGAAATTCGGCGACACCGTGACTTTGGACCTGGGCGCGTACGAACAGTTACTGTTTGAATTGCGTCCCGACGACCAGGTTCCCATCGATGGCCGTTACAGCGTGGAAGGTTCGACCATACGGACCTGGGTGCCCAAGAGCGCGGACGCGCTGAGTTTCTCCGCCGGCCGTTTGCGGACCGAGGGCGCGGCCGGAGCGGTGCGCACCGTGCACGTCACAACCACCGCCGATATCGCTGCCGACTACCGCGAGGCCAAGCTGGCATTCCTGCTGGAGCCGGACCAGGAGATCCGCGGCGTCACCGCGACCGCCGTGGACGGAAGCCAACCACTGACGCTGGCGGCGGAGACCGGGCAGCGCAACAGCGGCGTGTGGCACTGGTTCTATGCCAACCTGCCGCCCGGCCGCCATTCCATCGAGGTGACCCTGCACATCCCGGCGGCGCCGGGCGGGGCGCGGCTTACCGGCTGGCTGCTGACGCGGCGCGAACTGGCGGCGCAGGAAGTTCACGTCACGCCGCAAGCCGGCAAGAAGCTGCCGCCGCCCAGCCTGCTGCCGGTGCATTCGGACATCGAGCGCGGCACGTATTCACTGATCGAGGAAACGATTCACTGAGACTGAAAGAGGCAGACCACGAAAGGCGATGGTCTGCCCCACTATGGCGCTGCGGGGGATGGCGTCAATATACGAATGCGGTCGTTGCCCGTGTCGGCAATGTAGACGCGGCCGGCTCGATCCACGGCGACGCCTTCGGGAATCGTCAACTGGGCGGCGCCGGCCGGTCCCTTATCGCCGCCAAAACCTCCCGTGCCGTTTCCGGCGATGGTGGTGATCACCCCATTCGCGATTCTGCGAATGCGCGCGTTGCAGAAGTCCGCGATGTACAGGGCCCCGGCGGCATCCAGGGCGACGCCGTAGGGGTTGCACAATTGGGCGGCGGTGGCTGGACCGTTGTCGCCGGCGAAGCCTTCCGTCCCGTTCCCCGCGACGGTGGAGATGACGCCGCCCGCAATCTTGCGGACCCGGTCGCCGCCCAATTCCGTGATGTACAGGCTGCCGGCCGCGTCCACGGTGATTCCGTAAGGATTGTTCAAGTCCGCCTTGGTGGCGGGGCCGTTATCCCCGGTCACGCTGGGCGTGGGCGACCCGGTGCCCGCCACGGTGGTGATGACTCCCTTGGCGACCCTGCGTATGCGGTTGTCGTGCGTGTCGGCGATGTACAGGTTGCCGTCCGGGTCCACGGCCACGCCCGTGGGATTGCCCAACCGGGCCTTGGTGGCCGGGCCGCCATCGCCCAGCACGGTACCGCCGCCGGCCACGGTGGTGATCACTCCGCCAGAGACCTTGCGGACGCGGCCGTTATCGGTGTCGGCGATGTAGATGTTGCCGCCCGCATCTACGGCCACGCCGCTGGGATTGCGCAACTGGGCCTTGGCGGCCGGGCCGTTGTCGCCGCCGTAGCCGGCCGTCCCGTTCCCCGCCACCGTGATCAAGGCGCCCGTCGCCGCGTCGCGCCGCAGCACCAGGTTGTCCTGGGTCGTCAGAAACAGGCTGCCGTCCGTGTCCATGGCAACCGATTGCGGCCCGTGCAGGGTTCCCGAAGCATTTCCGCCGGCCAACGTGTCGATGGCGTAAGTCTGGCCCCACGCGCAACAGGAAAGGGCCAGGCAGAGGACCGTAGCAGAGGGCAGCGTCACGGCACATCCTCCTATATTCTCGATCCTCAGTATAATCCGTTTTGGACTTGCAGGTCTTATATGGCTCAGGCCGGCTGCTCCGGCCCACACCTGGCGCGGGTTTGATATGCTGTCGTGACGGCGGGCGGCGCGATCAGTACGCCTGCGGATGGGGCGCGAAGGCCACGCCGGGCTGATTGCCGCGGTCGCTCGGCACAATGATCCAAGCCCCCACATAGGCGATGATGCCGATGCCGCCGGTGAGCGCCACCGCCAGCCAGAGCACGCGCATGAGGCTGGTATCCACTTCAAAGTAGCGGGCGAAGCCGGCGCAGACTCCGGCGATCTTCTTGTGTTGCTTATCGAGCAAGAGCGGTCTGGACGCAGTGGGCGTGGCCATCTCCGTCCGTTTGCCGCAGCGCGAGCAGAACCGGTCGTCGGCTCGCAGTTCGAGGCCGCATTGGGTGCAGTACATGGGACACTCTCCAGGAATGAGTACGCAAGGGAGCGGCGTCGTGTTCCGCGGAAGGTGGGGCAGACCCCCCGGTCTGCGGCCGACGCCCCCGTCGGCCTCCGGCCGCGGACCAGGGGGTCCGCCCCACAACAAGCGGCGCTCTACGATCCCAGGGTCTCCACGGCCTTCTGAATCACGGGGTCGCGGCGGGCTTCCACTTCGTCGCCCTTTGCCACTCCAAAGGCCTGGTTGAAGATCTCGGTGAGCAGGCGGCCGGAAATGAAATCGTTCTCCGCGGACCATTGGGCTTCGCCGGGTTGAATGCGGCGATCCGACAGGAAGACCCGGAACCGGTCGAGGAGCGCCGGCGTGATTTCGAAATCCTCGGTAACCTTGTTGTCGTGAAGGTACAGAGTGGCGAAATCGGGGAAGGAGCCGCTGGCTTCGAGCACCGCTCGCAGGCGGTTCATGGGCGCAGGATACACGGTAATATCCGGCTGAATGCCGCCGCCGCCGGCCACCGTCCGGCCTTTATCCGTGCGGAACGACGACTCAGCGTTGGGATGGGCGGTGGCCCCGCCGAGCTCGAACTTGGAGACATCGAGCGGCTTCTGGATGGAGCGGCCGCTGGGCGTGTAGTAGAGCGCCGTGGTGAGCGCCAGGCCGGTGTTTTCGCTCATCGGGTAAACGCTCTGCACCAGCCCCTTGCCAAAGCTGACCTCGCCGAGAATGGTGGCGCGGTCGTGATCCTGCATGGCCCCGGAGACGATCTCCGAGGCGCTGGCCGACTTGGCATTCAGCAGGATGGCCAGCTTGAAATCGTACGGCTCGGCGATGGTGGGGACCACCTCGGTCTTTTCGGGCACGTTGCGGCCGCGCAGCGTGACCACCTTCGACCCCGGCTTGAGAAACAGGGAACTGGTCTCGATGGCCGCCGTCAGCAATCCGCCGGGATTGTCCCGCAGGTCCAGGACCAGGCCGGCCAGCCTGCGTCCGCCCAGCTTTTCGATGGCCTCCTTGAGCAACTGCGCGGTGTTCTCTTCGAAACTGGTGACGCGAATGTAGCCGATGCCGGCGCCGGCGAAGAAGGCGCGGTCCACGCTGGGAGCCGCCACTTCCTCGGGCGTGAGGGTGAGCTGCATCATGCGGGACCCGCCCGGCCGCATCACCACCAGCCGCGCAGGGCCCCGTCGCGACTCGCTCAACAGTTCGGCGATTTGATCTTGATCGAAACGGGCGACTTCGTAGCCGTTCACGCCGAGGATATCGTCTCCCGGCGTCAGTCCGGCTTTAGCCGACGGCGTGCCGTCCAGCACCTGGAGCACGATCACGCGCCCGGGCAAGATCGAGACCACGGCGCCGAAACCCTTTTGCGTGGACCGCTCCATCCGCTTGACCTGTTGGAATTGATCGGGGTCGAAGAACACCGAATGCGGATCGAGATTGCGCAACAGGCCGGGAATGGCGCCCTGGTAAAGTGCCTGATCGGCGGTGATGGGGTCGGCCGCGTTCGCCTCAACAATCGCATACGCGTCGATCACGGTCTTCATCCGCGTCTCGAGGTCGTCGGCCGCGCTCAAGGCGGCGGCCGAAAGAAGCAGGGCGGACGCGGCTGCTAAGGGACGGAACATCAAAGTGGGACCGGATTCCGGCTAACTCGATTCTATCGAAAACGCGAGGGCTAATCGCGCGGCTTATCCTACTTTCGCGGTGTGCAGGCCGCTCCAATCTTCGGCGATGACGATGGAATTGGCGGGAATCTTGGCGTCGAATTTCACCGAGACGGAGCCAACGCCCAGGCCGAGCTCGCTGGGCATGTGCGCTCTCAGCCCGGAGATGTCCTGCGAGGCGGTGTACTCCACGCCGCGCACCACGTAGGAATAGAACAGAACGTTCTGGTTGATTTCGACCAGGGTGGCGTCGGTGAGCTTGCCGTGCCCCACCAGCGCCGCGCGGCGCCGGCGTTCGCGTTCCTCGGGCGTGACGCGCGACCTCCGCCACGCGCGGTAACCCAGCGCCCCGGCCAGCGCGACAGCCACTCCAACCGCCGTCAGCGCGCCGGCTTGCAGCGCCCATAACGGCACGGCCAGAGCGGGCATTGTGAGTCCGATCACCGTCCGGCGGGGGCCTCGTGAAACGCTTTGCCCCAGTCCTTCAGGAACTGCTCCAACCCCTTATCCGTGAGCGGATGGTTGAAAAGCATATCCATCACCTTGAAAGGCATGGTGGCGATTTGCGCCCCGGCCAGCGCGGAATCGATGACGTGGAGCGGCGACCGCAACGAGGCCGCCAGAACGTTGGTCTTGTACCCGTAATTTCCGTAGATCTTCACGATGTCGCGGACCAGGTCCATGCCCACCGCGCCCACGTCGTCCAAACGGCCCACGAACGGGCTCACGATGTAAGCGCCCGCCTTAGCCGCCAGCAGCGCCTGGCCCGCGCTGAAGCAGAGCGTGACGTTGACGCGGATGCCCTGTTTGCTCAGCTCCGAAGTGGCTTCGATGCCGTCGCGCGTGAGCGGGCACTTCACCACCACATTCTTGTGTATGGCGGCCAGCTTGAGGCCTTCCTTCACCATGAGAGCGGCTTCGGTGGACACCACTTCGGCGCTGATATCGCCGTCCACGATGCCGCAGATCAGGCGAATCTGCTCTTCGATGGGCCGGCCCTCTCTGGCGATGAGCGTGGGATTGGTGGTGACGCCATCGACGATTCCCCAAGCCGAGCCGCGTTTGAGTTCGTCCAGATTGGCTGTGTCGAGGAAAAACTTCACGTTCTTACCCTCCGCAATCATTTTCAGTTTAGCATCCGTGGCGCGGCCCCCAGCCGCGCGCGCGAGCCTCGACTACAATAAAAGTAACGTGTCTGGGAAAACCTTCTACCTCGAAACCTTCGGTTGCCAGATGAACGCGCACGATTCCGAAAAGGTGATCGGTGCGCTCATGGCCAGGGGGTACGAGCCGGTCGACACGCCGGCGGAGGCCGGGTTGGTGCTCTACAACACGTGCAGCATCCGCGACAAGGCCGAGCAGAAGGTGTTCCACCGCCTGCAGCAGTTTCAGCGCGAAGCCGGCAAGGGCAAGATTTTCGGCGTACTGGGATGCGTGGCGCAGCAGGAAGGCGAAAGGATTTTCGAGCGCGCCCCGCACGTCAGCCTGGTGGCCGGGTCGGCCAGCTATACGCGCCTGGGCGAGATGCTGACCCAGCTTGAGGCCGGCAACCGCCGCGTCACGGGGCTGAGCCTGGATATCGACCAGGCTTTCGAGACGCCCTTCACGCGGCGCGATAATCCGCACCGGGCCTACATCACCATCATCGAAGGCTGCGACAAGAGTTGCGCCTATTGCGTGGTGCCGTTCACGCGGGGACCGGAGCGCAGCCGCGCCGGCGAGAGCGTCATGGCGGAGGCGCGCGGCCTGGCGGAGCGGGATTATACCGAGATCCAGTTGCTGGGGCAAAACGTGAACAGCTATCGCGACCCGTCGCCGGCCGGCTGGGATTTCGCCACGCTGCTGGCGCGGGTCGCCGAGATTCCGGGCATTCGCCGCGTACGCTACACCACGTCCCACCCCCGCGACTTCGGCAAGAGCATCGTCGACGCGATGGACTCTAACACGGCCATTTGCGACCACGTGCACTTGCCGGCGCAGTCGGGGTCGAGCCGGGTGCTGGCCGCCATGGACCGCCTCTACACGCGCGACGATTACATGCGGCGCATCGAGTGGATCAAGACGGCCAAACGCCGCTACGCCATCACCACCGACATCATTGTGGGCTTCCCGGGCGAGACCGAACGGGATTTCGAGGAGACCCTCCGCCTGCTGGACGAGGTGGAATACGATTCCCTGTTTAGCTTCAAGTATTCGCCGCGCCCCAACACGGCCGCGCTCGCCATGGAAGACCGCATTCCGGAGGAGGAAAAGCAGCGGCGGCTGGTCATCCTACAGGAGAAACAGCGCGCCATACAGATCCGGCGCAACGCGGAATGGATCGGCCGCACGGCCGAGGTCCTGGTGGAGGGCCGCAACCCGGCGCTAGGGCAATGGATCGGGCGCACCTCGGATAACCGCATCCTGAACTTTACGCATCCGGGCGGCAATGGAGACTCGCTGGCGGGCCGGTATATGCCGGTGCGCGTAACCCGCTCCGGTCCCAATTCCTTGGTGGGGGAAAGCGCAAGTATGGTGTAATAAGGGCTTGGAGGGCGTAATGGAAGTCGAAATGAAGATTCGCGGGCTCATGATGGACCCCGTGACCAATATGCCCATCGTCATTCTCAAGGACGTGAACGGCAACACCGTGCTCCCCATCTGGGTGGGAGTCTACGAAGCCAATGCCATCGCCCTTGAAATCGAAAAAGTGTCCACGCCGCGGCCCATGACCCATGATCTGATCAAGAGCCTGCTGCTCGGTTTGAACACCGGCCTGCGCAAAGTGGTGGTCAGCGAACTGAAGGAC
>Ga0182014_10007215_pt1 | contig 11712 bp, 14 predicted proteins | sample 612S2DmetaG_FD_120489 | JGI IMG/M metagenome (GOLD analysis project Ga0182014, IMG submission 120489) | Permafrost microbial communities from Stordalen Mire, Sweden - 612S2D metaG | ecosystem: Environmental > Terrestrial > Soil > Wetlands > Permafrost | place: Sweden: Stordalen | collected... | reverse complement strand
ACTCTTGGTCTCACGCGTCCTACAGGCCGCTGAAGAAGTCGGCCCGGAGCCGGTGGACCCTTCATCATGCAAATCACCCGATTCGCTGCCCCGCCAGATCGTCGGTCGGTGGATTGAGGCTTAGCCCCACCGCCATGAGATTCGCACTATGACGACATTGGTGTCGTCACCTGCTCATGAGTCACCACGACTGCCGGACTGGGGCGAGGATGGCTCTTGTTGGTCTTGCCGATGACGAAGATCAGCTGGCCCACGACGACCAGGACCAGGATGATGGCGATCACCACGAGCACCTTCTTCGGCACGCCCCTCAGGGAGACGACTTCTTGGTCCGAGGGAGCACCGGCCACGTCGACGATGTTAGGTGGAGTCGACCGGATATCGACCTCGCGGATGGGCCCCGACGTCTCGGCGTGGCCGATCGACGTGTTTCACCCTTCGAGTTCACACATGGGTGCCTGTCAGGATCTGGAGAGCCAGGCTGGTCGCGGCCACCAGGACCCACAAGATGGCGCCGAGCGCCAGGGGCCGGAAGCCCGCACGGCGGATGTCCCGTGGGCGGGCGGAGAGGCCTATGGCGCCCAGTGCGATCGTGATCATGCCCGCGGCCGTCGCTGACAGGGCCGGATGCCAACTGGTCGGCACCAGGCCGATCGTGTTGAGCGCAACAGCCACCAGGAACCAGCCGATGAACACCGGCATGACGTAGCGCAGACCCGTCGTCGCTCCAGGTTCGTCCGTGCTCGTCCACCGACGCCCCCCTCGCGCCCGCCACGCCGCCAGGCCGAGGGCGATCGGGATGATCATCAAGGTCCGTGTGAGCTTCACTACTACGGCGTAGGACGTGGCCCCGTGCCCGAAGATCGCCGAGGCGGCCACCACCGACGACAGGTCGTTGACCGCTGTTCCGGCCCACAGTCCGAATGCGTGGGGTGAGAGGCCGAGCGCGTGGCCGATGGTCGGGAAGGTCAGGACGGCTACCACGTTGAAGGTGAAGATCGTGGCGATGGCGTAGGAGACGTCGGCATCCGAGGCGTCGATGACCGCATCGGTGGCGGCGATAGCCGATGCCCCGCAGATCCCGGTACCCACCCCGATCAGCGTCCGCAGATCCCGCGCCACCCCGAGTGCCCGTCCGAACACGACGGCCCCGAGCAGCGCCACCGCCAACGTGCCCAGGAGTACCGGCAACGATGCTCCCCCGATGGTGAGCACCTCGTGGAACGAGAGTCCGGTCCCCAGGACCACGATCGACGTCTTGAGCACCGTCTTGCCGGCAAAGCTCAGCCCGGGGCCAGCACGCTCCGCTGGAGGGCGGACGAGCGCGATCGCGATGCCACCGAGGACGGCGAACACCGGGGCCCCGATAACGGGGACGAGGTGGCCGAGGACAGTGGCCACGGCGGCGAGCACCACCACCGGCACCAATCCGGGAACGAGCGACCTCGCACGCTCCGGCCGCTTCTGGACCGGTCCGGCCTCCACCTCCGCAGCTGTGCTCGAGGAGGCAACAGGCGACCGCTCGTCCATGCGTCAACCCTCCACCGGATGGAAGCTCTCCGGTAGGCCGGAATTCGGCGCGATCCCATAAGGTTGCCTTATGCCACTTGCCGAACCGGTCCCCGACATCCGCTCGCTCGACTTGCTCCGCAGCGTGGCCGAACTGGGTTCGATTCGTCAGGCTGCCGGCGCGCACCACATCAGCCAGCCGGCGGCGAGCATGCGACTCAGGTCCTTGGAGCGGACACTCGACCTGGAGCTCCTGGACAGGTCGGGCGGCCGGGCCCGCCTCACCGTCACCGGTCTCGCGGTCGTCCAGTGGAGCGAGGCGGTCCTCGAGGGCATGCGGGACCTGCTCCTCGGGACGGCGGCAGTGCGGTCTGAGGGCCGGGACACCCTGCGCATCGCGGCCAGCATGACCGTGGCCGAGTATCTCGTCCCGGGATGGCTGAGCCGCCTGAGCGGGTCCGACCCCGACGTCGCGGTCTCCCTGGAGATGGGGAACTCCGAGCACATTGCCGAGGTCATGCTGCGCGGCGGGGCGGACATCGGGTTCGTCGAGGGCCCCGATGATCCGCCTGATCTGCAGACCCGCGTCGTGTCGGGTGACGACCTCGTGGTCGTGGTGGCGCCGTCACATCCATGGGCGCGCCGACGCCGTCCACTGTCCGCTGCCGACCTCGCAACGACGCCACTCGTACTGCGCGAAGAGGGGTCGGGCACACGGGAAGTGCTCGAGCGCGCCCTCGGCGCATCCGGTTTGGCACCCTCACCCCTCGTCGAGCTGGCGTCGACGACGGCCATCAAGGCCTCTGTTGCCGCTGGAACCGGGCCTGGCGTGCTCAGCCGCTTGGCCGTCGAACCAGAGGTGGCCGACGGTCGGATTGTCGTCGTGCCGACATCAGGCATCCGGCTCGAACGCCTGATCCGTGCGATCTGGTCGAGCGAACGACCACTGATGCCAGCGGCCACCAGGCTCCTGCGTCAGCTCAGAGCAACCGCTGCCGAACGTTGACGGCGCGGACGACGGTGTCTATCGCATCCCTCGGGCCATCGTCCGTGTCCACGACCCGAGGTGCCTGCTCCGCCCGTTCGACTGTCAGGCCGGCCTCGACCACCGCCTCCATCACGTCACTGACCCGGTAGAGCACGTCAGGATTCTGCGGGCCCCCATACCCCCGACTCAGGTTGTCGATGTCGTGGGCGATGACGAGCAGGGTGCCCCCCGGGGCAACCGCCGACACCGCGACGGCGGTGGCGGCCGAGCGGGCAGGCTGGGGGAGCTGCAGGTAGCACATGGCGACGAGATCGAAGCCGTCAGGTGGTGGCGTCCAGTCCTCCACGGCTGACTCGACCCAGGTGACCTCGACGCCCCAGAGGTCAGCGAACCGTTTGGCCTTCGCCAAACCGACCGGCGAGAAATCCACACCGGTCACGCTCCAGCCCTGTTCAGCGAGCCAGATCGAGTTCCGCCCTTCGCCGCAGGCGAGATCCACCGCCCGCCCGGCCGGCAGGCCGACAGCCTCGGCGACCAGGAACTGATTGGGCGTGCTCGTCCATACCAGCTCGTCGCCGCTATAGCGTTCGTCCCACTGCCGGCTGTCCATGGTCACACCTCCCACCGGGTGGAGCCCAAGGGAGCGAACCCTGTCACACCACGCGCCGGGGCCCGACTGCCGGCAACTGCCGCCAGTTGCTCCGCCCGTTCCCCCGAGCTCGTGCTCATCGGCTGAACCAGCGTCGTCCCTTCGTCGCGGTTCGAGCGCGGCACTGACACCAGTCTCCCTGGGCGACGTGGCCCAATACCTGCTCGACGTGCATGCCGCATCCCTTCCAGGACGGGCGGCCGCACTGCTTGCATGTCACTTCCGCACACATGTGTCCTACCTTTCGTCGGATCGAGCGGTGACCCGCTCAGCGGGGTTCCTTGCGGATGATCTTCGCCATCTTCAGGTTGATGGCGAGGAAGCGCCCGAACTGGGCGATCAGGCTCGTGCGGGTCCGAAGGGTCTTATCCGTCGGGAGCGGTGCACTGGCGATGTCGTCAGCGGTGTGGTCCATCGTCCTCTCCTCTCCTACTCGGGGATCAGGTGCCAACCCGGGCGGGCCTTGGCCTTGTAGATGAACATGTAGTGGAGCGCCAGCTTGATCCAGTGCCCGGCCAGGCCGATCTCGCCGAAGGTGTCCTTGAGGCTGCGCCCCGTGCCCGGGTACTTCTGGAGGTCGGGCACGACCGGGTACATGGTCATCGATGCGGCACTGCCGTGGCGCAGGCCGGACCCGGCCGAGGCCACGCAGGCCGCCGCCATGTCGGCCATCGAGGCCGACCTGACCTGGACCGCGTCGCCCTTCTCGATCATCGCGGCGATGTTGGTGGCGGCCAGCTTGCCCATGATCCCCGACGGCATGCCCGTGCGCGGGGGCGACGGGGCGATGACGGTGCCGATGGGGGACTTCCTCGGCCGCGAGATCTGGTGGGGTGGGGCGAAGGCGATCCCCACGGCGAAGATGTTGGGGAACCGGGGGACCTGATAGGTGCGGGGCCAGTCCTCGGCCCGCCACTCCTCGAAAGGCTTGGCCGTGTAGTCGGCATCCACCTTCATGAACCCGTTGGGGGCGAAGAGCTCGGCGCTGATGTCCTCGCCGTTCCTGTCGAACGCCTGGAGGTCGACCCCGCGGAACGGGGGGAGGAGCATGGCGAAGTCGAACATCAGGGCGTTGGCGGTGCCGTCCAGCTGCTCGTAGTGGACCAGGCCCTCCTCGACGCCGGTCACGTGGGCACCGGTGATGGCCCGGATCCCCCGTTCCCGGAAGAGCGACTCGGTCCACAGCTTCGACGTGGTCTGGAACCCCTGCTGGGTGAAGGTCAGTCCACCCACCCCGAAGTCCCCGAGCTCGTACTCGTTGGTCAGGTAGACGATGTCGGCCAGGTCGCGCACCCCGGCCTGACGCACCTCGTGCTCGACGTTGAACGCGTACTCGAAGGCCGCGCCCTCGCAGGTGCAGGTCCCGTGGCCCATGCCGACGACGAGCACCTGGTGCTCGCCTTGCTTCATCCGCTCGATCGAGGCCCGCAAGGCCGCCGATGCCTCGACGGCGTGGCCCGAGGTGCACACCGAGTACGAGTGGCCGTCGGGACCCAGGCCCGGCGTGGCCCCGAAGTTGAGTTTCGGGCCGGTGGCGTTGATCAGGTAGTCGTAGGCCAGCTCGCCGTGTTCACCCGAGCGCTCCGGATCGGTGTACGTCAACTCGACGTAGGGCGAGTCGTGTGCCGCGTCGCCTTCGGGATGGATGGCGGTGGCGAGGGCCTGCTCGTAGCCGATTCCCTTGCGCTTGTAGATCGGGCCGAGCTTGAAGGTCACCTGGTCCGTCCTCATCTTGCCCACCCCGACCCAGATGTTCGATGGGATCCAGTTCCAATTGGCGTTCGGGGTGACCACCACGACCTCGTCGGATCGCTTGAGCATCCGGGAGAGGTGGAGTGCCGCCGTGTGGCCGGCGATCCCTCCGCCCAGGACTACGACTCGTGCCATCTCCTACCTCCTTCTGTGGTGCTGCATCCAGTGTACCATATACCCAGGGGGGTATCAACCCAGAATGCTCCGTAGTTCGGGCGACCGTTCATCCCGGCCCGGATTGCGCCAGGCACCGCTCCGCGAACGCCGTCAACCGCGAGACGTCCCGGACGACCGACAGCCCCTCGACGGGATCCTTGGTGATGTTGAGCGACGGGCAGAACATGTCGGTATCACCACAGAAGAAGTGCGGCGAGCCGAGCACGCCACGCTGCCCGCCCTCGTCCCAGTCGGCCAGGACGGCAGCACGGTCGGACTCGTCGGGCATGACGACGCCGAGGTCGTGGGCCAGGTACTCGAGGGTCACCGGATCCGAGATGTCCCGACCCTCCTCGAACAGCGCGTCCCGCAGCGCGAAGCTCACCCGCTCACCCACCTGCAGGTCGGTCCGGTATGCGCGGTTGGCCAGCGCCAGGGCCTCGAGGGTCGATGTGGGAAAGCGGGCGACATCAAGCCGACTGAACAGGTTAGGGGCAACCTGGTCCCGCAGGTCCTCGGCGTGCTCCCAGGTCGCTGCCGGGTCGAGTCCTGCCCCGTTGACCAACTCGAGCGGCCACGCCCGCACCCAGATTGCCACGTCGCTGCGGCCGACACCTGCGCGTAGCTCTTCAATCGTCCGCAGCCCGACGTGGGCGAAGGGACACCAGATGTCGGCGAAGACCTCGATCACGGGACCCGTTGTTCTGCTCATGTGGCCGCCTCTCGAATCGGAGAGGGCGACGGGCCCGGCGATCTGGCCCGGTCGCACCTGCTCGGAGGTCTGTCAGCTCGCCCGGACAGCCTTGCCGCTGAGCGGCTGTCCGAACAGAGCGTTGAACAGGCAGATGTCGAGCGCCCCGGCGGCGAGCGGGACGAGGCCGACCACGGCGAGGGCCCACCAACCCCCACCCAGCAGTCCACCCACCACGATCAGCGCCACACCGGCGATGACCCGGGCGGCCCGACCTGCAGTTGATGCCATGGACTTGGAGAATCCCATGATTCCTGCTCCATCTCTCGTTGGCGCGTTATCGGTGTCGGGTCCGCTGCTCAGGCCAGCTTGGTGAACAGCCGCTGGACCTCATCGAGGGGATAGCCGGACTCTGCGGCCTCCTCGGGATTTTGGACGCAGTAGGTGAGCCCGCTGGCGATCAGTCGGAACCCGACCTGCTCCAGGGCTTTGGTCGCCGCACTCAGCTGGGTGACGATGTCGCGGCACTCGCGTCCCTCGGTCAGCATTGTCTCCACGGCATGGATCTGGCCCTCGGCCCGACGCAGCCGCAGGCTCAGATCCTTCACCACCTCGTCGGGCAGTTCCATGGTCACTCCTCCTTCAGCCTCACGGTCGATCGCGTTCACTCGGTGCCCTGGTCAGTGCGAGAACTTCACTGTGGGCAGGATCTTCCCGAGCCACTTCGGCTGGTGCCAGGCACTGTGCCCACTGAGTCGGAGGACCACCGGGAGCACCACCAGGCGCACCACCAGGGCATCGAGCGCCACGGCGATGGCCAGGATCACGCCCATCTCCTTCGGCGCCAGCGGTCCCGACAGAGCGAACGTCAGGAAGACGGCGATCATGACGGCGGCGGCGGACAGCACCACACGCCCCGAGGTGCGCATCGAGCCGATCATGGCGTGCTCGGGGTCGGGATGGGTCTCGTAGCGCTCCTTGGCGGCCGACAGCATGAACAGCGTGTAGTCCATGGCCACCCCGAAGACCATGGCCCCGAAGAACAGCGGCGCCCAGGCGTCGATGAAGCCCTGGGGCTGGAAGTTCAGCGGACCGGACAGGAACCCGTTCTGGAAGATCAGCCGTCCGATGCCGAAGGCCCCTGCCACCGATAGTGCCGTGATGAGCACGCCCATGGCGGCGATCAGCGGGGCACCGAGGGCGATCAGGAGCAGCAGGAATCCGAGGACGCCCAGGATGGCGAGGACGATCGGGGTGTGAGACGCCAACGACTGCTGGAGGTCGTGGTTCTCCGCCGCCGCTCCCCCGATCAGCGTCCCGGCCGGCAGGACCTGGCGGAGGCGGTCGATGGTGGCACCCGTGGTGGTGGTCGACGGCCCGGTCGTCGGGGTCACCTGATCGAGGGTCCATCCGTCGTTGGTCGGGCCCGGCACGGCTCCGGCCACCCCGGAGGTGTGAGCGAGGATGGCCATGGCCTTCGCCTGTTCGCCTGCGGGCACGACGACCTGCAACGTCCCTGGCGCACCGGCGCCGAACGCACTCGTCACCTGGTTGTAGCCGACCCGGGCATTGGCGCTGGGCGGCACGATCGTGATCGAGGGCATGTTGGTCCGCATGCCGATGATCGGGGCGGCGGCCAGGAGCAGGAAGAGCAGGGCAGCTGCACCCGCCGGGAAGGGATGCTTCCACAGGAACTTGCCCCATCGGTGGAGCTGCCGGTCGAGCGGGCCCTCGCCCACCTTGGGACCGCCGCGTCCGAGTCGGATCGTCCCCTTGTTGATGTTCGTACCGAGCTTGCCGAGCACGGCCGGCAGCAGCGTGAGTGTGGCGGCCAGCACGGCGATCACCGACAGCATGATCCCGAAGGCCATCGACCGGAACGCCGGGCTCGGGACGATGAGGATCGCGGCCAGGGAGGCCAGGACGGTGAGCGCGCTGAACGCCACGGCCTTTCCGGCGGTGTCGACCGTCTCGGCCACCGACGCCACGATCGCGTCGCGGTCACCCGGTTCGGCTCCACGGCGCTTGAGGGCCGAGCGGAAACGCATGACGAGGAAGAGGGCGTAGTCGATCCCCAGGGCCAGGGCGAACATCAGCGCGAAGTTGAGCGCCCAGATCGAGACCGGGGTGAACTTGGTGGTGATCACCAGTGCGCCGGCGGCGACCAGGAGGCCGGCCATGGTGAGGAGGAGGGGAAGGCCTGCAGCCACCAGACTGCCGAAGGCGATGATCAGGATGATGATCGTCACCGGCCACGACAGCATCTCCGACTTGAGCATTGCGGAGCGGTTGGCCGTGTTGAAGTCGGCCCAGAGCGCACTGTCGCCGGTCAATGTCACGCCGACGCCGGACGAGGACAGGGCCGCCAGCTTCGGCTCGACGGCGTCGGCCGCCTGCACCATCTTGTTCGAGTCGGCGGCGGCCCCGGCCGTGATGATTGCCGTCCGTCCGTCCTTCGAGATCGAGACGCCGGCCTGCGGCGGGACGACGGTGGACACCCGGGGATCGCTTCGGAGGGCGTCGGTCGCCTTGGCCACGACGGCCCTGGCCTGGGGATCCGACGCGATCGGACCGTGGTGATCGACGATGACCACCTGCAGCCCGGTGGCACCCAGGCCGGCGAAGTCCTTTTCGATGACGGCACGGGCGGCCACGGATTGACTGTTCGATGCCTGCCAGCCGGCACCGGCCAGAGCGTTCTCGACGTGGACGGCGAAGATCCCGAACACCAGGAGCACCAGCAGCCAGGCGATGAGCACCCTGCGGAAGTGGGTGGCGGCCCAGCTGCCGAGCCTGGCGAACGGGCTGGGTCGCCCGATGTGGATCGTGTCGTCGGCCCCTCCGAGGCTGTCCCCGACCGGGCCCGGCCCGTCATCGACCTCGGTTGCTGCCGTCGCCTGGGGTGAGTCGAGTCCGGTTCCTCGGGTCGCGGCCATGGGAAGGAGTCCTTTGATCAGACCGGCACACACTCGGAAGGAGGTGCGCATGCACGGATACCTGGGTGGGTATGCAGCAACGTAACACGATACCCCCCCTAGTATCAAGCAGTTTGCCGAAGCGGCTTACCGTTCCGCGCCGCCAGAGAGCCAGCCGTCAGCTCACGTCAGCTTTGGGCGCACGCACGGAGGGCGGGTGGGTGACGGCCCATCGCCGACCTGGAGCGAGCAAGTTCGCGCTCCGGATCACTTGACAGAAGGGTGCCGACGAGTGCAGCCACGGCACAAGCGCAGGTGAACACTGCGAGCGATTCCCCCGAGGGTGGGATACCTGGCGAATGCCGGCCTCACAGGGACGGGCCGCCACCACCTGGCCAGGCGACCCTCAGTCCGAGTCGACCTGCGGCCGGTACCGGTCCCCTACCAGGAGTCCGTGCTCGGTCAGGAAGTCGACCTGCCCCGTGTGCATGGGGTCGGGTGGCGCCGTGAACCACTCTCGTCCGGAGCTGGCGTCGGCTCTCAGGTCAGCGTCGGCGTGGCAGAGGAATGCAATGCCGACGGGTGAGTCCAACCCATTGAGGTAGTGGCTCGGGTACTCGATGTAGCCGAGGAACGGCCCCGCTTCGATCTCCAAGCCGAGTTCCATCGAGGCGACCCGCTGGACTGCGGCCACGAGCGGCTCGCCGAACCGTACCGTGCCCCCAGGGATGTGCCACAGTCCCGAGCACGGCCCTTCCGTACGCTTCGTCAAGAGAATGCCGAGCGGACTCTGGATGACGGCCTCAACAGTGAGGCGTGGAACCTTGGCGTAGATCTCGCGGAACTCCTGCTCCGTGAGTGGAGGCTCCGAACCCTCTTCACGGAGTTGCGGCTCGACCGCCTTCCGATCGGTCACCACGAGCCCTCGAGCGGCTCCACCATGGTGTCGGAGTACCGAAGCACCCTGCCCACTGTGCTGGTGCTTCCGCCAGTGCGGGTGGTGCTGTCGACGGGAAGCGGCTCCCCATCTCTGGCGAGCCCCCCTCGAATCCCGCAGTCCGAGATGGACCGGTACGTGAATCCTAAAGTCGCAGCCAACAAAATCGATGCCCTGTCAGTTCCGCCAGAGTTGGGAGTCACTCGTCGACGTGCACTTTCGATCCGACAGCGACCGTCCTCGTCCGTTCCACGACAGAAAGACCACAACGGGACATCACCGCCACAGGCTTCGGCAGTTCCCGGCGCGAATTCCTATCCAACGCGTCGGAGCTCCGCAGCGAGGTGATGTCGGAGCGGCTGACCGACGGCTGCCATCCGCAACGAGTACCGAAGCGTGTCGCCCTCGATGGTGACGTCTCGTTCGACGACCGTCACCTCCTTGGCGGTCGAGGCCCGCGCTATTGCTGTCGATCGGAGCAGGATGGCGGAGTCGGCAACAGTGCCCTCGGTAACCTCCGCGATTCCCGTTGGGTGCGAAATGATGACCTCGGCCCAGCCAGGGCGCGCCATGCGCCAGAAGCCAGTCTCGCCGTGGAGCAGACGACCGTCAGCAGCGTGTTTCGTCGACTGGGTGTAGGCGAGGAATGGCTTGCCGACGTGCGAGAAGATAACGGTCTCCTCGTAGTCGAACGCGTCGATCGTCGGATACTCTCCGTGACCTGACCCAGTCCAGGTCCCCAAGAGGGCAGCGAGCGGCTCTACGTCCGAGTGCAGGGCGATGGTCACATCCCAAGCATCGCACTCCGTCAGCCGTGCCGGGCCGTCAATCCTGATCTTCGGTCGAAGACGAGACGATCCGGCAATCCGCTCCCGCTGCGGTAGTCATTCGCGTCATTGGTCCGACGATGGATAAACAGTTGCAACTATCCGGGATTGACTGCCACCCCCCGAGTGAACCAACTCCAGGGCTTTGGTCCGACGCCGTAGCGCTGGTCGATGTCATCGAGGATGAAGCCCGCGTCCCGGACCAGGGCTACGGGATCACGGGTGAGATGACAGCCATCGGCCACCCGGCGCTGGAGAGGTTCCAGACGGCGCTGCCACGCTGCCGCGCCCGCGTCAGGAGCAAGGCCGTGCTCCATGAAATGGAACTGGCCTCCTGGACGGAGCACCCGTCGGACCTCCGCCAAGGCAGCGTCGACGTCGGGAATCGTGCACAGGGCGAAGGTGCAAAGTGCATCGTCGCAGGAGTCATCCGGCAGTGGGATCAACTGACCGTCGAGCCCGACGAGTTCCACCGGCACCGATGAGTTGTCAATCCGACGCTGCGCAATCCGAAAGCCCTTGGCTGACGGTTCGACCGCAAGGACCTTCTCAACAGTGGACGGGTAGTGCTCGACATTGAGGCCCGAGCCAAACCCGATCTCGAGAACTCGTCCCGACAATCCACTGGACAGTTCGCTGCGCCACTTCTTGAGTCCGGCGGTCCCACACGCTCGGTCGACCAGGACTGGGAGGATGTGCTCGCGGTAGAGACCCATGTCGCCAGGGTACCGACCCGATTCGCCGACGGACGTCGGGCACGCTCGTCGCCCAGGGCCCGCTCACCGGATCGAGGGCTGCCGTCGATCATCTCTCGCCCGACCTGCCTGATTGCCGGTGTCACGGAATCCCCGTGCCAACATCGATCGAACCTTTGGCTCTTCACCGTGGTCATCACGACGTCTGTGTCCGTCTGGATCGGAATCACGACCAGCAGCGGCCCGGCGGATGACGTCGATGCCCGAGGACTGGCCGATCAGGAGCGGTTCATCACCGACCTCCAGCACTGTGCTCCCGTCGGGAACAACGAGGTTCCGCCGTCTTTGAATGGTGGTCACAATGACGCCGATCGGCAAACCTGTGATCCGCCCCGGGATACCCAGGCCACATCACTCGCTGAGGCTGCCTGCCATGCCTCCGATTTTTCGGGTATTTGTAGGGTAAACCGGATCACGTCCCGTGAAGTGGTGTCACTGACGGGGTCCACCTGAGGGTCGGGCCATCGGAGCAACCTCAACGTGTCCCTTCAAAAAACACGAACAGAGGAAGCTCCGATGACCCAGTATCAGTT
>Ga0182014_10007211_pt1 | contig 11716 bp, 12 predicted proteins | sample 612S2DmetaG_FD_120489 | JGI IMG/M metagenome (GOLD analysis project Ga0182014, IMG submission 120489) | Permafrost microbial communities from Stordalen Mire, Sweden - 612S2D metaG | ecosystem: Environmental > Terrestrial > Soil > Wetlands > Permafrost | place: Sweden: Stordalen | collected... | reverse complement strand
GGGCGTCCTCCCTCGACCGGATTCCGCCGGAGGCCTTGACCCCCATGGCCGCGCCCACGGTCCGGCGCATCAGGGCGATGTCCGCCGCGGTGGCGACGCTGCCCGCCACGAACCCGGTGGCAGTCTTGACGAAGGCTGCGCCGGCCTGCTTGCTGAGCCGGCATGCCAGGATCTTCTCGACCTCGGTGAGCAGGCCGGTCTCCAGGATGACCTTCACCGCCCGGCCCCGGGCCGCCCCCACCACCCCCCGGATGTCCTGCTCCACCTGATCGGGCTCCCCGGACTTGAGGGCGCCCAGGTTGATGACCATGTCGAGCTCGTCAGCTCCCAGGGCGACCGCTTCCGCCGCCTCGTAGGCCTTGGCCGCGGTTGCCATGGCGCCCAGGGGAAAGCCCACCACGCAGCACAGCTTCACCCCCGAGCCCTCCAGGAGCGAGCGGCAGCGGGGCGCCCAGAAGGTGTTCACGCAGACCGAGGCGAAACGGTAGTCCCGGGCCTCCTGGCAGAGTTGGCCGATCTCCGCGGCGGTGGCGTCGGGCTTGAGCAGGGTGTGGTCGATGATCGCCGCCAGATCGTGGTCGTAGCTCAGCTCCGTCATCGTGGGAATCCTCCTGGGGGCATTCTACGGCAATACCAGGCTTGCCATTGGCCAAATGGCGCATATCATTTGGTCAAATGACCGAGGACGTCATGGACAAAGCCAAGACAAAAACCGCCGCCCCCCCGGGGCCCTCGATCCCGGACAGTGGATACTCCCTGGCGAACCCCTTGTCCCTGGTGAATCTGATCCGTGCCGGCGTGCCCTGGAGCCTCTACCGGGGCGTGGTGACAAACCTGGGCCTCACCGACCAGGTCGCGGCCGGAGTCCTGCACATCCCGCCCAGGACCCTGGCCCGCCGCAAAGGCGGCCGTCTGGAGCCCGAGGAGGGCGAACGCCTGATGCGCCTGGTGCGGCTGGTGGCCCAGGCGACAGAGGTCCTGGGTTCCCAGAAGAAGGCCGTCCGCTGGCTGGAATCCCCCAACCGGGCGCTGGGCGGCGCCATCCCCATGTCTCTCCTGGACACCGACGTCGGCACCCAGGCCGCCGAGGCCGTACTGACGCGCATCGAATACGGGGTGTTCTCCTGATCATCCACCGGCTGGTCAAAGCCAAGCACGCCGCCACCGCCCTGGACGGCGAAGGGGCGCGGCGGGTCGGAGGCCGCTGGAACCCCCCTGGGGTCCCAGTGGCCTATGGCGCCTCCAGCCTTTCCCTCGCGGTCCTGGAACTGCTGGTCCACGTGGACCCGGCCGACATCCCGGATGACCTGGTCGCCATCCAGTTCGAGCTTCCGGATGACCTTGCCGTCAGCCGCTTGCTGCCGGCCGACCTTCCCGATGACTGGAGACGTGAGACGGGGATAGCGGCGCTCCGCTCCCTGGGGGCGCGCTGGATCCAGGCGCGGCGAACGGGCATCCTGATGGTCCCCTCGGTGATCGTGGGGGCCGAGGCGAATGTCCTGGTGGACCCCCAGCATCCCGATGCCGCCAGGATCAAGGCCATCGTCCGGGAATCGTTCCATTTGGATCCGAGGCTGCGCCCATGAGCATGACCGGCAAGGAACCCATGATCTTGACCGCCCAGCGGGGCCGGGTGGCCCTGCGCATGACCTGCGTGCCCATGGGCAGGGACCTGGCGGTGACCCTGTGCGGCGGCGACGCCCACATCGGCGCGGTGGCCGTCAGCCAGCCCCGCCCCAGCCACGAGGCGGGCGGCGCCGTCAGCGCCACCACCTCGGTCATCGCCCTCCTGGGCCACAAGGAAGACGACCTAGCCCGCACCCTCGCGGGCAGGTTCGCGGCCCGCCTGGATGCGGTGGTCTCGGTGGCCTGCGGCATCCACCTGGACGCCATCCGCGCGGTGGAATTGAAGGACGTCCTGGAAATGGCGGAGGAACTGACCGGGGAGGCGATCTCCCGGATCACGGCTCCATAGACAGGCTGGGCTCGGCGGCGCTCAGCATGCCCTGCCGGATCCGGCCGCCGCAGTGCCGGGCCACCAGTGCCATCAGTTCTTCGCCGATCGCCTCCAGTTCGGCCCGGGTCACCGGCGGCAGGCCGTCCAGGTTGAACTGGACGGCCGTGGTTTCCGGCAGGGTCAGGCTGTGGTTGGCCTGGCGCCAGCTCCAGCGGCGGGTCAGCACGGTCTCGCCCTCGGCGTAGATGATCTCCCCGGCATCGGGGTGTTCCGGCTGGTCGGTGCCGAAGGGCACGAAGCGCTCAAGCCCCGTGGCGGGCCGCAGGCAGTAGCCCTGGGCGGCATGGTCGATGGCGTGCCCGCCCATGGGCACCAGATGGCGCAGCGACAGGATGTTGCCGATGTCCACCAGGGCGTTGATGGATGGCAGCTGCTGGCCCTTGAGGGCGCGCCGGGCCATGGCCTCCACCGAGCAGCGGAAATCCTTCGGATTGATGCCCTGGGCCTTGAAGGCGGCCCGCCAGCTGGCGATCCGGGGGTGCGTGGTGATCTCCTCCGGCTGCAGCCGCTCCCGCACCGAGGCCTCGGCCTCGCGCAGCAGGGCCACCAGCTCCGGGGACGAGGGGCCGTTGCGGACCCCGTGGGCGACCACGACTCCGCGCAGGTAGTGGGGAAACCGGGCGAAAACCTCGGCGGCGACGGCACAGGTCCTGGCTGCCATGATCGTTATTTCAGTTTTTCCAGCACGCTGGCGCTGCGCTCGGAGACCTGGATGATGTTCTGGTTCACCTGGTTGATCTCCTGGGTGAGGTTGCGCACCGCGTCCACCGACTTGCCCAGGTGCTCGGCCACCACCGAGAAGCCCCGGCCGTGGACCCCGGCCTTGGCCGCCTCGATGCTGGCGTTCAGGGCCAGCATCTGCATGTTGGACATGATCGAGTTGATCCGGCTCACTACGCTGGTGCTGGTTTCCAGGCTCCGGCTCAGGTCGCCCTGGATGGTGCCGACGATCTCGGAGATGTCGTTGCGCACCGCGTTGGCGTTCAGGTTCAGGACGTCCACCATCATCCGGCTGGTGATGGGCGTGATCAGCCGGGTGGCCGTGCCCCGGAGCCGTTCGCGCAGCATGGTTCCCAGCGCCTCGTCGCCGGTGGTGTCGAACAGGAAGTCCGGCAGGTTGTCCCGGATGGCGGTCTCGGCATCGGTGAAGGTGGAGATTCCCTGATCGTGGGCCTCGATGATGCCCGGAGCGGTGGTATTGGCGTCCACCACGAAGGTCACCTTGGTCACCTTGTTGTTGCCGAAGAACTTAAGCAGCCCCAGCCCGCCGCGGCCTGCGCCGAAGATGCCGATGGAAAACACCCGTTCCCCGAACCATTCGCTCATGTGCACCGCCTGACTGGAATGCACCATCCTACCTCATTTCGTGAGCCCGGTGATACGGCAGTATATAAGTGGTAGTACGGTGATGGATGCCCCGGCCCTGCCGCACCGGCCGGAGCCTGTTCTTTGCCCTCCCCAGACTTTGATGAGCCACACATGCACCCCACCCTGTTCGACCTCATTCCCCGGGACGGCGACGTCACCAGCGACGACCTGCTCGGCCGGTTCCTGGAGTATGCCGAAATGCGGGGCCTCACCCTCTACCCCGCCCAGGAAGCCGCCATCCTGGAGCTGTTCGAGGGGAAGAACGTCATCCTGAACACCCCCACCGGCTCCGGCAAGTCCCTGGTGGCGGCGGCGCTGCACTTCAAGTCCCTGGCAGAGGGCCGGCGCTCGGTCTACACCTGCCCGATCAAGGCCCTGGTCAACGAGAAGTGGCTGGCCCTCAGCCGGGAATTCGGCCCCGAGAACGTCGGCCTCAGCACCGGCGACGCCAGCGTCAACCGCGACGCCCCCATCCTCTGCTGCACCGCCGAGGTGCTGGCCAACATCGCCCTGCGGGAGGGGGCCGACACCGATGTGCAGGACGTGGTCATGGACGAGTTCCACTACTATGCCGACCGGGAGCGGGGGGTGGCCTGGCAGGTGCCCCTGCTCACCCTGCCCCGGGCACGGTTCCTGCTCATGTCCGCCACCCTGGGCGACACCAGCTTCTTCGAGCAGGAACTGACCCGGCTCAACGGCCTGCCCACCGCGGCGGTGAAATCCACCGTGAGGCCGGTGCCGCTGGAGTTCAGCTACGCCGATTCGCCCCTTTCGCTCACCCTGGAGCGGCTGGTGGAGAAGGACCAGGCGCCGGTCTACCTGGTCCATTTCACCCAGCTGGAGGCCGCCCAGAGCGCCCAGGACTTCACCAGCCTCAACCTCTGTTCGAAGGAGGAGAAGGCCGCCATCCAGCAGGCCATCGAGACCTTCAAGTTCAACAGCCCGTACGGCCCCGACATCAAGCGCTGGCTGCGCCACGGCATCGGCCTGCACCACGCCGGCCTGCTGCCCAAGTACCGCATCCTGCTGGAGCAGCTCGCCCAGAAGGGCCTGCTCAAGATCATCTGCGGCACCGACACCCTCGGAGTTGGCATCAACGTGCCCATCCGCACCGTGCTGTTCACCCGCCTGTGCAAGTACGACGGCCTCAAGACCGGGATCCTGAGCGCCCGGGACTTCCACCAGATCGCCGGCCGCGCCGGGCGAAAGGGCTTCGACGACGTGGGCTGGGTGGTGGCCCAGGCCCCGGAGCACGCCATCGAGAACCTCAAATTGGCCGCCAAGGCAGCGGCCGGCGGCAGGAAGTTCGTCAAGCGCCAGCCCCCCGACAAGAACTTCGTGAACTGGGACAAGCAGACCTTCGAGCGCCTCCTGGCCGCCCAGCCGGAGCGGCTGGTGTCCCGGTTCCAGGTGACCCACGGCATGCTGCTGAACGTGCTCAGCCGCAAGGGCGACGGCTGCCGGGCCATGCGCGAGCTGATCCGCACCTGCCACGACTGGGACACGGTCAAGGACGCCCACCGCAAGCGCGCCTGGCAGTTGTTCCGGGCCCTGGTGGCCCGGAACATCGTGGAGTTCACCTCCGAACCCGGAGCCCCCAAGCTGCGGGTGAACGTGGACCTCCAGGACGACTTCTCCATGAACCAGACCCTCTCCCTCTACCTCCTGGAGACCCTGCCCCTGCTGGACCCGGAAGCGCCCGACTACGGGCTCAACCTGATCACCCTGGTGGAGGCCATCCTGGAGAACCCCGAGATCATCCTGCGCAAGCAGCTGGACCGGGTGAAGCAGAAGAAGCTGGCCGAAATGAAGATGGCGGGCATCGAGTACGAGCAGCGCATGGTCGAACTGGAGAAGCTGGAGTACCCCAAGCCCCAGCGGGAGTTCATCTACGGCACCTTCAACGCGTTCGCGGCCCGGCACCCCTGGGTGGGGGAGGAGAACATCCGCCCCAAGTCGATCGCGAGGGAGATGTTCGAGCTGTACTGCTCCTTTTCCGACTACGTCCGGGACTACGACATCCAGCGTTCCGAAGGGCTGCTGCTGCGGCACCTGAACAGCGTCTTCAAGGTCCTGACCCAGACCGTGCCCGACGCCGCCAAGAACGAGGAGGTGCGGGAGATGGAGGTCTACCTGGGCGCCCTGATCCGCCAGGTGGATTCCAGCCTGCTGGACGAGTGGGAGAAGATGCGCGACCCGAACTTCATGCGCCAGGAGACCCAGGAACTGCGGCCGCCCGGAGCCGAGGAGGCGGACCGGGACATCACCCGCGACCCCAAGGCCTTCACCGCCGCCATCCGCAACCGGGTCTTCACCTTCCTGCACTGCCTGCTGGTGCTGGATTTCGAGGAGGCCGCGGCCCAGCTCGGCGAGGAGCCCGCGGACGAGAACTTCGAACCCTGGACCCCGGACCGGCTCAAGGCCCTCATGGACGGCTACCGCGCCGACCACGGCAGCTTCCGCCTGGACCCCGAAGGCCGCAACGCCCGGCACACCTATGTCCTCCCGGCGGAGGACAAGCGCACCTGGCGCATCCAGCAGATGCTGGTGGATCTCGACGAGACCAACGACTGGGTGGCCGAGTTCGAGGCGGACCTGGAGGCCTCAAGGGCCGCCGGGGCACCGGTGCTGCGGCTGATGAGACTGGGCAGCTATACATAGAACGGATCGGACCTGCCTCAGGCGCCCCGCTGCATGATCTGGCGGGCCGATTGGATGAGGAAGGCGCTCCGGCTCATTCCATGCGAGGCCGCATAACGGTCGATCCGGGCCAGGGCTCCCTTGGGGGCCGAGATGTTCACCCGGATCATCGGCTCCTCCGCTGGGACTTCGACAAGGATGGCCACGGCCCCACGGTTGGCCGGATCCGCCAGGAGGGCTTCTTCCAGCGTCATGGAGTCGGGCAGGCTATCCCCATCCTCGAGGAGCCCCTCAACGTGAAAGGGGAGGGCTTCCTGGGCCATGACGCGGGCCTCGTCCAACGTGCCGCCTGCGGTGAGGCACCCCGGAAAATCCGGGAAGGTGACGGTAAAATCACTGTCCGGGTCCTTGTGGATGAATGCGATGTAATTACGCATGGTGGCTACTCCATTGGGCTCTTCAACCCCGCCTGCTTGAGGATGCTGTTTTCGGTGCCCTTCTTGAGGTCCTTCCTGGGGTGGGGGACGGTGACACGACCAGGCTTGGTCGGGTGCTTGAATTGATGATGAGAACCACGGATGGTGAGCATCACCCTGCGCAGGGAGGGCCGGAGCTGGCGGATCGTCAGCATCCTCTACGACTCCCCGACCCTGCTGGGGGGTCTCTCCCCCGGACCCCCGGGCAGGGCCTGATGGCGCCACAAGGCCCAGCCGGCAAGGCCGATGGCGCTCACCGCCGCCCCCACCACGGTCACCCCCGCCCATCCGCCCAGGCCGTAGGCCGAGGCCGACAACAGCGAGCACACCGCCCCGCCGATGAAGTAGCAGGTCATGTAGCCGGCGGTGAGGCGGTTGCGCGCTTCCGGGCGGATCCGGTAGATGGCGTGCTGGTTGCTGATGTGGATGGCCTGGGCGGCCAGGTCCAGCAGCAGGATCCCGGCCACCAGGGCGGCCAGGGACCGGTGCCCGCAGGCCAGGACCCCCCAGGAAAGCAGCAGTAGCGCCAGTCCCCACCCGGTGACCCGCTGGCCATGGCCCCGGTCGCCCAGCCGCCCCGCGCCGGAAGCGGCCAGGGCCCCGGCCACCCCCGCCAGCCCGAACAGGCCGATGGTCCCGGCGGAATAGCCGTAGGGCGGCGCGGCCAGCAGGAAGCTGATGGAGGTCCACAGCACGCTGAACGCGCCGAAGGCCGTGGCGCCGAACAGCGCCCGCAACCGGAGCACCGGCTCGTCCCGGAACAGGGTGACCACCGACCGCATCAGCGCGAGGTAGGACAGCCCCAGGGGCTCGTGGTAGCGCGGCAGGACGCGGCGCAGCACGGCCGCGGTCAGGATCATGGCGACGGCGCCCACCCAGTAGATGAGCCGCCAGGAGCCCAGGTTGGCCAGGGCCCCGGCTACGGTGCGGGCCAGCAGGATGCCCAGGAACAGGCCGCTCATCACCGTGCCCACCACCTTGCCCCGCCGCTCGGGCGCCGCCAGGGTGGCGGCGAACGGCACCAGCAGCTGCGCCACCACCGAGAACAGCCCGGTGAGCCCCGTGCCAACCAGCACCCAGGCCATGGACGGGGCCATGGCGGTGATCAGCAGGCCCGCCGCGGACAGCAGGGACATGTACACCACCAGCCCGCGCCGCTCCACCAGGTCGCCCAGCGGCACGATCAGCAGCAGCCCCAGGCCGTAGCCCATCTGGGCGGTGGTGACGATGAACCCGGCCCGGGCCGGGGATGCCCCGAATGCCTTGGCGATGGTGGGCAGCAGCGGCTGGGCGTAGTAGTTGCAAGCCACCGCCAGCCCGGTGGCCGCGGCCATGATCAGCACCAGCAGGGGCGACAGTTCCTTCTTCATCGTTTGCGGAAGATGACGATGCGGTTGGAATTGGTGCCGGCCGCGTTGTTGTCCACGCCCCAGATGTGGGCGGTCTTGGTGAAGGCCTGCCGGTTCACCAGCACGCCCAGGCCCGCGAACCCGGCCGCCGTGCCCATGGGCAGCACCGCCTCCTCCAGACGCAGGGTGCCCCGCTGGATCTCCCCCACCTCGAAGGCCACGTGCCCGCCGGGCCGGGTGACCCGGTGCAGTTCCCGGAACACCTCCGTCATGACCGCCACCCAGGCGTCCAGCTTGCGCGACATGGTGATGCCGTCCGCCACCGCCAGGGCGTCGAGCCCGTTGAACCAGCAGCGCAGCCAGTTGTCCCCGGCGTATTGCACCACGTCCAGGAAGGGCGGCGAGGTCACGGTCAGGGCCACCGACCCGTCCTCCAGCTCCGGGGTGCGCCGGGCGTCCCGGGTGAGGAAGCGGGCCGAGCCGGCCGCGTCCAGGAGGTTGGCCCGTTCCGGCCCGGTGAGCCCCTTCAGGAGCTGGAGCGTCTTCTTCAGGATCAGCTCGCGGGTGTTCCGGTAGGGCGGCGTCTGCCCCCGCTTCTGGTTGATCACCCGCTGCTTGGCGGCGCTGGCCGCCTGGTTCGGCGGCAGGGTGTAGACGCTGAAGAACCCGGGGCTGTGGCCGGTGAGGCGGTTGGTGGCCACCATGCGGATCCACCGGTCCACGCCGTCGTCCAGCCCGTCCGCTTCCCGTTCCAGCAGCCAGGCCCGCAGGGCGCGCAGCTCGGCCTCGGTGTCCGGGTGGTAGAACATGGAAAGGTCCACGCGGTCGGGTCCGGCGCCGCCGGAAGGGATCCGCTCCAGGCGCCGCGCCACCGCCTCCGGGTCCGGCGGCTCCAGCCGCGGAGCCGCCAGCACCCGGGACAGCGGACTGATGTCGTTGCTCGCCACCCGGCGCCCCAGCAGCGCCGCCTCCACCGCCGTGGTGCCTCGCCCGGCGAAGGGATCGTAGACCAGCTCGCCGGCCTGGGTGAGCTTCTCGATGAACAGCCTCGGCAGTTGCGGCTTGTAGCAGGCCCGGTAGCTCACCTCGTGCAGGTTGGCCGCCTGCCGCTGCCGTGCCGTCCAGAATTCCCGGGTGAGCACCGCATAGCCGGTGCCGGCCACCCGCAGTTCGCTCCACTCCCCTTCCTCGTCCGGCGCGAAAAATGCCAGCGAATGCCCCTTTGCCGCAGCCGAACCCATTGCCACCTCGAAACGTCCAGAATATCCGGGAATGGAGTACCCTTATCCCTCGGAGGGCGTGGATGCGCTTCATCTTTGAGCAGGTGCGAGTGGGGGGGGACCGCAATTTCGGGTATCTGCTGGGCGACCGGGAGGCGGGCGAAGGGATCCTGGTGGACCCCTCCTACGACCCCGAGCTCATGGTGTCCAGGGCCCAGGCCCAGGGCCTCCAGATCACCTGTATCCTGAACACCCACGGCCACTCCGACCACAGCAACGGCAACACCGCCGCCAAGGCCCTCACCGGCGCGCCGGTGGCGGGCGGGCCGGGCCACCCGGGCCCCCTGGACAAGGTGCTGGCGGATGGCGACCGCATCGGTTTCGGCGACTTCAGCCTGCGCGCCTGGCACGTGCCTGGCCACTGCCCCGACCACCTCGCCTTCCTGACCGAACCCTTCAGCGCCGGCCTCACCGGAGACCTGCTGTTCGTGGGCAAGGTCGGTGGCACCGGCAGCGACGCCGACGCCCGCCAGGAATGGGACAGCCTGCACCGGCTGCTCATGGACTGGCCGGCCTACGCCACCCTCTGGCCCGGCCACGACTACGGCGCCCGGCCCAGCTCCACCGTGGCCTGGGAGCGCGCCTCCAACCCCTTCCTGCTCTGCCCCGATGTGACCGCCTTCCTCCGGCTCAAGGCCGACTGGCCGGCCTTCAAGGCCCGGAACGGATTGAAATAGTTGAACCTCCTTCCAACCTGTGACGGCGGTCACAGGCAATAGACAACCTTGATATCCGTCAAGGCGCCCCCGCCCCGGATTCGAAAGACTGGCCTTCAAGACGCCCCGCTCCCGGGGCCGCCCCTTGGAGGATCCCACCATGTTTTGCAATCAATGTGAACAGGCCCAGAACGGAACCGGCTGCACCGAATACGGGGTGTGCGGCAAGGACGCGGATGTGCAGTCCCTCCAGGAAACCCTGCTCTACGGCCTCAAGGGCATGGCAGCCTACGCCCACCACGCCCGCCGCCTGGGCCGGCAGGACGAGGCGGTCAGCGCCTTCATGGAAGAGGCGCTGTTCGCCACCATGACCAACGTCAACTTCGACGTGCCGACCCTGGTCCAGTTGGTGCTGAAGTGCGGCCAGCACAACCTGCGGGTCATGGAAATGCTGGACGAGGCCCACGTGGCCCGCTTCGGCAAGCCCCGGGTCACCGAGGTCCCGGTGGGCACCCGGCCGCAGCCGGGCATCCTGGTCTCCGGCCACGATCTGCTCGACCTGGCCCACCTGCTGGAGCAGGTGGCGGGCACCGACGTGCTGGTCTACACCCACGGCGAGATGCTGCCCGCGCACATGTACCCCGCCCTGGGCGGCCACCCCAACCTGGCCGGCCATTTCGGCGGCGCCTGGCAGCTGCAGAAGCGCGAATTCGAAGCGTTCGGCGGCGCCGTCCTGGTCACCACCAACTGCGTCCTCGAGCCCAGGGAGAGCTACCGGGACCGGATGTTCACCACCCGGGCCACCGCCGTTCCCGGCAGCAGGCGGCTCGAAGGGGACGATTTCTCCGAAGTAATATCCCGGGCCAAGGCCCTGGGGCCGCTGCCTCTGCGCACCGGCGCGAAAATCCCCGTGGGCTTCCACCACAGCGTGATCCTGGACGCGGCGCCCGCCATCCTGGACGCGGTCAAGACCGGCCACCTCACCCACTTCTTCCTCATCGGCGGCTGCGACGGCGCCGAGCCCGGCCGCAACTACTACAGCGACTATGCCCGCAGCGCGCCCCAGTCGTCCTTCATCCTGACCCTGGGCTGCGGCAAGTTCCGGATCATGGACCACGACTACGGCACCCTGCTGGGCCTGCCCCGGCTGCTGGACATGGGCCAGTGCAACAACGCCTACGGCGCCATCAAGGTGGCCGCTGGGCTGGCCGAGGCGCTGGGCTGCGGGGTCAACGACCTGCCCCTCACCATCGTCCTCTCCTGGTTCGAGCAGAAGGCCGTGGCGGTCCTGCTCACCCTGCTCCACCTTGGGGTCAAGAACATCGCCGTCGGCCCCGCCGCGCCCGCCTTCATCAGCCCCAACGTGTTCAAGCTGCTGCAGGAAGCCTACGGCCTCAAGCTGATCGGCGCCGACGCCCGGGCCGATCTGGCCGCCGCACTGGCCTAGGAGTGTGACCAAGTAATGGTCCGGGTCCCTCCATTTCGCCCTGGTCGTTGTCTCTGAACGCATTCGCGTTCAGAGACAACGGAGGGATTCCGCAGAGGGGCGGGGACTGTGTTCCACCCCCGGGCGAAAGTTTTTTGCGGACAGGGTTAATGCCGGGCTTGGTGCGTACGATAAGAAGGTATGACCAAACGATTCCGCCCTTGGGACCCCAAGCAGAAATGGCTGCTGCCGCCAGAAATCACCGAATTCATCCCGGAAGGGCACCCGGCCCACTTCGTGCGGGATCTGGTGGTGGAGCAGCTGGACCTCGCGCAAATCCTCGACACCTATGATGAGGAGCGGGGCTACCCACCTTTCCACCCGGCCATGATGGTGGCCCTGTTGCTCTACGCCTACACCCAGGGCGTTTTCTCCTCCCGAAAGATCGCCAAGGCCTGTATCGAACGGATGGACTTCGCGGCGGTGACCGGGTTCCAGAAGCCG
>Ga0182014_10007210_pt1 | contig 11717 bp, 6 predicted proteins | sample 612S2DmetaG_FD_120489 | JGI IMG/M metagenome (GOLD analysis project Ga0182014, IMG submission 120489) | Permafrost microbial communities from Stordalen Mire, Sweden - 612S2D metaG | ecosystem: Environmental > Terrestrial > Soil > Wetlands > Permafrost | place: Sweden: Stordalen | collected... | reverse complement strand
GCCTAACTCTGTTCGAGAAAACGCCCATTCTACAGGCACTTCAGGAGACGGAATGCGATAACGACTTAGGCGATATTGGCAACCAGTTGAATCTGTTCGACTTGTAGCCGGACAGCAGTGTCAATATTCACAATGCGCAAAGAAGAAGACGCAGAATGTCTAAAACTCAGCAGACAATTCCGGTTCGTCAGATCGAGCAGGCGGGTCCTGAGTTTTTCAAGATCAGCCTCGGTATTTCCTTCAAGGAACTCAGCACTCAGCGCAGCACTGGCAACTGTGCTTTGGCCCTCATCCCAGTCATCCGTGTTCATCGGCAAAGCAATCTTTTACCGGACAGCCGGATTTACAGGTGAATCCGCGCCATCCGGCTGTGGGACATCCAATTCTTCCTGGATGTCCCGCAGCCTGGAGTAAGTACCGCGTTGGATTAGAAGGTGTACTTCAGTGAGAATTGCGCGATTCGCGGCCCATTGTAGGTTGTCGTGATGGTACCAAAGGAAGTGCTGCTGCTGATTGGGTTAGAGACGCTGGGGTTGCTGAGTTCGGTGTGGTTGAGCAGGTCGAAGTACTCGGCCCTGAATTCAATGTTCGTCTCGCGATATACAGGGAATGAGCGAATGACGCCGCCATCCCAGTTGGTGTAGCCAGGGCCGCGGAGCGAACCCTTGACCACATTGCCAAAGCCGGTGCCGGGGCCGGTCTGGGCGGGGACCGAGAAAGCGGCATTATTCAGCCAGTTGACGCAAGACTTACCCGCCGGGCAATCGCCCGTACCGCTCTGCTTGGAGTAAGCCGGCTTGGTAAAGTCCTGCTGCGCGCGATCCTGGCTCAGGCCCGTCAGAGAGTTATCCGTTCCCATGTATGCGGTGAGGGAATCTCCGGAGTGGCGCTGGATCAGTCCGCTGGTGCGCCAGCCGTTGGCGGCGTATCTGAGCATGCGATTTCCATTGTTCAATTTGGGAAGGGCGTACACGTAGGAAACCGAGATGGCCTGGGGTTTATCGATGTCCGAACGGCCGTGGTCGAGCGCCTTGATGTTTGCAACCTGCGCCGCCGCCGGTATCCCAGTCGCGTTCGCTGGATACAGAGGATACACATACGATTCGCCCGCGTTCAGATCCTCAGTGTTTGAGACCCTGGTTGCTTGCGGCAGGTCGTCCAGCGACTTCGACCAGGTGTAGTTGGCCAGCAGCGACAGGCCACGGGACATCTTCTTGTCCAGCGTGGCCTGAAATGAGTTAAAGCCTCCCGAGCCGCTCATGCTGGCGTCGATGATGTCGGAATAGTTTGCATTGCATGGTGATGTAGTGGCTGTGCACGGCCCGACGGTGGGAGCCGTGTTATAGATCCGCCGCGCATTCGTGCTCAGTCCAGAGCCGTTGTTCACCGACGGGTTGAGTTCCAGACTGACAAACTGATGGCGCGAACCGGAACCGACATAAGCGAGCCGCACCGCCCAACTGGCAGCGAGCTGATGCTCGATGGTCAGGTTGTAGTCATAGGTGACCGGCACCTGGAAGTTGCCGGATGGATCGTACTCCGCGATCGTGATCCCGTTCGGGAAGGCCTGTGTGGACTTGAAGGGCAGAGTGAAGGGGAAGGGATTGGGGACCTTCCCGGCCGCGCACCAAGCAGTCGTGGTGCAATATGGATCGCTGAATGGCCCTCCGACGTTAGTACCGGGGGTAGTACTGTACATCCCCGCGTTGGTCGTCGCGACGACGATGGTATTTGGCACAAAGCTGGCCTGACTGAGGTTAAAGAAGCCGGGCATGCGATCCTGGAAGAAGATGCCTGAGCCGCCACGCACCACCGTCTTGCCGTTACCAAACACGTCATAGGCGAAGCCTGCACGAGGCATGAACTGCGCATACTTGTTGTTCAGGCCGTATTTAGGAATGCCGGAGTCGCCGGTGAGCATCATGCCGGCCGGCAGGGTGCTGAATTGGGTTGTACCCTTGTCAGCCGCGTAGTTGGCGGGAAAGAATTCCTGCTCCGCTCCGTTCCTGTTCGCCCAGGGAGCGAAATCCTCCCAGCGCACGCCGTAATCCACTGTCAGCCGGTGATTGATTTTCCAGCTATCCTGGGCATAGGCGCCGGGAAAGTGGTTGCGGTCGTTAACCTGCTCGTAGTTCCCCTGCCCGAAGCCGGTCAGGAAGCCCAACTGGAAATTCGCCATCGCATTGGGATATTGGTATGTCGTGCTGCCGATTTTGTTGGTGGCCGTAGCGAAAGTGAAGCTTCCGTACGATGTGAATACGTTGGTCACGTCGAATTTGCTCAGCTCAAAGTGACCGCCGAATGCAAGGTTGTGCGCGCCTTTTACCCAGTGCAGGTCGTCGTTGAAGGTGTAGTTGTTGCGCTCCCAGCCCGCAAACGCCGACGAAGATGCCCCGAAATAGCCGGTGATACTCGCGGCAAGATAGGGGCCGACTGACGGCTGCCAGAGACCGTTCACTCCAAAGGCGGTGATGTCCTGACTTCCTGGCGGTCCGCCGCGCAGGGAGACTTCGCGCTGATAGTTGAGGATCAGGCTGTTCAGCAGGCTGCTCGAGAAGGTATGCGTCTCGGAAAGCAGCGCGTTCTGGTAACGGGTGTTATAGTACGACGAGTAGCTGAGAAGCATAGCGGGGTTGTATACGGGTGCCTGGTCGTAGAAGTTCGAATAGTAGTGGCCAAAGAGGTGGTCCTTGTCGCCGAAGGCGTGGTCTACTCGGGCAATGTATTCGTCATAGGACTGAACCGTGGGCTTGAAGTAGCTGACCAGGCCTCCGATCTTCCCGGTGCCTTCCGTTCCGGAGTATGTGGGAAAAACCTTCTCGTACGCTACCGAAGCCGGATCGAAGTCGGTGGCGGGGATTACATTATTTGCGTATGGCACGTTCGTGAATGGATTGGTAACCTGCTGGGTTGGGACGGTGGCTCCCGCCGCAGTCACACAGAGGCCGCTTCCGTTGAACGAATTCGGTGAGGCACAGAGGTTGCCAAAATTGGCAGAGGTTGAGCCAGAAGCGAGTCCCTCTTCCGCCAAGGTTGGAACCGTCGACGAAGAGGCGTTCGAATTCAGGTGATAAAGCGTGTGCTGATAGCCGAAGAAGAACTGAGTGCTCTTCCCGCTGGAAAAGCGGGGTATTTTGACCGGACCGCCGATGGTGCCGCCGAATTGGTGCCTGTGCAGGTTGTCGGCAACTGTGGCGAAGTACGGCTTGGCGTCGAAGTAGCCGTTGCGCACGAACTCGAAGGCGTCGCCATGAAACTTTTCGGTGCCCGATTTGGTGACGATGTTGACGACCGCGCCGGCGCTTTGACCGAATTCGGCGTTGTAGTTGCTGGTTTGAACGCTGAACTCCTGCAACGAGTCGGGGAATGGAAACGGGCCATTGACGTTGGTCATTTCATCCACGTTGTTGCCGCCGTCCAGGAGGTAATTCGACTGGGCGGGCAGGGTTCCGTTCGAGCTGGAGATTACGGCAGCGGGAAATGTCTTCCCATTGCCCTGGTTGGTTCCGTTGCCCTCGTTGGTCGAGTCGACTACACCGGCAACCAGCGTTATCAGCGAGGCCGCATTTCTGCCGTTCAACGGCAGATCGACGACGCGCGCCTCGTCGATGACCTGAGACAAGGTGCCAGTCGTAGTGTCGACTTGCGGCGCATCGCCGGTCACACTGACCGTCACCGCGGACGAGCCGATCACCAGCGTGACATTGACCGTTACCGACTGGTCGGCCTCCAGCACGATACCGGTCTGCGTGAAGTTCTCGAAGCCCTTTGCGGCAGCCGATATCGAATAATTGGAAGGCAGGAGCACGGGAAAGACATATGCGCCGTCCCCTGCTGTCTTTACTGTGGTTGCCGTGCCAGTTTGGGTTTGTGTCGCCGTGACCGTTGCGGACGGGACGACCGCTCCGCTTGGATCCGTCACGGTTCCGACGATCTTTGCGTATCCTTGAGCGTTAAGGCGCGCCGTGGCACACACGATGAACAAGAAAACGGTCATTGTGAACCGGGCAGGACGATTCCAGAGAGATTTTCCAGGCGTCATATTCTTCTCCGACGAATTCAGTCCCCAAATTCAGGACACAGCCTCCTGAGAAACAGAAATTCTCAAGGTGTGGTTGTTGAAACATTTCTTGCAGTGGCCAGAAAGGTCTGGTCCAGCCACCGCAAACAGTCAGGCCATTCATGGACGAATGCCAATAGAAAAATCCTTTGTTTCTTGCACTTCGGGTCTTATCGAGTTTTTGCCGGTCCAGGAGCGTTAGAACTACTTCCGCCCGATGAAAAGAGCGCCATTCGATGCCGGTAGTGTTAACAATTCGGCTCCGCTCCTGAATGGAAACAATTTACCCATCGACTCGGTTATTGTCAAGAAAATAGTTTTGCCACGCGGCAAAAAGCCGCAAGTGTGGCAGCATCAATTCGTTAGAGCACGATTGTGAATTACATTGGAATCGATAACGACACCGTTTACAACTTGCGAATCGAGGGGAAAGCCGAGCGGATGAATCGACGGTCGTCAAACGGAAGCGGATCGCTGCCTTGAGGTTCCAGGGATCAGGCGCCGGTGCTGTTTTCGATTCCGACGGTCGTCTTCAAGGCGATTTTCTATTGGCTTCAATCGCACAGGCAATCGAAACCCGATTGGGCCTCGTCTTCTCTTCAGGATTGAATTGTCTTCGACGACGGCAAGGATGGGAGTGTGCATGCCCGTAACAATGAAAGACATTGCGACCGAGCTTGGGATTTTTGTGGTGACCGTCTCGCGAGTTCTGCGAGATCACCCGGACGTGGAACAGGAGACGAAGCGGCGAGTTTTGGAGCGGGTCAAAGCTCTAAACCACCATCGAAATCTTGCGGCTCGAGCTCTCGTCACCGGCCGCTCCCATACGATGGCTCTGGTTGTGCCCGGTTTGTTGCATCTCTTTTTTGCTGAACTTGCCCGATCGCTCACTTCAAACCGCCCACAAATCGGCATAGGGGGAGAGTCGCTTCTCCTCCCCTGCCACACCACACTCCATTGCCGCCCTGCGCATTCTGCTGGCAGGTTCCCTGCTCAAGCAGCTCTGCCGATTTCCGTTCTGTGGTGCTCGAACTTTATGACACGGAAGTAACAGGCCGATTCCGGGCTGCCGTATGATTTCATTCAAAGGCGCTCTGATGGACCGCCGATGGATATTGGAAATTGCGTTCACTGTGCTGTGGCGATCTTTCTGCCTGTCGCGGCAGACGGTATACGCCCCGCTTCACTCCGGGTCGCCGTGCGTAAACATCCGTGCACACCATCCGGACAGCACTCCGTTAGCTAAGTGAATTCAGGCTGTTTCTGCTTTCGGCGATCTGGCATAACACAAAGGTGTTATGGACATCGTGCGGCTTTTATACGATATGTCAAGGGGTAAGAGTCTCACTCTTTCAGCGAAGGCAAGTCTACGCACGCTTGTATGAATGATTGGTTTGGCAATTGCTCTAAGAGATGAGTAGTCCCCGGATGGGGGGAAGGAGCCTGAGGTATCCGCTGGTTCGCCTGGTGGCCAACTCTTGTCGTTCTCGCTGTGGCGACATTCACGGATCTGCGCAACCGCCGCATCCCGAACTGGCTGGTGTTTCCTTGCCTGCCGGCGGGCATCGTTGTCTCCGGTTGGCTCGATGGCTGGCATGGGATTGGCCCGGACCAATTGTTCATCGCACTGGTCATTACCGGGTTGGCCGGGGGATTCATGGCCCTGTGCCGGGCCGCCTTTGGCGGATTTCTCCAAGGGCTGTACACGGGCGCGGGGGATCTCGTCATCGGTTGGAAGAGGCGCAAAATGCCCTACGCTCCGGCCGTCGCCATCGGAACACTGATTTCCTTCTTTTCGCGTTGAGAATCGGAGTATACGCCATGTCCAACTCAAATACGACGTATCAGTTTCAGGTTAACCACGAAGAAGAGTCGGAACCATCGGGGAGCAGCGCGTCCGTGAATTCATTCTCTTCCCCGAATCTCGATCCCCAGTATCCCGACTCCATTGGCGCCGACCTCTTGTCGATTGCGCTGATCGGCCCGGACGAGGAGCGACGCAATGCGGTGGCCAGTGCTCTTGCCGAATGCCGTGGAGCCGAAGTCCGTGAGTTTTCTTCCTATCCTCCCGGACTCGACGATGTGCCGAGGCTGCTGGAGCAATATTACGACGTCATCATCATTGACCTGGACAGTAACCCGGAATACGCCCTCGAACTAGTGGAGAGCATCTGCGCCAAGGACACGGCGATCGTGATGGTCTTTTCGGCGACGCCCGATCGGGACCTGGTGGTCCGTTGCATGCGTGCGGGCGCTCGTGAGTATCTCACCCTGCCCTTCGACCAAAGCACCGTAGCCGAGGCTCTCGTTCGGGCCGCGGCCACCCTCGATCCTGCAACTCGCCCCGCGAAAAAGACTCGCGGAAGGCTGCGCGTATTTCTCGGCGCCAAGGGTGGCTCCGGTGTCACGACTATTGCGTGCAATTTTGCGGTAGCTCTGGCCCAGGAGTCTGGCCAAAGCACCTTGTTGATCGATCTCGGTCTCCCGATGGGAGACGCCGCGCTGAACCTCGGGATCGCCGCTGAGTACTCGACTGACAATGCCCTCCTGGATGCCGGCCGGCTGGATTCCAGTTTTCTCTCCAAGCTCCTGGTCAAGCATCGCTCGGGAGTATACTTGCTCGCGGCTCCCAGTAAAGTTCCCAAGATCCAGGCCTCCAATGAGGCAATCGACAAGCTGATGGCCGTCGCGCGGGAGGACTTCGCCAACGTGATCGTCGATGTGGGATCGAGACTCGATTTAACGGGTACCGCTCTCTTCAAAGAAGCCTTGACGATCTACCTGGTCACCCAGGCCGGCATCTCCGAACTGCGCAACTCAAATCGCCTGATATCACAGTTTTTCACCGAAGGTAGCGCAAAACTCGAAATCGTGATCAACAGATTTGAGTCTCGCTCCCTGGGGGTTTCAGAAGAACAGATCAGCAAGGCTCTCACCAGGCCGGTTCAGTGGAAGATTCCCGACGATTATGCCACTGCCCGCCGGACCCAGAACACGGCCACTCCCCTCGCCCTTGAAGACTCGCCCATCTCAAGGGCGATCCACCAGATGGCCAGAACAGCCTGCGGCTTGCCCGAAAACCCGGAAAAAAAGACAGGTTTCAGTTTTAGAAGTCTCAGCAGAAGTATTGCGGAGAAGATTTCCACCACCGAGGAGACGCCGTCCATTATCAAGGAGACGCCGACCATCACATGGTCGACGCCCGCTCCGATTACCCACGGCACCGTTCTCAGCACCGCTCAGCTCAATGCCGAGGCATCGGTTCCGGGAGCATTCGCCTACACTCCTGGCGCAGGTTACGTGCTCCCGGCGGGAACGCATACGCTCTGGGTAACCTTCACTCCGACGGACACCGCGGGCGTCACCACGGTGCAGGCCGCCGCGTCGATTACGGTTACCAAGGCAACGCCAACCATCAAGTGGCCGACACCTCCCGCCGTTTCCTGCGGCAAAGCGCTCAGCACAACTCAGCTCAATGCCACGGCATCGGTTCCGGGAACATTCGTCTACACTCCTGCCGCAGGGGACGTGCTTACTGCGGGGACGCATGAGCTCTCGGTAACCTTCACTCCGACGGACGCCACGAACTACACCACGGCGCAGGCCACCGTGTCGGTCACTGTCGCCAAGGCGACGCCGGCCATCGCATGGCCGACGCCCGCTCCGATTACCTGCGGCGCCGCGCTCAGCACCGCTCAGTTCAATGCCACGGCACCGGTTCCGGGAACATTCGTCTACACTCCTGCCGCAGGCGACGTGCTCACGGCAGGGAGGCATACGCTCTCGGTAACCTTCACTCCGACGGACACCGCGGACTACACCACGGCGCAGGCCACGGTGTCGCTCGCTGTCGGCAAGGTGACGCCGGCCATCGCATGGCCGACGCCCGCTCCGATTACCTACGGCACCGTTCTCAGCACCACTCAGCTCGATGCCACGGCATCGGCTCCGGGAACATTCGTCTACACTCCTGCCGCAGGGGACGTGCTTACTGCGGGGACGCATGAGCTCTCAGTAACCTTCACTCCGACGGACGCCACGAACTACACCACGGCGCAGGCTGCCGTGTCAGTCACTGTCGCCAAGGCGACGCCGGCCGTCGCATGGCCGACGCCCGCTCCGATTACCTTTGGCACCGCGCTCAGCACCGCTCAGCTCAATGCGAGGGCATCGGTTCCGGGAACTTTCGTCTACGCCCCTGCCGCAGGCGACGTGCTCACGGCAGGGAGGCATACGCTCTCGGTAACCTTCACTCCGACGGACAGCGCGGACTACACCACGGCGCAGGCCACCGTGTCGGTCACTGTCGCCAAGGCGACGCCGGCCATCGCATGGCCGACGCCCGCCCCGATTACCTACGGCACCGTTCTCAGCACCACTCAGCTCGATGCCACGGCATCGGTTCCGGGAACATTCCTCTACATTCCTGCCGTAGGCGCCGTGCTCGCGGCGGGAACGCACACGCCCTCGGTAACCTTCACTACGACGGACACTACGGACTACACCACGGCGCAGGCCGCCGTGTCGCTCACTGTCGCCAAGGCAACTCCGACCATCACATGGCCGACGCCCGCTCCGATTACCGACGGCACCCCGCTCAGGACCACTCAGCTCAATGCCACGGCATCGGTTCCGGGAACATTCGTTTACACTCCCGCCGCAGGGGACGTGCTTACGGCGGGGCCGCAAAAGCTCTCGGTAACCTTCACTCCAACGGACGCCACGAACTACACCACGGCGCAGGCCACCGTGTCGCTCACTGTGACCAAGACAACGCCAACCGTTATCGCGTGGCCGACCCCCTCCGTCATTTCCTACGGCACCGCGCTCAGCACCGCTCAGCTCAATGCCACGGCATCGGTTCCGGGAACGTTCGTCTACACTCCTGCCGCAGGCGACGTGCTCACGGCAGGGAGGCATGCGCTCTCGGCAATCTTCACTCCGACGGACACCGCGAAATACGCGAAGGCGCAAGCCACGGTAGCGCTTGTGGTGGAAGGGTTGCCTAATATCGCTTCGCTGCTTAGGGCAGCAACGCGGACGCCATTCACGGCAACGGACACCGCGGACTTCACTGACCTCGCGGACGCGAAGTGGGGGGCATTACCAAGCGGCAGCACCCCCGACCAGAACGGCGAACCTGAAACGCGCACTTACAAAGGTGCTACCTATGAGAAGGGAGAGGATGGCCAATGGCATCTCCAGCAGAAATAGCGCAGACGCTACCCGAAACGCTTCCCGCGGATTTCAGCGAATGGGATGGCGGAGTTCCTCCGGCGACGCTACCTGCCAACTCCAACGGCTTCGAAGCTGCCCATGGTTCCGGTGCTGCACCGAAGCCGCCCACGCATCCCGCGAAGCCGCGAGTCACCGTGTCGCCCGCGGTGGATAGATTGGGTATCGCGCCTTCGCTCGCGCCAGCAACGGTCTACGGGGATGCTGAAGGTCTTTTCCAGTCGTTTCGGTCCAGGGGCGTGGATTTCGGAGGTCTGAAACGCAGGATCGAAGCCAAGAGCAAGAATAGGATGATGCTGACGGTTGTCACCATCGGTTCGATTCTGCTTCTGCTCATCCTCATCCCGCTGATCTATCCCAAATTGGTGCCCAGGGCGGCCATGGTGAAGCAATCGGTTGTACCGCAGGTACCGCAGCCGACGACGAGTGCGCTGCCGAAGCCATCGCCGATGACGCTGGCTACGACGCAGCCGACGCGACAGCCGACAACGCAGTCGACGACGACGACCACGGAGGAAGTGCCCCCGCCGCAGCCGACGACGACCACGGAGGAAGCGCCTCCGCCTCAAGTGCAGTCGGAAATGATGAACAATCAGCTGGCTGCACCCGCGCGGATTCCGCACAACATCAAGATGGTGGCCGAGAAGGAAGCGCCACCCTCTTCGGGCTTTGGCGTGGCCGGTATGGAAGGCCTGAGCGGTAGCGGCAGCGGCGCGATTGGCAGCGTCTTCAATGGACAGGGCCGGCCCAAGGTAAAGGCTGAACCTCCCAAGATAGTGAACATCTCAGCCGGCGTCGCAGTCGGCCTGCTGATTCAGAAGACGACGCCCCTTTATCCGTCGATCGCCAAAACAGCACGCGTCGCTGGCACTGTGGTGCTGCAAGCCACCATTTCGAAGACCGGATCGATCCAGAATCTGCACGTTGTGAGCGGACCGGAAATGTTGCGGGGGGCTGCTATGGACGCCGTGCGGACTTGGCGCTATAAGCCCTACAAGCTCAACAACGAGCCGGTGGATGTAGATACCACGGTAAACGTGGTCTTTGCCCTGGGCGGATGACGGACAATCCACAGACTGGTCGGTTCCCAAGATCCAAACTCGCTGCTGAGCAATATGGCCACAACGTCAATTCAAGTTGCGATCGGTGGCTTCAGACCGAACACTGCCACCTGAATCATGCAGAGTTTGAGCACACGCCAGGAGGACAGAGCTGTTGAACTGAAGTGTTGTGCCAGTTGTTTGTGCCTCTGTATTCCCTCCTGTTTTTGATTTTCCAAGACCGGCGCAATCGGTTCGCGGTTCAGGAATCGCAGATGATTCAGGCGCGAGAACCCCACGTAGCAGGCCAGTACCATCCCCAGGATGAACCCGAACACCGACATTGAGCGGGTCTGCCTCCCGCTGTGGACCAGCGCCTTTTCACGGCGCACATTCTCCATCGACTTAACCGCTTTTTCTTCATCGGCAGAATCTCCCTTCAAACTCCGCGTTACACTAACAATGCCACTGGTACAAAAGACCGGGCACTCCACCGTGAGGTAAAAGCACGCCATGAACGACCAGCAATGGAACACGCTCGTCTCTGTAGTTCGCGGAGAGGCGCTCCGTCCTCTCCCGACAGCTTTCATCATCGATAGTCCCTGGCTCCCGAATTGGGCGGGCCACACGATTCTGGATTACTTCACCGACGAACGCACTTTTCTGGACGACAATCTCAAGGCCATTCGCACATTCCCGGAAACGATTTTCCTGCCGGGTTTCTGGTCCGAATACGGAATGTGCACGGAACCCTCCGCCTTCGGCTCCGTCTCCGTGTGGGGCGAGGACGGATTTCCCTTCGCCAAGAAAGTGCTGCGCACGCCGTCCGAGGTCGAGCGTCTCGAAAAGCCCGATCCGCGCAAACACGGCTTGCTTCCCTTTGTTATCAAGCGGCTCAAGCACTTACAGCCGGAGATCGAAAAGGCAGGCCATAAAATCCGCTTCGCCGTGGCCCGCGGCCCGCTCAATATCGCCTCGTTCTTGATGGGCACGCCGGAATTCCTGGAGGCGATCAAGACGGAACCGGAGCTGATGCATCGCCTGCTCGCGATCGTCACGGATTACTTGGTGGACTGGATCGCGTACCAGCGCGAAGAATTCCCGTCGATCGACGGCATTTTCTTGCTCGACGATATCGTTGGATTCGTGAGCCGCCGCGATTTCGAGACGTTCGGCCTGCCTTATTTGCAGCGCGCATTCAGCGCGGACGTGACCGTGAAGTTCTTCCACAACGATGCGCCGTGCAAGGCAAGCGCGCCTTTGCTCGGGGCGGCGGGAATCAATTTGCTCAATTTCGGCATTCAGCACAAACTGGCGGACATGAAGACCTGGACGAACAACCGGATTGCGCTGATGGGAAACATTCCTCCGCGCGACGTGCT